>ERZ761609.61-NODE-61-length-164552-cov-34.497553_pt1 | contig 164552 bp, 128 predicted proteins | sample MGYA00511163_ERZ761609 | MGnify/ENA primary metagenome ERZ761609 (study PRJEB28899, sample SAMN02445070) | bioreactor sludge metagenome | biome: EBPR sludge | place: Australia: Brisbane, Thorneside Wastewater Treatment Plant | collected 2011-12-16 ... | reverse complement strand
GTGTGGTGGGCAGCCGCCCTGTGCCTGCTGCTGGCCGCAGCGTGGCAGCCCTGGCGGGTGGGGGGTGCGTGATGGCAGCTCAATCTGACCTGAGCCCTGTGCGCATCCACGGCGGCCCTGGGCCGGATGGCCCGGCAACGTTTGACTTTTCCACCACCGCCAATGCCTGTGGCCCGTGCCCCTTGGCGTTGCAGGCTGTTCTGGCGGCTGACCGCCGCCATTACCCGGACCCAACCTACACCGCCCTGAAAGCGCAGTTGGCCGATTTCCACGGGGTGGCACCGGCGCGGGTGGTGCTGGCGGCCAGCGCCAGTGAATTCATTTTCCGGCTGACGGGGTTGACCGGCCCCGGCCCGGTGGCCGTGCCCCAACATGCGTTTGGCGATTACGCCACCGCTGCGCGAGGGTGGGGCCGTGCGTGCATGGTGCATGGCGAACGTGCTGCTGACCCGGCCACGCTGCGCTGGGTCACCGATCCGTCCAGCCCGCTGGGGCAGCCAGTTGATCCCACGCCCGACCTGATCAGTCAGGCGTTGATGGTGCTGGACCGGGCGTGCGAGCCCCTGCGCCTGCACGGCCACAGCGGGTGGCAGGCCAGTGGCGCGTTGGACAGGGTGTTTCAGCTCTGGTCGCCCAACAAGGCGCTGGGGTTGACCGGGGTCCGGGCAGCCTACGCCATTGCGCCGCTGGGTGAGGTGGGCGCGCAGTGGTGCCGTCGGCTGGAGGCCGCATGCCCCTCCTGGCCGCTGGGCGCGGAAGGGGTCGCCTTGCTGCAGGCATGGGTGCAGCCGCCGGTGCAGGCCTGGGTGGCCGCCAGCCGTGACACGCTGCGCGGGTGGCAAGCGCGCCAGCACGCAGCGCTGCAGGCCCTGGGCTGGCAGGTGTTGCCCGGCGTGACCAATTTCAACCTGGTACGTCCGCCGTGGGCGACGGCTGCACACGGGGTGGAGGGCGCGGTGTGCGCTGGCACCGACCGGGATGGTGACGAGCCCGGGCCTCACGCCGCGTTGCACCGAGAGACTCACCATGCGATTCACCACACATTGAAGGCGGCCGGCGTGGCGTGGCGCGACACCGCCAGTTTTGGCTTGCCGGGTGCCTGGCGCGTGTCGGTGCAGCCCCCAGCCGCACAGGATGCGATGCTGGCCGTGCTGAGGCCGTGGCGCGGCGATGGATGGCCCCCCGCGGGCGCGTCGGCGGAAACAGAATCAGGGAGCACACGATGAACAAGGGTTGGCACCTGCTGGTGCACGAGTGTCGGCTGTTCTGGGTGGCGGTGCAGTTCCTCACCCGGTTGCCGGTGCCTAAGTGGGTGGGCGAGGGCTTCCAGACCGACTGGCTCTCCGGCTGTGTGCGTCACTTTCCGTTGGTGGGCATGGGCGTGGGGGTGTTCAGCGCGGGCGTGCTGTGGCTGGCACTGTGGGTCTGGCCGGCATGGGTGGCCGCCGTGCTGGCGGTGGCCGCCTCGGTCTGGTTGACAGGTGCCTTCCATGAAGACGGGCTGGCCGACACCTTCGATGCCCTGGGCGGGTACGTCCCGCGTGAGCGGGCGCTCACCATCATGAAGGACTCCCGCATTGGCACCTACGGCGCGGTTGCCCTGGTACTGGGGTTGGGGCTGCGGATCGGGTTGGTGGCGTCGCTGGCCCTGGTGCAGCCCCTGGCCGCCGTGCTGGCCCTGGTGGCCGCACACAGCATGGGCCGGACCGCAGCCGTGGGCATGATGGTGTGGCTGCCATACGCTGGTGACGCCGAGCATGCCAAGGCCAAGCCCCTCGCCCTCGCGGTGCCGCGCAGCCATGCATTCGTGGCACTGGTCTGGTGCGTGCTGGTGTGGGCCGGGCTGGTGTGGGCTGGCCATGCGGGCGTGGCCGCACTGTCTGCCAGTCAGTGGGGGTGGGCCGTGGCTGGGTCGCTGCTGGTGGTGGTGTCGGTTCGGCGCTGGTTGCAGCAGCGGCTGGGCGGTTACACCGGTGATGCGCTGGGGGCCACCGAACAACTGGTGGAAATGGCGGTGCTGCTGGCCTTGGCCTCGACGGTGGCGGGCGGGTCATGAGCCAGCGGTTGACCCCGCCGCCCGTATGGGACGGGCCGACAGACACGCCGCTGACCTTGCTGGTGTGGCGGCATCCCAGGCCGGATGATGTCGCCGGGCGCTGTGTGGGGCGCACCGACGTAGCGGTGGACCCACGCCGGGCCAAGCGTCTGGCACGCCGCATTCAGGCCACGGCGCGGCGTGACCGGCTGGCGCATGTGGTGTACACCTCGCCCCTGCGCCGTGGGGCAGACGTGGGCAAATGGTTGCGCCGCTGGGGGTGGGTGCACCGGGTGGACGATGCGCTGCTGGAGGCTGATTTTGGTGCGTGGGAGGGTCAGGACTGGTCGCACATTCGCCAGGAGGAAGTCGATGCCTGGTGTGCAGACTTCGCACACCATGCGCCGGGTGGCGGTGAAGCGCTGTCAACGCTGGTGCAGCGGGCCAGTGCCTGGCAGCCCGAGGGGCAGGCCGGTGCAAGGAATGCATGCGGTGCGAAGTTGGTGGCTGCACCGGCAGGCCAACCGGAACGGTACACGGCCCTGGTGGTGGGCCATGCGGGGTGGATGCTGGCACGCCACTGGGCGCGTGGCCATGCGGCGGATGATTGGCCGACGGCGGCCGACTGGCCCCCTTTTCCCGGCACACCTGGTTATGGCCAGTGTTGGCGGCTGTAGTTTTAAATAAATATGCCATCTGGCGCTTGATTGACATATCATGAATGCTATCAAAAAAATCAGCTCCCGGCCGGCGCGCTGCGTCATGGTGCTGGGCACCACCAGTGGTGCGGGCAAAAGCTGGCTGGCCACGGCGCTGTGCCGCTGGTACGCCAACCAGGGTTTCAAGGTGGCACCCTTCAAGGCCCAGAACATGAGCAACAACGCCCGGGTGGTGCCCACGCCTGGCGGTGGTTTGGGCGAAATCGGCAGCGCCCAGTACTTCCAGGCGCTGGCCGCACGGGCAGAGCCCGACGTTCGCATGAACCCACTGCTGCTCAAGCCCGAGGCCGACACCCGCAGCCAGGTGGTGCTGATGGGCGAGGTCAACCGAAGCTTGTCCGACGCACCCTGGCGGGGCCGCAGCCAGACCGTCTGGCCGGTCATTGCTGCGGCGCTGGATGCCTTGCGGGCCGAAAACGATGTGGTGGTGATCGAGGGTGCCGGTTCCCCGGCAGAAATCAACCTGTACGACAGTGACGTGGTCAACATGCGCGTGGCCCGCCATGCCGATGCGGCCTGTCTGCTGGTGACCGACATCGACAGGGGGGGCGCATTTGCCCACCTGTACGGCACCTGGGCCCTGCTGCCAGAGGCTGACCGGGCGCTCATCAAGGGCTTTGTGCTGAACAAGTTCCGGGGCGATGCCAGTTTGCTGGCACCTGCCCCGCAGCAGCTGCAGGAACTGACCGGCGTGCCCACTGTGGCCACCATTCCCATGCAGTGGCACCACGGGCTGCCAGAGGAAGACGGTGTGTTCGACGACCGGAGCACGGCGGCCGGTGCGGTCTGGGTCACCGTGGCGGTGGTGGCCTATCCCCGCATCAGCAACCTGGACGAATTCCAACCGTTGAAGAACACGGCAGGCGTGCGGCTGGTGTGGGCCCGTACGCCAGCCGATCTGGCGGGGGCTGACTGGGTGGTGCTGCCCGGCAGCAAATCCACCGTGGCTGACCTGGCTTGGATGCGCCAGCAGGGGCTGGACGCGGCGGTGTGCGCCCACGCGCACCAGGGCAAGGCGGTGCTGGGCATCTGCGGGGGCCTGCAGATGCTGGGTGAGGCCATCGTGGACCCTGAGGGTCTGGAGGCCGGTGGCGGCAACGCGCCGGGGCTGGGCCTGCTGCCTCTGGTGACGCTGTTCGGCGCGAACAAAACGGTCCGGCGCACCCGCGCGCGGTTCGGCTCCATGGGGGGGGCCATGGGGAGTGCGTGGTCGGCATTGAGCGGGCAGCCGGTTTCGGGGTACGAGATTCACTTGGGCCAGACGGCGTTGCACCCGGCGATGGTGGCCAATGGCGAGGTGGCACACGAGGTTCTGGCGGACGGCTTGGGCTGGCAGAACGCCGCCGGCAATGTGTTGGGCGTGTACCTGCATGGTTTGTTCGAGGATGCCAGCGTGATCGGCGCACTGTTTGGCAAGCAGGCCACGGCGCTCGATGAGGTGTTCGACCGACTTGCCCAATCGGTGGGTGCTTGCATGCCTTCCGGGTGGCTGAAGTGTTTGGCGGACGGCTCAGGTGGGCAGGTAAACTGAGCCAATGCGGTGCTGACAGTCTCATGTCAGACGTGCCGGGAAGCTTGGCACTGTGTGTGTACCGATGATCGAATCCATGAACATTCAGACAAGTTCCACCGCTCGTTGGCCAGCCTGGCAAGTACCCGGCAAGGCACGTCGCACCTTTCTTGTTGGCGTTGTGTGGCTTGGGCTATGGGCAAATCAGGCGGTGCTGGCAGCTGGCAAGACAGCCGCAGCTGAGCCGCAAACGGTTGCAGCCACGGTGCTGGCTGCTTCGCAGACCCTTCCAGAAACAGTGGTGTTCTATTTGGGCACAGGGCAGGCGGCCGACATCACCCGAAATGGTGTTCGCATGCAGATGGGCTGGGACCTGCCTGCAGTGGCGTCCTCAGGCAAACGGCCATTGGTGGTGTTGTCCCACGGTTCCGGGGGTAACCCCTGGCAACACAGTGACTTGGCCAAACAACTGGTGCAGGCGGGATTTGTGGTGGCTGCGCCGTTTCACGCGGGTGACAACAGCAAAGACCACGACCACAGCACCCTCACCACCTGGACCAACTGGCAACTGCGGCCTGTTCAGGTGACTGCGGTGATCGATGCCTTGGCCCAATCCAGCCGTTGGGCGGTGCGAACCGACAAGGTGGGCGTGTATGGCATGTCGGCCGGTGGCCATACGGCGCTCACGATGGCTGGTGGCAAATGGTCGGCAGACAACCTGCGCAGGCATTGCAACCAACACATCAGAGCCGATTTTCAGATCTGTTCAGAAGGCCATGGCAGCCTGAAAGGCGACTGGCTCGACAGCCTGCGTATGGCCCGAGCTCTTGTGCGCATCAATTACCGCATGCGGGACACCACACTGCACGGACATGCCGATCCGCGAGTGGCCGCTGTGGTGGCTGAAGTGCCTGCCCTGGCCGAGTTCGACAAAGCAACGCTGGTGAACAGTTCCCGCGCCATTGGCGTGGTGCAAGCGCTTGATGACCGGTACATACCGCCCGCCCTGCACAGCGGTGCGTTGTTGAAGGCATGTCAACATTGCGTCGAGTTGGCCAGTTTGCGCGGTGCGGGACACTTGAGCCTGCTCTCTCCAGCGGTGCCACCGGAAGCTTCGACCGATGCGCCAGGCTTTGACCGGCGTTTGATCGCCGACGCTCATCGCAAAGTGGTGGCGTTTTTCTTCAGCCACCTCACTGCTGACGGGGTCAAGTCGGGAAAAACATGACGGGTTTTCATGAGGGGTTTTCGCCACCTCCTGTGGGCATAATGACTGTGAACAGGTTGTTGCATGCCACATTTGCGCCAGCAGGGGGTGTTTACTGCGAAGTGAGGCATGCGAGTGCCACGTGTGCAGATCCGGGGTCATTCATTCGGGAGCGTCGAGAAACATGAGCCACACAGTTGAACCTTCATCTGGCTCCGTACCACTGCTGGATGTGCTCCCGCAAACGTCGGCCACCGACACTGCCAGCGTCAGTCAGTTCCGGGTGGATCTGGCCAAAGACCTGGTGCCCAAGCTGAAGGGGCTGGCTGACAGGGTGGGGGTTACCGTCGAATCGGTCGCGATGGCTGCCTGGCTGGTCACGCTGGACCGCGTGCGAGGGGATGCCACGGTAGATCTGGGCGGTGCAAGGTATTTCGTTCCGGCGGACGAGTTTTGTCTGAATTGGCTGGCTCGCCTCAAGACAGAAGCTGGGTCGCAAACGGCCAGCTCCGGGTCGGCTCGGGAGCTCCATTGGGCCACATCCGAGCAGCAATTGGCGCTCAGCCATGACGAAATACAGTTGTGCGTGGCGTTCGACGCGCAGTCTATGGCTTGGGTCGCTACCGCGCGGACGCCACCGCTGAGCGCCGAGTCGGTCGAGACTTTGCTGTCGGCAGCGGCCTGGGTGCTTGAACAAATGGTGACCGACGCGTCTCAGAATGTGTTAAGTCTGGCGGTTTTGCGCCCAGCCGAGCAACACCAGTTGTTGCAGACGTGGAACGACGACCCTTGGCCCTACAAAGGTCCGATGGACGTGGTGTCGTGCTTTGGACTCGCGGTCAGGTCAGGTCCCGAGCGTGTGGCCGTCAGCATGACCGGGCACGGCGACATGAGCTATCAGGCGCTGGACGACCGCTCCAGCCAATTGGCGCACAGGCTGATCCATGCGGGTGTCACACCCGGCAGCGTCGTGGCTGTTGCGCTGGAGCGTTCGGTCGATGCCCTGGTCGCCATCCTCGCGGTCTTGAAGGCGGGTGCGGCATATTTGCCGCTTGAACACAGCTTCCCCGAAGACAGGCTGAGGTTCATGTTTGACGATGCGCAGGCCAAACTGGTGCTGACGCATGCCAGCCTGTCTGCAAAACTGCCTGCATCCTGGCCCAGGTTGGCGGTCGATTCGCCTCCCGAGAACGGTTGGACACCATCGTCTGAGTTGCCCACCATCCGCCCGGACGATCTGGCCTATGTGATGTACACATCGGGATCAACCGGCACGCCCAAAGGGGTGGAGATTCCACATCGCGCCATCGTGCGCCTGGTGTGCGGATGCAGGTTCATGGCGTTGAATGCCGAAACGGTCATGCTCCATGCAGCGCCATTGGGCTTCGACGCGTCCACGCTCGAAATCTGGGGGCCGTTGTTGAACGGTGGACGTTGCGTGCTGCACACCGAGGCAATCCCCACGGGCCCAGGGTTGTCTGCGGTGATCGGCCAGCACCAGGTGGGCGCAGCCTGGTTGACGGCTGCGTTGTTCAACGCGGTGGTGGACGACGACCCGCGCCACCTGGGCAAGTTGAAAGAGCTGCTGATCGGCGGAGAGGCCTTGTCGGTCGACCATGTCACCCGGTTCATGCGGGCAGCGCCTCAAACGGCGCTGATCAATGGTTACGGCCCCACCGAGTGCACGACGTTCACGGCGACGCACAGCATCACCACGGCTGACACGGCACGCCGGTCCATCCCCATCGGGCGTCCCATCACGCAAACGCCGTTGTTCGTGCTCAACCGAAGGGGCGAACCTGTGCCTCGTGGGGTGGTGGGGGAACTGTATGTGGGCGGGCTGGGTGTGGCACGTGGCTACCTACGCAGGCCCGAGCTGACTGCAGAGCGTTTCGTATCCAACCGCTTCACCGGTGGCCAAGGTCTGCTGTACCGCACAGGTGACCTGGTGCGTTACCTGGCAGATGGGGCGGTCGAGTTCATCGGCCGCGCGGACACACAGGTCAAGATCCGGGGCTTCCGCATCGAGCCGGGTGAAATAGAGGCCGTGCTGGCTGCCAATCCTCAAGTTCAGACGTGTGCAGTCATCGCGAGGAAAGATGACCTGAGAGGTGTGGAACTGGTAGCCTATGTGGTGGCTTCATCAGGTTCATGGGACCCGGCAGCGCTGCATAAGTACCTTTACAGCCATTTGCCCGATTTCATGGTGCCCGGTATGTTTGTGCGCATGGCGGCGTTGCCTGTGACGGCCAATGGCAAGCTGGACAGGCGGGCGTTGCCTGAGCCGGTGCGAGAGCGTCCCTCCCATTTGGCGCAGGACTTCGTGGAGCCGCGTAACGCGCAAGAAAAACTCGTGGCAGAGGTGTTGGGTCGACTGTTGGGCATTGCCCAGGTCGGGGCGCAGGACAATTTTTTCGATTTGGGTGGAAATTCGCTGTTGGTGATGCGCGCATTGGCGGCTTTGCGTGAAAGGGGGGCGACGTCGTTGCAAGTCGCCTCCATGTTCGCCGACCCGACAGTGCAGGGCATTGCCAAAGCAATGGCTGCCAGCTCTACTTCTCCCGAGCAGGTCGATCGTCTGAGGCCACCCCTGCACGCCAGTGACAGGGACGAACCAGTGGCCATCATCGGCATGGCCGGTCGGTTCCCAGGCGCAGCCACCCTGGAGGAATTCTGGGCATTGCTGGACGAGGGACGGGAAGCGATTCGGTACTTCAAGGCCGATGAACTGGATGCTTCGATTCCAGCGGCGCTGCGTGCAGACCCCAACTATGTGGCTGCGCGTGGCGTGATCGATAACGTCGAGATGTTTGACGCGGGTTTCTTCGGCTTCACCTCCCGCGAGGCTGAACTGATGGATCCGCAGCACCGGATTTTTCTGGAGATTTGCTGGGAATGCCTGGAGCGGGCAGGGCATGTGCCCGAAAAATACGACGCGCCCATTGGCGTGTTTGCCGGGATGTACAACGCGACGTACTTCCAACGTCACGTGTCGCGGCACCCAGACAAAATCGAGCGTCTGGGTGAATTCCCCGTGATGCTGTCCAACGAGAAAGACTACATCACCACCCGTGTGGCCCACAAACTGGGTCTGACCGGACCGGCCATTGCGGTGCACACAGCATGCTCCACATCGCTGGTGGCCATCGCACAGGCGGTCGATTCGCTGCGGTTGAACCATTGCAGCATGGCGCTGGCGGGCGGCTCGTCGGTGACGTGCCCGCCCAACAGCGGTTATCTGCACGTCGAGGGCTCCATGTTGTCGCCAGATGGCCACACCCGCACCTTCGATGTGCAGGCCCAGGGCACCGTGTTCTCAGATGGCGCTGCCGTTGTACTGCTCAAACGGCTGTCGGACGCGCTGGCGGACGGCAATCCGGTCTATGCGGTCATCCGGGGGGTAGGGCTTTCCAACGACGGTGCGGACCGTGCCAGCTTCACGGCACCGGGGGTTGACGGCCAGGCCTCAGCCATCACTGCCGCTTTGCACCGGTCCCAGGTGGACGCCCGCAGCATTTCGTACGTCGAGGCGCACGGCACGGCCACACCATTGGGCGACCCGATCGAGGTTGCGGCACTGACCAAAGCCTATCGGACGTTCACCCCAGACCAGGGCTTTTGTGCCATAGGATCGCTCAAGAGCAATGTCGGGCACCTGGTGATTGCAGCCGGTGCGGCAGGTGTCATCAAGACAGCACTGTCGCTTCACCATGAGCGTTTGCCCAAGTCTCTTCATTTCACCGCGCCCAACCCCAAGATCGGACTCGAAACCAGCCCGTTTGTCGTGCAACATGACGCTGCGCCTTGGCCGAGGGGCCCGGTGGCGAGACGTGCCGGTGTCAGTTCCTTCGGCGTGGGTGGGACCAACGCCCACGCTATTCTGGAAGAGGCCCCCCTGCGGTCAAGCCCTCAGCAGGTACATGGCCCGCAGCTCCTGAAATTGTCGGCCCGCAGCCGACCCGCGCTCGATGCTACGGTGGAGCGATTGGCCGCACATCTTGAGCGGTACCCAGACACCCCTTTGGCCGAAGCTGCGCACACCCTTGAGGTGGGCCGGCGCGATTTTGCCCACCGGAGTTTTGTGGTGGCTGCTGACGCGCAGCAAGCCGCCCAGGTGCTGCGCGACGCAGCAGGTGCGCGTCAATATGCGCGGCAAATGCCTGCCAGCAAGCCGAAACGGTTGTTCATGTTCCCCGGTCAAGGTGCCCAGTACGCTGGCATGGGCAGTGGCGTCTATGAAGCATTGCCCGAATGCCGCGAGGCCATGGACCGTTGTTTTTCCGCATTGGCAGGTGTGACCGAAATCGATTTGCGCAGCAAGATGTTCGGCAATGATCCGGCGGCCCTGATGCAAACCGAGGTGACCCAACCCGCGACCTTCTGCCTGGAATACGCCCTGGCCAGCGCATGGCTGGCGCGCGGGCTGATGCCAGATGCCCTCATCGGTCACAGTGTGGGCGAGTTCGTGGCTGCCACGTTTGCCGGTGTCATGTCTTTGGAAGACGCGATCCGTCTGGTGGCAAAACGGGGTGCACTGATGCAGGCCTTGCCAGCGGGTGGCATGCTGTCGGTGCGTCTCAGCGCAGCGGAACTGGAGCCCATGCTGCCGCCCGGCTTGCAACTGGCTGCCGAAAACGGCCCCAAGGCATGTGTGGTGGCAGGCCCCAATGACGCTGTCGACGCGTTTGAAAAAGAGCTTTCGGCCCGCGATGTGTCTGCCAGGCGTTTGCAGACATCGCATGCGTTCCACTCGGCCATGATGGATCCGGCCGTACCGGTTTTCGAGCATGCGGTACGGGCCATCAGGCTGGCTGCACCCACGATACCGATCGTGTCGACTGTCACGGGTGACTGGCTCACGCCGGAGCAGGCGACCGATCCTGGCTACTGGGCCCAGCATTTGCGTAAACCTGTCCGGTTTGCACCGGCCGTCGCCACAGCACTGACCAAGGATGCGCCGCTGTTTATCGAATGCGGCCCACGCAACACGCTGTCCACGTTGGTGCGACAACACAAAGTCGACAAATTGCCAGCGCAAGCCATTGCCACGCTGGCGGACGAGGCAGCACTCGAGCATGAATCGTTTGTCCGGGCTGCAGGGCAACTGTGGACGTATGGCCTCAACGTTCCATGGCGTGCCGGTGAGTCACCGACCCTACAGCGGATTCAGCTGCCGACCTATCCCTTTGAGCGCCAGCGCCACTGGGTGGACGCCACGTCTGTGGCGCCCGCACCAGTATCCATGCAACCATCGGTTCAGCCATCCTCACAGCCGACCTCACCTGCCATACTGCACACCACGTTAACCGAGGCCCCATCCATGTCCATTGCTACTCCTGCCGATCGTCGCCCTGCCTTGCAGCAACGCTTGCGTGCCCTGTTCGAAGACATCTCTGGCGAAGAGCTGGGTGATGTGGATCCTTCAGCCAGCTTTGTGGAGTTGGGCTTCGACTCTCTCACCCTGACGCAAATTGCACTCAAACTGAAGAACGAGTTTGCGTTGCCCATCACCTTCCGGCAGTTGATGAGCAGTGAACCCAATTTCGATGCATTGACCGCCTTTTTGGATGACAAGCTGGCCAAAGAGGTGGCCGCCGTCGCAGCTCAGGCACCGGTAGCCGCTGCACAACAGGCAACGGTGTCAGCTGCTGTGTCCGTGGCGGTGCCCGTGATGCCAGCTTTGCCGGCCATGCCTCTTTTGCCCGCCGGTGGTGGGGCGAGCCCGGTGGTGCAGCAAATCATCGCCCAGCAGATGCAGCTGATGGCACAGCAACTGGCATTGTTGCAAGGTGCCGCTGTCGCACCGATGGACGTTGCACCGCCCGCTGCGTCGGGATCAGGGGTGGCTGCTGCGGTTGCACCCACTGCATCGGTCTCACCGGCGGCCGAGGCTGCCCCGGCAGCAACACCTGCGGCTCCCGCTGCGGATGACAGTGCAGCACTGGCGCACACCACTTACGATGTCAAAAAGGCATTTGGTGCCATTGCACGCATCCACACCGGCAAGGTTGGAATCACACCCGTGCAACAGGCCCGGTTGGATGCGTTCATCCGTCGCTACAACGCCAAAACCAAAGGTTCGAAGCAATTCACGCAGGACAACCGAGGTGTGATGTCTGACCCACGGGCTGTGACGGGTTTTCGGCCAGGCATCAAGGAGCTGATCTATCCGATTGTTGTCAATCGCTCGAAAGGCGCGCATATCTGGGATGTGGACGGCAACGAGTATGTGGATTCCCTGTGCGGGTTCGGCCCCAACATGTTGGGTTGGCAGCCTGATTTTGTGGTCGATGCACTCAAGGCGCAAATTGACCAGGGTTTTGAAATTGGACCCCAGCACCCCTTGCAAGCCGAGGTGGCACGCCAGATTTGCGAAATGACCGGCTCCGAGCGGGCTGCTTTCTGCAACACCGGCTCTGAAGCAGTGATGGGGTGCACGCGCATTGCGCGCACGGTGACGGGGCGAAGCCTCATCGCGATATTTACCGGTGGGTACCACGGCATCTTTGATGAAGTGCTGGTTCGTGGCACCAAAAAGCTGAAAACCGTTCCAGCGGCGCCCGGCATCATGCCCGAAGGCGTGCAGAACGTGCTGGTGCTTGATTACGGTACGCCTGAAAGTCTGGAAATTCTCAAGTCACGTGCCAATGAATTGGCTGCCATCATGGTTGAACCGGTCCAAAGTCGGCGACCGGACTTTCAGCCCAAAGAATTCTTGCAGGCCTGCCGGCAGATTTGTGACGACAGCGGCGCGCTTCTCATTTTTGACGAAGTGGTCACCGGCTTCCGTGCTTGCCCAGGGGGGGCGCAGGAGCATTTCGGCATCCGTGCCGACATCGCTTCTTACGGCAAAGTGCTCGGTGGTGGGTTGCCGATTGGTGCCATCGCGGGCAAAGCCAAGTTCATGGACGCATTGGATGGGGGTTATTGGGAATTTGGAGACGACTCCACACCACCTGTGGGCGTGACATATTTCGCCGGGACGTTTGTGCGTCATCCACTGGCTTTGGCGGCAGCACATGCGGTACTGAAGCACCTGAAAGAAAAAGGCCCGGCCCTGCAAAGCGAGTTGAACGAAAAAACAGCCCGATTTGTGGCTGGTCTGAACCAGATTGCCAAGGAGTTGAACGCGCCCATCACGGTCAAGACGTTTGCCTCGCTCTGGCGTGCCACGTGGAATGAAGACCAGCCTTTTGGCGATCTGCTGTTCCACATGATGCGTGACAAAGGCGTGCATTTGTATGACGGCTTCCCCTGTTTCTTCACCACGGCCCATTCCGAGGCTGACATTGCGCAGATCACCCGTGCTTTCAGGGAAAGCCTGCTCGAACTGGCGGAGGGTGGCTTCATTCATGGTTTCAGCGCGCCAGCGAGCCAGTCAGTTGCGTTGGATGCCAATTCACCACCTGTGCCGGGTGCCCGCCTGGGGCGTGACGAGTCTGGCCAACCCGCCTGGTATGTGCCCAACCCCGACAGTCCCGGCAAATACGTGAAACTGGAGCAGACGTCATGAGCATGGAATTCGATCCGTTTGCCGGCCCGGCTTTCGAGAAATCGGCCCCCACAACCGAGTCGCAACGGGAGATTTTTGCGGCAGCCCAGTGGGGAGCAGAGGCCAATTGCGCGTACAACGAATCCGGTTCGTTGCGGTTTGGCGGTGCATTGAATGGCGATGCTTTGGCACGCGCCTTTGTCAGGTTGGGCGAGCGCCATGAGTCTTTGCGCATGTTCTTTGCCAGGGACGGGCAGACGTTGTTCGTCCGATCGCCCGGTGGCCTGGCGATCGAATGGTCGGTGATCGACCTGACTGACACGACAGAAACGGCACGTCAGGCGCAGTTGGCGGCAACACTGGCCCGTGATGTCGAAACACCTTTCGATTTGGAGAACGGACCGCTGTTCAGGGCCACGTTGGTCAGGATGGCACCAGACGTGCACCAGCTGATCATGACTGGTCACCACATCGTGGTGGACGGATGGTCGTGGGGCGTGATCTTGAGAGAGTTGGGAGCGCTTTACACCGCCGAATGTGGCGGGGTGTCACCAACATGGGAGCCTCCGCCGAGTTTTGTGCAGTATGCGGTGAACGAACGTGGTTCCGCCCACAACGAGACATCGAAGCAGGACCAGGACTACTGGTTCAAGCAGTTTGCCGGGTCAAACCTGCCCGAACTGGATTTGCCCACTGACCGCAGGCGGCCTGCGTTCAAAACTTATCCTTCACGGCGAATCGATTTTCCTTTGCCCAAAAGCTTGACCGATCAAATCAAGAAAGCGGGTGCCAAACTCGGTGCTTCTTTCTTTGTTTCGATGCTGGCGGCGTTCGCTGGCACACTGCACCGTCTGACACGTCAGGATGATCTGGTGATCGGGATTCCGGCGGCCGGTCAACCGGCTGTGGGCGAACAGAAACTGGTCGGGCATTGCGTCAATTTGCTGCCTTTGCGGCTTGTGTTGCCAGAGGGCATGTCATTTGCCGAACTGGTCAAAGTGGCTCAGACCGTGATGCTGGATGGCGCTGAACATCAGCAGTTGAGCTACGGCGCACTTTTGAAGCAACTGGCCATCAAGCGTGACCCGAGCAGGTTGCCTCTGATCAGCGTGGTGTTCAACGTCGATCAGTCCGTGCATGGCAACGAGTTGGGGTTTGCGGGTGTGGATGTGCGTTACCTCACCAACCCACGGCACTTTGAAAACTTCGAACTCTTCATCAACGCGGCAGAGACCCAGGGTGAAACGGTTCTCGAGGTCCAGTACAACACCGACTTGTTCGATCACGATACCGTGACGCGCTGGTTTGCAAGCATGCAAATGCTGCTGGAATCGGCAGCCAACGCACCCACGAGCCGTGTTGACAGTTTGAACTTGCTGGCTCCTGCCGAGCGTGACCGGTTGTTGAAGGATTGGAACGCAACGGCACGCGACTACTGCTTGGACAGCACCGTGCATGGCTTGTTGGAGGCGCAGGTTGACCGTACACCGGATGCGGTGGCACTGCAGTTCGGCAGCACCCAGTTGACCTACCGGGAATTGGACGGCAGGTCCAATCAGTTGGCACGGCACCTGCGCAGTCTGGGGGTAGGCCCGGACCGACTGGTAGCCATCTATACCGAGCGCTCCATCGAGATGGTGGTGGGCATGATCGCGGTGCACAAGGCGGGTGGCGCATACGTGCCACTCGATCCCAACTACCCGCAGGATCGGGTGCGGTACATCCAGAAAGATGCCGATGCATCCATCATGCTGACGCAGGCGTCCCTGGCCGACCGACTGGCGGGTGAGGATGGCGTCACGGCAATTGCGATGGACACGGTTTGGCCCGAGATTGCCAAGCTGTCCGCCGAACGGCTGGGGCCAACGGCAGGCCCTCAGCATCTGTCGCATGTGATTTACACATCGGGTTCAACCGGGCAACCCAAGGGCGTGCCTATCGAGCACCGCAACACCGTCAATTTCTGTTGCTGGGCGGGTGAGGCGTTCACCGCGTCTCAGCGTGATGGGGTGCTGTTTTCCACGTCCATCTGTTTTGACTTGTCCGTGTTCGAGTTGTTCGCCGCGCTGGCATGGGGTGGGCGCGTTGTCCTGGTGGAAAACGCTTTGGCGCTGGCCACTTTGCCGGCTGATGCCAATGTGCGATTGGTGAACTCGGTCCCTTCGGTGTTGGCCACCGTTTTGAAAAGTACTGAGCTGCCAGCCAGCGTGCAGACAGTCAACCTGGCGGGAGAACCGCTGAAGGATGATCTCGTTCGACGTTTGTACGGCACGCCCACCATACAGGATGTTTTTGACCTCTACGGGCCGTCGGAAACGACGACCTACTCGACCTTCACGAGGCGTGTGGCCGGGGGGCGGCCTACCATTGGGCAACCCTTGGCCAACACTGCGGTTTATGTTTTGGATGCCCGCCAGCAGTTGTTACCGCAAGGGTTGCCGGGTGAACTGTTCATCGGCGGCGCAGGCGTTGCGCGCGGGTACCTGGGTCGTGCCGATTTGACCGCAGACCGGTTTCTTGACGATCCGTTTGCAGGTCAAGCGGGTGCCCGCATGTACCGCACGGGTGATCTGGTGCGTTGGTTGCCGGACGGTACGCTCGAGTACCTGGGGCGGATCGATCACCAGGTGAAAATCCGCGGCTTCCGTATCGAGCTCGGTGAAATTGAATCCGTGCTTTCTGCGCATGCTTCAGTGCGTGAGGCGGCTGTCATGGCCCGGGAGGATGTGCCTGGAGACGTGCGCATCGTGGCCTATGTGGTACCGAAGGAAGGTGACAGCTACACAGACATGGCGTTGCGCAAACACCTGCGCAAATCACTGCCTGACTACATGGTGCCACAACACTTTGTTGAACTGGACAAACTGCCCCTCACCCCCAATGGCAAGGTTGACCGCAAGGCTTTGCCCGCACCGGTGGGCGCAGTGGTCGACACGCGAACCATCGTTGCACCCCGGACCGATGCTGAGCGCTTGCTGGTTGAGTCGGTTCAGGAGGCGCTCAAGCTGAACGGTATTTCGATACATGACAATTTCTTCGATTTGGGTGGACATTCTTTGTTGTGCTTTCAGGTCATTGGAAAAATTCAGGAAAAAACGGGTGTGCGGCTCAACCCTCGGTTGATGCTGTTGAATTCGCTGGAGCAGACCGCAGCCACCCTGTCTCAGGAGTGGGACTCAGGTGGCGCGGGTCCGACGACGACACCCGTTGCCCAGGATCCACCAGTTGCCGACAAGCCAAGCGGGTTCGCCAAAAAGATGTTGCAGAAATTCGGCCTGTGACGAACGGAGGGGCGCGATTGGAAGCCTATTTTTTTGGAGATGCCGGTCGGCAGCTTTACGGCGCGTTTCACGAGCCGTCAGGCAGTGCTGAGCAAGGCGTGGTTCTGGCTTACCCAGGACCTCAGGAGTACATGCAGTCGCACTACGCTTTTCGGTTGCTGGCCGCCCAATTGGCCCGGGAGGGGTTTGCAGTTCTGCGTTTTGACTGGCGTGGCACGGGAGACTCGGCAGGAGAGGCCGTTGACATCAACTTTCAGCAGTACCGTGAAGACCTCCAATCGGCTGTTCAGGAGTTGATCGACGTGTCGGGTGTCAGGCGCGTTTCGGTGGTGGGCTTTCGGCTGGGTGCCAACATGGCTGCCAGCACGCAGTACAAGCATCATCTCGACCAACTGGTGCTCTGGGAACCCATTCAGTCCGGCGCATCGTACCTGTCGGAATTGCGTGCAAGGGAGCGCAGAAAGCTTGGTGACTTGCTTGACCCACCTTCCTGGTGGCGTTCAGGCAATCCGGAAGAATTGCTCGGTCACGCGATCAGCAGGGATCATTCGTCGGAAATCGAGTCCCTTGATTTTGCTCAAAATGCGATTGCGACTGCTCGTCGTACAACGGTGATCACCCGTACCCTGACCGCCCATCACCAGCGTCTGGCAGACGCATTTCGAAAGCGCGGAGTGGAGGCAGCGCTGGAAGAGGTCGAGGATGCCGGCGCACGCTTTCGCGACGACGGCATGTTGCTGGCGGGAACAACCATCGCCCACATCACGGGCAAGCTGAAGGCTGCGTAGAACATGGGTTACAAGGAGCGCGTGTGCAAATTTGGCAGCCACGGCGGGTTGGTCGGTATCCTGACCGAGCCAGCGGGTGAGACACATGTTCAGTTGGTATTGCGACCGGCCATCGTCGTATCCAATGTCGGGTTGAACCATCGGCCAGGCCCCAACAGGTTATGGACAACGTTTGCCCGCCGCATGGCCGATCAGGGCTTTGTGACTTTGCGTTTCGACATGTCTGGCCTGGGAGACAGCTTGAGCCGAACTGACAAGTTGTCTACAACCGAGCGTCATGTTCTGGACATGCGCGAAGCGGTGAACTATGTTCTGCAAAAAAACCAGCGACTCTCGCACGTTGCCCTGATTGGCTTGTGTTCGGGTGTCGACCCCGTACATGCGGTGGCGGCCGATGACACTCGCGTCAGCCATGTGCTGTATCTGGACGGTTATCACTACGACACGCTTCGACACGTGTTGAACATCGAGCTGTTGAAGCTGATTCAACCTCGTTACTACGCACGGGCACTCAGACGTTATTTGTCTCACGTGCCGGGGGATGCGGTAGCCGTTGCTGAGGATGAGGTCTTGACCCGCGAATACCCACCAAAGGAAAAGATGCGCCAAGACCTGGCCGAAATGCTCGCGCGAGGTGTCAGGCTTTACGCTTGTTTCACAGGCGGGTTTTCACATTACTACAGCTACGAAGACCAATTTTTTGACATGCTGCCAGATGGCAACAGCTTGCGAGAACGAGTCAGTGTGGCCCTGTTTCCTCAGGCGGACCACCTGTTCAGTGGCGTCGAGGTCAAAGAAGATCTTTATCAGTCTTTGGGGCGGTTTCTGTTGTCCGACCACAGAAACAGCTGATGCGTGCCTGAGGAAGTGCGCACGTGTGCGCCCTCGGCCAGAAGGGCGCTTACAGTTTCAACTGACCCCATTCGTTGAAACGGGTGGGTGCATAGGCGGTCCGAACCGGGCGTACAGCAAGAAAACTGCAACGAAGTAAACGACGGCAAACAACCAATAGGTTGGCACACCGCCTGAATCTGGCACCACAGGAAAAATCAGCAGCGAGCTGTTCAGCGAAAGTTGCAGTGTCAGGACAGCCAGGCCGCTTTTGGTGTGTGCGTAAATGAAGCCACACATGGCGGCTACGCCCAGCATGTTGACCAGCAGGGCATCCAAAGGCAGGTCGGGAATGACCCCGACATTGATGATGACTATAGGCACCCACCAGAGTGTCCAGAACACACCCACAATTTGGCTCGCCAAAGGCACGCCGGTGGTTTTTTGCAGACGGCCGATGGCATAGCTCACCCAGACGATTTCGCCCACGAACGCACCCAATGCCACGGTGGCAAATACAGTCGGCTGTGTCACCGTAGCAAAGTCAATCACCAGCGTCCCCATCAAGTCGCCGTTGTAGAGGCCTTTGATGAGCAGGGTCAGGGCGCAGGTGGCCGGAGGCCAAATCAGTGCGAACACAAACCAGAGCGGGTTGATCCGCCAGACTGTCATCGGCTGTGCCAGCTCCCAGATGCCTTGCCAACGCCTGAAAGCAAACACGACTGAAACCAGAACACCACCGAGCAACAGGAAACGCCCTTTGTTGTAAAGAAAGGCTGGTAACCAACCGAAGTGGAGCGCCGAAATGAATGCCGTGTTGGCTGCAACGATCAAAAAAAGAAACAGATTCAGCTCACGGTCTTTGAGAATGGCTTGGAGCATTTTTCTTCTCGAGCGTAGGTCAGGTTGATGAACGATGCATCATGGCTTGTCGCAAATGCAGGACAAATCGTTGAGCCTATCGAGTGATGCGCTGACAGTTTAGCCGTCTGATGCCCTTCAAATAAAACATCAAGCAAGATGTATTTGCGATCGGAAAGTTCTCTATTGACACCTGCATCAGATTGCCATGGCAGTGACGACATATGGGTAGTCGATCCGAAACTTTCCTTCGAACGTCAGCGCTTGCTTTGCGATGGGCAGGTCAGTGTTGCGGAGCGTTGCCACGAAAGTGCTGTCCCCCAGTTCGACGGCTACATCTTCAAAATTGACCCAGCCGTGCGTCAGTGGGTACTGCGCCTTGTAGAAGGCTTCCTTGGCACTGAAAATCAGACTGGCGTGCACCGCCTGCTCGGCCTCGCCAAGCCGCAACAAGTGGTTAACTTCCTCGTCACGCATCAAGTGCGACCAAAGATCGGATGTGACTGAACCCATTGTCTCGGCGTCCACACCCAGTGAGCGAATGGCAGCGCCGGCGTCACTCCGCTTGGCAGCCACGGCCAGGCAATAGCCCATTGTGTGGCTGATGCTTCCCGCAAAACCAGGTGGCCAAACGGGTGAGCGGTCGGCACCCACCAAAATCGGCCCGGCTGACCAACCCAGTGCCGACAACGCTGCACGGGCGCATGCCCGGCCGGCTGCAAACTCCTGCAGGCGTGGTGCAGATGCCTTTGCCAGGCAATCCCGTTCGGCGTCAAACAAGCTGTCCGCGCTGCACAAGCCCTTCATCTCATAGGCCACGACGCCTCGGGGCAATAGTGCTGCCATGTGCGGTGCCGGGTGCGCAAATTGGGCGACCCCAGGCAAGGATGCGGGTTGGCGTGCCAAATTGATCGGGTGCGGTTCAACCCGGAGGTTGCACGTCTCGACCGTACTGGTCAGAGAAACGGACGATGTCATCCTCGCCAAGGTATTGGCCACTTTGCACCTCGATCATTTGCAGCGGGATGATGCCCGGGTTGCTGAGTCGGTGGACGTGACCGGCTGGTATATAGGTACTCTCATTGGTCCGCAGCAGCATTTCCTGCTCTCCATTCACAACTTTGGCGGTGCCACTGACAACGATCCAGTGCTCGCTTCGGTGATGATGCATCTGCAGACTGAGAGAGGCTTTGGGGTTGACCTCGATGCGCTTGATTTTGAAAAAGGGGCCTTCTTCCAGCACGGTGTAGGTGCCCCAAGGTCTGTGAACAGTGCGGTGCAACTTGCTGGCATCGTGTCCGGCTGCATGCAGGCGGTTGTAGATTTTTTTGACGTCTTGCGTCTGGTCACGCCGTGCCACCAGCAATGCATCGGGCGTGTCGACGATGATCAGGTCATCCAGGCCTACGGTGCCCACCAGGCGATGGGCGCTTTCGATGTAGCAGTTACGGGTGTTTTCCATCACGGTTTCACCCAGCACGCGATTACCTTGCTGGTCGGGTGGGGTCAGATCGCTGATAGCTTGCCAGGAGCCAATGTCGCTCCAGCCCAGGTTGCAGGCCACAACGGCTGCCTGACGGGTTTTCTCCATCAAGGCGTAGTCGATAGATTCGCTGCGCACGTTGGCAAAGCCCTCGCGGTTCAGCACCACCGTTGAGTTTTGGTCTGAAACCCCTTCCATGCTGGCGACCAGGCAAGCCGTGGCGGATGCCAGGATGTCGGGGCAGTGGGTGCGCATTTCGGCCAGCATGGTCTCTGCCCTGAAGCAGAACATGCCTGCATTCCAGAGATACCTTCCGCTGGCAAGGTAGGTCTCGGCCGTGGCAAGGTCAGGCTTTTCTACAAAGCGCAGAACATGGTGGCCATCGGCTTCGATGTATCCAAAGCCTGTTTCAGGTGCTGTGGGCTGGATGCCAAACGTGACGATATGACCGGCTCCGGCCAACTTGCTGGCTGTGGTCACCGCCTGTTCGAATGCGGCCTGGTCGGTAATCAGGTGATCGGCGGGCAACACCAGCAACGTGGCCTCGCCGCCATGGTGGCGTTGCACCAGCAATGTGGCCATGGCGACCGCTGCTGCCGTGTTGCGCCCGAATGGCTCCAGCACATAGCGGGTGGGCAATTTTCGTGTGTTGACTTGCTTGAACTCGTCTTGTGTTTTGGTCAGCAGTTCGCCGTTGGTCACTGTCATGACTTCTGCCACGTCGGGCAGGCCTGCGCCACGGATAAAAGCTTTTTGTAGCAAACTGTTGCCGTCATTCATGCGAATGAAGGGCTTGGGGTGTGTTTCTCTGGAAACGGGCCACAGGCGCGAGCCTGAGCCACCACAAAGGATGACGGGAATGAGCATGATGGCGCTAGTAAGTGGATGGTTGAAAGGTCAGTTTACCGGGCCCATTGCTCGGGCTTCAGTGGGTCAAACTGGTGCTGGATGTCGCGCACATCGCCGTAGATGTCGGGTGATTGCATGGCCAGCACCACCTCGGTGATGTGCAAGGCCCAACGGGCCGTCATGGTCGGCTGGGTGCCGGTATAGATGGCATGTGCGAGATCGGCAATGCCCCGGCAAAAGTCCATCGCGTTCTTGCCCCACAGGCCGATCCCGCTGACAGCAGGTTTGCGCACAAGGGGGACTTTTTTGGGGCCCAGACCTGTCAACGTGCCGAACAAGGGGTATTTTTCAACCCGGTGAGTCCATTTGTGCCGCTTGCTCAGGTGCACGGGCGCGCCATAGTCCCAGATGCGGTCAATCCCGATGGTGCCTTCATCGCCAAAAATGCGCAGCCGGTGGTCATGCGAGCCATAAATGCTGCACGTCAGGCGGGCCGTCACGCCGTTGTGGAAAGCCAGACATGCGGTGGCATAGTCGGCCGCCGGTTGCAGGTCTGGCAAACCTTTGTCGGGTTGAACCACGCGTGCGAAGCTGGTCATGCGTTGTACCGGCCCGAAAAAAGCCGTCAGCCATGTGAGGTGGTAGCCGGCATGTTCCAGCGTGCAGCCCACTTCAAATTCGTCCCGTGCTGGCCAGGGTGCGCCCGATGGGCTGATCCAGCTCGCGTGATCCATGGCTGCGACGTTGCCGTCGTCCAGTTCGGCGTACACCAGCCGTGGGGTGCCGATTTGTCCGTCATCCAGAAGTTTCCAGATGGTTTGGGCGGTTTCGCTCAGCACACTGCAGGGCGCGCTGGTGATGAGCAGGCCCTTGCGCTCAGCCAGTTCGACCAGTTGCTGGGCACGGTCCAGTTCAGTGGCCAGTGGCTTTTCAGAGTAAACGTGCTTGCCCGACAGCAGGGCAGCCTCAGACACGGCAAAGTGCTCGCGCGGGTTGGTCAGGTTGGCAACAAGTTGAACGTTGGTGTCAGCCAGCAGGGCCTGGTACGACGCATAGGCCGATACGTTGTGGTGCGCAGTGAAAGCCGCCAAACGTTGGGGATCGCGATCCCAGACACCCGACAGCTTGAGCTCCGGGTGGGAGACGAGCGCATTCATGTACAGGTCGGCGACGAAGCCGCAACCGACAATGGCAAAGTTCATTTCGACCTTCCGTTGAGCCGCCAGGTGGGGGCTGTCCACCGCTTGACGGGTTGTATCATTGCACGCGCCTTCTGCTCGTCGGCTGTCGACAGTCCGAACGCAGGGCGCTCCCTTCCTGTATCAACAAGGTTTGCATGCGTGCTGGCCATGATAGAGGCTTTGACGTCAGATTCAGCGGCAAACGGCCCGTGCGCGCAAGACTTTCATGACTGCTGGCATCCACACCGATTTTGACCGTCAGGTTTATGTGTTGCTGGGCTTGCCATTTGACGCCGTGACACAGGGCGAGGCAGCGAACCGCTTGCGGCAGGCCATGCGCGAACGCACACCCTGCCTGTGGGTGACTCCGAATGTCAATTTTGTGGCCGCAGCCCGGCACGACCCCGCGTTTCGGGCATCCATACTGAAAGCCCACTTGAGCACCGTCGACGGTATGCCTTTGGTGTGGCTGGCCCGGTGGGTTGGGGTGCCGTTGCCTGAGCGGGTATCGGGTTCGGACGTTTTTGACCAACTGTGTGAAAACAGCGAGTGCGATGCGCCTCGGACGGTTTTTTTGTATGGTGGTGATGACGGGGTGGCTCCCATCGCGCACGAAGTACTGAATGCGCGTCACTCGGGCATGCGCAGTGTGGGGTGGCTGTCCCCCGGTCGCGGTTCCGTTGCCGAGTTGAGTCGTCCCGATGATTTGTTGCACATCAAGGAGGCTCGCGCAGATTTTTTGCTGGTCTCATTGGGGGCGGTCAAAGGACATTTGTGGATCGACCGCAACTGGTCGGCTGTGGACACCCCGGTCGTCAGTCATCTAGGTGCCGTGATCAATTTTCTGGCAGGCTCTGTCCGACGGGCTCCTGCGTGGATGCAGCGGCTGGGATTCGAATGGCTTTGGCGCATCTGGCAGGAAAACACGCTGTGGAGACGCTACTACAATGATGGCAAACAGTTGTTTTCTATATTGCGTCAGACTCTTTTTTTACTTCTGAATCAGAGTAAAAAATGGAGTCAGAGTGTGGCGTTGCACCCACCCGTGGTTCAGGTGAATGCGTCGCCGGGATGCATGACATGGACGCTGTCGGGTGTTTTCACTGCCAACGGTTTGAGCGAACTCAGGCAACTCGCAAACGGCTTGAACCGGCAGGACGTTGATCTCGTCGTCGACCTGACCCAAATGTGCTGGCTGGACAGCGCGGCCATGGGCGTTTTGATGCTGGTGCACGCGCATCAATCCCAAACCGGGCGAAAGCTCGTGTGGCGCGGCGAGTCAGCGCGCAAAGTGTTCGCCGCCCATGGATGCGATTACCTTCTCACCTGATGTGCTATCAGGCTGTTTGGTGCAAAAACGTTTACATCGCCTTGACACTCCGCTTGTATCATCCGTTCGCATCTGGAGTCTGTCTGACTGCTGTCTGAAGTTTGCCCTGTGAAGGTTCTGTACTACAACAATTTCTCCACCGCCATCCTTTGGCGTGAGTGGCAAGCCGGTATGTCGCCCGAGCATCACCTTTGGGGGGTGCCCGGTTTGCAGAATCGGGGCTTGCAAGTGGATGTGTTGCCGTACGAAGGCACAGAATGGCTCAAACGCATCAGCAAACGTCTGAAACTGTTGGGCGATCTGGATCAGCAATTGCGCGTGCTGCGAGTCGCGTCGCAATACGACGTGATTTATTGCGGTTGCCAGCACGATGCTCTGTTCCTGGGTGTGCTCAAAGCCTGTGGCTTGCTGAAAACGCCTGTGGTGGTCACGATGCACCACATGGTCAACCCCATGTTCCGCTCGCAGAGCATGTTCCGTTTGTTCTTTGGGCGCATCAACAGCTTTGTTTGCCTGCACAAGCGGGTGGCGTCCGAACTGTTGGACCGGTTTGGCGTGCCCCCCGGTCGGGTTGATGTGATCGAGTGGGGGGGCGATGCTGCGTTTTATGCCCGTTCACTCAAGTCTGATGCAGCAAGCGGGCAGTTGGTTGCCGGGGGTAGAGGGGTCGTGGCAGCGGGGCGCACGTTCCGTGACTACGGCGTGCTGATACGCGCCACGCGTGACACCGATCTGCCCGTCAATATCTACTGCACACCAGACGCTTTGCCCGATGAAGCGCTCAGCCCCAACATTCACATCCACTCGCAAGCTGATTTGCTCACGCTCAAGGCTCTGTTGGGTGCTTACCGTGATGCCGCAGTCGTTGCGATTCCCATGATCGATCTCCCGGACAAGCTGATTGGCTTGACCAGTCTGGTGGATGCGATGGGCATGGGCAAGCCGGTGGTGATGACGCGCAACGCCCACATCGACATCGACATTGAAAAAGAAGGTATCGGCCTATGGGTTGACGCCGGCGATGTCGAAGGCTGGAAAAAGGCACTGGGCCGCTTGTTGGCTGACCCCGATACCTGTCGTGCCATGGGCCAACGCGCTTTGGCTTTGATCAATGGTCCGTATCACATCGACCGTTTTGCCGGGCAGCTTGCCGAGCACCTGAACCGGACCGTTGAACATGGGCAGGTTTGAGTGCGTCTTGCCGCTGCCATGTCCGGACCGGTTCGCAGGACTGTGTGAATGAAAGCGCTCAAACGCTCGCTGAGTTCGTTGTTGGATCAGGTGCTGTTGAGTGCGCTCAACTTCGGCATTGCGTTCTTGCTGATCCAAGGGATCGGCAAGGCGGAGTACGGTTTGTACGTCCAGCTGTGGTTGTTCGGCTTGCTGGCCACGTCCATTGTCGATGCCCTGTTGGGCAATGCGTTCAACAGCCTCAACAACCGTCCAGGCGAAGAGCGGCCACCCGATCTGTTGCGTGACAGCTTTTTGCTGGCTTTGCTCATTGCAGGCATCACCAGCGTCCTGGGCTTTGCCTTGTCTTTCTGGTGGACCCGAGACTGGCCCGCCGGCTTGGCCAGGTTTGAACTGGCAGGTGCGTATGCAGCGTATCTGTTCGTGCTGGTGGGCCGCGAGTTCAAGCGCGTGTGTCTGTACCTGACCGAACGTTGGCAGACGGCACTGTGGGTGGACACCGTGTTCGCTGGTTTGTCTGTGACCCTGCTGGTCGGGCTGTGGTGGCAGCATGCGTTGAATGTGATGACGGTGTTCATCGCCTTGGGTACGGCCAGCGCAGCGGCGTGGTGGTTGACGCCTGCACTGGTACAAGCGGCATCACCTGCTCAGCTGGGTAAGCTGTTTTCACTGGCAAAGCGCAGTTGGGCCGTTTCGAGTTGGGCATTGCCCGGCACGGTTGTCGGATGGAGCATCAACAACATCTACCTGTTCATACTGGGTGAGTTCATGGGGGCAGCCAGTACCGCCGAGGCCAATGCGTCCAAGCTGGCAATCATGCCGCTGGCCTTGACGCTGGTCGCCTGGTACCAAATCTCACGTGCAGACATTTCCCGTCTGGCGCAAGGGGGCGATGCATCGGCCCTCCGGCCGTTTGTGAAGAAAGCTGCGCTGCTGATGTACGCACCAATTGTTCTGTACGTACCGGTTTTTGTGCTGATGTTTCCATGGCTGGAGCCGCATTTGATCCAGCGTGGTTACCTGCAAATGGACACGCTGATCGCCTTGTGGTTTGTGTCTGCCTTGCTGGCCCCTGTGAAGTTTCTGGGCATGTCCATGCTGGTGGGCTTCGAGGCCTTCAAGCCGCTTTTCAAACTGAGCGTCCTGTCCCTTTTAGTGCAGTCTGTGGGTGTGTTGGCGGCTGCTCGGTGGGCTGGTCTGCCCTACGTTTTGCTTGCATTGATTGTGGCGGACGCGGTTGAAGCCTCCATCATGTGGTTCCGGCTGATACCCAGATACGTCACCGAAACACGCAGGCGTGTGGCGCAATGAACTCGCACACCATGCAGGCCGCCCATCAAATGGAGGCACCCGTTCAACTTTCGCTGCCGGCATGGGGTGGTGCCGCATTGTTTGTGCTGGCGTTGCTGTTCGCCGCTTTGCCCTCCGGACTGAACTGGGAAGCCAAGTTGTCTGAAGAGATGATGGAAGGTTCCTGGATCGTTCGATTGCAATGGACCAGCCTGTTTGTATGTGCCTGGTTCCTGATGCGGTACATCCCACTGACCACCATGATCGGTCATGTCAAAGAAAACTGGCCGTTGCTGGTGCTGATGGCGTTTTGCACACTCAGCATTGCGTGGTCTGATTTTCCCGGCATTGTGGTGAAGCGCTTTGTGCAGTTTGTGGGCGTGGTGTCCATCCTTGTGCTGGTTGCCAGTTTCCACGAAGAGCACTTTGACAGATTGATGGTCGCAACGCTCTGGATTGCCTTGGCCTTGTGTGGGCTGTCCATCGTATTTGCGTTGGCGGTGCCGCGCATCGGCATCGAAACGGCCGTAGGCATCGAGGGGACGTGGAAGGGCATTCTCGGTCAGAAGAACCAGTTGGGACTGTTCTCAGCGATGTCAATCTACTTCACGGTTTTCTGTCTTTCAAGGAGGGTGGTTTCACCGTTGTTTGCCGGAGTGGTCATTGCCACGTGTGCGGTGTGCCTGCTGATGTCGCGCAGTTCCAGCAGCGCGACCTTGACCGTGTTGTCTTTGTCGATTTTTCTGTTGCTACGCCGTGAGTTCATCCGTTCCTTTGCACCCATCGTCCGTGTCATGTTGTTGGCAGGGTTGGTGCTCTGTGTGGTGTACCTGGGCTTTTATTTTGTGAACGCGCGTTTCCCGGAGACCGCTGACATATTGGCACCTTTTGCGGCCTTGTTCGGCAAATCCACCGACCTGACGGGCCGGGGAGACATCTGGGAGATCATGTGGCGCACGATTGCGAAGCACCCATATCTGGGTGTGGGTTACTCGTCTTTCTGGCTGGGGCCAGGTGGCCCATCGCAGTTCATTTCCGACGAACTGATGTGGACGGTGCCCTCGGCACACAACGGCTACCTGGAGGTTATCAATGAACTGGGCTGGATCGGGTTTGCACTGTTTGTGGGCATGCTGGTGCATCACGCCTTCAAGTTGATGGAACTGTTTCGCTACGAGCGGGATACTGCTGCTTTTCACATGGGGTTGCTGGCTATCTTTCTCGTGTCCAATTTTTCGGAAAGCACGGCATTGCGCGTACTGGCGTTTTTGCAATTCGTGATGCTGTTTTCGATGATCATGGTCGCTGCCACACTCCAGCGTGTCCGCCCCTGGAATGGATCACACAGATGAGCTTTTTGAATGCGGTGTTGTGGAGCGGGGTCGCGCTGTGCGCCTTGCCGACAGCGGTATTTTGTTTGCAGATCCTGTCTGCTCGGTTGGGGCGGCAAGGCCCACTCGGGGGCGCTGCCCGCCCCGATGAGGCCGACCGTTTGCCCGCCACCGTCATCCTGATGCCGGCTCACAACGAAGAAAAGGTCATTGCCCAAACCTTGGCTTCACTGGACGGGCTGCCGGATGGCTTCCGCGTTGTGGTGGTGGCAGACAATTGCAACGACCAAACTGCGGCCATCGCCCGTCAGTGGGGGGGCTCGGTGGTGGAACGCTCGTCGCAATCGTTGCGTGGTAAAGGATATGCGTTGCAACATGGCCTGGATCATCTGAAAACTCAGCCTCCCGAGGTCGTCATCGTGCTGGATGCCGATTGCACCACCACTGCTGACGATATGCATCGTCTGGCTCAGTGCTGCAGGCAACTGGCCAGACCGGTGCAAGGCATCTACCTCATGCATGCACCCCAAGGCAGCTCACTGGCCACTCGGGTGGCCGAGTTTGCGTGGCGGGTCAAGACCATGGTGCGTCCTTTGGGTTGGCGCAAATGGGGTGGCACAGTTCAATTGATGGGCTCAGGCTTTGCATTGCCTTGGTCGGTTGCAACAGACCTGAACCTCGCTTCGGGACATATCGTCGAAGACATGAAGCTGACGTTTGATCTGGCCGAACGAGGGATGGCACCCGTTTTTGTCACCGATGTCCGTGTGTCCAGTCTGTTCCCGACGGCCGGAGCTGCCCAGGATACGCAACGGCGACGCTGGGAGCATGGGCATTTGAGCATGGTGTTTTCAGATGTTCCCCGGGCAATGGTTCAAGCATTGACGCGTGGCAACCGTCAGTTGCTGTCTGTAGCCTTGGATTTGCTTGTGCCACCGTTGAGCCTGTTGGTGCTGATGTTGACCGCGCTGGCTGCCCTGGCGGTGCTGCAAATGGGGGTGTCGGCCCCATCGTGGGGGGGCACGCTGGCGTTGCTGATGGCGGTGGCCACAGCCGTTTCGGTGCTGTTGGCTTGGTCCGGGTGGGGGCGCGATGTCTTGTCCGCCAGAGAATTGCTGGCCGTACCGGGATTCGTGCTGCGGAAGCTGGGCGTATACGCTGGTTTCGTCAACAAGCGCGAAAAAAGTTGGAACCGAACGGACCGTGATTGACGGACAGCTTGTGGCCAGCCATGCCTTCAGGCATATGCAGGTTCTTGGGCTAATGCGTCATCAGAACACAGGTAAGGTGGCTGCGCGTGTGCGGTTGACCGCACCGGGAATGTTCTCGAACCTGTATTCAAGGCCCGCCCGATAAACCCTTTGTGACGCCGTTTCGGTCTGACGGCGTACCCGCTTTTCGTGCGCCAGCTCGACATAGGCCGATAGTCTAGTATCAAAGTTATAGCGAGCACGGGCCGTCGTGCTGGTGGTGTCAGGGTTCAGTGGGGTGATGCCCGCACCTGCGTCAAACACCTGGTTGCGGTCAGATTGCTTTTGCCACGCCGCATTGATGTCCCATTTTTCGTTCGGCGCATACCGAACCCCGACCCTCCTGCCGGTGGATGTGCCATCCGCAACGCCTTGTTGCGTACTGACCGAAGGCAAGCGCCACAGTTGTGCATCCCATTGCAATTGTGTTGACCAGGCATGCGAGACGCCCAGTCTGTACAGATTTGTGCGGGCGACTGTGCTGGCATTCGTGAACGAGCGTTCACGGTGAGCCCATCGCATGGACAGTTGTGTGATGGGGCTGAGTGACCAGCTGACATCCCAGAACCAGTCGTCATCCCTGTCACCGGGTATGGTGGGCGAAGCGGCTGTTGCGCGTCCGGGGTAGTCGGTTTCGCTGCGTGCAAAACCCGCTTGTGCCACGCTGCCGGTGGGTGAGCGGTACAGGACGGCTGCACTCAGTCGGGTGGTGTCCGCATCCAGAAAAACGTGGGTCGCCTTGTCCTCGTGGCGCAAAGTCTGCCTCGATATCTGCACGGGGATGGATAATGATGGCGTGGCCATGAGGCTGATGCTGGCCTGTGTCCATGTCCGGCTGACCGTATCGAGCAGGGGATAGAAGTCATCAAAGCCGTATGCTGACCGGCTGCTGCCAGCCGACAACTCGCCTTCCAGTCGATCGGTGAAGTGCCATGGAAGGCGGGCGGTCAATGTGCGGGGGCTGTGGTCCAAATCCGACCTTGAACCGTAGCTCTGCCTGCCCAGTGAAGTGGTCAGGATGAGCCGGGTGCGGTCCGAGTCGAGCGGAACACCCACAGCCATGTCGACCGTTTGATTGCGCGTGGCACTGCCAATTTTGGGCGTGGCAACGGCTGTTGACCCGGCCGAGGGGGGAGCTTGCGATGCATCGACCCGAAAAAGGTTGTTGTTCTGTCCAAAGTTTGCATCCAGGCGCAACGCGATGTCCATGGTGGCGTGCGCAGCCAAGGGCGGCAGGCAGGTCAGCGCAACGCCAAAGGCGTGCCAGTACTTGGTTTTCATGTCCGAATGTTGGCGGTTGGGCAGGGTGTCACAGGGCGCAGCGTATTCATTCGAACACCACTTCGTACCACCAGGCCAGGGGTGTCTGGGTGGGTGCGATGTTCAGCGTCAACCCAGTGGGTGACTGCGAGATGGCGCTGGCGTTCAGTGGCTGCATACGCTGTCCTTGCGTTGTGAGTGGGTAAACTGTCGCACGCTTGTGGTTTGTGCCAATGGCAATCTTGACATGTGAGCGGTGCACCCAGGCGGGGGGCGACGCACCGCGAGAACCCGAAGGCGTACCGGCAGAGCCATTTGCTGCGGGTGCCAGCGTCCACTTGCCACGATCCAAAGGATGGGGAATGCGTTGTTGAGGGGCCGGGCGGTTCACACTGCCTGACGAACCGGTCAGGGGCGCAGGCAAGGCGAGCAGCAGGTGCCGTGAGGTCGCGATGGGCTGATCGTCCAGGCTATGCAGAAGCGCCGCCGTGCGCTCGCGGGGCTCCGGCGATTCCAGCGCCACCGTCAACTGACCCGAATTGACCGAATGTTTACCTGCCACCTCGCCCATGATGGCATTGACCTTTGGCGTTTGGATGAGCAGCCGGCGTTCGTCCGCTGCGTGTGTGAGAGCTGGCGTTGCCGAACTCGCCGAAGACACAGCCGGTTTCGGACCCATGCCGACGGCACTTTTCAAGGCCGAGCGTGTATTCCACCCGTGCCTGTGGGTGAGAAAACGGCTCCAGGTGTCAGGGCGACCTTCGTTGGCGGCACTGAACCACCAGTTCGTTTCGGCTGTGGTCACATCGATGTACGGGTCCAGTCGCGGGACAGAACCGGTACGGAACATCCTGGCCGCCAGCCCGACCACACTGGCTTTCGACCAGTCTCCCTGCAAGAAGAAGTGCGCTGGCGCAACATGGTTCTCGTCTGTGCCCCCGTATGCAAAAAAATAGAGGCCGTCCCAGTCTTGCTGTGCGGCAAATGCAGCTGTGGCAGGCAGGATGTCGTGACCTGCCGTGTTCGGGTAGGGCTGATTGAACTCACTGACCACAAAGGGTTTGCCTGCATCCCTGTAAAGGCTCAGGTGCAGCAAATCGTCAATGGCTCTGCCTGACACTGATTCGTCGCTGTAATGCCAGTCTGTGTCAGACCAGGGCACTCTCGGAAACATCGGGTGGTCCACGTAGAAATGTGCGTCTACATAGTCCATGTCACGGTGGGAATGAAAATTCAACGGCGCACCGAAATCCATCTGCGTCCCGGTGACCGGCAAGTCGGCTCGGGTGGCCGCGCGTACCACTTGCCGCATGTGGTTCAAAAATTGTCTGTCGGTGTCAGTCACAAATTGCAGCGCGTCAGCCACTTTGGGGTGAACCTGCCCAGGCGTGTAGGGCAGTCTGGGTAAACCCAGGGCCGAACGGATGGCATGCCACCACGCGCTGAATTTTTGTTTCAGCTTGACCCACCAGCCTGCCGAGGTGGCATGCTGCAAGCCGTCAGCCTGCCTGGGTGTGAGCATGTGTCCCGGTTCGTCAGCGCAGGCTCTCCATGCCTGGCAGGCCGCGGTCATGGAGCCGTGTTTGCGTTCAACCCACTTCACCCATTGGGCATCCAGTTCGGCCGCGTAGGTACCTGTAATTTGCGTTTCCCAATAAGCTTTGTCCCAATGCAACCATGCGGCAGCCAGTGAAGTTTCGTTGATGATCTCCACCTGTGCGAGCACAGGGTCGTCTTTGAGGTTCAGTCTGGCAAGCAACAGCCTGGCGTGTTCGGCCTGCAACTCCACCATTTTCGGGAAAAACACGTGGACCGGTGACCCATAGCCCGGCGCTTTGCCTGCGGCGTCCAATGCAGGTACGCGGTCAATGTCGGGCCTGAAAACATAGCCGACCATCAGATTCAGATTGACGTAGATACCCTGTGCCTTCAACTCTGCCAGGAAATGCTTCAGCCTCTTGAGGGCGGGTTCATGAAAGGTGGGGTAGGGGCCTTCTGTCAGGGTGCTGCGGAACACACTTGTGTCGCTGGTGGGTGCAGCATCCATCTGGTGCAAGCGGACCGCGTTGAAGCCCAGGCTTCGCAGTGTGGTGGCCACTTCACGCGCTTTTGCTTCGGGCGGAAAACAGGCGTCGCGCCCGAGGTTGATGCCGAACAGCCGGACACGTTTGTCATCCGGCGTGCCCGCACGCATGTCTGCTCCGAGTGACACAAAATGCCTCCCGTTGACAGCCAAGGCGTGTGCAGGGGTGATCGGTTCGTTCAAGTCGCTCTGGTCAGCCGCACCCGTCACTCGGCCCCAACGGGCATCGACGGGATACCAGTTGTAGGTCTGAGGCCATGCAACCGATGTCAGGCACAAAAGTACCAGACCGACGAGCAGCCGGCTGAACTCCACCCTCGCATGTGTGAAGCTGTGTCGGGTCACGGCCACAGTACCAAGGCCTGTCAATACGGCATGCCCAGCCGCCCCAGCCATTGGCGGATACGCCCGACAGTGGGATCCAGAACATCTGGCACGTTGTTGAAAAACGTGCCCAACACGCGGACAGAAGCCGTGTCAATCGTCTCGTAAGCCAGGCGAAGGTTGGACGCAGTGGTTTGGTCCTTGCGGCACACCAGGACGACATTGCCCGCCTGGGATGCAATGATCTGTGCATCGGATCCCACGCGCGTCGGTGGCGTGTCGATGATGATGACCTTGACGTCCTGCTTGAACTTGTCCAGCAGGTCCGACAGGTTGGGCGCACTCAGGATTTCGGTCGGGTTGGGTGGCTTCGGCCCAGATGGGATGACATGCAGAAAATTCGTGATGGCATGTGACAGGTCCAATGTTGGCAGGGTGCGCCCTACCAACATGGTCGAAAGGCCGGTCTTGTTGGTCACGTCAAACAACTGGTGCAGGGACGGTTTGCGCAGGTTAGCGTCCAACAGGAGCGTCTTGAGGTTCAGCTGCGCAAAGGCAATGGCCAGGCTGGCACTGAGATGGCTTTTGCCCTCTTTGGCATTAGGGCTGGTCAGGGCAATCACAAGGCAAGGTTGCTCGCCGGCGCGCAGCATCACCTCGGACCGAAACCGCCTGATGGCCTCGGCCTGTGTGCTGTACGGGCTGTGCGAAATCAGCAAGCGGCTGCTGATGCGCTTCTTGCCCCCGTCACCGTGCTTGGCAATCGTCTGGTAATTGAACTGTTGCGCCAGGACTTCATGCACATCTTCTTCGTTCAGCAACCCCAGCTTGATGGCTGCCTCGCCAAAGCGGATGCGTTTGCGTTGCTGCAACTGAACGATGCGTACCACCTCGTCTTCGGTCAGCTTGTTGGCAGCAATGAACGCCTGCCCCATCCGGTTGGGCGAGTCGGGCGCTGGCCTGGGTGTTTGTATGCTGTCAGGCGAAAGGGTGGTGGGTGCTTCTGTGTGCGCAAAAATGCTGTTCGGGCTGGATTCGTCAAGTTCGTTGAACGCAGATTGAAAAAACGGCGCGTTCGGCGACGCCTTGTTGCCAGACTTTTTCAGAAAACTCATGGTGCCACCCCCAGGACTGGCACAGGCAGGCAACCCTTCAGATCTTCCGGACAGCGCATGCGGCGGTAGCTGAGTTCCAGAAACAGGGCAAACATCAAACCCAGTGCAATGCCCCCCGGAATGCTGACGATGACGTTGCTGACGATGTTTGGTTTGGCGTGACGGATGGGCTTTTCAGCCCATTGCAGCACGGCAATGGTCGGGCTGTTGATGTTGCTTTGCAGCAAAATTTCGTCGTAACGCGCCACGGCCGCGTTGTAGACCTGTTGGGCACTGGCCAACTGGCGCTGGAACGAACTGATCACATCGCGGTGTTTTTTCATTTCAAGCAGCTGGTGCTGGCGGGCGGCAATTTCCGCCTGAATGCGGTTGGCTTGGTCGGCAAACCGGCGTTCTTCCTGTTCGATGGACTGCAAGGCACTGGCCGATGCGCGATCCAGCTGAGCCACCAACGCTGCCCGGTCATTCTCAAGCGATCGGTAACGCGGATGGTTGGGGCCGAGCACGCCAGCGGCTTCTGACAAACGCCCTTCGACATCGATCAGACGCTGACGGACGTCTCGCACGCCCTCCTGGCGGGAGATGTCCGGGATGTCATAGGCACGCGTACCACCATTGAGCTGCATCTGGATTGCCCGCCGGCGTGCGGTGGCCTCACTCTGCGAGGCCTGTACCGTCAGCAACCGGGTGTTCAGGTCGCTGAACTGGCGTGAGCTGGTGTCGAGTCTTTCATCCGCATCCACGATCCCTTCCTGTTGCTGGTATGCGGTGATTTCACGCTGGATGCGATCGACCTCGGCCTGTAATGCAGCCAGTTGGCCGCTGTACTGTTCCTGCCGCAACTTGGCCGGTGTGGCGTGAATTTTGTTGGTGATTTCCATGAACCCTTTGATGGCCGCGTTCAGCGCATCACGGGCAAATGCCGGATCTTTGGAGTCGTACTGCAGATCCAGCACGCGGCTGTTGCGTTTTGGCACTACACGCAGGTCGCTCACAATCGCCTTGAGCAAACCTGTGCGCAGCACCGCTTCGCCTTTCTGGGCGACCAATTCCTTGATCGCTGGTTGCTCCAGCGCCTTTGTTGCCTCGATCACATAGCGGGCCACGTCGTCGCTTTTGAGAATGTCCACCTGAGTCGCCATGTAGCTTTCTTCTTGCATGGGCGAAAACTGGCGACCCAGAATGGGGTCGGCGGCACGGTACTCGATGTAGATTTCTGCCGTCGACGTATAAATTTTGGGCAGCATCAGTGAAACAGCGATAGCGGTTGCGACGGTGCCGGCTGCCACAATGCCGATCAGCACCTTGCGAGCAGCCAACATGGCACCCAGTTGCACAAACGAGATGCCCGGATCGTAGGAATGGAGTTGCATGGGATGTCCTGTAGGGGCGGGCGTCAGAACAGGCGTTCCTCGATATAAACCACATCGTCGGCTTCAATGGCCATGGGCAAATCGGCCTTGATCTCTCGCAGCATTTTGTGTGCATCCAACCGATGAATTTTGATGCGCTTGCTGGAGCCTCGGTCGCTCACGCCACCGCTCAACGCCAGTGCTTTCATGATGTTCATGCCTTGCTCCATAGGGTAGGCACCTGGTCGGCGGACCTCGCCATGCACGTAAAACAGCTTCTGTACCGGTACAAAGACCACGTCATCATTGACCAACGGCGCGTCCAGCCGACCGCGCAGCTGCGCGCCGGCGGTTTCAAGCTGGATGCTGATTTCTTCGCGAACCTTGTCCACCGATGAAGCTGCCAGCGACTTGCGCAACAGCAAAATGGACTTGTCGGCCCTTTGTGTCATGCCCCCGGCAGTGGCCAGCGCCTCCAGTACCGTCATTTTTCCCTGTATGGGGTAACGGCCAGGTCGCTGCACTTCGCCCAGAACCGAGACTTGCTGGCTGCGCAATTGCCTGATTTGCACCGACACGCCGGGGTTTTGCAGGTAGCCACCGTCTTTCAGTCGTTTGGCCACCATGGCCTCCAACTGGGCGGCTGACAGGTTCAGCACATTCAGTGTGCCGATCAGCGGCACCATGATGCTGCCCGATTCGCCTACCGTTACCTCGGCCGAAAGATCTGGCTGACCGAAAACGGCAATCGCAATCTGATCGCCTATGCCCAAGGGGGGCTGCACCTCGCGCGTGGCATTGACTTCGGACGATGCTGTGCTGCCTGAGCCAGCCGCACCGGGGACAGTTGGCATTGGATGGGCGGTCGGGGCGGGTGTGGTCGTTGCAGGTGTGCGAGCCACCACTGCGGCATCCGGGTTGGGAATGGTCGACAACTCGGTGGTCAGCTTCAGCTGTATGCCTTCCGCCAGGGAGCCTGCAGCCGACAGCATGAGCACCACGGCCCATGCAGTGCGTGTCCATACCCGTGCGGCATGTTGGTGTGAGGCGGGTGAATTCGGTGCGCGCATGAGGTCAGTTAGGTCTGCCGGGCAAGTGGATGTTCAACGTCCGGCCATTCTAGGTTCGTTTCTGCTTCCATTCGTCACAGTACGCGCTGACCAGACAACGGTCGCACGCAGGCTGCCGCGCCTTGCACACATAGCGGCCATGCAGGATGAGCCAATGGTGGGCATCCACACGGTAAGCGGGCGGCACTCGCTTCAGCAGCGCCATTTCCACCGCCAATGGCGTTTTCCCGGGCGCCAGTCCGGTCCGGTTGCTGACGCGAAAGATGTGCGTGTCAACCGCCATCGTGGGCTCGCCAAAGGCGCTGTTGAGCACCACATTGGCCGTTTTGCGTCCCACGCCGGGCAGCGCCTCCAGCGCTTCGCGTGTGCGCGGCACCTGGCCGTTATGCTGTGTGATCAGGATTTCGCAGGTTTGCAGCAGGTGGCGGGCCTTGCTGTGGTACAGGCCGATGGTCTTGATGTGCGCCTCGATGCCGTCCAGCCCCAGGTCCAGCATGGCCTGCGGGTGACTGGCGGCGGCAAACAGCCCGCGCGTGGCCTTGTTCACGCTCACGTCGGTGGCCTGAGCCGACAGCAGCACCGCCACCAGCAGTTCGAACACCGATGTGTAGACCAGCTCGGTGACTGGCTGAGGGTTGGCCTCGGCCAGGGTGGCAAAGAAGGGTGCAATATGCTCTTTTTTCATGATCCAACGGTTTCCCGGATTCTGATGCACGGAGCCGTCACAATGCGGGACTTTGGCGCAACGCGCCGCTTTATTGTTTGAAATTCGCAGGAAAGTAGCACAGTCATGCAATTTGCCGACCGACTCAACAACGTCGAAACCTCCGCCATCCGCGAGCTGTTCAAGCTGCTGGGCAAACCGGGCATCATCAGTTTTGCCGGTGGATTCCCCGATGCCGCCATGTTTGACGTGGTTGGCATCCGCGAAGCCTCGCTGGCCGCCCTGGCGCAAGAACCCGGGGCTGCGCTGCAATATGGCGCGACCGAAGGGTACAACCCCCTGCGTGAACAATTGGCCGCCTTCATGTCCGCCAAGGGCAACCACGACCTGTCGCCCGATCAGCTCATCGTCACCACCGGCAGCCAGCAGGCGCTGGACTTGCTGGGCAAAACCATGATTTCCCCCGGCGACAAGGTCATTGTCGAAGGCCCCACCTTCCTGGCCACCATCCAGTGCTTTCGCCTGTACGGTGCCGAGCTGATCACCGCGCCGGTGGATGCCAACGGCGTGGACACCGATGCGCTGGCCGCCCTGATGGCCGAGCACAAGCCCAAACTGGTGTACCTGATTCCCACCTTCGGCAACCCCAGCGGGGCCACCCTGAGCCTGGAACGCCGCAGGCGAGTGCTGGAGCTGGCCGTCGAACACCAGACCCTGCTGGTCGAGGACGACCCCTATGGCGACCTGTACTTTGGCGAAGCCCCGCCACCCAGCCTGCTGGCACTGAGCGCCAGCGTGCCCGGCAGCGGCAGCTTGCTGGCCCACTGCGGCAGCCTGAGCAAGGTGCTGTCACCCGGCTTGCGCGTGGGCTGGATGGTGGCTCCCCCTGAGTTGCTGGGCAAGGCCACCATGTGCAAACAGTTCTCCGATGCCCACACCAGCACCTTCGCCCAGGCCACGGCGGCGCAATACCTGAAGGCAGGTCGCATGCCCGCCACACTGGCCAAGGTGCGTGCGGTGTATGCCCAGCGTGCACAGACCATGGGTGATGCCCTGCGCAAAGAACTGGGCGATGCCATCAGCTTCGTGCAGCCAAAAGGTGGCCTGTTCGTGTGGGCGCGCCTGACGGGTGCCGGCGGCGCACTGGCCGACGGGGGCGTGCTGGCCAAGCGCGGCATTGACCAGGGCGTGGCCTTTGTGCCCGGCGCACCGTTCTTTGCCAGCCACCCTGACCACGCCACCCTGCGGCTCAGCTTTGCCACGGTGGGTGAAGACAAAATCATTGAAGGTGTGGGCCGCCTGGCCACAGCCCTTCGCTCTTGAACACAACTGAACGCAACTGACCGCAACTCAGAAAGGCATTCGCATGAAAGGCAACGTCGGCGCACTGGTGCTCATCGGGTTGGGCAGCTTTTTTCTGTTGTCCAACCTCAACCTGATCAATGTCAGCCTGTTCGAGATCATGCGGGTCTGGTGGCCCGCGATCCTGATCGTGGTGGGCATCAGCCTGTTCTTCACCAACCGCGAGCGGGGCAGCCAGGACCGCGCCAAAGACAAAGACTGAGCTGTTCTGCCCCGGCCCTGCCTGAGCCTTGGCGGTTGCGCCTCAACCCACAGGCTTCAGGCTGGCCCACCACAGCCGGGCGCGCATGCCCCACTCGGTGGTGTAGCCGGTGGTCACACTGCTGACGTGGCCTGCCGGGTCGATCACAATCCACGCGGGCACCACCGACAGCCCGTAGCCGGCCGACACTGCGCCGGACGGGTCCACCACGGCCACCCAGGGCAGCTGCCGCCGCGCCAGCCACCGGGCTACCTGGGCGGCGTCGCCGCTGCGCGAGGCGATGGTCAGCACCGGCCAGTCCGCCGCCACCTGCGTGACCGATGATTCCTCCAGCTTGCAGTACGGGCACCACTCTGCCCAGATGTGCAGGGCAACCGGCTGGCCAGGGTGCAAGGCACGCCACTGCGCCAGCGTCACGCTCCCGGTGATCTGGCTGTGCAGGGCGGCTGGCACGTCGCGGTGCATCACCACCGCGGCTGTCCAGTCGGGCGCCGGGCCGCTGGGCACATAGCGGGCTCGCCAGGCATCGACCGCCACCACCACGGCCACCAGCATGGCCAGCGTGCCCAGGTGCGAACGCCAGCGCGCCAGCACGTGGGTGCGTAGCCAATGTGCCACCCGGTTCATCAAGCAAACAGCTCCAGCAACCGGTCCAGCCCACCCTCGTTGATGGCCACGCGTGCCTGTTCGCGCACGGCGGGTTTGGCGTGGTATGCCACCGACAGGCCCCCGGCGTCCGAGCAGGCCTTCATCATGGGCAAATCATTGGCACCGTCACCCACGGCCATGCACTGGGCGGGTGACACACCCATCAGCGAGGCCACCTCCAGCAGCGTGCGGCGCTTTTCGGCACCGTCGCAAATGTCGCCCCAGGTCTGGTCCACCATGCGGCCTGTGAGGACGCCGTCCACCACCTCCAACACGTTGGAGCGGGCAAAGTCCATGCGCAGCCGGGCCTTGATGCGGTCGGTGAAAAACGTGAAGCCGCCTGACACCAGCAACACCTTCAGCCCTGCGGTTTGCAGGGCCGCCATCAGCTCGGCCGCGCCGGGGTTGAGTTGCAGGCGGTTGGCATACACGTCTTCCATATGCGCCACCGTCACGCCTTTGAGCAGCGCCACGCGGCGGCGCAAGCTGTCTTTGTAATCGGTGATCTCGCCACGCATGGCCGCCTCTGTGATGGCGGCCACCTCTGCCTTGCGACCGGCAGCGTCTGCAATTTCGTCGACACACTCGATGTTGATGAGCGTCGAGTCCATGTCGAACGCGGCCAGTTTGAAGTCGCTCAAACGCAGCGGAGTGGACACGCCCTGCACGACCAGGCCGGGGGAGGGGAGAAAAGCGTTGCTCATGTTTTTAACCGAAAAAATACCATTGAAAAAATGCGTTACCGATTGATTGGTGGCGATTGATGCTATTGAAAACACGTCATTTTCCTGTGAATTCAACGGCCCATTTCTGCCCCGCGGCGGCCAGAAACGCGTGTGCGCCCATGGCCCAATGCCCGAATTGTCGCCGGGTGCGGGCCGGCTGCAGCCTGGCCGAGCGTCATCAGCCCACGGCCTGCGCACGTTTTGCACAGGTTTGGCAGATGGTCTGCGCCCGATGGAGGCCGCGGACAAGGCGTTCTGCCATACTTCGTGCCGACCGGTCTGGCGGCCCGTGCAGCGTGGTTGACACCCTGCGCCACGTGCAGCCGCGCCACCCTGTTCGCTCCAACGTCAGCCATCCGCATGAACGACGCGCCCACGCCCGATCTCACCATCCTGGTTTGCACTTTCCACCGCGAGGAGCTGCTGGTCAAGCTGCTGCACACGGTGCTGGCCGTTCGGGGGCTGGAGGCCATCCGCTCCGAAATTGTGGTGGTGGACAACAGCGACGCAGGCTCCGCGCAACAGCCGGTGGAAGCCTTCTGCGCCGCCACCGGCTGCCACACCGTGCGCTATGTGCCCGCCCACCCGCCCAACATTGCCGTGGCCCGCAATGCCGGGGTGGCTGCTGCGCGTGGCCGGTTTGTGGCCATGATCGATGATGACATGACGCTCCACCCCAGTTGGTACGAGGGTGTGAGTCACCTGCTGGAAGACAACCAGGTGGATGTGGTGTGCGGCCCGGTGGAACCCGTGTTTGACAACCCCGCCTTGGCCACACCCGCTGCCACGCAGTTTTTCCACCGCAGCGTGGCGCTGCCGGCTGGGGCACCGCTGCTGGTCATGGGTAGCCAGCGCACACGGGGCTTTGTGCCCGCCACGTCCAACAGCATCTTCCGGCGCGACACCTGCCTGACCGACACACCTTGCTTCGACGTGCAATATGGCCGCAGCGGCGGTGAAGATGTGGACCTGCTGTGCCGCCTGCAGCGCCGGGGTCGGCGCATGGTGTGGGCGCCTGGCGCGCGCACGTTTGAAGCCGTGCCGCCGCACCGCTGCAGCGCGGACTACCTGGCCAAGCGCAGCTATTCGGGCGGGCAGATTTTTGCCGCCACCTATGTGCGCAACAGCACCTGGCCTGCATGGGTCGGCCTGAAGGTGGCGGCCATTGCCACCGCGCAACTGCTGGTCAACACCGTTTACGGCTGGGTTCGGCCACCCGTGACGGAAGAACAGCAACACGCCCTGGCCAACCGGCGTGCCGCCATCCAGGGCAAGCTGGCCTGGCGGCACATGTTCCCCATTTACGCCGACGAGCGCCAACCCACAGGCTCCGACACATGACAGGCACAACCCCCCCCATCCGCTGGGCCATTGTGGGCACCGGCCCGGTGTCGCACCAGTTTGCCACCGCGCTCAAGCGGGTGCCCGGTGCCGTGCGGCAGGCGGTCTACTCGCGTGACGGCGCCCAAGCCCACGCATTCGCCAAGCGCCATGGCTTTGCCCGTGCCGCTCAGGTGGGCGACGGCATGTTTGCTGCTGTCAGCGATGTGGATGTGTTCTACATCGCCACGCCCACGGCCACCCACCGCGCGCTGTGCCTGGCTGCCATTGCGGCAGGCAAACATGTGCTGTGCGAAAAGCCCATGACGGCCACGGCAGACGAACTGCTGGAGGTGACCGAAGCTGCCCGCGCCAAAGGCGTGTTTGCCATGGAAGGCATGTGGCTGCGCTTCAACCCCGTGGTGCAACAGACGCACGACGCCCTGGCGCAAGGCAAACGGGGGCAACTTGGCCAACTGCTGGGTGCCCACATGCACGTCGGCTATGCCGAACAGGCAGTTGACCAGCCCGTGCGCGACGGTTTGGCGCGCGATGCGTTGTCTGTGTTCGGCTGCTACGGCTTTTCGCTGGCGCACCACCTGTTTGGCGTGCCACAGGCCATCCGGGCCAGTGGGCAGTGCGACGCCAAGGGCGCGGTGCTGCACGCCAACGTGGCGCTGGCCTACCCCACGTTCGAGTTCAACATGACCACCAGCGTGGTGGCCACCCTGTCCAATACGCTGGAGCTGGTGGGCAGCCAGGGCCGCTGGCTGCTGCCCAACCCCGTGCTCGACCCCTACACCAGCCGCTGGCTGCCACACAGCCAGGGCGGGGCAGCAGGCAAAGTGACCGCACGCCTGCAAGCAGTGGCCCACGCGCTGCGCGAACAGGTGGCCTTTCTGCACCCGCTGCGCGGCAGCGGTTTCCGGGTGGAGATCGAGCAGGTCAACGCTTCGCTGCGCAGCCAGCAGACGGAGCACCCCACCAACCCGCTGGCCGCTACGCTGTTGTCGCACCGCATGCAGGCATCAGCCAGATTGGCGTTGCTGAGCAAAAAGTGGGTGCCCTTTGCACAAGTGGGTGTGGACGCCAGCAGGTAAACCCCGCCACAACTTTGCACAGTGCTCAGGGCGCGAGGCGGTGCTACTTTCGTTCGGCAAATGAAGCCGACTTTGCTTCAGCCCACAAGGTGATAGACCAAGGCGGCAATCACACTGATCATGATGGTCACCAGATAAGCCATGTTGGCGTTCTGACGTTTATCGACAGTGTGGGGTTTGTCCAGCCGAACTGGTATGGGTTTGACCGGACGGGGTACAGGATAAATAGGCGGAACTTCAATCGGCAAGTCAACTTCTTTCGATGGTGTTGTCGCTGCCTCTTCCGAAGCAATCAACGCCTCGGGCGGATTGCTTGTACTGATTTCGGGCTTTGGAACGTCGATCGCCCCTGGAGCCACGGTTTGCTCAGGAAGCCTCAGAACACTTTCACGAATCAGGCGCTTTAGTGGGGCAGATTTTTCCGAAGCCAGAGACTCTCCAACAAGCTCTTGATCGCTGACGTGAATGTTGGGCTTGCGGAGGGCGCCAGCTTCTGGAAACAGTGGCTCCCCGACTGACTTACGAATGCTGACGCGAGTGGTGAGTTCAGGGGGCTCGATACTCGCTGGTTCGAGTTGCTCCTCGATGGGCGTTTGACCGCTTGCGCTTATTTCAGGCTTTGGGACGGCGAACGCGTCGGGCAACAGGGGGGCCTCGGTGGGTCTTTGCTTGCCGATGGGAATTGGGCGTTTTGGACGGTCAACCGCATCTGGAAAATGGGGCTGCTCGACAGGTTTGTGATCGCTCGCGCTGGTTTCAGGCGTTGGGTGGTCGATCGGTTTAGGAGCGATTGGCCTCTCGACAGGTTTTAACTTGCGGGTTCGAGTCGTGGGTTTGGGGAGTTCGATTGCTCCCGGAATCAGGGGCTCCCCGACAGGCTTTTGATCATTTGCACTGAGTTCGGGCTTTGAGGCGTCGATTGCTTCGGGTAACAGGGGCGCCTTGGTGAGTATTTGCTTGCCGATACGAATTGGGCGCTTGAGGAGGTCGCCCGCATCTGAAAGGTGGGGCTGGCCGACATGTTTGTGCTTGCTCGCGCTGGTTTCAGGCGTTGGGTGGTCGATCGGTTTGGGAACGATTGGCCTCTCGACAGGTTTTAACTTGCGGGCTCGAGTCGTGGGTTGGGGGAGTTCGATCGGTTCCGGAAACAGTGACTCCCCGGTAGGCTTTTTTTTGCGGACGCGAATTGCGGGCTTGAGGACGTCGATGGTTGCTGGAGCCTCGGGCTCCTCAACAGACGTTTGATCAATTGCACTGGTTTCGGGCCTTGAGGTACTGCTCGCTTCCTCAGCGTGGGATTCCCCGCCAATTTTTTGCTTACGGACCCGAGTTGGGTGCTTTGGAAGTTCTATCGTTGCTGGAGCAAGTGGCCCCTCGTTGAGCTTTTGATCGCTTGCGCCAGTTTCAAGCTGTTGGATTTCGATCGCTTCTGGAAGGCGGGGCTGCTTGACAGGTTTGTGATCAATCGCGCTGGTTTCAGGCGTTAGGTGGTCGATCGGTTTGGGAGCGATTGGCCTCTCGACAGGTTTTAGCTTGCGGGCTCGAGTCGTGGGTTTGGGGAGTTCGATCGCTTTCGGAAACAAGGGCTCTCTGACAGGCTTTTTATTCCGGACGCGAATTCTGGGCTTGAAGGTGTCGACAGTTGCTGGGGCTTCGGGCTCCTCGACAGGCTTTCGATCATTTGCGCTGGGTTCAGACCTTGGGACGTCAATCGTTGCTGGAGCGAGTGGCGCCTCGATCGGGTTCTGATTGCTATCGCTGCGTTCAGGCGTGGTGAGGTCGAGCGCTTTTTGTGCCACTGACTCCTCGACAGACTTTTGCTTGCGTGCGCCTGTTTTGCGCTTGGGGCGGCCGACCGCCTGTGGAAACAGTGGCTCTCCAACGGGGTTTTGATCGCTTTCGCTGGGTTCAGGCTTGGGGCGGTCTACCACCTCTGGGGCCGACGGCTCCTCGATGAGCTTTGGTTTGCGGGTGCGAATTGAGGGCTCGACGACGTCGATCGCTTCTGGAGCCACTGGCTCCTCGATGCGCTCTAGTTTGTTTGAGCTGTGTTCAGGTGTGCGGCGGCCGATCGTTTCAGTCGCTGAGGGCTCCTCGTCAGGTCTTTGACTGCGGGCGCGTGTTGGGCGCTTTGGCCGTGAGTTGGTTCCTGGGGCTACGAGCTCCTCGACAGGCTTGTGATCGCTTGCGCTGCGTTCAGATTCGGGAAGGTCGAGCGCTTCTGGGGCCACGTGCTCCTCAACGGGCGTTTGCTTGCCGTTGCGAATTTGGGGCTTGAGGACGTCGATCGTTGCTGGAGCCCGTGGATCCTCAATAGGCCTTTGATCGCTTACGTCAGTTTCAGGCTTTGGGGCCATGAACGTTTTTGAAGCCACGGGCACCTTGCTTGGCTTTCTCTTGCCTTCTCGAATTGGGGGCTTCGGGAGGTCGGCAGCTTCTGGAAACAGTGGCTCTCCGTCGGGCTTCTGAATGCTGGCGCGAACTGTGAGCTTGGGAACGTCGGTCGTTTCGGGCGCCAAGGGCTCTTCAGGAGGCTTCTGCGCAGTCTCGTGTGTTGTCAGCTTTGGATGGTCAATGGTTTCTGGAAACAGAGACTCACCGACAGGCAATTGCGCGCTTGCGCGAATGGCGCGCTTGGGAGCGTTGATCTTTACTTCAGCCGCAAGTGCCCCCCCACGCTTACGCCTGAGGACTTCTGCAGCAGGGGATTGATCGCCATCTGTGACAGCTGTCGCCCACGTGCAGCCGCAGCCCATGATGTTCCTGCACGTGCTTGGGTGCAGCGAGGGCATGTCTTCTTTCAGGTAAACGCCTTTGAATGCCCACATTCGAGGACAGTTGTAGGTCTCGTTGACATGCACTTCAAAACCGATGATGGCATCGGTTTTCATGGCTTCAGCAATTTGTTGCTTGAAGGCGTCTCGTGCAAGTTTTCTTTTTGCTTTGGCGTCCATCGGGTCCTGAAGAGTGTTGTGCTGTTTGAAGCCCCTGAATCCTGAATCGTCCCTGACCTATCAATTTTTCCCATCTGTTGGGTATACCGTTTGCGAACTCTACAGGCGTGACGTTACCTTGTGGCTGACTTCTCACCCCCCAACCGGATTCCCCAAGCCCCGCAGCACATCCCGCACCAGTTGCGCCCGGTCTTTCGCCTCTGGCAGTGCGCGTTCAATGCGCAGCTTCTCGTTCCCGGCCAGCTTGATGTGCTTGTTTTTCTGGATCATCTGGAGGATGGCCATGGGGTCCACTGGCGGATCTTTCTTGAAGGTGATGATGATGACGCCGGGTGTGGCATCCACCTTCACCACGCCGTAGGGTTCGCTCAAGACCCGCAGGCGGTGCACGTCGATCAGCGTTTGCGCCTGCGCAGGCAGCTTGCCGAAGCGGTCCACTATTTCTTCCAGCAGCGTGTCGATCTGTTCGTTGCGCTTGGCCATGGCCAGCTTTTTGTAAAAGCTCAGGCGCAGGTGCACGTCGCCGCAATAGTCGTTGGGCAGCAGGGCGGGGGCGTGCAGGTTGATGTCGGTGGCAGCTGACAGGGGTTTGAGCAGGTCGGGTTCTTTGCCTGCCTTCAGGCAGCGCACGGCTTCGCTCAGCATTTCGTTGTACAGCTGGAAGCCCACTTCTAGCATGTTGCCGCTCTGGTTTTCGCCCAGCACCTCGCCCGCGCCGCGAATTTCCAGGTCGTGCATGGCCAGGTAGAAGCCGCTGCCCAACTCTTCCATGGCCTGGATGGCTTCCAGCCGCTGCTGGGCCTGTTTGGTCAGCCCGTCGATGTCGGGCACCATCAAATAGGCGTAGGCTTGGTGGTGGCTGCGGCCCACGCGACCACGCAGCTGGTGCAGCTGGGCCAGGCCAAATTTGTCGGCCCGCGCCATGATGATGGTGTTGGCGGTGGGCACGTCAATGCCGGTTTCAATGATGGTGGAGCACAGCAGCACGTTGAAGCGCTGGGCCACAAAGTCGCGCATCACCTTTTCCAGTTCGCGCTCGGGCATTTGGCCGTGGGCAATGGCAATGCGGGCTTCGGGCAAAAACTCTTCCAGTTTCTGGCGGCGGTTTTCGATAGTTTCCACCTCGTTGTGCAGGAAGTACACCTGTCCGCCACGTTTCAGCTCGCGCAGCACGGCTTCGCGGATCACGCCCTGGCTTTCGGTGCGCACAAAGGTTTTGATGGCCAGGCGGCGCTGCGGCGCGGTGGCAATCACGCTCAGGTCGCGCAGGCCTTCCAGCGCCATGCCCATGGTGCGGGGAATGGGGGTGGCGGTGAGAGTGAGCACGTCCACTTCGGCGCGCAGCTGCTTCATCTGCTCTTTGTGGCGCACACCGAAGCGGTGTTCTTCATCGATGATGAGCAGGCCCAGGTCTTTGAACTGGGTTTTTTCGCTCAAGAGTTTGTGGGTGCCCACCACGATGTCCACCGTGCCGTCCTGCACGCCCTTCATGGCTGCGGTGATCTCTTTTTGGGAACGGAAACGGCTCATCTCGGCCACCTTCACCGGCCACTTGGCAAAGCGGTCCACCAGCGTCTGGTAGTGCTGCTCGGCCAGCAGCGTGGTGGGGGCCAGAAAGGCCACCTGTTTGCCACCGGTCACGGCCACGAAGGCAGCGCGCAGTGCCACCTCGGTTTTGCCAAAGCCCACGTCGCCGCACACCAGGCGGTCCATGGGGCGGGGCGAAATCATGTCCTGAATGACGGCGTGGATGGCGGCTTTCTGGTCGGCGGTTTCTTCAAACCCGAAGTCGTTGGCAAAGGTTTCGTAGTCGTTGGGGCTGTAGCGGAAGGGGTGGCCCACGCGGGCAGCCCGGCGGGCGTAGATGTTCAGCAGCTCGGCTGCGCTGTCGCGCACCTGTTCAGCGGCTTTGCGCTTGGCTTTTTCCCACTGGCCGCTGCCCAGTTTGTGCAGCGGGGCTTCGTCGGCGCTGACGCCGGTGTAGCGGCTGATGAGCTGCAACTGGCTGACGGGCACATACAGCGTGGCGTTGTCGGCATAGGCCAGGTGCAAAAACTCTTGAAGGGCGGGGCTGCCGTCGGGGTTCTTTTCGCCCAGGTCCATGTTGATCAGGCCCTGGTAGCGCCCGATGCCGTGCTGGCTGTGCACCACGGGGTCGCCCACGTTCAGCTCGCTCAGGTCTTTGATGAGGGCTTCCACATCGCTGACCTGCTCTTGCTTTTTGCGGCGGCGGGTGGTGGGCGCGGTGTTGAACAGCTCGGTCTCGGTGACGAAGTCCACCGCCTGTTCCACCCACGCAAAGCCCTGTGTAACGCCTGCGGTGGCGATGCCGATGGGCTCGTCACTGGCCAGAAACTCGGTCAGCGAGTCAAACGCGGGCGGATTGAGGGCGCTGGCCCGCAGGAAGTCGAGCAGGCTTTCGCGGCGGCCATCGCTTTCGGCCAGCACCAGCACCCTGTTATTTGAGAAAAATTGTGCTCCAGCGCTTGTATGTAAAGCGCTGACAGCTATTGAATTATTGTTTTCGCCAGGTTGACCCTGCGCGCCCATGTGCTGCTTCAGCCGGGCCAGCGGATCGTCCGCGCCGCGTACCACGGTCAGGTCGGGCAGCTTTTGCACCCAGGCGCTGTCGGCCACGTCCTCCACGGCGGGCCGCATGGCCAGTTGCGGGTGGGGTTTGGCCCGGGCAAAGAACTGCTCGGCATCCAGAAACAGGCTGGCCGGGGGCAGCACGGGGCGCTCGGGGTCGCCTTGAATCAGGCGGTAGCGGTCGCGCGTGTCTTGCCAGAAGCGCTGGAAAGCGGGCTCCACGTCGCCGTGCAGCACCACCGTGGCCTGCGGGCCAAGGTAGTCGAACACGGTGGCGGTTTCTTCGAAAAAGAGCGGCAGGTAGTACTCGATGCCGGCGGTGGCCACGCCCGCGCCCATGTCTTTGTAGATGCGGCTTTTTGTGGGGTCGCCGTCCAGCAGCTCGCGCCAGCGGTTGCGAAAGCGGCCACGGGCCGTGTCGTCCATGGGGAATTCGCGACCCGGCAGCAGGCGCACCTCGGGCACGGGGTACAGGCTGCGCTGGCTGTCGGGGTCGAAGGTGCGGATGCTGTCAATTTCGTCATCGAACAGGTCCACGCGGTAGGGCACCTGGCTGCCCATGGGGAACAGGTCGATCAGCCCACCCCGCACCGCATACTCACCGGGGCTGACCACTTGGGTCACGTGCTGATAGCCCGCGAGCGTCAGCTGGCCTTTCAGTTTCGCTTCGTTGAGCTTCTGGCCGGTTTTGAAGTGGAATGTGTAGCCCGCCAGGAACGATGGGGGTGCCAGCCGGTACAGCGCGGTGGTGGCCGGCACGATGACCACGTCTGCCCCTTCTTCATGGGTGCCGCCGTGCCCCCGGTTGTGTATGCGCCACAGCGTGGCCAGCCGCTCCGAAATCAAGTCCTGGTGCGGACTGAAGGTGTCGTAGGGCAGGGTTTCCCAGTCGGGGAACAGCGCGCAGCGCAGGCTGGGCGCGAAAAACGCCAGCTCCACCAGCAGGCGTTGGGCGTCTGTGGCATCTGCCGTGAACACGGCGGTGGGGTGGCCCGCGGCCTTTTCGCGTTCGGCCAGTTGTGCCAGCAGCAGGGCATCGGACGAGCCCACAGGGCGGGGCAGGGAATAGCGTTGGCCAGGGCTCAGTTTGGGGAGTTGCATGAGGCGCGGAGAAGAGGGCACGCGAGCAATATGCCGGGGCAGGACAAAAACGCGAATACCCCACGCCGTAAGGAGTGGGGTCGGTTAGCACTGATTTTAATGATGCAGATTGATTCGGCCACGATTCGGATCATCGATACGGATAATCCGGTCTTTGTCGCTTGTCATCCGTTTGCCGTCATGTCCCGTCCCATCAGTTCGTCTGCCGCTTTGCATCTGAATACCCATGCACGGGTATGGGGGGTGGTGCCGTGTGGCGGCACGGGCTCGCGTGCAGGTGGCGATGTGCCCAAGCAGTACCGGCCAGTGGCTGGGCTGCCGATGGTGGCACACACGCTATCCGCACTGGCAGAGGTGTCGAGCATTGGTGGTTTGTTGCTGGCGGTTGCCCCTGGTGACGAGTGGCACAAGCGCCAGATGGAAGGTTTGTCACCGGGTGGCTTGGCTCAGTTGCCAGCCGTCGCCCGGCGTGGCTCTGCATGGCTGCGGGCCATGCCTGTGGCAGGTGAAAGCCGTGCCCACACGGTCTACAACAGTTTGCAGACCTGGCGGTCCTGGGGTGCTGACGAACGCGACTGGGTGCTGGTGCATGACGCTGCCCGCTGTTTGGCCGCTCCAGCACTAATCTACACACTCATCGACGCTTGCCTCGCTGACCCGGTTGGTGGATTGCTGGCATTGCCGCTGCCAGACACCCTGAAGCAAGGTGTGCACAACCGTGCCAGCGTCACGGTGTTGCGGGAAGACAAATGGCTGGCCCAAACGCCACAGATGTTCAGGCTGGGTGAACTGTTGTATGCCATGGAGGCCGCCAAACGCAGCAACTTTGCCCAGATCACGGACGAAGCCAGCGCCATGGAAATTCAGGGTCAGATGCCGCTGCTGGTACAAGGCTCGGCTGACAATTTCAAGGTGACTTACCCCACCGACTTTGCTTTGGCGCAGGCCGTCATCAGGAGCCGAACCGCATGACCACACACACGACAGACGTCTTCTCAGCGTCGACAACAGACGGAAAACAAGCTGTCCAGCCCATGCGCCCGGCGTTCAGGGTGGGGGAGGGGTGGGACTGTCATGCCCTGGTGCCTGGGCGTGTGCTGATGCTCGGTGGTGTGCCCATCGCACACACGCATGGTTTGCTGGGGCATTCCGATGCCGACGTTTTGCTGCATGCGGTGACCGATGCCTTGCTCGGCGGGGCAGGCCTGGGTGACATCGGCAGGCATTTTCCGGACACCGACCCTCGGTTCAAAGGTGCCGATTCGGGCGTTCTGTTGCAGGAGGCCATCTCACGCGTGCGCGCCTCTGGCTACGACTTGCTGAATGTGGATTGCACCGTGGTGGCGCAAGCCCCCAAGCTGGCTGGTTACATGGCCAGCATGGTTCAACGCATGGCTGACCTGATGGGCGTCCACCCCAACTGTGTGAACGTGAAGGCAAAAACGGCCGAGCGGCTGGGACCGGTTGGCCAGGGCTTGAGCATGGAAGCCAGAGCGGTGGTGTTGCTGTCAGCCCATGCGGAAGGCGCTTGATTTACGCAGGCTGATCAGCACGAACAGACCCGACCCGCCGATTTGGGTGGCTTGCATAGCGGTTGGTGTCAACCACTCGGCGGGTGTCGGGCTGTGCAAGGCCAGTTTGCCTCCCATGCGCGCCAACATTTTTTCAACCACTGCCAACCCCAATCCGGCACCCGATGCCTGGCTGCGTGCGGCATCAGCCCGGAAAAAGGGCTGAGTGAGGCGAGCCAGGGTCGGACCATCGACGCCCGGACCGTTGTCGCCTATGCCCAGGTGCACCCAATCGCGATCTGTTTTGACCTGAATGTGAACGTCCGCAGCATCTCTGCCGGGCGTGGTGCCGTAGCGGCCAGCGTTCTCCAGCACGTTTTGGCACACACGGAAGAGGTCAACCGGATCTGCCATCACCCAGACGGGACCATCCAGAGGGGCCAGTGTGAGTCGAACTTTGAACAGGTTTGCGGTTGGTTGCCGCAGGGAGCTCAGCAACTCGCCCAACTCGACTTGGCCAGTGGTTTGTTGCCCGGGGCGGGCATAGTCCATGAACTTGGCAATGATGGCTTCAACCTGGCCAATGTCGTTGCTCATGTTCTGCAAAGCGTCTTGATCTGGGACGCTGAGCTCAGCCTCCAGCCGCAAACGCGCAAGCGGGGTGCGCAAATCGTGTGAGATGCCTGCCAGCATGAGCGCTCGGTCGCGTTCGATTTGTGCCAACTGGTTCGCCATCTGGTTGAACCCGATGTTCACATCACGCACTTCTGTCGTGGCCACTGTTTCGTCCAGACGGGTCTCGCTGAACTTGCCGTCACGGATGTGTGCCGTGGCTTGTGACAGGCTGCGCAACGGCTGGTTGATCAGTTGGGCAATGGCGGCCGCACCTGCCAGTGACAAGGCGGCTGCAATGGCCATCCAGATGACCCAGGTGCTGCCATGTATGGTGTTGACACGTCCCGGGTCCAGCAGCAACCAGTAGGTGTCTTTGCCCATGGTGAAGGCGATCCAAAGCCCTGACTCGCCATTGACCTCGCGGGCCACGATAGTGTCGCTACCCAGCGTCTCCGACAACGCATCGGCCACTCGGCGTGCAAAGGGGTTGGTGCTGAAGCCCGAGAAGCTGTCGCCAGGCTCACGCGGAGCGATGCTCATGCGCTCTTCATCGGCCAGGGTCTTGAGCAACGATACGCGGGAAATCGGGTCTGCGTGTTGTAGCGCTACACGGGTGAGATTGACCAGTGACGCTATCTGGCGTGCACTTTGGACGGCCTGTGGTTCGAACTCAAGTGACCTGAACGTTTGCACCCACGCCAGCAGGCAGACGGCGAGCAGCAAGACAAGGGAAAGGAAAGTTCGCCAGAACAGGCTCAGACGAGGCATCATGCGGCGCGGCATCGGTGCGGTTCACCGTGTATCAGGCTTTGTCGTCGGGTATGAACACGTACCCCACACCCCACACCGTCTGGATGTGGTGAGGGTTGCCCGGATCGGTCTCGATGAGTTTGCGCAAGCGGCTGACTTGAACGTCCAGGCTTCGGTCATAGGCTTCCAGTTCACGGCCGCGCGCCAATTGGGCGAGGCGCTCGCGTGTCAAGGGGACGCGAGGGTGACGCACCAAAGCCTTGAGCATCGCGAACTCACCGGTGGTCAGTGTGATGTCTTCGTTGTTTTTGCGCAGTTTGCGTTGGCCCAGGTCAAGCTCGAATGCGCCAAACACCGCCACGCCCTCGTCGGCGGCAGGGCCGCCTGGCAGCTCGGTCGGAGGACGGCGGCGCAACACCGCATGGATACGCGCCAGCAGTTCGCGTGGGTTGAATGGCTTGGGCAGATAGTCATCAGCCCCCACTTCCAAGCCGATGATTCTGTCTGTTTCGTCCCCTTTTGCGGTCAGCATGATGATGGGGGTGCGCTCACCCGCTGCGCGCAGTCTTTTGCATATCGAGAGGCCGTCCTCGCCGGGCATCATCAAGTCGAGGATGATGAGGTCAACCCCTTCGCGCTGCATCACCTTGTTCATGGCAACGCCACCATCGGCCACGATGGCCACAAAGCCTTGCTGCGTCAGGTAGCGGCGCAGGAGGTCTCGAATCCGTTCATCGTCATCGACAATCAGGATCTTGTCTGCACGCATGGGTGCGGTGGGCGAAGTGGTCATGTGGGCGTTGGAAGGAGTGAGCCGGCAAAACCCCCGGCAGGCGCAGCCATTCTGGAGCTATAAACCGCATGGGCCACTCGCATGCCCAACGCACACCCTCCGAATGGACACATCCGCTTACAGATCGCACCTCGCCGCTACGCAGGGAAGAATCTGTCCCCTTTCACGTCGGGCCGTATTTGCGAAATATCTCCAACCGGAAGGGCACACAAGCAGTTTGCTTTACTGTGCGGTCCAGCCACCGTCCATTTGCCAAGCCACGCCACGCACGTTGTTGGCTGCGGGTGAGCAGAAAAACACAGCAAGTTCACCAAGCTCTTCAGGTGTGGTGAATTGCAGGGACGGTTCTTTTTCAGCCAGCAATTGACGCTTGGCCTCTTCGTTCGTCAAACCACCCGCAGCTGCCTTGGCGTCTACCTGCTTCTGAACCAATGGGGTCAGCACCCAACCCGGGCAAATGGCGTTGCATGTCACGCCAGTGGTGGCATTTTCCAGAGCTGTGACCTTGGTCAGACCGACGATCCCGTGTTTGGCTGCCACATAGGCGGATTTTTGGGCAGATGCCACCAGGCCATGGACCGATGCCACATTGATGATGCGGCCCCAGCCGGCTGCCTGCATGGCTGGCAACGCCAGTCGGGTGGTGTGAAAGGCGCTGCTCAGGTTGATGGCAATGACAGCATCCCAACGCTCCACCGGAAAACTCTCCACGGGTGCCACGTGCTGGATGCCCGCGTTGTTGACCAGCACGTCCACGCGGCCAAATTCAGCAGCTGCAGCGGACATCATGGCTTCAATGTCTGCGGGTTTGCTCATGTCTGCACCGTGGTAGCCCACCTTGACACCCAGCGCTGCAACCTCTGCCTTGGCAGACTCGACATCGCCAAAACCATTCAACATGATGTTGGCACCCTGGCGTGCCAGTGCCTTGGCAATGCCCAGACCGATGCCGCTGGTTGACCCGGTGACCAGCGCAGTTTTGTTGTTCAACATGAGGTTCTCCGATTCCATTACGATTTGACGATTAAATTTGAAAGCTGTACTTGCGTGCGAGCTTCGCTGCATTATCTCGGATGCGGTGTTGCAGTCTGGAACTCGCAAACATGTTCGCAGTCACTTTGCCATGACATACCAACCTGTGCTTCGTTATGTGGATTGTGTGAGTCCACCTTTTCAGACTGTTGACGCATCGCATGGCATGTCCACGGTTTCGGCCGATGTCAACACCAGCTCACCGGAGGACATGCACCGGCGCATGGCGTATTGGGATTGGTCCTCTGCTTCCGGGAACGAACAGCATGTTGTGATTTGTGTCCACGGGCTCAGCAGACAGTCGCGGGACTTTGATGTACTGGCCTCTGCTTTGCGGCGGGATGTCCGGGTGATTTGCCCCGATGTGGCAGGGCGCGGACACAGCGACTGGCTGCAGGATCCGATGGCATACCAGTTGCCCACATACGTTCAGGACATGGTGGCCCTGATTTCCCAGTTGCGAGAGCAGGGCGTACACACCATTGACTGGGTCGGTACCAGCATGGGCGGGTTGATTGGTGTCGTTGTGGCTGCACAGCCCGAACTGAACATTCGTCGCCTGGTGCTGAATGATGTTGGGCCCACCATCGAAGCAGCGGCGTTGCTGCGCATTGGGTGTTACCTGGGCAAAGACATCGAATTTCAGGACATGGGTGCGGCAGCTTCCTATCTGTGGGAAATTTCTCGGACGTTTGGGCCCCATTCCGAGCAGGAATGGTTGGACCTGTCCGCCCCCATGTTGCGCGAAAAAGGCGACAAACTCATCTTGCATTACGACCCCAAGATTGCGGTGCCCTTCAGGGCGTTGACGGCGGAGTCTGCCCAAGCTGTCGCCGAGCACAGCCAGGCGGCGTTCTGGGGGCTGTATGAATGCATCCAATCGCCCACCTTGCTGCTGCGCGGTGCCGAGTCCGATTTGCTGAGCCGCGCTACTGCCCAAAGGATGACCGAAGCCGGGCCATGTGCAACATGCGTTGAATTTGCAGGGGTGGGCCATGCACCTACGCTGGTCAGCCCGGATCAGGTCGATTTGGTGGCGACCTATTTGCTGGCAGCGTGATGAAGAGCCTTTCCAACGACCCCTCCAGCGGCCAACGCCTGCAATCCAACCGCCCTGACGTTATAGCTGACCCGCAGCGGCCGCCCAGCCCATTCATCGTGGCGGCGACTGCAGGGACCGAGTTGGCCGAGCCCGTGCCTGTGGCGAGGGCTCGTGCCTTTGCCGAGCCACTGGTCGGTGCAGCCACCCTGGACACGGGCGAGAATGTGCTGGCGCATGCCGATGCGATGGTCGGTTTGCTGGCAGTCATTGGTGGCTCCGAGGCCATGAAGACCGCCTGCTACCTTGTCTACACATGGGACTATTTGCAAAAGCCCAAAGAGGTCATTGCCAAGGCCTTCGGAGAAAGTTTTGCTGACCTCGCCTCGGAGACTTCAAAACTGGTGCATTTGCAACGCCAGACGCGCGAGAAGGCCCAGCGTGCGCGTGCTGAAAAGGCGCTGCTTGCCAATTCGTCGGTTTCATCAGGAGGGAAGTCAGCGCCATCCGAACTGGCGGCGAGCCAGACCGAGAACATCCGGAAGATGCTACTGGCCTTTTCCCGCGACCTCAGGGTGGTGATGCTCAGGTTGGCATCTCGCTTGCAGACGTTGCGCTATTTCGCGGCGTGCAAACAGGTGCCACCCTACGAGTTGGCCTGGGAAGCTTTGCATGTGTTTGCGCCCCTGGCGAACAGGCTGGGCATATGGCAGTTCAAGTGGGAGATCGAAGACCTTGCCTTCCGGTTTCTGGAGCCGGATGCGTACAAGCAGATTGCCAAGCTGCTGGATGAAAAGCGGGTCGAACGCGAAAGCTACATGCTTGAGTTGCGGGACCGCTTGCAAACTGCATTGGCCGAGCAAGGCATATCGGTTCAGGTTCAGGGCAGACCGAAGCACATCTACAGCATTGCCAAAAAAATGCGGGGGAAGTCACTCGACTTCGATCGGGTGTTCGACATCCGAGCATTGCGTGTTGTGGTGACAGATGTCGCGGCGTGCTACTCGGTTTTGGCATGGGTGAACAACACGTTCACGCCTGTTGTTGAGGAGTTTGACGATTACATCGCCCAACCGAAGCCCAATGGATACCAGTCGCTGCACACCGTGGTCCGCGACGATGAAGGTCGCGCAATCGAGATCCAGATCCGAACCGAGCTGATGCATGAGCATGCAGAGCACGGCGTTGCAGCGCACTGGGCCTACAAAGAGGCTGGAACGAAGGGCTATGAGGGTGTGTCGGCGTCGTCCGAGTACGACAACAAAATAGCTGTGCTCCGTCAATTGTTGGCGTGGGAGCGGGAACTCAGCAACGAAACACAGGCTTTGTTCGATGACCGAATCTATGTGTTCACGCCTGAAGCGGCTATCGTTGAGTTGCCTGCACAGGCCACACCTGTTGACTTCGCCTACACCGTGCATACCAGTCTGGGTCACCGCTGCAGGGGAGCGAAAGTTGACGGTGTGCTGGTGCCCTTGAACACACCGCTTCAAAACGGACAAACCGTCGATATTCTCCCGGCAAAGGAAGGGGGGCCGTCGCGCGATTGGTTGAATCTGGAACTGGGTTATCTGGTCAGTTCGCGCGCCCGAGCCAAGGTAAGAGCTTGGTTCAACAACTTGGCGTCCGAGGCGACGATTGCCAGAGGACGGGAGGCGATTGAAAAGCTGCTGCAACGAGAAGGCAAAACTTCGCTCGCCCTGGATGATCTGGCAGCCCAGATGGGGTTCACGACAAGCACCCAGTTGTTTGAAGTGGTTGGCAAAGACGAGTTGTCCATCAAGGCTGTCGAAAGCCAGTTGGCTCCCGCTGAACCCGTTGCAGCCGATGACGAACTTCAATTCGTCAACACCAACAGACGAAGTGACAAATTTTCCGGCAGCCACGTGCTGGTCGTGGGTGTCGACTCCATGCTGACGCAGTTGGCCAAGTGTTGCAAACCCGCGCCCCCCGATGCCATCGGGGGCTTCGTGACCAGAGGCAAGGGCGTGAGCATTCACCGGGTTGACTGTCCGGATTTCCGACATATTGGTCGAATACATCCGGAGCGCGTGATTGCGGTGCAGTGGCGTGGCGGCAAGGTCAACCAGGCTGCGTTTTACCCAGTGGATGTGTCGGTGGAGGCCAAAGACCGGCAGGGCTTGCTGCGGGATATTTCAGAGGTGTTCTCAAGAGAGAAGATCAACGTCATTGGTGTTCAGACCCAGTCCGTCAAAGGCACTGCCTGGATGACGTTTACCGTCGAGTTGTCGGATGCGTCCCGTCTCAACCGGGTGATTGCATCGCTTGTAGAGGTTGAGGGTGTGCTGAATGCCCGGAGAAAGTGAATGTGACGCTTTTCTTCGTAGTTGTTGCAAAGGGGATAAAAATAAGGCTATAATCCGAGCTTCGAATCGTTTGTAGGCGCGTAGCTCAGCTGGTTAGAGCACCACCTTGACATGGTGGGGGTCGTTGGTTCGAGTCCAATCGCGCCTACCAAACACTTGGTCCATTTCTGCATGGGCCTGATCAAGCCGGATGGTCGCCCACATGTTGCAGCGGGGTACTGTTGATAGCCGGTAAAAGAACAGGTTGCGTGTCTGTCTGTTCCGTGGAAACTGCCGTGCACAAAACTGAATCCGCTTCCGCACCTTCAGGTGTGCGGGTGATCAAGAAATACCCCAACCGTAGGCTTTACGACACCGATACGTCGTCTTACATCACCTTGGCCGAGGTCAAAGGGTTGGTCATGCAGATGACACCATTTGTGGTGTTGGACGCCAAGTCAGGCGACGACCTCACGCGAAGCATCCTGCTGCAGATCATTCTGGAAGAAGAAACAGCTGGTGTACCGCTTTTCACAGAGCAGATTCTTGCCAACATCATCCGGTTTTACGGTCATGCCATGCAGGGGTTCATCGGGGCATACCTCGAAAAGAACATGCAACTGCTGACAGAGATGCAGCAGAAGGTGGCAAACCAGCCCGGCACCATGAGCCCTGAAGCTTGGAACCAGTTGTTGAGTGTCAACAACCCAGTCATGCAGGGACTGATGGGCACCTATCTCGAGCAGTCAAAAAACGCTTTCGAGCAGGTTCAAGACCAGATGCAGCGAAACAGCGAACAAATGCTGAACGCGATGGGATTCAGGCGTCCCGCCTGAACCGCTTTTCTTTTCTGTAGCCGGTGTACGGCTTTCCTTCTTTAATCAGCTGAACTCATGGCACCTACGCCAAAAGTCGGGTTTGTCAGCTTGGGGTGCCCCAAGGCGCTGACCGACTCCGAACTCATATTGACCCAACTGAGTGCCGAGGGCTATCAAACCTCCAAAACCTTTGCCGGGGCAGACCTGGTCATCGTGAACACCTGCGGCTTCATTGACGATGCCGTGAAGGAGAGTCTGGACACGATCGGTGAAGCACTGGCCGAGAATGGCAAGGTCATCGTGACAGGCTGTTTGGGGGCGCGACAAACTGAAAACGGCGTCAATCTGGTTGCTGACATTCATCCATCGGTGTTGGCAGTGACCGGTCCACATGCCACCCACGAGGTCATGGCGGCGGTGCATCAGCATCTGCCCAAGCCGCACGATCCTTTCGTGGATCTGGTGCCGCCTCAAGGCATCAAACTGACGCCCAAACACTATGCCTATTTGAAAATCAGCGAAGGATGCAACCATCGTTGCACGTTCTGCATCATCCCCTCCATGCGGGGCGATTTGGTCAGCCGACCCATCGGCGATGTCCTGAATGAAGCAGAAAAGCTGTTTGCGGGCGGCGTCAAGGAGTTGCTCGTCATCAGCCAGGACACCTCTGCCTACGGCGTCGACGTGCAGTACAGGGTGGGCTTCTGGAACGGCAAGCCGGTCAAGACTCGCATGCTCGATCTGGTCAGGCAGCTGGGCGAATTGGCCAAGCCTCATGGGGCATGGGTACGACTGCACTATGTGTATCCGTATCCTCATGTTGACGACATCCTCCCCTTGATGGCCGAGGGCCTGTGCCTGCCGTATTTGGACGTGCCGTTTCAGCACAGCCATCCGGATGTATTGAGACGCATGAAGCGACCGGCAAGTGGTGAACGCAATCTTGAACGCCTCGACCGTTGGCGCAGCATATGCCCACAACTTGTGGTACGGAGCACGTTCATTGCCGGATTTCCTGGTGAATCGGAGTCGGAATTTCAGCATTTGCTTGATTTCATCAGCGAAGCGAACATCGATCGGGCAGGGTGCTTTGCGTATTCGCCAGTCAAAGGTGCCTCGGCGAATGATTTGCCGGGCGCTTTGCCGGAAGCAGTCCGGACGGAACGGCAAGCCAGGTTCATGGCGGTCGCAGAGGCGGTATCGACACGAAAACTGACTCAGCGCGTGGGCAGCACCTTGCAGGTTCTGGTGGACTCCGCTCCAGCGCTGGGCAAGAAGGGGGCTGTCGGCCGAAGCTATGCCGACGCACCAGAGATTGATGGGCTGGTGAAGCTGCTGCCGCCAGAAAAAATCAGCAAAACCTTGAGGGTGGGTGATTTCACTCGCGCCAAGGTTGTGGGTACAGATGGGCACGACTTGATTGCCTTGCCCATCTGACGCCGTTGATTTTTCTACAACGCACTTCTCAAGGGTGTTCGGCGGGTGCCGAACACCGCGTTGTTCATGCAAACGTAAAAAAGGCCTGCAATCATTTCGACTGCAGGCCCTTAAACTTGGTGCCCAGGAGAGGACTCGAACCTCCACGCCTCTCAGCGCTAGTACCTGAAACTAGTGCGTCTACCAATTCCGCCACCTGGGCTGTTCAGGAAAGATTGAAGTATAACACTGAAAATGAAGAACTCAAAGAACTATCCAGAAGAATTTGTTGGTGTGGTGAATGGCCATCGTGATGGCCACGGCTTCATCACCCGTGACGATGGCGGGGCTGACATCTACCTCGCGCCGAATGAAATGCGTGCCGTTTTGCACAAAGACAGGGTCAAAGCGATCATCGTCCGAAATGACAGACGTGGACGCCCTGAGGGGCGCGTGACTGAAATCACCGACAGAGCCGCCTCGCCGATCATCGGTCGGTTGTTGCAGGAGGGCGGAGCTTGGTTGGTTGCACCCGAAGACAAGCGTTACGGACAGGATGTGTTGATTCCTCGTACGGCCGTTGCGGGTGCCAAGGCGGGTCAAGTGGTGGTTGTCGAATTGACTGAACCGCCTGCTTTATACGGGCAGCCAGTTGGTCGTGTGGCCGAGGTGTTGGGTGAGATTGACGATCCGGGCATGGAAATCGAAATCGCCGTGCGCAAGTATGGCGTGCCACACAGGTTTTCAGAGGCAGCTTTGGGTCAGGCCAGGGCCTTGCCTGAAGGGGTGCGTGCAGAAGATCATGTGGGGCGGGTAGATCTCACCGATGTGCCCCTGGTCACCATTGATGGAGAGGATGCGCGCGACTTTGATGATGCTGTTTTTGCACAACCGACGAAAGTCGGACGAGGCAAGGGGTGGCGCTTGCTGGTTGCCATCGCAGATGTCAGCCATTACGTCGACACCGGGTCTGCCATCGACACAGACGCATACGACCGTGCGACCAGCGTTTACTTCACACGCCGTGTCATTCCGATGCTTCCGGAGAAGCTGTCAAACGGGCTGTGCTCCTTGAATCCGGATGTGGAGCGGTTGTGCATGGTCTGCGACATGTTGATCACCTCGCGTGGCGACATACACGCCTATCAGTTCTACCCGGCCATCATGTTCAGCCATGCAAGGTTGACCTACACCGAGGTAGCGGCCATTCTGGGCAATACCCGAGGTCCGGAGGCCATGCAAAGACAGCAATTGGTGCCACATTTGCTGGACCTTCAGGATGTGTTCCGCGCGCTCTTGCAAGCGCGTCAAGCGCGCGGGGCAGTTGACTTTGAAACGACCGAAACGCAAATCGTCTGTGACGACTCCGGTCGCATCGACAAAATCATTGCCAGAACCCGCAACGAGGCTCACCGCGTGATCGAAGAAGCGATGCTGGCGGCAAACGTCTGTTCGGCGGAATTCATCGCTTCCAATAAGCGCCCTGGCTTGTTCCGGGTGCACGAAGGGCCGACACCTGAAAAACAGGAAACCCTGCGGGCCTACCTCAAAGTCATGGGCGTGGCACAGACGCTCAGTGACAACCCCTCTCCATCGGAGTATCAGCAAATCGCTCAGGCGACCAAAGACCGCCCAGACGCTCAGCAGATTCACTCCATGTTGCTGCGCTCCATGCAGCAGGCTTTGTACACGCCATTCAATGGCGGGCATTTCGGACTGGCATTCGACGCCTACACGCATTTCACAAGCCCGATCCGACGTTATCCGGATTTGCTGGTTCACAGGGTCATCAAGTCGATCCTCAGCGAGTCGCGGTATCAGTTGCCCAAGCTGCCCACACCTGGTGAGGCACATGCCAAGCTGAGCAAGCGTCTGGCCAGCAAAACACCAACTTCTTCAACCAAACCTCAAAAGGTGTCGGCTGACATGCTGGCCTGGCAGGCTGCCGGATTGCATTGCAGTGCCAATGAGCGTCGTGCGGACGAGGCCAGCCGGGACGTCGAGGCTTGGCTGAAATGCAAGTACATGCGGGAACATTTGGGCGAAGAGTACGGAGGCGTGGTGTCTTCGGTGACAAGTTTCGGGCTTTTTGTGACGCTGGACAGCATGTACGTTGAAGGTCTGGTGCACATCACTGAATTGGGTGGCGAGTACTTCAAATTCGATGAGGCACGACAGGAGCTGCGCGGTGAACGTACAGGCATTCGGTATGCACTCGGCACACGCGTACAGGTGCAAGTCAGCAGAGTTGATCTGGATGGACGCCGGATTGATTTTCGGCTGGTCCGCGACGGTGACGAGCGGCCAGGCAAGGCTCTCAAGAGCAGAAATGCATGGCTGGAGGAGGCCGGATCTGCGGGCAGAGACGCAACGGACAAAAAACGCGGCAAGCAACGGACTGCAAAAGTTTCAACTGAGGAAACTTCGCCACCCCGTAAAGGTCGACGCATACCTGGCAAAACCCCAGCCAAGACAGCAAAAGGGGCTTCACGGGCAGATGGCCTTGGGAAGTCACGGTCGAAGCGTCGCTGACATCAGGAAGCGCCCACCTTCGGTAGACAATCGGCCCCAGTTTTCGCCGTCGACGGCTGTACACCGGGCCATTTGAGTCAATGAGATGCAGATTTTTGTCTTTCTGATCGATACCGTTTTTTTCGTGCTGGTTGCATCGGCGCTGCTGCGCGCATGGCTGAACAGTGCACGCATCAGCCTTTCGCAGCAACCCGGGCTGTTTGTGATGGCCGTGACCAACTGGATCGTGATGCCCTTGCGTCGAATGTTGCCCCCTGCCATGCAGCGTTCTCGCTGGGATGTGGCCAGCCTGCTTGCAGCCATTCTGTTGTCGATGGCGCATGGTGGCATGCTTCTGGCAGCGGGTGGTTTATTCGCCGCTGCCCCGCACGCGGCTGCCATGTCCGCAGCGATGTGGGCAATGCTGCCGCTGATGGCGCTCAAGCTCTTGCTCAAGACCGCCGTGCAGGGCTTGATGTGGCTGGTGATTGCGTATGCGGTTTTGTCTTGGGTGCAACCACAAGCGCCGGTTCAATCCCTTCTGGCCCGCTTGTTGGCACCCGTGCTGTCACCGATCAGAAGACACCTTCCACGCATCGGCGGCGTCGATCTGTCCGCTCTGGTACTGGTGGTGGTGCTGCAAGTGGTACTGATGCTGCTTTTATAATAGCTAAAAGTGCAAGTAATTTAAGCGGTATACGGCTTTTTATCTGATATTTTTACTCAAACTCAACGCCAGTTGATTTGCTGTCAGACACCGGTCAGTCGGCCAGGTATCCGCTTGATGCCCATGCAGCCAGACTGCATGGCACACACCATCAAAAACCTGTTCCCATTGCGACATACACCTGTCCGCGTCAGGTGGCACCGCGTGGGCGTCGGCTTGCGTGCGGGTGCTCAACGGTGCCAGCTTCACGCCAATCAGACCGGCCAACACATCACCCGTGCCAGCGGTACTCAGTTTGGCGTTGCCACTGAAATTGATGGTGGGCAGCAGGTGGGGCGCAGCCACCACGGTTCCACTGCCTTTCAAAACGCAGATGACCTGATACCGGTCGGCAATTGATTGCGCAGCGTGCAGCCGATCTTGCTGCACCTGCACCGTTGTGCAGGCCAGCAGCCGAGCAGCTTCCAGTGGATGCGGTGTCAATACGGTGCATTGGGCCGCAGCTTGTCTGCTGACCAATCGTTGCTGCAAAGCCGGATCGATGGCAATCGCGTTCAGCGCGTCTGCGTCCAACACGAGCATCGGCGCATGTTGCAGCAACGTGGGCAGCATTTCGCAAACGGCTGTGCCGCCTCCACAACCGCAAACCCAAGCGCCGCCAGGCAATGGGGCAGGGGAATTCAAACTGTCAACATGGCGGAACATCAATTCGGGTGCGGCTGTGTCGACGGAGATCGGGTCGCTTTGATCCAAAGGGATGGCAAATACGCGACCGGCTCCGGCGTTCAAGGCAGCCCTTGCTGCCAGCAACAGTGCGCCGGTCATGGCATGTCCGGCGTGGGACATCCCTTGCCCACCCACAACCCACACGTCACCAAAATCCCCTTTGTGGGTGGCGTGTACCGATGCTGTGCTGACTGCAGTTCGATGTATCTCTTGAGATGTTGGTTGCCAGCTTGAGGGGTCAGCTGCAGACGCAGAGCAGACCAGTTGAGCTACGGCGTCGGGTACCGCCGGGACAGGCGTGCACCCCAAATCATCAAACCAGACTTCACCCGCTGCGTCGCGTCCGTGGCCGGTGAACAAGCCGGGCTTGATGGTCAGAAATGTAAGGGTGTAAACACGATCAGCGCTTTTATTTTTTGAGGCTTGTGCTATCAATAAACTTCCCGTGTCAGCGTTCAAGTCGCTGGGAGTGTCGACGCACAGCAGGATGTCACCTTTGCTTCGGAAGGACTTCAGCGCGGCCTGCAAACCATCGTCCGGACTGACCGCGCTTTCATGCCGTTTCGAAGCGCCGATACCCAGGAGTGCATCGATCACCAAGTCGCATCGGCTCGTTGGCGGTGGCGAAAACTTCACGCCTGCCGTCCGCGCGAGGGCCAGTGCCCATTTGGCGTCACCTGGTAAACGCGCCTCGTCACCAAACCACGTCACGGCAAGTTCCCCGCCCTTGACGGCCAGCCACGGTGCGAGCAGGGCTGCCGTCAGCAGTCCATCTCCACCATTGTTGCCCGGCCCGCAAGCCACCCACACGCTCTTGGCATGAGGCGCAATTGCCTTTGCCAACTGCGCTGTGGCTCTGGCCGCCCTTGCCATGAGCGTGTGAGGCGCGAGTTGCCGGGCTGCCTCGACTTCGATGGCTCGCGTAGCGTCTGAGCGGTGCAAAGGGACCCTGGATTCATGGCCGGAGATTTTGATCACGGTTGTTGTCCGGTGTAAGAACAGCGAAAAAAACGCCCGGTCAGTCAAACCGGTTGACGTTCAGCTTGCCCAGCAAGGCCGAGTCATGCTGTCCGCTTTTCGCAAAGCTGGAAGCCAGCAGGTGGGCAACGCCTGGCGCATGCGTCCAACCGGTCGATCCGTAACCCGTGTTCAGCCAGACACCAGGACATTTTGTAGGTCCCACAAGTGGCATCCCGTCTGGCGTGAATGTGTTGGTGGTTTGCCAGGTTTGTGTGCAAGACTGCACGCCATGCAGCCTGGCCGAGCCCGGAAACCAGTCGTTCAGTACTTGATACAGTTGGTTGTAAACAGGTTCCGGGCTTTGTCCCGGCCAAATGCCCTGCGAAGAACTGACTTTCAGTCGCTGACCTGTGCGAAAAATACTGATGCGCCGTGTGGCATCGAACAGCCCTGATACCGGAGCCAGATGCGGTTCGCGGATTTGGGCAGACAGGGCACATTGGTTCATGTTGAGCAAAGGCAGCTTGAGCCCCAAAGGACCGAGCAATTCCTGTGCATGATGCCCGGTACAAACAACTGTCGCATCGAACTGCGCACTGGCAGCGGCTGGATGCTTCGCGCCTTGTACGTAAAGCTTGCCATCGGACTGAATGGCCGTGACGTTTGAATGCATCTCGAAGGCGCAACCGTGGCGCATCGCATCAGTCTTGAGAAAATTCAGCCACTGGCGCCCGTTGATCACCTCATCTTCTGGAAGCCACCAACGCATGTGTGGGGTCAGGTCATCCGAAAGACCCGGTTCGAGCTTTTTTGCCGACGCAGCATCCAACTCACTCACTTTGATGCTAAGTTGGTCCAACCGCTGCCGACCGCTTTCGCAAGCGGATACACCGTCAGCAGATCTGAAAACCATCATCACTCCCTGACTGCGTTCAACATCTGCGCCTGAATGGAGCGAACTGTCACGAAGCCGCATGCCCGTCAAGTTTGCCAATGCCAAGCCCAGTGCCATCAATTCAGCACTGCCCGCGTCTGACTGTGCCTTTTTGCTACGGGCCAACCAGCGAAGTCCACCGGGTTGACGCCACCAACTGGTCTCTGTTGTCAAGCCGTAAGGGCCTGTCTTCGGCCATTGCGGCGATGTGCTGTGCCAGCCCGTCAAACCGGCTTTGCCGATCCAGCCAGTGCTGGCAAAACTGGCACCCTCTGCGATACCACCCGCCTTTTCAAAGACTGTGACCTGGTGGCCTGCTTTGGACAACTCCCAAGCCGTGGCTGTACCCGCCACGCCTGCCCCTACAACCGCGATTCTCAATTTCTTGCTTTCTCTAATGGGTTAAAGCGACTTTCACGCGCAATGGTAGGGCAGTTTGTGATGACACGGCACGACGCAACCGCCATCGCTACGGCTGGCTCGATAAAAATTGGGCACACACGAAGGCTGTGCAATCTCACTCCTTGCCTGTGTACACGTATATCGACGTTTTGCCTGCCCTGCTATAATCGACAGGCTTTGCTGGGGGCTGCCCCTATGTCAAGCAATCGCAAACCAAGTCAACCAGGTGCCGTCCCTACGGGTCGGTAGGACTTGGATTTAAGACCCAACCTCAAAGAGATCCTTACCTATGTCAGTTTCAATGCGCGAAATGCTGGAAGCTGGTGTCCACTTTGGCCACCAGACACGCTTCTGGAATCCAAAAATGGCCCCGTACATTTTTGGCCACCGCAACAAGATTCACATCGTCAACCTGGAAAAAACGTTGCCGATGTTCGAAGAGGCGCAAAAGTTTGTGCGCCAACTGGTTGCCAACCGCGGCACCATTCTGATGGTCGGCACCAAACGCCAGTCCCGCGACATCGTCGTGGCTGAGGCTGAGCGCGCTGGTGTGCCTTATGTCAGCCAGCGTTGGTTAGGTGGCATGTTGACCAACTTCAAAACGGTCAAAACATCCATCAAGCGTCTGAAAGAGATGCAAGCCCAGAAGGAAGCTGGCTTGGACCACATGAGCAAGAAAGAGCAGCTCACGTTCACCCGCGAAATGGAGAAGCTCGAGAAGGACATCGGTGGCATTCAGGATATGCCTGCGCTGCCCGATGCCATTTTTGTGGTGGACGTTGGTTTTCACAAAATTGCCGTTCTGGAGGCTCGCAAGCTGGGTATCCCATTGGTGGGTGTGGTGGATACCAATCACTCCCCAGAGGGCATCGATTACGTGATTCCTGGCAACGACGACTCGGCCAAAGCTGTTGAGCTGTATGCACGCGGTATTGCCGATGCCATTTTGGAAGGCCGTGCCAACGCCGTGAACGACGTGGTCAAGGCTGTTGCCGCCGACAGCGGTGATGAATTCGTCGAGGTTGACGAGGCTGCTGCGGCCTGAACGGCATTGCAGCCGCGATAGGGGGCTCACAGAGCCCCTTTTTTACAATTGAACTTTGCTGTACAGATCGGCAAACTATTCTGGAGAACCAAAATGGCAATTACTGCAAGCATGGTCGCGGAGCTCCGCGCAAAAACTGATGCTCCCATGATGGAGTGCAAGAAGGCATTGACTGAAGCCGAAGGCAACATGGAGAAGGCAGAAGAAATTCTCCGCGTCAAGTTGGGCAGCAAGGCTGGCAAGGCTGCCAGCCGCGTGACTGCCGAGGGCGTGGTTTCTGCTCATGTTGCCGGCAACGTCGCCTCTCTGGTCGAAGTCAACTGCGAAACCGACTTCGTCACCAAGAACGACAGTTTCCTGGGTTTGTGCAAATCGGTTGCCGAACTCACCGCCACCCAGAACCCCGCTGACATCGCAGCCTTGTCTGCCTTGCCGCTGGCAGCCGAAGGTTTTGGTCCAACCGTTGAAGATGTTCGCAAGGGCTTGATTGGCAAAATCGGCGAGAACATGTCCATCCGCCGCTTCAAGCGCTACGCGGATGGCGGTAGGGTTGCGAGCTATTTGCACGGCACACGCATTGGTGTACTGGTCGAATTTGAGGGCGATGAAGTGGCCGCCAAGGACGTTGCCATGCACATTGCTGCGATGAAGCCTGTTGCCTTGTCGAGCGCGGATGTGCCTGCCGATCTGATCGCAAAAGAGCGCTCTGTTGCCGAGCAAAAAGCGGCAGAATCTGGCAAGCCCGCTGATATCGTTGCCAAAATGGTCGAGGGCTCGGTCCAGAAATACCTGAAAGAAGTTTCATTGCTCGATCAGGTTTTCGTGAAAGCAGCTGACGGCAAGCAGACTGTTGGTCAATACCTGAAATCAACGGTGACCACTGTCAAAGGTTTCACGTTGTACGTGGTCGGCGAAGGCATTGAAAAGAAAGTCGACGACTTCGCAGCTGAGGTGGCCGCCCAGGTTGCTGCGGCTCAAGGCGCCTGATTGAAACCCCTGCGGGATCTTGTACTGCAGAGCCAGTACGATCCCGTGTTCTTTCGAATACTCCAAAGCTGAGCACATGCCTGCATACAAACGCATCCTTCTCAAACTGTCTGGTGAAGCCCTGATGGGTGACGATTCTTTTGGCATCAACCGGGCCACGATCGTCAGGATGGTCGAGGAGATTGCCGATGTGTCGCGACTGGGTGTGCAGGTTGCTGTGGTGATTGGGGGGGGCAATATATTCCGGGGTGTTGCGGGCGGGGCTGTGGGTATGGACCGTGCCACAGCCGATTACATGGGCATGCTGGCGACCGTGATGAACTCGTTGGCCTTGGCAGACAGCATGGAGAAAGCGGGCCTGGTTGCCCGGGTGATGTCAGCCATTGCGATTGAGCAGGTTGTCGAACCTTATGTCCGCCCCAAAGCCTTGCAGTACCTGGAAGAAGGCAAGGTCGTGATCTTCGCGGCCGGTACAGGGAATCCATTTTTCACCACTGACACCGCTGCAGCGCTGCGTGGTGCCGAGATTGGTGCCGAAGTTGTTCTGAAGGCTACCAAGGTAGACGGTGTGTACACGGCTGACCCAAAGAAGGATCCGTCAGCGACACTCTATCCATCCATCACCTTTGACGAAGCGATGGCAAAAAACCTTCAGGTCATGGATGCTACCGCTTTTGCGTTGTGCCGCGACCAGAAACTACCTATTAAAGTTTTCAGCATCTTCAAGAATGGTGCATTGAGGCGCGTGGTACTGGGCGCGGAAGAGGGTACCCTGGTTCACGTTTGAACATTGACAACTATCGATTTGGTGACACGACATGACCATTGCAGAGATAAAAGCTGGCATTGACCACAAGATGCATCAGTCAATCGAGGCGTTCAAAACCAGCCTGACAAAAATCAGGACCGGTCGGGCCAACCCGGCCATTCTTGATACCGTGCATGTTGACTATTACGGGTCCATGCTGCCCATTTCGCAGGTGGCCAACCTCTCTCTGTTGGACTCCCGGACCATTGGTGTGGCACCGTGGGAAAAGGGTATGGGTGCCAAAATCGAGAAAGCCATTCGAGACTCCGACCTGGGCTTGAACCCTGCGAGCCAGGGAGACCTTATCCGCGTGCCTTTGCCTGCCATGACAGAAGAGCGCAGGAAGGAGCTGACCAAGGTCGTGCGCGGCGAAGGTGAAGCGGCAAAAGTTGCCATTCGCAACCTGCGTCGCGATGCCAATGACGCGGTGAAGAAGCTCGTCAAGGAAAAGTTGGCATCGGAAGATGACGAACGTCGTGCTCAGGATGACGTGCAGAAATTGACGGACCGTTGCATCAGCGAAGTGGATCGCCTGGTTGCGGCCAAAGAGCAAGACATCATGGCCGTTTGAGGCCGAACTGACGTTGTCCGTGAGTTCACTACCCGCCACTCCGGCGCACATCGCCATCGTGATGGATGGCAATGGCCGATGGGCCAAGAAGCGGTTTTTGCCCAGAGTGGCTGGGCACAAGCAAGGTGTCGAGGCGTTGCGCCGCACCGTGCAGGCTTGCTTGGACAAAAACATCCGGGTATTGAGCGTCTTTGCGTTCTCGTCTGAAAACTGGGCAAGGCCGGCAGATGAGGTGTCTGGCCTGATGGATTTGTTGGCCATGGCATTGGCACGGGAAGTGCCCAGCCTGCATGAACGTGGCGTGCAAATCCATTTCCCGGGTGATCGCAGTCGACTCTCTGCGAGAACGGTGCAAGGTCTGGCGGATGCGGAGCGGCTGACAGCTGCAAACAACAAGCTGGTGTTGAACGTGTGCTTCAACTACGGCGGTAGGTGGGACATCTGCCAAGCTGCAGAGGCATTGAGGTTGGCGGGCCAACCCATTACCGAGGAAAGTATTGCCAAAAAACTGGCGCTTTCTTACGTTCCCGATCCAGATCTGTTCATCCGAACGGGGGGTGAACTCCGCGTGAGCAACTTTCTGATGTGGCAAATGGCGTACTCGGAACTCTGTTTTTCCGATGTGCTGTGGCCCGACTTTGATGCTGCGGAGCTCCAAAAAGCGTTGGTTCTGTTTGCTTCGCGCGAGCGAAGATTCGGTCAAACCTCAGAGCAACTGGTTGTTCGCGAAACCTCCCCAAAGTCAGGAGCGAGCACATGCTGATGCAGCGAATCGTGACAGCCGTGGTTTTGTTGGCCATCCTGTTGCCAACCCTGTTCATGCAAGCGCCCGAGCCATTCATGTTTCTGGCCTTGATCATGGTCGGTGCCGGTGCATGGGAGTGGGGTAAGTTGAGCGGGCTGACCTTTCAAACGGCCATCATTCATGCGGTTCTGCTGACGATCGGTTTGTGTGTGTTGTGGGTAAGCGGCTACGCCCAGGTACCGGCGGTTGCCTGGTTGATTCCCACCGCCATTTGGGTGATAGGGGGGGCGCAGTTGCTGCGTGCAGGCGTGACAGGTTGGTCCACTTTGCCTGCGGTGCCAAGGCTGTATGCAGGCTATCTGGTGTTGGTATTTGCCTGGATTGCTATGGCCAACGCACGCTCTCTGGGCGTCAATTTGTTGCTATCAGTTTTGTTTCTCGTTTGGGCTGCGGATGTGTTTGCCTATTTCGGAGGCAGAGCGTTTGGACGTCGCAAGCTGGCACCGACCATCAGTCCGGGGAAAAGTTGGGAAGGTGTCTATGCAGGCGCGCTGGGAGTCATGCTGATTGGGGGGCTGTGGATGCTGGCTGATCACTCATTCAACATGGATTCCAAGAGCCTGTACACCATCCTCTACGCCCGATTCGGCTGGCTGGGTTTATTGGCCTTGTTGAGCCTGACGGCCCTGAGTGTGATGGGTGACCTCGTGGAGTCGCTGGTCAAGCGGGCAGCGGGTGTGAAGGATTCGAGCCAACTCTTGCCAGGGCATGGTGGTATCCTCGATCGGATCGACGCGCTGCTGCCTGTCCTGCCCGTTGCCATGTTGCTGGTCGTCTGAGTCGTTGTATGAACAAACATTGGGTAACGGTGCTCGGCTCGACGGGCTCTATCGGCAAAAGTACGCTGGACGTGCTGGCCAGACATCCTGACCGGTTCAGCGTGTTTGCACTCACGGCCGCCACACAGGTCGACCTTCTGTTTGAGCAAATCAAGGCTTTCAGGCCCTTGTTTGCGGTGATGGTCAGCCCGCCACACGCACAGGAGCTTGCAGAACGCGTCCAGCGTGCTGGGCTCACCACTCATGTGTTGGCCGGGGCAAACGCATTGTGCGAAGTTGCTGCAGACGAGCGGGTGACATCGGTCATGGCCGCCATCGTGGGCGCTGCAGGTTTGCCATCATGCATGGCCGCAGCCAGGTCCGGTAAACGCTTGCTACTCGCCAACAAAGAAGCCTTGGTGGTGGGTGGTGGTTTCTTCATGGATGCGGTGGCGACCGGCGGCGCACTGCTGTTGCCGATTGACAGTGAGCACTCGGCTGTCTTCCAGTCATTGCCTGAGGATAGGTCTACTTGGCGGCAACGCGTTGAAAAAATCATCCTGACCGCGTCGGGAGGCCCCTTCCGCTCACGTGACCCCGCCTCCTTGCGGCATGTGACCCCTGACGAGGCATGTGCTCATCCCAACTGGGTCATGGGGCGAAAAATTTCGGTTGATTCAGCCACGATGATGAACAAGGCGCTGGAAGTCATCGAAGCCCGATATCTGTTCGGTCTATCTCCGCAACAAATCGAAGTGGTCATTCACCCCCAGAGTGTGATTCACTCGATGGTGCAGTACCACGATGCATCGGTGGTGGCGCAACTCGGCACGCCTGACATGCGCGTACCGATTGCTTACGGCCTGTCATGGCCTGACAGGGTCTCGTCCGGCGCAGCCAGCATCGATTTCACTGCCTTGTCTGCCCTGACGTTCGAAAAACCAGATGATGCGCGATTTCCAGGCCTGCGGCTTGCATGGGACACGCTGAACGGACCAACCGGTTCCACCGCCGTTCTGAACGCAGCGAACGAGGTGGCAGTGGACGCCTTCCTGAACCGACGTATCCGCTTCGATCACATCCACGCACTCAACAAAGCCATGCTCGATACGTCGGATGCGAGCGAACTCAAAACTTTGGATGATGTGCTCGAACTCGATCATCAAACCAGACAGCGTGCAACCGCGTGGGTGAATGCGCACTGCGTTTGATGCTCTGACCGCCGGAGAACATCCATGTTGACCGTGGTTGCATTTGCGCTGGGGTTGGCGCTGTTGATTGGTGTACACGAGTACGGTCATTACCGCATGGCCATCGCTTGCGGGGTGCGGGTGATCAGGTTCTCCATCGGGTTTGGTCCGGTGCTGCTGCAATGGACATCACCCAAAACCCGAACCGAATACGTCCTGTGTGCGATGCCATTGGGGGGCTACGTGCGGATGCTGGACGAACGGGAGGGCGAAGTTCAACCGGCAGAACGCGCCCAGGCCTTCAACACCCAACCGCTGTTCAAACGGACCTTGATCGTTGCGGCGGGTCCGGTCGCCAATTTTTTGCTGGCCATCGCACTGTATGCCGGGGTTTACTGGTCGGGCGTGTCAGAACTGCGCCCCATCCTGGCCAGCCCCACCCCCGGTTCGATGGCTCAGCAGTCTGGCCTCAGCGGTGGGGAGCACGTGGTTTCGCTCCAGGCCACGGGCGAAGCGTCAGTTGCCATCGACTCTTATGAAGCCCTGCGATGGCAATTGACCCGGCTGGCGCTCAGCAAGTCTGATGTCGAGATCGTGGTTCAGATGGACGACCAGGGCCATCGCAAGCATGCCATCCTGTTGCCGTTGAGCCAACTTGAAACAGACGCCCGGGCAGGTGACCCCATTGCCCGATTGGGCCTGACAGGGCCCTGGACAGAACCCGTCGTGGGCGATGTGGTGGCAGGCGGCGCGGCACAGCAAGCTGGGCTGACCAGTAAAGACCGGGTGCTCAGTGTCAATGGCACGGCCGTGATGGACAGCCAACAATTGAGGGCCCTGATTCGAGCAGGCACGACACCGGATGGCCAAGGTGTGCCTCAACGTTGGCGGATCCAACGCGGCGGGCAGATGTTGGACGTCGAGGTTGTCCCTCGGCCCGAGCGGGTGGAAACTCAGTGGGTGGGGCGTATCGGTGCGTACATCGGTTCGCCACCAGATCGTGTCTGGGTCAGCAAAGACCCGGTTTCGGCGCTGATGGCCGCCACGGAAAAAACCTGGGAAGTATCGGCCATGAGCCTCGGCATGCTGGTCAAAATGCTGACCGGCGAAGCCTCACTCCAGAACCTGAGCGGACCACTGACGATTGCCGACTATGCGGGCAAGTCAGCCAGCGTCGGGTTGACGCCCTATCTTTTGTTTCTTGCGCTCATCAGCGTCAGCTTGGGGGTGCTCAACCTGTTGCCGCTGCCCATGCTCGATGGTGGGCACCTGATGTATTATCTTTACGAGTCGATCACTGGTCGTCCCGTCTCTGAACTGTGGCTCGATCGGTTTCAGCGAGGGGGTGTTGCGATCCTCCTTGGCATGATGTTCATTGCCTTGTACAACGATGTAACCCGCCTGTTGGGTTGACACCCTTTCCATGAAAATCAAAAAACTGTCTCTCCGTGGCCTCGCCGTGCCCGCGCTGGCCGCCAGCATGTTTGTATCCTTGTCAGCTTGGGCGGTTGAGCCATTTGCATTGCGCGATATCCGCCTCGAAGGCTTGCAAAGGGTGGAGCCCGGTACGGTGTTTGCATCCTTGCCTTTCAGGGTGGGCGAGACCTACACAGACGAACGGGGGGCCGCAGCCATCCGCAGTTTGTTTGCGTTGGGCCTGTTCAAAGATGTCCGGATTGAGGTCAGCGGCGACGTGGTGGTCGTGGTGGTGGAGGAGAGACCCACGATTGCCGACATCACCTTTTCAGGCGTCAAGGAGTTTGACAACGATGTGCTGCGAAAGTCCTTGCGTGACGTGGGCCTGACCGATGCACGCCCATTTGACAAAGCGTTGGCCGATCGGGCTGAACAGGAACTGAAGCGACAGTACCTGAGCAGAAGCATGTACGCCGTGGACATCGTCACCACAGTCACCCCGATTGAACGCAACCGGGTCAACCTGAACTTCAGTGTGACTGAGGGGGATGTCGCCAAGATCAAGGACATCAGAATCGTCGGCAATTCCGCTTTCTCGGAATCGACCTTGCGCGACCTGTTTGACCTGGACACGGGCGGTTGGCTGAGCTGGTACACGAAGTCAGATCGATATTCCCGGGCCAAGCTCACGGCTGACCTTGAGAACTTGCGGTCGTTCTACATGACCCGTGGTTACCTGGAGTTCAACATTGATTCGACACAGGTTGCCCTCTCACCCAACAAAGAGGACATGTCCATCACGATCAACATCACAGAAGGAAATCCATACGTGGTTTCTTCAGTGAAGATGGAGGGCGATTTCCTGGGCAAAGACGAGGATTTCAAGCGGCTGATCACTGTGGAAGCCGGTAAGCCTTACAACATCGACCGTGTCACAGAGACCACCAAAGCGTTCACCGATTACTTCGGCGCATTCGGGTTTGCATTCGCCCGCGTGGAGGCTTTGCCACAAATCAACCGCGCAAACGGCCAAGTGGCCCTGGTTTTGCAGGCCCAACCCTCGCGGCGTGCATACGTGCGGCGCATCAACATCGCCGGCAACAACCGAACGCGTGACGAGGTCATCCGGCGGGAGTTCCGTCAGTTCGAATCGGCATGGTACGACAGCGACAGGATCAAACTGTCGAGAGACCGGGTGGACCGTTTGGGTTACTTCACGCAGGTCGGTATCGATACCCAGGAGATCCCTGGCGTGCCAGACCAGGTGGACCTGCTGGTCACCGTGGCGGAAAAACCAACCGGCAACCTGAGCATCGGTGCCGGCTATTCGCAGTCCGAAAAGCTGTCCTTCATCGGTGGCGTGAAGCAGGAAAACGTGTTCGGAACCGGCAACTATCTGGGCATCGACCTGAATACCAGCAAATTCAACCGCCAGGTAGCGGTCACGACAACAGACCCATACTTCACGAAGGATGGCATCTCCCGAACGGCCGAAGTGTTCTACCGCACGACGCGCCCCTTCACGCAGCAAGGCGGTGATTACCAATTGGTCACGCCCGGTTTCAACGTGCGGTTTGGCATTCCTTTCACTGAAACGGATACCGTGTTTTTTGGTGCAGGCATCGAGTCCACCAAGATCATTTCAGGCACCAGCATGCCCGCAGCTTATCTGGAGTTTGCCCAGCTTTACGGTGTGCGCAGTGTGTCCGTTCCCCTGACACTGGGCTGGACACGTGACGACCGTGACAGCGCCCTGGTCCCCACCCTTGGTCGACTCCAGAAAGTCCAGGCTGAACTGGGCGTCGGAGGTGACACGCGTTACGCCCGTGGCAATTATCAGTTCCAGCAATACATCCCTTTGAACAGGCAGTTCACCGTCGCGCTGAATGCCGATCTGGGTTGGGGTAAGGGTGTCGGGGGCAAGGTATTCCCTGTCTTCAAGAACTTCTTCGGTGGTGGACTGGGTTCAGTTCGCGGGTTCGAACAGGGAACCTTGGGCTCCAGAGACGTGACGGGTGCGTTCATCGGGGGTTCCAAAAAAGTGGGGCTGAATGCAGAACTGCTGGCCCCTTTCCCAGGTGCGGGCAACGACCGCACATTGCGGGTGTTTGGCTTCATGGATGTCGGCAATGTGTACGGAGAGACCGAGAAGGTCGATTTCGGCAACTTGCGAGCATCGGTCGGGGTGGGTTTGAGCTGGTTGTCACCGGTTGGGCCGCTCAGAATCGCCTTTGCCAACCCGGTGCGCAAGTTCTCTGGGGATAAAATCCAAAAAGTTCAATTTCAAATCGGGACCTCTTTCTAATGAACGCCATGTTTCGTCAGTCAGTCATTGCGCTTTCCTTGGGCCTTTGTGCAGCGGTTTCCGTTGCACAGGATTTCAAGATTGGTTTTGTCAATACCGACCGAATTTTTCGTGAGTCCGCACCCGCCAAAGCAGCCCAGACCAAATTGGAGCAAGAGTTCTCCAAGCGAGAGAAAGAACTGGACGACCAGGGTTCGCAATTGAAGACAGCCGGTGACCGGTTTGAACGCGAGAGCCCGACTATGGCGGAAGGTCAGCGCTCCGCGCGCCAGAAACAGCTCATGGATCAGGACCGCGACTACCGTCGTCGTCGTACCGAATTTCAGGAAGACCTTGCACAGCGCAAGAACGAAGAGTTGCAGCAGGTCATCGAACGTGCCAACCGCGTGATCAAGCAAGTCGCGGAGAACGAAAAGTACGATCTGATTCTCCAGGAAGCCGTGTACATCAGCCCCAAGCATGACATCACCGACAAGGTGCTGAAAGTCATCAACACCAGCAAGTGAGCGGGCCAGTGGGCGCAACCGCTCCAACCGGTAGGGCGCTGAGTGCCATCGTGGCTGAGTTGGGCGGCACGCTAGAAGGTTCGGATGTCATGATCGATCGGCTGTCACCGATCGAATCTGCAGCTGCTGGCAGCCTCGCTTTCGTGTCGCATGCCCGGTTTGCAAAGTCGCTGTCAGTCACCAACGCATCTGCGGTCATCGTGCCTCCAGCGCTGGCGGCGCAGGCTCAACACATTGCCGGCCGTATCGTTGTTGACGATGTTTATCATTATTTTGCCCATCTGACGCAGTACTGGAAAAGGTTGTTTGCTCCTGTTTCTGTGGCGAGCGGCATTCACCCCAGTGCGGTGGTGGCTCCAACGGCCAGACTCGGACAGCATGTCAGCATCGGACCACTGGCTGTCGTGGGCGATAACGCTGTCCTGGGCGATCATGTCTGTTTGGGTGCGCACGCCGTGGTCGGATCGCATGCCGAAATCGGGGCATACACACAGTTTCACCCGCGGGTGACGCTGCTGGATGGTTGCACGGTGGGGCAGCGTTGCATTGTTCACAGCGGAGCAGTCATCGGTGCCGATGGCTTTGGATTTGCTCCCCATGAGGGAGCCTGGGTCAAGATTGAACAACTGGGACACGTGGTCATAGGTGACGACGTTGAGATCGGTGCCAACACATGTATCGACCGGGGTGCGTTGGACGACACGGTCATTGGCAATGGCGTCAAGCTGGACAACCTTGTCCAGATTGGTCACAACGTAAAAGTGGGTGAACATACTGCCATGGCAGGTTGTGTCGGTGTCGCTGGCAGTGCCGTGATCGGTTCACACTGCACGGTGGGCGGCGGCGCAGTCGTCTTGGGTCACCTGACGTTGGCCGATCATGTACACATATCGGCGGCCAGTGTGGTGACGCGTTCACTTTCAAAACCGGGCCAATACAGTGGCGTCTTTCCTCTGGATGACAATGCATCCTGGGAAAAAAATGCAGCCACGCTCAAGCAATTGCACGCTTTGCGTGACCGAATCAAAAAACTCGAACAACCATGATGGACATTCACCAAATTCTCAAACAGCTGCCACACCGTTACCCCATTTTGTTGGTGGATCGCGTGTTGGACATTGAAAAAGGCAAACGGATCAAGGCACTGAAAAATGTGTCCATCAATGAACCGTACTTTGAAGGCCATTTTCCGCATCGACCGGTCATGCCGGGTGTTCTCATGCTCGAAGCGCTGGCGCAAGCGGCTGCTCTGCTTTCGTTTGACATGCTGGGCACCTCGCCAGATGACAAGACGGTGTACTACTTTGCCGGTATCGACGGCGCACGGTTCAAGCGACCTGTTGAACCTGGCGATCAGTTGATTCTTGAGGTCGAACTGCTCCGTTCGAAAGCGGGTATTTTCAAGTTCAAGGCGCAAGCGACGGTTGGCGGCGAGATTGCCACTGAAGCCGAGTTGATGTGCACCATGCGTTCCATCGCCTGATGTCAGCGAACCACGAGGACTATTGGCTGTGTCGATGATCCATCCCACTGCTCTGGTCGATCCCAAAGCTGAATTGGACAGCTCGGTGTCGGTGGGGCCTTACAGCGTCATCGGCCCTCATGTGCGCATCGGTGCCGGCACCACAGTAGGGCCACACTGCGTCATTGAAGGTCGGACGACCATTGGGCAAGACAACCGGATTTTCCAGTTCAATTCGCTGGGTGCCGTCCCTCAGGACAAGAAATATGCCGGTGAACCTTGTGAACTGGTCATCGGCGACCGGAACACGATCCGCGAGTTTTGCACGTTCAACATCGGCACCCCGGGCGATTCGGGCGTGACCCGCCTGGGAAACGACAACTGGGTCATGGCCTACGTGCATCTGGCGCACGACTGTATGGTGGGTAACAACACCATTTTCGCCAACAACACTCAGCTTGCCGGGCATGTGCATGTGGGAGACTGGGTGATTCTGGGCGGGTTCACGGTGGTACACCAATTTGTGCGCATCGGTGCGCACGCCATGTCTGCCATGTGCTCGCTGCTGTTTGCCGACGTTCCACCGTTCGTGATGTGTCAGGGGCAACCGGCCGCTGGCCGCTCCATGAACTTCGAGGGTTTGCGGCGCAGAGGTTTCTCGCCTGAACGCATCAGTGCTGTCAAGTCCATGCACAAGGCGCTGTATCGGGATGAGCTGACGCTCAGTGAAGCCCAGGTTCAGATCGCAAACTTGACGGATCGTTTTCCGCAGGCGCAAGCCGACATTGCAATGATGTTGGACTTTCTGGCCAACGTGTCGCCACAACGCGGCATCGTGCGTTAGTCGTCCCTGGGCTCGTCTGTTTCTGCATGGCTGACATTGCAACTGACTTGGCCCTGGTGGCCGGTGAGACATCGGGCGACTTGTTGGCCAGTGTGGTGCTCAAAGGGCTGAAGGCTCGACAGCCAGCCCTCCACGCTGCGGGTATTGGGGGTTCAGCCCTGATTCGCGAGGGTTTTGAGGCGTGGTGGCCCATTGAAAAACTCGCGGTTCGAGGCTATGTTGAAGTGCTCAGGCACTACCGCGAAATCGTCGGCATCAGAAAAACTTTGCAAGAACGCTTGCTGAACGCACCGCCTCGATTGTTCGTGGGCGTGGATGCGCCTGATTTCAACCTTCCACTGGAGCAGGCGCTCAAATCCCAAGGTGTGCCGGTTGTTCACTTTGTGTGTCCGTCCATCTGGGCCTGGCGGCCTGAGCGCATCCACCAATTGAAGGCCAGCGTTGACCATGTGCTTTGCATTTTTCCGTTCGAAGTGCCGTTGTTGGCTCAGGCGGGCATAACGGCGACTTATGTGGGGCACCCGCTGGCCCCATTGATTCCGATGGAGCCCAACCGGGCGTTGGCACGACAGACTTTGAATTTGCCTGCAGGCTCGCCCATTGTGGCCTTGCTGCCCGGCAGCCGGGCGTCGGAGGTGAAGTACCTCCTGGGCCGCTTCCTGGCAGCAGCCGCACTCATCAGGGCACAACAGCCTGACACACATTTTGTCATTCCGGCTGTACCGGCCCATGCAGAAGCCATCAGAAGGCAAGTCGCTACCTGTGACGCCTGTGACAGCATCACTGTCATCGACGGCCAGTCTCACACAGCGCTGGTCGCGTGCGATGTCACCCTGATTGCCAGTGGCACAGCCACGCTGGAAGCCGCGCTGTTCAAGCGTCCCATGGTCATCGCTTACAACATGCATTGGTTGAGCTGGCAGATCATGCGGCGCAAGCGCATGCAAGCTTGGGTGGGGTTGCCGAACATCCTGTGCCAGGAGTTTGTCGTACCCGAGTTGCTGCAAGATCAGGCCAAACCCGCAGATCTGGCCCGCGAAGTACTGACCTGGTTCAAGCACCCCGAACGGATAGATGCTTTGCAAAAGCGTTTCACAGAATTGCATCATGTGTTGACGCAAGACACGGTCACTCTCGCATGTGACACGCTGGAACGTATGATGGACAAGGTCAGGCCATCGGCCGTCGCCTGACTCACCCTCCATTTCAGTGGAATCATTGCACAGCCGAGCAGATATATGCCGCCCAGTTCAACAGCGAAAGGCCAGAAAACTGTCCGTTCAACCCGACACGCCGTCTCGCGACAAGTGTCCTTTAAATGGGACGGGACCGGTTTGACAGCGGGCGTGGATGAGGCGGGAAGGGGGGCGTTGGCTGGGCCGGTGGTGGCAGCAGCGGTCATCCTGGACGAGCGGCAGCCCATCAAGGGATTGGCTGACTCCAAGAAGTTGTCGGCCATCAGGCGCGAGGCACTTTTTGACGAAATCCGCGCCAAAGCCTTGTGTTGCTCGGTGGCGATGGCCAGTGCCGAAGAGATTGACAGGCTCAACATCCTGCAGGCCACCCTGCTGGCCATGAGCCGGGCTGTCGAAGGTCTGAGGCTCTTGCCTCACATGGTGCTGGTGGATGGCAACCGCATCCCCAAACTTGCCATGCGGGCCGAAGCGATTGTGAAAGGCGATGCCACAGTGGCGGCCATCTCTGCCGCGTCCATCCTTGCAAAAGTGACACGTGATCGCATGATGCTGGAACTGGATGCCGATTTTCCCTTATATGGCTTTGCCAAACACAAGGGCTACGGCACGGCAGAACATTTGGATGCCTTGAAAAAATGGGGACCTACTCAGGCTCACCGTCGCTCATTTGCGCCCGTGGCGCTGGCGTGGGCCCATCACAGCGCCAAACAGTCACCGGCTGACAACGCCGACAGAGAGCCGTCATGACGCAGGTCGTTGACATCACATCCCGAGACAACCCCGTCCTCAAACGCGTACGGCATTTGGTCAATGATCCGGGGGCGTGCAGGAAATGGCACCAAGCATGGTTGGAAGGCGATCACTTGATCGCTGCAGCGCAAGCAAGAGGGATGCACCCGTCGGCCGTGCTAGTTTCGGAATCAAGAAGGCACATGACGCTTTCCAGTATTGATTGGAATGCTATACAAAAAGTATTGGTCATACCGGATCAACTGATGAAGGAGCTGACCACGCTGGACGCACCGCCTGCTGTGGGCGCGCTGATAGACATGCCCCCATCGACCGGCGTAGGACGGGATCTCCCAACTGTGGTGTTGGACCGGTTGCAGGACGCGGGAAACACCGGCACCATTCTCAGGTGCGCTGCAGCGTTTGGTTACCGGCAGGTCTTGGCCATCAAGGGTACAGCCAGTTTGTGGGCGCCCAAAACATTACGTGCCGGCATGGGGGCACATTTCGGTTTGAATCTCGTGGAAGGGCTGTCGGAGGACGATCTTGATGCGCTGTCTGTTCCTTTGATGGTGACCAGTTCCCACCAGGGACAGTGGGTGCATGAGGGCCGATTGCCCTGGCCCTGCGCGTGGGTCATGGGGCATGAGGGGCAGGGCGTTTCACCAGGTTTGCAAGCGAGAGCCGCCCATCACATCAGAATTGCCCAGCCGGGCGGTGAAGAGTCTTTGAACGTGGCCGCCGCCGCAGCCATATGTTTGTACGCAGCTGCACCCAAACCATGACACCCACCGTGAGTGCCACCATCGACTGTGCTGCCAGCCCGGCTGGCTGCTCGTATCCCTGTCAGGCATTGCGCCTATCCCGTGCCCTTGCATGGATGTGGCTTTGTGCCGGGGCGAGTTTGGCGTTGGCCAACCAGGGCGGTGACGTGTCAACACAGACGCCTGAAACGTCTACGGCCCGCGCCTCAGCACCGGAAAGCGCACCGGTGGAAAAAAAAACCATGCCGTCAACCGCTCCCCGGTTGGTGCTTTCTGCTGACGGCAAGGAAGTCATCGATACGCGCGCCAAATTGGCCTGGCGGCGGTGTGTGGAAGGCATGATCTGGTTTGGTGCCACCTGTACAGGTCGTGCCAAAACTTTCACGATGGCCGAGGCACAGGCCCACGTGGCGTCAGAAAACAAAGCAACCGGCCAGCGTTGGCGTTTGCCCCACATACCAGAGCTGAAAGTGCTGACCGACAAGGCCACAGCGGGGCGCGGCGCTTTGGTCGATGCCGCACTTTTCCCTGCCACGCCAGCCAGTTGGCATTGGTCTGCATCCGTCAGCGTGGGCATTGGCGGTAACGTCAACCAGTACAACTACGGCAACATCATGTCAGGTGTCACGCCAAGTAATGCCAACCAGCTCAAAGCGCTGGAAGGCTGGGGGCTGAATTTCGCCACAGGCGAGGCATCCGGTGGCATCAGCAAGCGAGATGCGCTTTTTGTGCGGCTGGTGCGCCCAAATTTTTGAGCTTTGCCAGCGTTCGAGCCATTGAGGGGTTTTCATAGGGATTTACCCCAGCCCATCGGGCCTCGTCGCCTATAATTGACAGGTTTACCCGCAACATTTGTGCACCGCAGCGAAGCCTTCGCTTGACCCCGCCGAATGCGACCAACGGGCCGCGCCTGCCACCAGCTTGTCGCGTCTGAAGGGCCTGCAACGAGGGGCGGTGCGCTGACAACAGGAGAATCCCGTGCACCCCGTCCATCCGAAAGCCATCCTTGCTCTGGCAGACGGCACGGTCTTTGTTGGTCAGTCGATTGGCGCCACCGGTCAAACCGTTGGCGAGGTGGTGTTCAACACCGCCATCACCGGCTACCAGGAAATCCTCACCGACCCCAGCTACTGCCAGCAGATCGTCACCTTGACGTACCCGCACATCGGCAACTATGGGGTCAATGAAGAAGACATTGAGGCCCGCAAAGTGTTTGCGGCAGGCCTCATCATCAAAGACTTGCCACTGCTCGCGTCCAATTTCCGCCAGACGCTCACACTGTCCGACTATCTGAAACGCGAAGCGACGGTGGCCATCGCCAACATCGACACCCGCGCACTGACCCGTCGCCTCCGTACGTACGGGGCCCAAAATGGCTGCATCCTGGCGCTCGCAGAAGGCGAAGCCGTGACCGAAGAAGTCAAAACCCGTGCGGTGGCAGCTGCCCAATCTGCGCCGAGCATGGCGGGCCTGGATCTGGCAAAAGTGGTCTCGGGTGCCCAGGGCTATGCATGGGGGCAGACCGAATGGAAGCTGGAGTCTGGCTACGGTGAGCAAATCGAGCCCCGCTTCCATGTGGTGGCCTACGACTTTGGCGTGAAGTACAACATCCTGCGCATGTTGGCCGAGCGTGGTTGCAAGGTCACAGTAGTGCCCGCGCAGACCCCTGCCGCCGATGTGCTGAAGCACCAACCCGACGGCGTGTTCCTGTCGAACGGCCCCGGTGACCCTGAACCCTGCGACTATGCCATTGCAGCTGCCGCCGAGCTGATAGAAACCGGTGTGCCGACCTTTGGCATTTGCCTGGGCCATCAGATCATGGCGCTCGCCAGCGGAGCCAAGACCTTCAAGATGAAGTTTGGCCACCATGGTGCCAACCATCCGGTCAAAGACCTGGACACGGGGCGCGTGAGCATCACCAGTCAGAACCACGGGTTTGCGGTGGACGAAAAAACGTTGCCTGCCAATTTGCGCCCGACGCATGTGAGCCTGTTCGACGGCACGCTGCAAGGCCTGGCACGCACCGACAAGCCGGCGTTCTGCTTCCAGGGGCACCCTGAAGCATCGCCAGGACCGCACGACATTGCCTACCTGTTCGACCGGTTCATCGGCCTGATGGAAGCCCGCGCATGAGTGGCTACGGCGTCACCGACATCTGGACCTACCTGATTGGGGCCATCGGCATCATCCTGTTGCCGGGTCCCAACTCTGTGTTTGTCTTGTCGGTGGCAACGGCACGCGGTGTCAAGGCTGGCATCCAGGGTGCCTGTGGCGTGTTTGTGGGCGATACCGTGTTGCTGGGCCTCACGGCGCTGGGCGCGGCTGGCTTGCTGCACACCTACCCGGCCCTATTCCTGGTGGTGAAGTATGTTGGTGCGGCATACCTGTGCTGGATCGGTCTGAACCTGTTGTGGACGGCCATTCACAACTGGCGCAAACCTCCGGCAGTTCTTCCGCAGGCGCCAGAGACACCCGCCAACCTGGCCCATCCGTTCAGGCGTGCCTTCGTCATCAGCCTGCTCAACCCGAAGGCCATCCTGTTTTTGCTGTCCTTTTTTGTGCAGTTCATCGATCCGGGCTACCACACACCTGCCGTGCCGTTCCTCATTCTGAGCAGCATCCTCATGGTGCTGAGTGCGCTGTACCTGTTCAGCCTCATCTATGCCGGTGCCGCACTGGCCCAGGGTTTTCGGCAGCGCAAGCGCCTGACCAGCGGCCTGTCAGGCGCAGTCGGTGGCCTGTTTGTGTGGTTTGGGGCAAAGCTCGCCACCGCCAGCCTGAATTGACCTGCTCACCCAAAAAATACAAAAACCAAGTTTCACACTATGCCAAAACGTTCCGACCTGAAAAGCATCCTCATCATCGGCGCAGGCCCCATCATCATCGGCCAGGCCTGTGAGTTCGACTACTCTGGTGTGCAAGCCTGCAAGGCCTTGCGTGAAGAAGGGTACAAGGTCATCCTGATCAACAGCAACCCCGCCACGATCATGACTGACCCGGCCACGGCCGATGTGACCTACATCGAGCCCATCACCTGGCAGACAGTTGAAAAAATCATCGCCAAGGAACGTCCTGATGCCATCCTGCCTACCATGGGTGGCCAGACCGCGCTGAACTGTGCACTGGACCTGTGGCGCAACGGTGTGCTCGACACATACAAGGTTGAGCTGATCGGTGCGACACCCGAAGCCATCGACAAAGCAGAAGACCGCCTGAAGTTCAAAGATGCCATGACCAAGATCGGTCTGGGTTCAGCACGCTCGGGCATTGCCCACAGCATGGATGAGGCGTGGGCGGTGCAAAAAAAGGTCGGCTTTCCCACTGTCATCCGTCCCAGCTTCACATTGGGTGGCACGGGCGGCGGCATTGCCTACAACCCCGAAGAATTTGAAACCATCTGCAAGCGGGGACTGGAAGCCTCGCCCACCAACGAGCTGCTGATCGAAGAATCGCTGCTGGGGTGGAAAGAGTACGAGATGGAAGTGGTGCGTGACAAGGCGGACAACTGCATCATCGTCTGCTCCATCGAGAACCTGGACCCGATGGGCGTGCACACCGGTGACTCCATCACGGTGGCGCCTGCACAGACGCTCACCGACAAGGAGTACCAGATCATGCGCAACGCCTCGCTGGCGGTGCTGCGTGAAATCGGCGTGGACACTGGCGGATCGAACGTGCAGTTCTCGGTCAACCCGAAAGACGGCCGGATGATCGTCATCGAGATGAACCCGCGCGTGTCTCGTTCGTCTGCACTGGCCTCCAAGGCCACCGGTTTCCCGATTGCCAAAGTCGCGGCCAAGTTGGCCGTGGGTTACACGCTGGATGAACTGCGTAACGAGATCACCGGCGGCGCCACGCCTGCCAGCTTCGAGCCCAGCATCGACTACGTGGTCACCAAGATCCCGCGTTTCGCCTTCGAAAAATTCCCGGCTGCCGACAGCCGCCTGACGACACAGATGAAGAGTGTGGGCGAGGTCATGGCCATGGGCCGCACCTTCCAGGAAAGCTTCCAAAAGGCCCTGCGCGGTCTGGAAGTGGGCGTGGATGGCATGAATGAAAAAACCCAGGACCGAGAGATTCTGGAAAAGGAGCTGGGCGAGCCCGGCCCGGACCGCATCTGGTACGTGGGTGATGCGTTTGCTGCCGGCTGGTCGCTCGACGAGGTTCACGACATCACCAAGATCGACAAGTGGTTCCTGGTGCAGATCGAAGACATCGTCAAAAACGAACTGGCGTTGGACAAGCTCACGGCAGCGAAGGGGGCTGGTGCACTGGCCAGTCTGGGTGCCGACGAGCTGCGCGCCATGAAGAAAAAAGGTTTCTCCGACCGCCGCCTGGCGAAATTGCTGGGCACCACCGATACCGCCGTGCGTGAAGCCCGGCGCGCACTGAACGTGCGCCCCGTGTACAAGCGCGTGGACACCTGCGCGGCCGAGTTCGCCACCAACACCGCCTACATGTACTCCACCTACGAAGACGAGTGCGAGGCCGAGCCGACCGACAAGAAGAAGATCATGGTGCTGGGAGGTGGGCCGAACCGCATCGGCCAGGGCATCGAGTTTGACTACTGCTGCGTGCACGCCGCACTGGCCATGCGCGAAGACGGTTACGAGACCATCATGGTCAACTGCAACCCTGAAACAGTGTCCACCGACTACGACACCTCTGACCGGTTGTACTTCGAGCCCCTGACGCTCGAAGACGTGCTGGAAATCGTGGACAAGGAAAAGCCCACCGGCGTCATCGTGCAGTACGGCGGCCAGACCCCGCTGAAGCTGGCCCTGGGTCTGGAGGCCAACGGTGTGCCCATCATCGGCACCAGCCCCGACATGATCGATGCAGCCGAAGACCGTGAACGTTTCCAGAAGTTGCTGCACGAGTTGGGCCTGCGTCAGCCACCCAATGCAACGGCCCGCACGGAGTCCGAAGCGCTGGAAAAGGCTGCGGCCTTGGGTTACCCGCTGGTCGTGCGCCCCAGCTACGTGTTGGGCGGGCGTGCCATGGAGATCGTGCACGAGCAACGTGACCTGGAACGCTACATGCGCGAAGCCGTCAAGGTCAGCAACGACAGCCCGGTGCTGCTCGATCGCTTCCTGAACGATGCCATCGAATGCGACGTGGACTGCCTGCGCGACAGCACGGGTCAAACCCTGATCGGCGGGGTCATGGAGCACATCGAACAGGCCGGCGTGCATTCGGGTGACTCGGCGTGCTCGCTGCCACCCTACAGCCTGCGTGCGGAAACCATCGCTGAAATCAAGCGCCAGTCCAAAGCCATGGCCGCGTCGCTGAACGTCGTGGGCCTCATGAACGTCCAGTTCGCGATCCAGAACATCGACGGGGCCGATGTCATCTACGTGCTGGAGGTGAACCCACGGGCCAGCCGCACGGTGCCGTTCGTCTCCAAGGCAACGGGCATCCAGCTGGCCAAGGTGGCAGCACGTTGCATGGCGGGCAAAACACTGGCCGAACAAGGCATCACCGGCGAAGTCACTCCCCCGTACTTCAGCGTCAAGGAAGCCGTGTTCCCGTTCGTCAAGTTCCCGGGTGTGGACACCATTCTTGGCCCGGAGATGAAGTCAACCGGCGAGGTGATGGGCGTGGGCAAAACCTTTGGTGAAGCCTTCGTCAAGAGCCAGCTGGGAGCCGGCACCAAGCTGCCGCGCCCCACCAGGAAGGATGGCAGTTCGGCCGGCAAGGTGTTCCTGTCTGTCAAGAACAACGACAAGGCCCGTATGGTCGAGGTTGCACGTGGTCTGGCCGACATGGGCTTCCCGCTGATCGCCACCAAGGGCACAGCTGCCGCCATCTCTGCGGCTGGCATTGCCGTACAAACCGTGTACAAGGTGACCGAAGGGCGCCCCAACATCGTTGACATGATCAAGAACGACGAAATCGCCATGGTCATCAACACCGTTGAAGAGCGGCGCAACGCCATTGCAGACTCTCGCCACATCCGCACCTCTGCCTTGCTGGCACGCGTGACCACCTTTACCACCATCGCGGGTGCCGAAGCCGCAGTGGCAGGGATGCGGGCCATGGACAACCTGGGTGTGATTTCTGTCCAGGAGATGCATGCGCAGCTGACCGCCTGACGGCTGTGTTGCCCGCTTCAGCGGGCGTGTCAGCCCAAGTCGCGCGGCTTGCATTACACTCCCGCCCCAGCACGAACCCAAACAACCGCCACGGGGTAACCGGTGGCGGTTTCTCTTTTCTCTGGAGACACTTTCATCATGGCCACATTGCCGGTGACCAAACGAGGCGCAGAAGCGCTCAAGGCTGAACTGCACAAGCTCAAGACGGTGGATCGTCCCTGGGTGATCAATGCCATTGCGGAAGCACGTGCGCAGGGTGACCTGAGCGAGAACGCTGAATACGATGCTGCCAAAGACCGTCAGGGTTTCATCGAAGGACGCATCGCGGAAATCGAGGGCAAGCTGTCATCGGCGCAGATCATTGATCCGACCACCATTGATGCCGGCGGGAAGGTGGTGTTTGCGTCAACGGTCGATCTGGAAGACGAAGACAGCGGTGCGCAGGTGACCTACCAGATCGTGGGCGAAGACGAGGCTGACCTGAAGCTCGGGCGCATCAACATCAGCAGCCCCATTGCGCGGGCACTGATTGGTAAGGAAATCGGGGACAGCGTGGAGGTTCAGGCACCCGGTGGCGCCAAACACTACGAAATCGTTGGCGTGCGTTACGAGTGACAGCCAGCCACATCAGGCAGCATGCTGCCTGATGGTGTTTCTCTCACTCCCCCGCCAGACTCGGCGGACAGTGAGCGGGCAGGGCCCGGAACAGGCCTTCAGAACGTGCCGATTCAGGCCACCAGCCGTTCAGCGGCTTCCAGCGTGTTGACCATCAGCATGGTGATGGTCATGGGGCCCACGCCACCGGGCACTGGCGTGATGTAGCTGGCCACTTCTTTCACGCCCGCAAAGTCCACATCGCCGCAAAGCTTGCCCTCATCGTTGCGGTTCATGCCCACGTCCAGCACCACGGCACCGGGTTTCACCATGTCGGCAGTCAGCACGTTGCGTTTCCCGACAGCGGCCACGATCACGTCGGCCTGCAGGGTCATGGCTTTCAGGTCGGGCGTGGCGCTGTGGCAAATGGTAACGGTGGCGTTTTGCTGCAGCAGCATCAGCGCCATGGGCTTGCCCACGATGTTGCTGCGGCCAATCACCACCGCGTGCTTGCCACGGAGGTTGTAGCCAATGCTTTCCAGCATCTTCATGCAGCCGTAGGGCGTGCAGGGCCAAAAACCCGGTTGGCCCACCATCAGTGCGCCTGCGCTGGCCACATGGAAGCCGTCCACGTCTTTGGCGGGGGAGATGGTTTCAATGACTTTTTGCGCGTCCATGTGGGTGGGTAGGGGCAGTTGCACCAGAATGCCGTGGATGGTGGGGTCATTGTTCAGCGCTTCCACGCGGGCCAGCAAGTCGGCTTCGGTCATCGTCGCATCGTACTTTTCCAACACCGAGTGCATGCCGGTGTCTTCACAGGCTTTCACCTTGTTGCGCACATACACCTGGCTGGCCGGGTTGTCACCCACCAGAACCACGGCCAGCCCGGGTGTGATGCCTTTGGCCTTGAGCGCGGCCACGCGCTGGCTGACCTGTTCACGGGTTTGACGGGAGAGGGCGTTGCCATCGATGAGTTGGGCTGTCATAAAAAATCAAATAAAAAAGCCCGTTAGCGCTTGACTGACGGGCTTTGTATGCTACAAAAAATATCAGGCGGCTACGGGTGTGTTGTTCAATGCAATTTTCAGCAAGTCGGCAACTGTGTTCGCATTGAGCTTTTCCATGATGTTGGCGCGGTGAGCCTCAACCGTCTTGATGCTGATGCCCAGGTCATCAGCAATTTGCTTGTTCAGGCGACCCGCCACGATGCGCTCAAGCACCTGCGCCTCACGCGTGGTGAGCTTGCCAAGCAGGGCATCACGGTTCATGGCCTTTTGGTGCTCCGCGAACGAGTCGCGTGCTTTGTCGAGCATGCGTTCCACCATCAGCAGCAGCGAAGCTTCCTGGAAAGGCTTCTGGATGAAATCCAGTGCGCCTTTTTTCATCGACTCGACTGCCATCGGCACGTCACCGTGCCCGGTGATGAAAACAATGGGCAATGGCGAGCGCCGCTCGATCAGGCGGTCTTGCAGCTCCATGCCAGACATGCCGACCATGCGGATGTCGGCGATCAGGCAAGCCACTTCGCGCGGGTCGTATCGGCTCAGAAAGGCTTCGGCTGACTCGTAACAACGCACACGGTAGTCATTGCCTTCCAGCAGCCATTGCAGCGAATCTCTGACGGCCTCGTCGTCGTCGACAACGTAAACCGTGCCTCTTTTGGGTGTGAAACTCATGTGTCGTCCTCAGGTCTTTGTGGCCGTTGGTCAGGCAAACTTTCAGGTGTCAGGTGCCGCTCGGTTTGAGGGGCGACTGCACAGGGATCCAGAAGCTGAAGACACAACCCACAATGTCGGCACCATTGTAGATGTTCTCTACTTGTATCCGGCCGTGGTGCGACTCGATGATGCTGCGGCACAGCTTGAGGCCAATGCCCATGCCCTCGGCCTTCGTGCTGTAAAACGCTTCGTAGATCCGTTCCAGCAGTTCAGCTGGCACACCTGAACCGGTGTCGCGCACACTGAACTCGATCACTTCTGCGTCATTGATCCGGCGGGGCAGGGCTTTGAGTTCGATCTGACGTTCCTCGACCGCTCGCTTGGCCTGAATGATCGATTCAGCACCGTTCTTGAGCAGGTTGATCAGCACCTGTTCAATCAGAATCGGGTCCACAACCAAGGGTGGCATGCGCGCTGCCACATAGTGGGTCAACCGCACCTGCTGCCTGCGCAGCTCGATGTCAGCCAGTTCGATGGCGTTGTTCACCATCGTGGCAACGTCTGACAGCGTGGGGTTGGGTTCGCTGCGTTTGACGAAAGACTTGATGCGCTGAACGATCTGGCCGGCCCGCTGTGCCTGCCGGGCGGTCTTGTCGAGCGCGGCGAGCAAATCGGGCTCATCTATGCTGTGCTTCTGCACCCGGGTGATCATGCCGCTGCAGTAGTTGCTGATGGCGGTCAACGGCTGGTTCAGCTCATGGGCCACGCTGGATGCCATTTCTCCCATGGTGATCAGTCTGCTCGCCGTCTGAGCGCGCTCTGCCTGGCGCGCAGCCTGTTCTTCCGCCAGCCGCCGGGGGGTGATGTCGGTGGCAATTGCAATTTGGGCCAGGCGACCATCCACCCAGGTGACGTAGCGGGAGCGAATCTCGAGCCATTTGTCCAGATCGTCCAGATAAAGCTCGGCGTTCTCGGCCTGGGCATCGGTCATGGTCTGAATGGGCAACCCGGCAAACACGTCGATCTGGTCACCATCGTCGGGCGACTGCGATCCTGCAGGTCCGCATTGAGCCACCAGTTGCTGGTGGCCTTTGCCATCCATGCCGAACCAAAGCCGGTACAACTTGTTGGCAAACAAGAGCTCGTCGCTGCCCAAGGGCACCACGGACACAGCCGAGTCCAGGCTCTCCAAAACGGTGGTGAAGCGCTCGTAAGACGCAGTCAGCTCCTGTCGGATGCGCTTGGGCTCGGTGATGTCGGTCATGGAGGTCATCCAGCCTTTTTGAACCCCATTGGGGTCGATCAAGGGTGAGACGTACATGCGTGCATCGAAAACCTGGCCATTGCGCTTTTTGACCCGCATTTCGAATCCGCCGGGGTTGGAGCGCCCGCTCAGTTCGTCCTCCAGTCGCGCCATCAGGATGTCTTTGTCTTCATCGGCCCAGTACGGAAACGGTGCGGTTTGGCCGACCAGCTCGGCCTCGGTCCAGCCGGTCATGCTGCAAAACGCCGGGTTGACGTAAGAGATGCGGCCATGCATGTCCAGTGCGCGCATCCCGGTCAGCATGGAGTTTTCCATGGCGCGACGGAAGTTGGTTTCTGCCAGCAGCGCCTGCTGCGCCTGGACCCGCCGACGTGTGTGACGCCAGTTGCCGATCAGCATCCAGACCGTCAGCGCACTCAGGCCACCCATCAACCACATGAAGCTGCCACCCACCAGATCTTTGGATGTGCGGTAGCCCTGCGCTTTCAGTACCAGGCTGTTACCGACCGGGGAAACCGGAATGTCCTGTTCGAAGTTGTGTGTCAGGCCGGGTATAGAAGGCAATGTCCGAGGGCTGTGCGTCAGCGCCGTGCCTGCCAGCAGTCGCCCGTCTTCCGTAACCAGGGTCACGGCATAACGTGCCATCACCTCGGAAGGCACGCCAAAGCGCAACAGGCCGTCCAACGAATATTCCCCCATCACCACGCCATTGAACCGGGTCACATCCGTCAGGGGAATCTGGACCATGAGCGTGGCGCTCTGGTCGGCGTGGGGCAGTGGGTTGGAGTAGACCGGTTGCCGCAAGTCGCGTGCCAGGTCAAACGACCCGCCGGTGTCGCCCGGTGGAACGATATCACCAGGTTTTCGCTGGCTGCTGTCGGCCGCACTGGGAGTGGCATGGGAGGCCACCACCTGGCGCTGGGCGTCGATCCACGTCACGCTGATCAGCTCCGGGTATTGGTTGATCAGGTTTTCCGCCTGCAACTCGAACTCTGCCCCATCGATGTCACTGTTGATGACCTGCCGAGCGATCCGCATCAGCTGTTCCTGGCGCTCCAGCAAACGCAGACGGATGCGCTGTTGTGCGTATTCGACATCCCGGTTGACGGCTTCAGTCTCCCGGTCGATTTCTTCCACCCGCAGGTAGGCAAACGCAAACAGCATCACCATCACAAACAGCAACACCGAAGCGATGGGGCCGATCAGGGCCAGTTTGTCCTGGCGCGAGGGTGATTGGTGCTTCCACCAATCGCGCCAGGATGGGGCGGGGTTGCGGCGGTCGCGGTTGCCGGATCGGCGGTTGTTGAAAGGCTGGTTCATGTCGTGTTCGTCTGGAGCGCGAGTGTGCCACGGCGTTCTGTTCAAGACGACTTTGATACAACCACAAATTCATATTATGAAATTGTGATTTGCATATTGAAATTTCAGAAAAAATATGACACACTTCAACCCGTTTTCAGTCACCATCTTTCTTTCACCCGGTCAACTCAGGAGACAAGGCCATGTCGAACAACACCGATGCCAACGCCGTCGGCAAGACTGCTCTGGATGCAGACAGCCAGGAAACCCGTGAATGGTTGGACGCGCTGTCCGCCGTCATCGAGCAGGAAGGGGGTGAACGGGCCCATTTCCTGTTGGAACAGCTGCTGGAGCATGCGCGCCAAAGCAGCATCGACATGCCGTTCTCGGCCAACACCGGTTACGTGAACACCATCGAAACCGATGAGGAAGAGCGCTGCCCCGGCAACATCGAAATCGAAGAACGTCTGCGTGCCTACATGCGCTGGAACGCCATGGCCATGGTCGTCAAAGCCAACCGCCACAACCCGGCCGATGGTGGCGACCTCGGCGGTCACATCGGGTCGTTCGCTTCCCTGGCACACATGTTCGGGGCCGGCTTCAACCATTTCTGGCATGCCGAAAGTGAAAACCATGGTGGCGACTGCCTGTACATCCAGGGCCACGTGGCACCCGGCGTGTACGCACGCGCCTACCTGGAAGGCCGCCTGACCGAAGAACAGCTGCTGCACTTCCGCCAGGAGGTGGACGGGAAGGGCTTGTCGAGCTACCCCCACCCCAAGCTGATGCCCGAGTTCTGGCAGTTCCCAACCGTGTCGATGGGCTTGGGGCCGCTGATGGCCATCTACCAGGCGCGGTTCCTGAAATACTTGCACGCCCGCGGCATTGCCAACACCGAGAACCGCAAGGTGTGGGTGTTCTGTGGCGACGGCGAAATGGACGAGGTGGAAAGCCTGGGTGCCATCGGCCTGGCAGCCCGCGAGAAGCTGGACAACCTGATTTTCGTCATCAATTGCAACCTGCAGCGCCTGGACGGTCCGGTGCGCGGCAACGGCAAGATCGTGCAGGAGCTGGAAAGCGAGTTCCGCGGTGCTGGCTGGAACGTCATCAAGTGCCTGTGGGGCTCCAACTGGGATCCGCTGCTGGCACGCGACAAGGACGGTGCGCTGCGCAAGCTGATGATGGACACGCTGGACGGCGACTACCAGAGCTTCAAGGCCAACGACGGTGCCTACGTGCGCAAGCACTTCTTTGGCCGCGACCCCAAGACGCTGGAAATGGTGGCCAAGATGTCCGATGACGACATCTGGGCCCTGCGCCGCGGCGGTCATGACCCCCAGAAGGTGTATGCGGCCTACCACAAGGCTGTCAACACCAAAGACCAGCCGACCGTGCTGCTCATCAAGACCATCAAGGGTTTTGGCATGGGCAAGGCAGGCGAGGGCAAGAACAACGTGCACCAGACCAAGAAGCTGACGGATGAAGACATCAAGCTCTTCCGTGACCGCTTCAACATCCCGATTCCGGACAGCGAACTGCCCAAGATTCCGTTCTACAAGCCAGCCGACAACACGCCTGAAATGAAATACCTGCACGAGCGCCGCCAGGCGTTGGGTGGGTACCTGCCGCACCGCCGTACCAAGGCGGACGAGAGCTTTACGGTTCCGTCTCTTGACACGTTCAAGAGCGTGATGGAACCCACGGCTGAAGGCCGTGAAATCTCCACCACCCAGGCATATGTGCGCTTTTTGACCCAGTTGCTGCGCGACCAGGCGTTGGGCCCGCGCGTGGTGCCGATTCTGGTGGACGAGGCCCGCACCTTCGGCATGGAAGGCCTGTTCCGTCAGGTCGGCATTTACAACCCTGCAGGGCAACAGTACACCCCGGTCGACAAAGACCAGGTCATGTACTACAAGGAAGACAAGGCAGGGCAAATTCTGCAAGAGGGCATCAACGAAGCCGGCGGCATGAGCAGCTGGATTGCGGCTGCCACCAGCTACAGCACCAGCAACCGCATCATGGTGCCGTTTTATGTGTACTATTCCATGTTCGGTTTCCAGCGCATTGGCGACCTGGCCTGGGCAGCGGGCGACATGCAGGCACGCGGTTTCCTGTTGGGCGGCACGTCTGGCCGCACCACGCTGAACGGCGAAGGCCTGCAGCACGAAGACGGGCACAGCCACATCATGGCCGGCACCATCCCCAACTGCATCAGCTACGACCCGACCTTTGCGCACGAAGTGGGCGTCATCCTGCACCATGGCCTGAAGCGCATGGTCGAAAAGCAAGATAACGTTTTCTACTACTTGACCCTGCTGAACGAAAACTACGCCATGCCTGGCCTGACACCTGGCACGGAAGAACAGATCATCAAGGGCATGTACCTGTGCAAGCCCGGCGCTGAGGGTGACAAGCGGGTTCAACTGCTGGGCAGCGGCACCATCCTGCGAGAAAGCATCGCGGCCCAGGCCCTGCTGGCCACCGACTGGGGTGTGCAGGCCGATGTGTGGAGCTGCCCAAGCTTCAACGAACTGACCCGCGACGGCCAGAACGCCGAGCGTTTCAACCTGCTGCACCCGCTGGACACACCACAGGTTCCGTTTGTGGCGCAGCAGTTGGCTGGCACCACGGGCCCTGTGGTGGCGTCGACCGACTACATGAAGGCTTACGCCGAGCAGATTCGGCCGTTCATTCCGGCCGGTCGCGCCTACAAAGTGCTGGGCACCGACGGCTTTGGCCGCAGCGACTTCCGCAGCAAGCTGCGCGAGCACTTCGAGGTGAACCGCCACTACATCGTGGTCGCTGCCCTCAAAGGCCTGGCCGAAGAGGGCAAATTGCCCCTGTCCAAGGTGGCCGAGGCCATTGCCAAGTACGGCATCAATGCCGACAAGGTCAACCCCCTGTACGCGTAACGAAAACGGAGACAGAACATCATGGCAATCATTGAAGTGAAAGTCCCCGACATCGGGGACTTTGATGAAGTCGCGGTCATCGAGCTGATGGTCAAAGTGGGCGACACGGTCAAGGCCGAGCAATCGCTCATCACCGTGGAGTCCGACAAGGCGTCGATGGAGATTCCGTCATCCCACGCCGGTGTGGTGAAAGAAGTGAAGGTCGCCTTGGGCGACAAGGTGAGTGAAGGCTCGCTGGTCGTCATGCTCGAGGTGGCAGGCGAAGCAGCCGCTCCCGCGCCATCTTCTGAACTAAATTTGGCTCCAGCGCTTTCTGCTGTTGAAGTTGCAGCTCCTGTTTCAGTTGCTACGCCCACTGCCGCGTCTGGGCCGGTGGAAGTGCGTGTGCCCGACATTGGCGACTTCAAAGACGTGGCCGTCATCGAAGTGTTCGTGAAGCCCGGCGACACCGTCAAGGTCGAGCAGAGCCTGATCACCGTCGAAAGCGACAAGGCGTCGATGGAAATCCCGTCGTCAGCCGCCGGTGTCATCAAGGAATTGAAGGTCAAGCTCGGCGACACCGTGAACATTGGCGACCTGCTGGCCATTCTGGAGGGTGTGGCCCCGGTTGCAGCCGCTCCAGCCAGCGCCACAGCGGCCCCGGCTGCTGTTGCACAAGCTGCGGCACCGGCCTCTGCCCCTGCACCTGCTGCTGCGGTGGCAGCCCCCGTATCAGCACCCGCCGTGGCGGTGCCCGCCCACAACCCCACCACGTTGGCCGCTGGGCTGCCCCATGCATCGCCTTCGGTGCGCAAGTTCGCCCGCGAGTTGGGCGTTCCGCTGGCAGAAGTGAAGGGTACGGGTCTCAAAGGCCGCATCACGCCTGAAGACGTACAGGCGTTCACACGCGGTGTCATGTCCGGCTCCATCCAGACCACGGCCATTGCTTCTGCCGTGGCGGCGGCTGTGGCCAAAGCACCCGGAACGGCTGGTGCAGGTGGCGGTGGTGCCGAGCTGGGTCTGATCCCCTGGCCCAAGGTGGACTTTGCCAAGTTTGGCCTCGTCGAGCGCAAGGAGCTGGGGCGCATCAAGAAGATCAGCGGAGCCAACCTGTTGCGCAACGCCGTGATGATTCCGGCCGTCACCAACCATGACGATGCCGACATCACCGACCTGGAAGCCTTCCGCGTCTCCACGAACAAGGAGAACGAGAAGTCGGGCATCAAGGTCACCATGCTGGCGTTCCTCATCAAGGCCTGCGTAGCCGCACTGAAGAAATTCCCCGAGTTCAACAGCAGCCTGGACGGCGACAGCCTGGTCTACAAGCAGTACTACCACATCGGTTTTGCGGCCGACACGCCCAACGGCCTGGTGGTGCCTGTCATCAAAGATGCTGACAAAAAAGGCATCTTCCAGATCAGCCAAGAAATGTCCGAGCTGGCCAAAAAGGCCCGCGATGGAAAGCTGGGCCCTGCCGACATGAGCGGTGCCAGCTTCACCATCTCCAGCCTGGGCGGCATTGGCGGGCGTTACTTCACACCCATCATCAACGCACCTGAAGTGGCCATTCTGGGCGTGTGCAAGAGCACCATGGAACCCGTGTGGGACGGCAAGGCTTTCCAGCCGCGCCTGATGCTGCCGCTGAGCCTGACCTGGGACCACCGCGTGATCGACGGCGCTGCCGCCGCTCGCTTCAACGTGTACCTCGGCCAGATCCTCGGCGACTTCCGCCGCGTGCTGCTGTGACCTGAGCCGGTCTTTGGCGGCTGTGGGCGGGGTGTTGGGCCCCGCCTCATGCTGTCAAAGGCCCAGAAATCGGCGGGGCCCAACACCCCGCCCACAGCAGCGGGCGCCGATGCGCTCGGTGCATTTCAGACAAAGACACATGCTGAGTAGGAAGAAACACCATGGCACTCATTGACATCAAAGTCCCCGACATTGGCGACTTTTCGGAAGTGGCCGTGATCGAGTTGCTGGTCAAACCCGGCGACACGGTCAAGGCCGAACAAAGCCTCATCACCGTGGAGAGCGACAAAGCCTCCATGGAAATTCCCTCCAGCCACGCGGGCGTGGTCAAAGAACTCAAGGTCAAGCTGGGCGACAAGGTCAGCGAAGGCTCTGTGGTACTGGTGCTGGAGGCTGTTGGTGAGGATTCCGAACCAAAACAGGCTCCAGCGCAAGCTGTACCCTCATGTTCAGCTACACCTGTTGCTGCGCCTGCCGTGCAAGCGCCGGCGGCTGTGGCGGCCCCCACCGCCGCCAGCTTCGGCGGCACGGCAGACATCGAATGCGATGTGCTGGTGCTGGGCGGTGGCCCCGGTGGCTATTCCGCCGCCTTCCGTGCGGCTGATCTGGGCCTGAAAGTCGTCATCGTCGAGCGCTACGCCACCCTGGGTGGCGTGTGCCTGAACGTGGGCTGCATTCCCAGCAAGGCGCTGCTGCACGTGGCCGCCGTCATGGATGAAGTCAGCCATATGGCCGACTTGGGTGTGGACTTTGGCGCACCCGTGGTCAACGTTGACAAGCTGCGCGGCCACAAAGAAAAGGTCATCGGCAAGCTGACCGGCGGCCTGGCCGCCATGGCCAAAATGCGCAAGGTCACCACCGTGCGCGGCTACGGCGCGTTTGTGGGCCCCAACCACCTGGAAGTGGAAGAAACCACCGGCACGGGCCAGGAGAAGACTGGCACCAAAAAAGTGGTGGTGTTCAAAAAAGCCATCATCGCTGCGGGCAGCCAGGCCGTGCGCCTGCCCTTCATGCCCGACGATCCGCGAGTGGTCGATTCCACCGGCGCCCTGGCGTTGAAGGAAGTGCCCAAACGCATGCTGATTCTGGGCGGCGGCATCATCGGCCTGGAAATGGGCACCGTCTACAGTACGCTGGGTGCACGCCTGGACGTGGTGGAAATGATGGACGGCCTGATGCAAGGCGCTGACCGCGACCTGGTCAAGATCTGGCAGAAGATGAACGCCAAGCGCTTTGACAACATCATGCTCAAGACCAAAACGGTGGGGGCCAAAGCCACGCCCGAAGGCATTGAGGTGACGTTTGCCCCGGCGGAAGAGGGCGGCACCGCCCCCGCACCGCAGGTGTATGACCTGGTGCTGCAAGCCGTGGGCCGCACGCCCAACGGCAAAAAGATAGCAGCGGACAAAGCCGGTGTGGCCGTGACAGACCGTGGTTTCATCAACGTCGACATCCAGATGCGCACCAACGTGCCGCACATCTTCGCCATCGGCGACATCGTGGGCCAGCCCATGCTGGCTCACAAGGCGGTGCATGAGGCGCATGTGGCAGCAGAAGTCATTGCCGGTGAATTGCAAGGCAACAAAGAACTGGCTGCCGCCGCATTCAACGCACGCGTCATTCCAAGTGTTGCTTACACCGACCCCGAAGTGGCTTGGGTGGGCCTGACAGAAGACCAGGCCAAAGCCCAAGGCATCAAGGTCAAAAAGGGCCTGTTCCCCTGGACGGCCTCAGGCCGCGCCATTGCCAACGGCCGCGACGAAGGCGTGACCAAGCTGCTGTTTGACGACAGCCCCGAAGCGCACGGACACGGCAAGATCCTGGGCGGCGGCATGGTCGGCACCCATGCGGGCGACATGATCGGTGAGATTGCGCTGGCCATCGAGATGGGCGCAGATGCCGTGGACATCGGCAAAACCATCCACCCCCACCCCACGTTGGGCGAGAGCATCGGCATGGCGGCTGAGGTGGCGCATGGCAGTTGCACCGATGTGCCGCCTGGCAAGAAGTAAATTCAAAGCCAAAATGGCCTCTTGCGTTTGTCTATAAAGCACAAGCTGCTATCAGAAAATGAAAAGGCCCGAACCGGAAACGGTTCGGGCTTTTTGCTGGGCACTTTGTGTATGATTGATACCGTTTTCGGTTCTTGAAAGGGTATTCATATGAATGTCATCACGGTGGCAGAGATCAAGCGCAGCGGTTTTGCAGCGCTGGATGCGGCGCTGGCGCAGGGGCCGGTGCATCTGATGAAGCGCAACCGACCCAGCGCAGTGGTGCTGAGCACGGCGGATTACAACGCGTTGCTGGCAAAGGCACAGCGTGCCCAGACATCGGCTTCCACTGCTTTGAGCCAATTTCTTGCGCCTGATGCCGATGTGGGTGGGCTGGATGCATCGGGTTTGCAGGCCCGCCTGGCGGGGTTGAACGAAGGTTGGAGTGATCGGTGAGGCTGTTCCTGGATGCCTGTGCCCTCATCTACCGTTTCGAAGGTGCCGCGGCTTTTCGCACTGCGGCCATCGAAACATTGGCGCAGATGTGTGCGCAGCAGCCAAGTGTTGAACTGATGGTGTCGCGTTTGTCTGTGTTGGAGTGCCGGGTCAAGCCATTGCGCGAAGGCGATGCGGCGCTGTTGAAACGGTATGACGATTTTTTTGCCTCTGTACACATCGTCGAGTTGAATGCCGAGGTGATGGATGCCGCTACCCAACTGCGTGCCCGCCATGGCCTGAAAACCCCGTATGCCTTGCAAGCGGCCAGTGCATTGGTGGCGTCTGACCGCGCGCTGTTTGTGACCGCTGATGCGGGCTTTTACAAGGTGACCGGGTTGGATGTGCGGCTGATCGCGCCAAGCCAGCCATGACCCACCCCACGCTGGGCGAGAGCATCGGCATGGCGGCCGAGGTGGCGCATGGGTCTTGCACGGATGTGCCGCCTGCGCGGAAGTGATTTGTAAATCTAATGGTAAAAATAGCTTCTACCGCTTATCTGTCGGGCATTAAAAGCTATGAACAATGAAGTATTCCGGACCAGTGATGGTTCGGTTACTTCATATCAGATATCAGTTGCGACCGATCCTGGGGGTTTGGCGAATCAGGTCTGCGGCTTTTTCGCCTATGACCATGGTCGGTGCGTTGGTGTTGCCTGACACTAGGTTGGGCATGATCGAGGCGTCGACCACGCGCAGGCGTTGTATGCCCCGCACCCGCAGTTGAGCGTCTACCACGGCCATCGGGTCGCTGTCTGGTCCCATTTTGCAGGTGCCCACAGGGTGGTATTCGGTGTCGCAAGTGGTGCGCAAAAAATGCTCCAGGGCGCGGTCATCGTTGACGTCGAACGGGTGCAGGCGCTTGCCGCGATAGGGTGCCATGGCTTTGGCTTCCAGCACCTCGAAGCCCATGCGGGCGCCCTTCATCGCCACTGCAATGTCATCCGGATGGCTGAAAAAGGCCGGGTCAATGGCTGGAGCCTGGTGGGGGTCTGCGCTTTGCAGCGTGACGCTGCCTCGGCTTTTGGGGCGCATGAGGGTGGTGTGCAGGGTATAGCCGTGGCCCAGGTGTGGTTTGCGGGTGTGGTCGTCCACAATGCTGGGCAAGAAGGCAAACTGGATGTCCGGGTGTTCCGTGTCGCCACAGGTGGACACAAACCCGTTGCCTTCGGACGCGCAACTGGTCACCCATCCTTTGCGTTCCCGGCGCCATTGCAAGATTGCCTTGGCGATTGCCCACGCCCCGCTCAGCGAGATACCCACCGTGTCTTGCCAACGCGGGGTGCGGTAAATCAGGTTGCTGGTGATGTGATCCTGCAGGTTCTGGCCCACACCAGGCAACGCGTTTACGGGCGCGATGCCATGTTTTTGAAGTTCGGCAAGCGGACCAATCCCGGACAGTATCAGCAATTGCGGTGAGCCGTAGGCACCGGCGCTGAGGATCACTTCCTTGCTGGCTCGCACCTGCTGCACGTTGCCATTCTGGCGATATTCCACGCCGATGGCGACCTTGTTCTCGATCAGCACTTTGCGTGTGTGACAGCCTGTGCGCACGGTCAGGTTTTTGCGATCCGCATTGGCGTGCAGGTAGGCGCGTGCCGCGTTCCAGCGCTCACCGTTGTATTGGGTCGCCTGCGTGGGGGAAATGCCGTACTGTTGGGCACCGTTGTAGTCGGGGTTGAAAGGGATGCTTTTTTCAGCGCAGGCAGCACGGAAGGCTTCATTGGCGGGTGAAGGGCTGCGCAGAAAGCTCACATGCAGCGGGCCGCTGTTGCCGTGGTACTCGCTGTTGGTGAAGCAGTGGCTTGGCAGCATGACGAGCCAGGCCCAATGCCAGCACTTATTTGGTCAGGAAGTTCAGGTACTTGGTGGCAAAGTTGCCATAAGGGGGCCACAGGAACTTCACGGCACTGAACGGGGCCTGATAGAAAACCGGGCGCATCTTCGAGAAGGTGACAAAACCTTCATAGCCATGGTAGTGGCCCATGCCGCTGTCGCCCACACCGCCGAAGGGCAGGTCGTGCTGGCCGACGTGGAACAGGCCGTCGTTCACGCTCACGCCGCCTGACATGACGCGGTGCAGGATGTCGTGTACCAGGCGCTTGTTGTTGCTGAAGGGGTACAGAGCCAGGGGGCGAGGGCGGGCGTTGATGGCGGCAATGGGCTCTTCAATGGCGTCAAACGGCAGGACGGGCAGCACCGGGCCGAAGATTTCGCGTGTACGAAGCGAACAGTTCTCGGGCGCATTCAGGACGATGTGCGGGGCAATTTTGTGGGTGGACTCGTCCCAGGGTTTGCCCGGGATGAGTTGGATCAGCTCGGCACCTGCGGCCTGGGCTTCTTCCATGGCCTCGATGACGCGGTGGAACGCTCGCTTGTCGATCATGGAGGTGAAATCCGGCGTGTCCAGCGTGGGATAACGCGTGGAAACGATGTCTTTGGCCATTTCCACAAACGCCGGAATCTTCTCGCGTGGAACATAGGCGTAGTCAACGGTGGTGCAGATCTGCCCGGCGTTGAAGCACTTCACAAACAGCAGCCGTTCAGCGGCCTTGCGCAAAGGGAAGTCGTCGCAGACGATGGCCGGCGACTTGCCCCCCAGCTCCAGCGTCACCGGCACCAGGTTGGCAGAAGCAGCCGCCATGACCGCTCGGCCCGTCTGCCCCGAGCCGGTGAACAGCAGGTGATCGAACTTGAGTTTGGAAAACTCGATGCCGACACCCCCTGTTTCGTCAAAGAAGGCCAGCTTTTCGCGCGGAAAGTAGGCTGGTATTTCCGCCATGAGTAAGGCAGTGAGGTGGCGTGAGTTCTCCGACATCTTGACCATGCAACGGTTGCCTGCCGCGAAGGCTGCAATCAGCCCGCCAAAGCACAGGTTGATGGGGAAGTTCCAGGGCACGATGTGCCCCACCACGCCCAATGGCTGAGGAATGACGCGATTGCTGGCACCGAAAAAATTGAACCAATCCACGCCACGGCGTTGTGGCCGCATCCACCCCCGCAGGTGTTTGACGGTGTGGTCTACACCATCTATCACCGAAAAAATTTCGGCGAACAGGGTTTCATGGCGGGAGCGGTTGCCATAGTCTTGGCTGATGGCATCGGCAATGGCGTCCCGGTGGTCGCGAATGAAAGCCTGGAGTTTTTTCAGGTCGTCACGGCGCTCGGCGTAGCTGGGGTAGGGGTGTGCAAGGTACGCATCGCGCTGCAACTTGAGCGTCGCTTCCAGTTCGTGGCGCATGTCGTCGAGGGCGTTGGGCGTTTGCAAAGGATGGGCAGACATGGTGAAACTCCATTCGGGCGGGTCGGTCATGGGCAGGGCACGATACGCATGACCGATCCCAGAAGCAGTCCCGGACATTACACGGTTCAACGCTCGCAAACTGTTAATAATTTAACAATTCATGCACTTGGCGGAGGACGAAAACATGCTTGATTTCAATCCGGAATGGTTGGCCACGCTGCGTGCAAATGCCTGGTTCGCTGCTTTGCCCCAGGCCGAGCAAGCCGCAATGCTGGCAGTTGCCGAGCCCATGCGCTTGCCACGCGGTGCCACGGTTTACCGCAAAGGGGCTGTCAACAGCTGCTTCTATGGGCTGTTAAGCGGTGTGGTGAAGATTTCCAGCGTGGGAGCTGACGGGCGGGAAGGCATTCTGGCCTTGATCGAGGCCGGCAACTGGTTCAATGAATCGACCTTGCTGGATGGCCTGCCCAACCCTTATGACGCGACTGCGCTGGAAGCACTGCAGTTTCTGGTGATTTCACCGGAGCAGTTTGCCCTGCTCATGCAGCGGTTGTCTTTTGCCCAGGCGGTGGCAAGGCTCGAAGCGTTGCGCCTGCGCGCCGTTTTTGGCATTGTGGAAGACACCATGGTGCGAGGCATGGCTGCGCGTGTGGCCCGGCGACTGTTGGTGCTGGTGCATGGCGATGCCTCCATGACCGAGCAGGCGCGTGCAAGGGTACTGGTGTCGCAGGATGCTTTGGCCATGATGTTGGGCGTGACCCGGCAATCGCTGGCGAAAGAGATGCGAATGCTGGTGAAGTCGGGTATCGTGGCGCTGGGCTATGCCCGAATAGACATCCTGGACGTGCAAGCACTGAAGTCTCTGGCGGAACGCAGCTGAGGCCTGGGATCGTCGAACACTTCAGATCGCCACCACCGAATTCGTGGCTCTGAAACGGACTTGCCAATGTCAGCTCAAGGTTTGGCGTCCATGGCCAGCCGGATGCCGAGCAGTGTGTAGCGGGTTTGGGGTGTGTTCCAGTTTCGGTAAGACGACCGGGTGTACAAAGCCCAGGTGTGCCAGGATCCGCCGCGACGCACGTAAACCGATCCTTCCGCCGGACCTTGTGGGTCATCCACGGGCGAGCGGCTGTAATAGGTGTCGTCGTGAAAGTCATTGGTCCATTCCCAGACATTGCCGTGCATGTCATACAGGCCAAACGCGTTGGGCTTGTAACTGCCCACAGGGGCGGTAAAAGCGAAGCCATCTCGACTGGCCAGCGAATGCGCCTGCAATTTGGGCCAGTAAGGTTTTGCACTGGCATCAAACGTGTTGGCCACAGCCGCCTGTGCTTCGGGGTCATCACCACTGTGATAGCGGGTACGTGTGCCGGCACGCGCGGCGTATTCCCACTCGGCCTCTGTCGGCAAACGGTAGCGATGGCCTTCTTTTGCGCTGAGCCAATTGGCAAGCGCCTGTGCATCGTGCCAGGTGACGTTGACAACGGGATGGTTGTCTGACTGGGCGAAGCCGGGGTTGGCCCAGCTGTAGCGGGGATCCCGGCCTTGAAACAGGTCGCCACGCCCGTCTCGATCGGGGTCGTACTGCGGGTTGTAACCGTACCCTCCGGTACCATCGGCTATCGACTCCGGGATATACCCAGAGGCCTTCAGGAATTGCCTGAACTGCCCCACAGTCACTTCGGTCTGCGACATATAAAAGGGTTTCGTGATGCGCACCCTGTGAACCGGCGCTTCGTCTGCAAGGGCTGTCAAGCGCTCTGGCTCCATGAGTGGGTAAGCCTGGGTCAGCGACTGCGGCGTCTCGGCACTGCCCATCAAAAATTCACCGGCTGGCACCAGCACCATTCGGATGCCCAGGGAATTTTCGATTCGGTTCGGTCGCGGCTGGTGCTCGGCTGCCGTCACCGCACCCACGCTGGTCGCCAGGCACATGACCAAAAGGCGATTGGCAAAAGGACTGCGCCAAACAACTGAAAAATTGCCAGGCTTGTTCACCACTGTCATGCGCCCCCCCTGAAAAAGGAATCCTATTTTGCCCTTACCATCCGAGCGGTGATCTGCGTCGGAGCTACACCTTGGGTGTTGCTCTGGCAACCACGCCACCAAACGCCATGCCGTTACCTCACAGCGCCAACGACCTCAGCAACGAAAAAGTGCTGGGCATTCTCCACACCACAGACGAGCTCAACCGTTTGCGGGACGTGGACGCCATTCTGGACAAAATTCTGCTGGAGGCGCGCCGACTGACCGGGGCGGACGCGGGCTCGATCTTCCTGGTGGAGGAACAGCATTTGCGTTTTGCCTATGTGCAGAATGACACGCTGTTTTCTGCCGACGCCTCGAATGCCAACGCCTACGCCGACTTCAGCGTGCCCATCAATGAAAAGTCGATCGTCGGCTACACCGCTTTGACGGGCGAGCAGTTGGCGGTCAGCGACGCTTATGACTTGCCGCCGGACGTGCCATTCGCATTCAACCCTGAATTCGACAGGCGCTCAGGCTACCGGACGCAGTCCATTCTCAACCTGCCGATCCGCACCTTCGAAAACAAGCTGGTGGGCGTGGTGCAGCTCATCAACGCACAAGCGGACAACGGCGGCACCGTAGCCTTTGCCGAAGATGCCAAGGCCTACGCTCAGTTGCTGGCCAATTCAGCCGCTCTCACCATCGAGCGGGGCATGCTGAACCGGGAACTGATTTTGCGCATGGTGCAAACAGCAGAGCTGCGTGACCCCGAGGAAACCGGGGCCCACGTTCAGCGGGTGGGTGCCTATTCAGCAGAAATCCTGCGGACCTGGGCTGTCGCCAGGAAATGGGATGCCAAGGCCATTCGCACGGGGATGGACACCATTCGGCTGGCGGCCATGCTGCACGATGTTGGCAAGGTGGGGGTGCCCGATGCCATCATGAAAAAGCCTGGTGTGCTTACCGATGACGAGCGAGCCATCATGAAATGGCACACCGTTTATGGTGCCCGCCTGTTCCTGCATACGCACTCGGAGCTTGATCGGATGAGCCGCGACATCGCGCTCAACCACCACGAGCGCTGGTCGGGCGGTGGGTATCCGGGTCGCATCACCAACCTCATGGCATCGGAAGTAACGCTGGGAGCAGGGCGGCAAGGCGAGGACATCCCGATTGCTGCCCGGATCGTTGCACTTGCCGATGTATTCGACGCACTCAGCTCGCCGCGATGCTACAAAGAACCTTGGTCTGACGAAAAAGTGCTGGCCCTGTTGGCGTCTGAAAGTGGCGGGCACTTCGACCCGGATGTGGTGGAAGCGTTTTTCAGCATTTTCGATGTCATCAAGGCAATCCGCTCGAAGTACCGCGACGAAGCCGTTCATGCGGCAACGGCTGCCGGACCTGACAACCCTGCGGCAGACATCTGCCGGTCTGGCACCTTGTGAACAAGCCCGCCGCGCAGGCCATGCCAAGGCATCACATGGGCAGTTCGCCCGCAACTTTGGGCAACCGCAGGGTGAACCGGGTTCCCTGACCCAGTTTGCTGTCGACAGACAGGTCGCCCTTCAGCACCTGAGTCACCAGCCGGTGCACGATGGCAAGCCCCAGACCCGAGCCACCTTGCCCCAACCTGGTGGTGAAGAACGGATCAAAAATCCGCGGCAAGTGCGCCGGCGCAATGCCTTTGCCGTTGTCGGTGCAAACCAGCTCAACATGGTCTGACGTCACCACCGGGGTGGACAGTGCAACCTCGCCGGCATCGCATTCTTCAAATGCGTGCACCAAAGCATTCATGATCAGATTGATGACCACCTGACCCAGCGGGCCGGGGTAGCTTTCCATCTGTACGACCTTTTGAATGTCCATCCGAATGGTCTGCGGCTTGCCCTTGATGTTGGGCCGCAAGGTATCCACCACCTCTTGCAGCATCTCGTCCAGCATGAAGGTTCGCTTGCGCTCGGATGACTGGTCAACGGCCACCTGTTTGAAGCTGTGCACCAGCTCGTTGGCCCTGTGCAGCGAACGCTGAGTCAGTTCTGCACCCTCACGGCACCGCGCCACATAGGCCTCCAGCGCAGAACGGCGCAAATCACCTCGCTGGTACTGCACCTCGAAATCTCGCGTCATGTCGGACAGCGCACTGGCACAAACCAGCGCGTTGCCGATTGGTGTGTTCAGTTCATGGGCCACACCCGCCACCAGACTGCCCAGCGAGGCCAACTTTTCGGCATGGATCAGCTCATCCTGGCTGCGCTTGAGCATGTCCAGCGCCAATTGCAATTCGCCCGTGCGGGCTTCCACACGCGCTTCCAACTCGTTGTTCAGGCGCTGCAGTTCATCGGCAATGCGCTTGCGTTCGGTCTGATCGACAAAAGAGGCCAGCACCGCAGGCTCACCATCGTAGTCAATCAACTCGGCGTTGAGCAACAAATCCAGCTTTTGCCGGTTCGCCGTATAGGCGAGCATTTCACGGTTCAGGGTGCGCCCCTCACGCCTGAAGGCATCTACCCAGGCATCGCGTTCAACCGGTTCTCGCCAGAAATCCAGCTCGACCGATGTCTTGCCCAGTGCATGTTCAGCCGTCCAGCCGAATGCACGCTCCCATGCCGCATTGACGTACAGGTACCGACCATCCTGCAGACGGCTTACCGCGACAGGCAGCGGGTTGGAGGCATTGAGTTTGAAAAAGCGCTGCTCAGACCGTTGCAACGCCAACTCACGTTCGCTGAGTTGACGAACACTGGCCTCGAGAGACGCCCGCAGTGCAGCAGCCTGCGCCATGTTCTCGGCATGCTGGGTCAGCACAAACGACATGGCCACCAGACTGGCCAGCAAGACGATGGTCAGCGGTACAGCCAACTCGAATGCCGTCACCGGCTCTCTGGGCGACAGCCAGCCAGCGGTCTCGCCCGCAGCCAGCCCCATGATGGCGACCATCGATGCGACTGCCAGGGCAACGCCCACCCTCACGCCCAGTACCCAACCGGCCAGCAGAAACAAGGCGGGCAGGGCAAATACCGCAGGCTGAGAAACGCCGTTGCGCATGACAGCCTGCACAACGATGGCCAACCACACACCCCACACAAAAACCAATGTTGCCGTTCGCGCGTTGACTTTGTCGTGCAACGCCCATGACAGCGACGCGCTGAGACCAATCAGAACCGGGGCAACCAGCCTTGCCGGCTGTTCCGGGTGCGAAACCAGCAAAAAAACGCCGTAGGCCAGCATCAATGAGCCGATGACCAGGTACAACGGCTTGATGTGCCGGACATTGGGCACAAAGCCCGATTGGATAGGGAGCTTGAGCGTCACGCCTTTGACTATAGGGTTTACCGGGTAACTTGCGACAGCACTAACCCTGATGGTCGCTCAGGCAGCGCTGACATGCGCCCCATTCTGTTAATGCGTGGCATGTGGGTGACATCCAAGGGTTATCCGGGAGGGGCAAACAGGTCAGGTCGATGAGATACTGCCTGCATATTTGACAGGTAACCAGGCGTTGGCCAAGGTCGGTGCAACGGTTGCGCATAACCATTCGAGGCAGACAGGAGAACGACATGAATTTGAGCTCCATGCACGTATCCACCAAATTGTGGCTGTTCATTACGGGGATCATCGTGTTGCTGCTGACGGTCGCCATCGTCGGCCTGGTACGCAGTGCTGCCATTCTGGGTGAAGGGCGGGCCAAACAAATGAATGCGGTTGAGTTGGTCCAAATTTCTACCGAGTGGACCGGGCTGACGCAGACGAACGCGGCGCGCAACATTGCCATCCTGCAAGCTGACGACCCCAAATTGGAAGGCTTCTTCAAAGACGCCGTCACAGCAACCAGCGCACAGATCACCGAACTGCAGAAAAAAATCGAGGCCATGCCCCTGCGACCGGTTGACCAGGCGCAAATGAAAAAAATAGCTGACCTGCGCGAAAAGGTGATCGACCTTCGCAACAAATCGCGGGAAGCCAAGAAAAGTGGCAACAGCGAGCTGGCATTGAAGATGCTCAATACCGACTACCTGCCAGCCATGGCGCAGTACATCGACGCCCAGAAGGGTCTGGTCGAGTTGCAAAAGCAGCACGTAGCAGAAATTGGCGCAGATGTGGAAGCCCGACGCTGGAACAACACGCTAGGCATTCTCATAGGTTTGGGCACTGTGGTCACGCTGGTTTTCACGGGCACGCTTTGGCTGGTACGCTCCATCCGTCAACCGCTCGATCAGGCCAATGAACTGGCCGAACGCATTGCCAACGGTGACCTGAGCGCCAATATCCGCAATGACAGGCAGGATGAATTCGGTCGCTTGCTGGAGTCGTTGAAGCACATGAACCAGTCACTGGTTCGCATGGTGAGTGAGGTACGCGGCAGCACTGACAGCATTGCCACGGCCAGTGCAGAAATTGCGCATGGCAACAATGACCTGGCACAGCGGACCGAACAGACTTCGTCCAACTTGCAAACCACGGCATCGAGCATGGACAGTCTCACCACAACGGTTCAGCACAGTGCCGACAATGCCCGGCAGGCCAGCCAGCTGGCATCCAGCGCGTCGAGCGTGGCACAGCGTGGCGGTGAGGTGGTGACACAAGTCATTCACACCATGCAAGAGATCGATGCCAGCAGCAAAAAGATAGCAGACATCATTTCTGTCATCGACGGCATTGCCTTCCAGACCAACATACTGGCGTTGAATGCTGCGGTCGAAGCAGCACGCGCCGGCGAGCAAGGGCGCGGTTTTGCGGTGGTGGCTTCGGAGGTACGGTCTCTGGCGGGACGTTCGGCCGAAGCGGCCAAGGAAATCAAAGGGCTGATCGAAACTTCGGTTTCCAAAGTGCAATCGGGCACCCAGTTGGTCACCCACGCCGGCAGCACCATGGATGAAATCGTGCAATCCGTCCGCAGTGTGGCCGACGTGATCGGAGAAATCACTGCTGCAGCCAACGAGCAAAGCAGCGGAATCGCGGGGGTCAACCAGTCGATTGCCGACCTGGATCAGATGACGCAACAAAACGCGGCCCTGGTGGAGCAAAGCGCTGCGGCAGCTGAAAGCCTGCGTGAACAGGCCTCTCGCCTGAAGCAATCCGTTGCCGTGTTCCAATTGGGCGGACATACCGCTGGCAGTTGATGGCTGGCTCACGCATGTCGCCTGTTTCGGGGCGATCGAGCGGTTCATCGGGTTGTGGTTGAATCAGCGGTGCGGAATTCAGTGGCGTCTGAACGCTGCAGTTCGCACGTAAGGAGCAGCCAATGGAAATTGCCTGGTGGTATTGGGTTGTGGGTGGGCTCGCGCTGGTGCTGGCCGAACTGGTGACGGCCACTTTCTACATCGTCTGGTTCGGGCTTGCGGCCATTCTGGTGGGCATGGTGGTGTGGCTGTTGCCCGCCGTGTCACCGACGGTTCAAGTCGTGTTGTGGATGGTGACCTCGGTGGCGATGGTGGCGGCCTGGCTCAAGGTATTCAAGCCGTCAGACATCAGCACCCGCGTAGGCACCGCAGATGGCGACTTCATCGGCGAGACGGGCCTGCTCGTGGGGGCGGTGGAACCCTTCACCAAAGGCCGGGTGCGCTTTCAACGCCCAATGTTGGGTGCAGAAGAGTGGGTCTGCATCTCGGACGAACCCATTGCCGCAGGTGAGCGTGTGCGGGTTGCGTCGGTCGAAGGCAGTTATGTCAAAGTCATCAGACATCAGGAGCGAACATGGAAACAGGACTGATCGTTGCCATTGCGTTGTTCATATTTGTCGCCATCACGGTCGCCAAAGGTGTGCGCATCGTGCCCCAGGGGCAGGAGTGGATCGTCGAACGGCTGGGCAAATACCTGAAGACCCTGAAGCCCGGCCTGAACATCGTGATCCCCTACCTCGACAAGGTGGCCTACGAGCTTGTAACCAAAGACATCATCCTCGACGTGCAGGAGCAGGAGGTCATCACTCGCGACAACGCGGTGATCCTCACCAACGCCATTGCGTTCATCAAGGTCACCGATCCGGTCAAGGCCGTTTATGGCGTGACAGATTTTTCAGAAGCCATCCGCAACCTCATCATGACCACCTTGCGCTCCATCGTGGGCGAAATGGAACTGGACGAGGCGCTCTCTTCGCGCGACAAGATCAAGGCCCGCCTGCGCGAGAGCATTGCGGATGAGGCGGTGGACTGGGGGCTGACGGTCAAATCAGTCGAAATTCAAGACATCAAACCCTCTGAATCGATGCAAAAGGCCATGGAAATGCAAGCGGCAGCCGAACGGGAGCGCAAGGCAGTGGTCACCCGTTCTGAGGGGGCCAAGCAATCGGCCATTCTGGAAGCCGAAGCCCGCCTGGAATCGGCCAAGCGCGATGCCAATGCCCAGGTCATGTTGGCAGAGGCCTCTGCCGAGGCCATCCGCCGCATCGGTGCCGCCATCGGGGACAAGACTGGCCCCATGACCTACATGCTGGCCGAGAAGTACATCATGGCGCTGGAGCGCATGGGCGACAAAGACAACAGCAAACTGGTGGTGCTGCCCGCAGATTTGCAAGAGGCCGTCAAGGGCTTGCTGGGCCGCCAGGCCTGATGCGTTGACGTCCATTTCAACCACGGCTTTTGCAACCTGTCCTGACCACACCACCCAAGGGTCAGCACAACAGCCAGCACAACGGTTGGCCACAAACGAAAAAGGCAGCTTGACGCTGCCCTTTTGGTTTGACCGCAAACCCTGGCGGTCACATCGACCGGAAACAATCAGTCGGCAAACTGCTTGGCTGCGTCAATGACCGGCTTCAGCTTGTTGATTTCATTGGCAACAAAAGTCTTGTGCTCCGCGCGCTCCTGGCGCTTGTCGGTCACAACCACGGCGCCCAAGCCTTCTTGCTTCTTGACGAAATCGGGGTCTTTCAGGGCAACTTTCAGCGCGGCGTTGAGTTTCTTCAGGACGTCTTCCGGTGTGCCCTTGGGTGCATAGGCACCATGCCAGATGCTCAGGTCAAACCCTTTCAAACCCATTTCCTGCAGGGTGGGGTAATCCTTGAGCAACTTGTGACCAGACAGTGGTTTGGCCGTGGTCACGGCAAAAGCCTTGACCCGCCCGGCTTCGATCTGGCTGGTGGTGTTGGTGGTCTGGTCGCACATCACATCGACCTGGCCACCAATCAGCGCCGTCATGGCAGGTGCCGTGCCGCCGAAAGGGATGGTCGTCATGGACTCGTTCAGCTTGACCGCGTGCTGCCACATCAGGCCGCATATGTGCGACGCAGAACCCAACCCCGCGTGGGCGATGTTCAGCTTGCCCGCGTTGGCACGAATATGGTTTTCAAAGTCGCGGTAGGTGTTGGCTGGCAACTGCGGTTTGCCCAGCAGGGTCATGGGCACTTCGTTGACCAGGCCCAGGTATTCAAAATCTTCCAGCGGCTTGAACGGCAGCTTGCGATACAGAGCAGGCGTGGACGCCATGCCGATGTGCCACAGCAGCAGGGTATGTCCATCCGGTTTGGCCTTGGCCACTTTGTTGGCACCGATGGTGCCGCCCGCTCCAGCAGCGTTCTCTACAGTGAAGTTGCTCCCGGGCATGGCCTTGCGCATGGCCTCTGCCAGGTCTCGGGCCACGCGGTCAGTAGGGCCACCAGCAGCAAATGGCACCACAAATGTGATGGGTTTTGAGCCTGGAAAATCCTGGGCCACGGCCTGGCCCAAGGTGGCTGCCACCACGGCAACTGCTACCAACGACAAACGGAACGTCATAAAGTCTCCTGTTGATTGAACGAGAAGCCTCATGTTAGGGGCGGCACGCCTGAAAGGCATCCGCGCTACTACTTAGACCGGCGGTTTGGCAAGGCTTTTTTTGTTCGCCTGGCACCGCTCACCGGCGCCAGAAAGCACCTGTGAACAACACCAGCACGCTCAGCAGCTCCAATCGGCCCAGCAGCATGGCGTAGGTACAGATCCACAGCTGAAAATCAGACAGCACGCCAAAATTGCTCGCCGGACCTACCAGCCCCAGCCCGGGCCCGATGTTGTTGACAGTCGCCACCACGGCGCTGAAGGCCGTGACAATGTCCAGACCCGAAAACAGCATGAGCATGGTCAGCCCCATGGTGGCTGCGCCGTAGATCAGCATGAAACCCATCACCGCGTTCATGACCTGGCTGGGCAACACCTGTCTGCCCAATGTGACCGGGTTGACCACACGGGGGTGAATGATGCGCACCAGTTCACGTCGGGCCTGTTTGACCAGCAACACCATTCGCACCATTTTGATGCCACCCCCTGTGGAGCCTGCACAAGAGGCAAAACACCCCAGAAACATCAGCAGCACCGGCGCAAACACGGGCCACTGCGCATAGTCGGTCGAAGCGTAGCCCGTTGTCGTGGCCACGGATACCACGTGGAAAATGCTGGCCCTGAATGCCTCGGACACACTCGGGTAGACCCCCTCGGCCGCCAGAAACAAGGTCAGCAGCAAAGTGGAAGCGGCCAGCACGCCTACATACATGCGGATTTCGCGGTCACGGACCAGGGGGCTCAGGTTTCGGCTGCGGATCACCATAAAGTAGCGCAAAAAGCTGATACCTGCCAGGGCCATGAACACCACGGCAATGCTCTCCAGAACGGATGAGTTCCAATGGCCGAAACTGGCATCGTGTGATGAAAACCCACCCAAACCCATGGTGGTGCACATGTGCATGAAGGCATCGGCCCAGGTCATGCCCCCCCAACGATAGGCCAGCATGCAGGCCCCCGAGAACAGAAAATACACGGCCCACAGCCCACGCGCGGTTTCAGCGATGCGTGGCGTGAATTTGTCGTCTTTCATGGGCCCCGGCGTTTCTGCCTTGTACAGCTGCATGCCACCCAAACCCAACAGAGGCAACACGGCGACCACCAGCAGCATGATGCCCAAACCGCCTATCAGCTGCAAAAAACACCGCCACACATTGATCGAGATGGGCAGGGTGTCCAGCCCCGACAGGGCGGTGGCACCTGTGGCGGTCAGGGCACTCATGGCTTCAAAGTAAGCCTTGATCCAGTTGATGTCGGGCACCGTCACCCAGAGCGGCACCGCAGCATAGGCTGGCAGCGTCAGCCAGACGAGGTTGACCAGCAAAAAACCATCGCGGGCAGTCAACTCGCGCCGGTAGCGGCGGGTACCCCACCACAACGCCCCGCCGCTCAGCAATGTAAAAGCGAAACAGGCGCTCCACATGTACAGCAAGGCATCGGCATCTTCAAACCAGGCCCAGGCCATCGGCACAAAATAGGCCGAAGAAAAGGCCACCAGCACGCGCCCCAGCGTGAAGCCGACTGTGAGGAACATGTTCATGGTGTGCATCAGAAAAATGTGGCGCTGACCTGGAAGAGCCGCTCAACCTCACGCACCTGACGCTTGTTGGGTATGAAGACCACCAGATGGTCACCGGATTGGATGCGGGTGTCGTGGTGCGGCATCATCACCTGCGACTCGGCGCCTTCACCCCGAACGATCGCGCCAATGCGGGTGCCGGTGGGCAGCCGGATGTCTTCGATCTTTCGCCCCACCAGTTTGCTGCTTTTTTCATCACCGCGAACCACGGCTTCCAGCGCCTCGGCTGCCCCCCTGCGCAGGCTGTGCACCGCCACGATGTCGCCTTTGCGCAAATGGGCGAGCAACTCGCCAATGACGGTTTGAGAAGGCGAAATGGCAATGTCGATCGCGCTGCCTTGCATCATGTCGGCATACGCCCGACGGTTGATGAGCGCCATCACCCTGCGTGCGCCCATCCGCTTGGCAAGCATGGCAGACATGATGTTGTCTTCGTCATCGCTGGTCAGGCCGATGAACAGGTCCATTTCACCCACGTTCTCTTCTTCCAGCAAAGCTTCGTCGGCACCGTCGCCTTGCAGCACCAGCATGTCGGAAGGCAGCTGACTGGCCAGGTATTCGCACCGCCTGTGGTCCTGCTCCAGCAGTTTGACCTGGCATTTGCCAGCCAGGCTGCGGGCCAGTCGCAAACCCACTTTGCCGCCGCCAGCAATCATCAGCCGCTGCACCGGGCTGTCCTTTTTGTGGATAGCGGCCAGCACGGCGGCAATGTGCTCGGTTGCAGCCAGCACGAACACTTCGTCTCCGGCCAGAATGCGGGCCGATTTCAGGTCAGGCACCTCGGTGTCCTGCCGGTAAAGGGCCACCACGCGCATTTCGGCACGCGGAAACAGATCGCGAATTTCCAGAATGGTATGCCCCACCAGCAAACTGCCGGGAACGGCACGCACCGCCACCAGAGACACCCGCCCGTCGGCAAAGTCCATGACTTGCAATGCTTCAGGGTACTGGATGAGCTTGTGGATGTAGCGCATCACCGATTCTTCAGGGCAAATCACGTTGTTCACACCGAAGCCCGTGGGGCTCAGCAACGCATCACCCTCCACAAATTCGGGCGACCGCAGGCGTGCAATGGTGTTGGGCACATTGAACACATCGTGTGCCACTTTGCACACCACCAAATTGGTCTCATCAGCCGGTGCGCAGGCAATCAGCATGTCTGCATCCTGAGCACCGGCCTGCTTCAACACGGAAGGCTGTATGCCGTTGCCAGCCACGCCACGTAGGTCCAACCGGTCTTCCAACTCACGCAACCGCGCAACGTTGGTATCCACCACGGTGATGTTGTTCTGCTCGGAGACCATGCTCTCGGCCACGCTTTCGCCGACGCGACCGGCCCCCAGAATGATGATGTTCATGTAAAAAATCCTCGTGGCGCGGTGTCCGGGCAAGTGCAAACCGCATCTACGGTGGGATGCCCCGGGCGTCGGTGGGCAAACAAGCTGACTGACATATCAATTTCGTACACTTCGCGCTTGTTTTTGCCACCCGGGTGCCATCCCGGCCTATTCTCCCACTTGTGACAGGCCTTTTTCGCCATGAAATTTCGCTTCCCCATCGTCATCATCGATGAAGACTATCGTTCGGAGAACACCTCCGGCCTGGGCATCAGGGCGCTGGCGCAGGCCATCGAGGCCGAGGGTTTCGAGGTGTTGGGCGTGACCACCTATGGAGACCTGAGCCAGTTTGCACAGCAACAGTCCCGGGCCAGCGCGTTCATCCTGTCGATTGACGATGAGGAATTCACCCCTGGGCCTGACCTGGACCCCGCTGTGCTGAATCTGCGAACCTTCATCGAAGAGGTGCGCTGGAAGAACGCCGATGTACCCATCTACATCTACGGTGAAACCAAAACCAGTCGCCATTTGCCGAACGACATCCTGCGCGAGCTGCACGGCTTCATCCACATGTTCGAAGACACGCCCGAGTTCGTGGCGCGCCACATCATCCGCGAGGCAAAAAGTTACCTCGAAGGCATCCAGCCGCCGTTCTTCAAGGCGCTGCTGGACTATGCAGAGGACGGTTCCTACAGCTGGCACTGTCCGGGCCACTCGGGGGGCGTCGCGTTCCTGAAAAGCCCGGTGGGGCAGATGTTCCACCAGTTCTTCGGCGAAAACATGCTGCGTGCCGACGTCTGCAACGCCGTGGAAGAGTTGGGCCAGCTGCTGGACCACAACGGTGCCATTGGCGCGTCGGAGCGCAATGCTGCGCGCATTTTCAACGCCGACCACTGCTTTTTTGTCACCAACGGCACCAGCACCAGCAACAAGATGGTCTGGCACCACACCGTCGCCCCCGGTGACGTGGTGCTGGTGGACCGCAATTGCCACAAGAGCAACCTGCACGCCATCATCATGACCGGGGCCATCCCCGTGTTCCTGAAACCCACGCGCAACCACTGGGGCATCATCGGGCCGATCCCTCAGAGCGAGTTCGAGATCGAATCCATCCAGGCCAAAATACGTGCCAACCCATTGCTGGCCGGGGTCGATGCTGCGGCGGTCAAGCCCCGCATCCTGACGCTCACCCAGTCCACCTACGACGGTGTGCTGTACAACACCGAGACCATCAAAAACATGCTCGATGGCTACGTGGCGAACCTGCATTTCGACGAGGCCTGGCTGCCCCATGCCGCGTTCCACTCCTTTTATGGTAGCTACCATGCCATGGGGAAAAAGCGCAACAGGCCAAAAGAGTCAGTGGTTTACTCCACGCAATCCATCCACAAACTGCTGGCAGGCATCAGCCAGGCCAGCCACGTGCTGGTGCAGGACTCGCAGACGACTAAACTGGACCGCCACCTGTTCAACGAGTCCTACCTGATGCACACCAGCACCAGCCCGCAGTACGCCATCATCGCGAGCTGCGACGTGGCTGCTGCCATGATGGAGCCGCCCGGTGGACGTGCGCTGGTGGAGGAGAGCATCCTGGAGGCGCTCGATTTCCGCCGTGCAATGCGCAAGATCGACGACGAATTCGGCGACGACGAGTGGTGGTTCAAAGTCTGGGGGCCGGACGAACTGGCCGAAGAGGGCATGGGCCGGGCAGATGACTGGATTTTGAAGGGCACCGAGGGCCTGAGCGAAGCCGCCACCAGCAAAACCTGGCATGGCTTTGGCGACATGGCACCCGGCTTCAACATGCTGGACCCGATCAAGGCCACCATCGTCACCCCGGGTCTGGACCTGGACGGCAGCTTTGCCGACACGGGCATCCCGGCCAGCATCGTCACCAAATTCCTGGCTGAGCATGGTGTAGTGGTGGAAAAAACCGGTCTGTACAGCTTTTTCATCATGTTCACCATCGGCATCACCAAGGGCCGCTGGAACACGCTGCTGACTGCCCTGCAACAGTTCAAGGACGACTACGCCAAGAACCAGCCGATGTGGCGCATCCTGCCTGAGTTCTGCCAGAAGCACCCCCGTTACGAGCAGATGGGGCTGCGCGACCTGTGCCAGCACGTGCACCAGTTGTATGCGAAGTACGACATCGCGCGGTTGACCACCGACATGTACCTGAGCGAACTGACACCCGCGATGAAACCCAGCGACGCGTTTGCGCACATCGCGCACCGGACCACGGAACGCGTGGCGATCGACGAGCTTGAAGGCCGCGTGGCGACCAGCCTCATCACGCCGTACCCGCCCGGCATTCCCTTGCTGATTCCGGGCGAGGTGTTCAACAAGAAGATCGTGGACTACCTGAAGTTCGCCCGAGAATTCAACGTCCAGTGCCCCGGCTTCGAGACCGATATTCACGGACTGGTCGAGGTGGTGGGTGACGACGGGCGGAAAACCTATTTTGCGGACTGCGTTCGGGCGGCTTGACGCTGGCGGGCCTCAGCAGCTTGTCGGACTGATTCTTTGAGGGCACGCGACAGGCTCTGCAGCTGTTCAATTCGCGGCTGGTCGCAGATAGGTGGCAAACCGGGGTGCTCCGCTGCCCGCGTGTCTGCCCCGAAAACGGTACGTCACCCACGACCCGATGGCGGGTGGGTCACGCCGTTCGGCATCGGTAAAGCCGGTGCCGAGTTTGAAGCGGATGCCCTCAGGTGTTTCCACCCACAATGCTCCCAGCTTGCCCGCGTGTTTGCCCTGGCCCGGCACGTGTGCCAGCACCCGGGCCTCGGCATCTTCGCTGGACTTGACCTTCAGCAGGTCATCGCTGCGCTGGCCTCGGTAGAGGCTGTCGGCCTTGTGCAGCATCAGCCCTTCGCCTCCGGCCTGTTCGGTGGCCTTCAGGCGGGCTTGCAGTTCGGCGTGTGAGCCGACGCGAGACTGTTGCACGGCCTCTACCCACGGCTGCCCGATGTGTTGCACCAGCGCCTGATAGGCTGCCATGCGCGCGGTGAAGGCTTCAGGCAGGGCAGGCATGTCAAACACCATGAAACGCAGGCCGCGCCAGTCAGCGTCGCTGGGGCTGCCTTGCCGCACAGCAGACAGGGCATTGGCAAACCGTCCGCGCCCCGCCCACAATTCGCCTTCAAAGGGTTGTGTGGGCCAGCCCTGTGTAAACCAGGGCGGGGCTTGGATGACCTCGCCGCCACGCGTCAGCAGTTGTTGCCCGGTCCAATAGGCGCGCACACCATCGAACTTTTCGCTCACCCAATAGTCGGCCAAGCGGGCGCTGGGTGTGTAGACGTTGGCCAGCATCAGCGCGGGACGCCCCTGTGCAGACACGGGCAGGTAGCCACAAAGCAGTGCGGGCGTGACGAGGAACAGTCGTCTATGCATATTAAAACAATAGCATCAATATCAATATTTATAAGCATCAGAAGGCATAATGATCTCAAAAAATGCCTTGCTTTCTGACCCTGCTGGCGCTGACGACGCCTGTGTGTCCGTCACCTGTTCAGCCGCCTCGCCAGCCAAACAACCTGCCGCAAGCAAGGCCGCAGAAAAGCCCGCAAAAAGGGCGCTGAAAACTGGGCAAAATTGTCGCATGCAAGGTTTCAGGTTTTCGCAGTCAAACAGCACCGAGGGCACACGCCCCGCCAGACCCACATGGGGCCGTTGGATGTTGGGCCTGATGGTTGCCGTTTCGGCCGCAGGACCCGCCTGGGGCGCACACGGTTACGCGCTCTGGGGTGACCTGAAGTACCCGGCAGGCTTTGCACACTTCGACTATGTCAACCCCCAGGCACCCAAAGGCGGCGAGCTGCGGCTGGTCAGCAACGTGCGGGCGTCCACGTTTGACAAATACAACCCGTTCACCATCAAGGGCTCGGCACCGGCTTACCTGTCAGGCCTGATGTTCGATTCGCTGCTGGCGGGCTCGCTGGACGAAACCGCCTCCGGCTACGGGCTGCTGGCACAGGAAGTGGTCGTCGCGCCCGATGGCTTGAGCGCCACCTTTCGCATCCGGAAAGAGGCGCGCTTTCACAACGGCTCGCCCGTGCTGGCCAAAGACGTGAAGCACAGCTACGACACGCTGATGGGCCCGCACACCTCGCCGGCCTACAAAACCGCGCTGGAAGACGTGGCCGGGTTAGATGTGCTGGACGAGCGCACCGTGCGTTACCGCTTCAAAAAGCCGAACCGCGAGTTGCCACTGACCGTGGGGGGCTTGCCCGTGTTCAGCCACGAGTGGGGCATGGTGAACGGCAAGGCCAAGCCATTCAACGAGGTGGTGATGGACATTCCCATTGGCAGCGGGCCGTACCTCATCGGACCGGTGCGGTTTGGCAAAGACATCACCTACGTGCGCAACCCCGACTACTGGGCGCGCAATCTGCCGGTGCGCGTGGGGACGGGCAATTTCGACCGCATCACCGTCAAGATTTACAAAGACAACACCGCACGGCTGGAGGCACTGAAGGCTGGCGAATTCGACCTGATGCGGTTTTTCTCGGCCGGTGACTGGGCTCGCAGGGTCACTGGAAAAAAGTTCAACACCGGCGAACTGGTCAAGGCCGAGCAGAAACACCGCTTGCCCACGGGTTTTCAGAGCTATGTGCTCAACGCCCGCCGCCCGCTGCTGGCCGATGTGCGGGTGCGCGAGGCGCTGGGGCTGGCCATCGACTACGAGTGGATGAACCGCCAGATGTTCTACAACGCCTACCAGCGGGTGAACGGTCTGTTTGGCAACACCGACTGTGCCGCCAGCGGAGAGCCCACGGCCGAAGAGCTGGCGTTGCTGGGCCGATGGCGGGCTCAGGTGCCGGCCGCTGTGTTCGGCCCCATGGCGCACCCCCCGCGCACCGACGGCGACCAGTCCCTGCGCGGCAACTTGCTCAAGGCCAAGCAACTGTTGGCCGATGCCGGTTGGGTGTACCGCGACGGTGCCTTGCGCAACGCCCAGGGGCAAGCCATGGCACTGGAGTACCTGGACAGCAACGAAAGTGGTGCACGTGTGGTCACGCCCTGGATCCGCAACCTGGAGAAGCTGGGCATCTCGCTCAAGTTCCGTCCGGTGGACTTTGCGCTGTACCAGCAGCGGTTGCAAAAGTTCGAGTTCGACATTACCAGCATGGCGTTCGGCGGCACCCACAGCCCCGGGCAGGAGTATGCCGACCTGTTTGGCAGCAAGGCGGCGGCAACGGAGGATTCCGGCAACTTCGCCGGTGTGGCCAACCCTGCGGTGGATGCGCTCATCACCGCCATGACTGCCGCCAAAACCAAGGCCGAACTGCTGCCTGCCTGTCGTGCGCTGGAGCGCGTGATTGCCCACAGCCATTACCTGGTGCCGCAGTGGTCAGCCCCCACCCACCGGCTGGCCTACAACGCCTGGCGACTGGCCCAGCCACCCGCCATGCCGCCTTACACCCAGGGGGTGGAGGCCTGGGCCATGGACACCTGGTGGTACAAGGCGGCACCTTGATTTGTAATAAAAATGCACTCCACTGCTTTTTCCTATTTGATAGTTTGCTATAAATTTTAATTTAGTGATGGTTTCTTTGCTCAACACTTGCCTGAACAGCATTGTTTGCTATACCTGACACCTGTTTGCCCCCATGCTTGCCTACATCCTGAAACGCCTGCTGCTGATGATCCCGACCTTGTTCGGGGTGCTGCTACTCACGTTTGTGGTCATCCAGTTCGTGCCCGGTGGGCCGGTGGAGCAATACCTGGCCGAAGCCAAGGCGGGTGCGGGCGGTGGCGGTGCGGCAGAGGGTGGCGGGTTGGGCTACCGGGGCGGCCAGGGTGTGGACCCCAAACGCCTGGAGCAAATCAAAGCGCTCTATGGGTTTGACAAACCGCCCACCGAGCGCTTTTTCCAGATGGTGGGGCAGTTCGCCACCTTCGATCTGGGGCGCAGCTTTTTCCAGAACAAGGACGTGTGGAGCCTGATCGTCGAGAAACTGCCCGTTTCCATCAGCCTGGGCCTGTGGACGTTTTTCATCAGCTACGGTGTGGCCGTGCCCCTGGGGGTGGCCAAGGCAGTGCGGGCGGGCTCGCGGTTTGACATGGTGACCACGATGCTGGTGCTGGCCGGTTACGCCATCCCCGGATTTGTGCTGGGTGTGGCGCTGCTGGTGGTATTCGGTGGGCAGGTGCAGTGGTTCCCGCTGCGCGGGCTCACCTCTGCGAACTGGGCCGAACTGAGCTGGGGTGCCAAAGTGGTCGACTACCTCTGGCACATTGCCATGCCGGTCACAGCCATGGTGCTGGGCAGTTTTGCCGTCACGGCCATGCTGACCAAGAATGCGTTCCTGGAAGAAATCCGCAAGCAGTACGTGCTCACCGCCTGCGCCAAGGGCCTGAGCGAGCGGCAGGTGCTGTACAAGCACGTGTTCCGCAACGCGCTGATACCCATCGTCACCGGGTTCCCTGCGGCGTTTGTGGGGGCGTTTTTCACCGGTTCCTTGCTGATTGAAACGCTGTTTTCGCTCGACGGGCTGGGGTTGTTGAGTTACGAGAGCGTCATCCGCCGCGACTATCCGGTGGTGATGGGCACGCTGTTCTTCTTCACGCTGATTGGCTTGGTCACCAAGCTCATCAGCGACCTCTGCTACGTGTGGGTGGACCCGCGCGTGAAGTTCGATTGACCGGGGCGGCACCGATGAACCCATCTTCCCCCGCTACCTACCTGGTCACCGGTCATCATCCCGACGCGGTTGCTGGGCCCATCCACCTGTCTACCCCGTCGGCATCGCCGTCCCGCCGCGCGTGGCTGCGCTTCAAGCGCAACCGCCTGGGTTACTGGAGCCTGGTGTGCTTTGCCGTGCTGGTGGGCCTGAGCCTGATGGCTGAACTGGTCAGCAACGACCGGCCGCTGGTGGTGCGCTACCAGGGCCAGTGGTATGCCCCCATGTGGCACGACTACCCCGAAACCACCTTTGGCGGCGACTTTCCCACCCCCACCGATTACCTGGACCCCTACATCCGCCAGAAGCTGTCAGAACCCGGCAACTGGGCGCTGTACGCACCCAACCCCTACGGCCCCAAGACGCTGAACTACTTTGCCCAATCGCCGAACCCGTCTGCGCCGACAGCTGACAACTGGCTGGGCACCGATGACCGCGGGCGCGACTTGCTCGCTCAATTGATTTACGGCTTTCGTGTCAGTGTGCTGTTTGCCCTGGCGCTCACCGCCACGGGGGTGTTGCTGGGGGTCATCACGGGTGCCATCCAGGGGTACTTTGGCGGCAAGACCGATCTGGCGTTCCAGCGGTTCATCGAAATCTGGGGCTCCATGCCCGAGTTGTACCTGCTCATCATCTTCTCGGCGGTGCTGGAGCCCAGCCTGGGGCTGCTGCTCGCGCTGCTCAGCCTGTTCGGGTGGATGGGACTGTCGGACTATGTACGTGCCGAATTTTTGCGCAACCGGCAGCTGGACTACGTGCGGGCCGCACGGGCCATGGGGCTGGGGCACTGGCACATCATCACCCGGCACATCCTGCCCAACAGCCTCACGCCCGTGGTCACGTTCCTGCCATTTCGGATGAGCGCGGCCATCCTGGCGCTGACCAGCCTCGACTTTCTGGGCCTGGGGGTGCCACCCGGCACCCCGTCGCTGGGTGAACTGTTGTCTCAAGGCAAGAACAACATCGACGCCTGGTGGATTTCGCTGTCCACCTTCGGAGTGCTGGTGGTCACGCTGATGTTGCTGACCTTCATGGGCGACGCGCTTCGCGATGCCCTTGACCCCCGCAAGGCTGACCGAGAAGGGGGGCCTGCATGAACCCGCTGCTCGACATCAGCAACCTGCACATTGCCTTCGGGGACCATGCCGTCGTCAAAGGCGTGAACCTGCAACTGGCTGCGGGCGAGAAGCTGGCCCTGGTGGGCGAGTCCGGCTCGGGCAAAACCCTGACCGCCATGAGTTTGCTTGGCCTGATACCCGATGCCCGCGTGACGGGCTCGGCGCGGCTGGATAGCACCGACCTGCTGACGCTGCGCGGCGATGCCTTGCGGGCCGTGCGAGGCGGGGATGTCGCCATGGTGTTCCAGGAGCCCATGACCGCACTCAATCCGCTGATGACCATTGGTCAGCAGATTGCCGAAGTCATCATGCAAAAAAAGGCTCTGCCGCTTGTCAGTGCGATGAGGGCTGCTATCGTTCTGATGACATCCACCGGGTTGCCTGACCCCGAACAGAAAGCCAGGGCCTATCCTCACCAGCTCAGTGGCGGGCAGCGGCAGCGCGTGGTCATTGCCATGGCGCTCGCGGCGTCGCCCCGGCTGCTGCTGGCCGATGAGCCTACCACCGCGCTCGATGTGTCGTTGCGCGGCCAGATACTGGACCTGTTGGCAGCACGGCAGCGCGACAGTGGCATGGCCGTGCTGCTCATCACCCACGACCTGCAACTCGTGCGCCGCTTTGCCGACCGGGTTGCCGTGATGGAACAGGGCGTGTTGGTGGAGCAGGGCACTGTGGCGGACGTGTTTGCAGCGCCGCAGCACCCCTACACCCGCAAGCTGCTCGACAGCCGACCCCAACGTGCACCAGACGCCGACGCTGCCGGGGTCAGGCCAGGCACGCCCGACCCACTGCAAACGGCAGCCCTTTCCACCAGCAAGCTTTCGGTCAGCTACCCCACGCCCCTGCCGGGGTTCAAAGGGTGGTTCAAGCGTGGTCGCTATGTGGCGTTGGAGGGGGTCGATTTCACGCTGCCGCCCGGGCGCACCCTGGGGGTGGTGGGTGAGTCGGGTTCGGGCAAATCGACACTGGCACTGGCTGCGCTCGATTTGCTGCCTTTCGACGGCGAGGTGCGGGTGGCAGGGGAGGCGTGGTCACGCCAATCGGGTGCCAACCGGCGGCAACGGCGGCGCATGCAGGTGGTGTTCCAGGACCCGTTCTCGTCGCTGTCGCCGCGCATGACCATCGAGCAGATCGTGGGCGAGGGGTTGCTGGTTCATGCGCCCGATCTGGATGCTGAACAACGCCAGCAACGCGTGCTTGCGGCGCTGGCCAGCGTCGGGCTGGTGACGCCCGGCGACCCGCTGGCGTTGCGCCTCATCAACCGCTACCCACACGAGTTCTCGGGTGGGCAGCGCCAGCGCATTGCCATTGCCCGTGCGCTGGTGGTGGAGCCGGACGTCATCGTGCTGGACGAACCCACCAGTGCGCTGGATGTGACCGTCCAGAAGCAGGTGCTCTCCCTGTTGCAGCGCTTGCAAAGCGAGCGGGCGCTGAGCTACCTGCTCATCACCCACGACATGGACGTGATCCGCGCCATGGCGCACGACGTGTGTGTGCTCAAAGACGGGCAGGTGGTCGAGTCGGGTCCCTGGCAGCAGGTGCTGGACGCCCCGCAGCACCCCTACACACAGGCACTGGTCGCAGCCTCGCAACAGGTTGATGGCCCGTCGGTACTTACCCGCACGGCAGCCGCTGGCGCAGTCAGTAAACTGCCCGGCTTTGCCCCACAGAATTAGTCGCGCATGGCCATGTCAACCGAACGCATCCAACTGAACTCCCCGCTGAAGTGGCTGAAACAAGGTTGGGCCGATTTTGTCCGCCACCCGGTACCCGGACTGGCACACGGCCTCGCTCTGGCCCTGTTCGGCTGGCTGCTGATCGCCGTCGCCCATGACCGTTTCTGGCTGCTGGCCGGCGCGTTTTCGGGTTTCATGGTGGTGGCCCCCATCCTCACGTCGGGTTTGTATGTCATCAGCCGCAACAGCGCGGTGGGCAGTCCGGCCGACCTGAGCGCTGTGTTCAAGCTCTGGCGCTCGTTCGACCGGCGTCTGGTGATTTTTGGCTTGCTGCTGAACCTGGCAGGCACCGGCTGGGTGCTGACCTCGGCGGCCATGATCACCGCCTTGGCCCCTGTCCCCATTCAAAGTCCGGTGGATTTTCTGCGGCATGTGGTGTTGCAACCCGATGTCGGCCTGTTCGAAGCCTGGTTGCTGGTCGGTGGCTTGCTGGCTGCGCCGGTGTTTGCCTCCAGTGTGGTGGCCATCCCGATGCTGGTGGACACCGACAGCAGCGTGCGCGACGCCGTGATGACCAGTTGGCGCGCCGTCGGGGCCTATCCGGTGCCGTTGGCACTGTGGGCCACTCTCATCATGGTGTTGGTGGGTGCGGGCATGTTGACGGGGCTTTTGGGGCTGATCATTGCCGTGCCTTGGCTGGCGCATGCCAGTTGGCATGCTTACGTTGACCTGACGGCAGCGCCATAGGCGATACTCCCAGGTTGCTCGCGCAGTTCCCATCCTGCCGTTTGCCCGTCACCACACCATGGAAAACACCCTTTTTGGCTACACCGAGGCTCAGGTTGCGACCTTTGGCATGTCGGTCGGTGTCACCGCGTTCATTCTGTACATGCTGTTCATCGTGCTGAACCTGGCGCGTGAGTCCAAAGCGGGCAAGTTCGGCACGTTCATCCTCTTTCTGGTGTTGTCGTTCGGCATGCTGGGTTTTGTAGCCAAAAACATCATCCAATGGTTGTTGGGCATGTGAAAATTGCTGCAACAAGGTGCTGGAGACTGTTGTTTGCCGCGTTTCGTGCGGTTAGAATACGAGCTTCACGACCAAACGGGCGGGTTATCACCGCCCTTTTTTTTTGGCCGAACGTTTTTCGATTCGGCACGTTTGGTCATCAACCTGGCTGATTTTTGACCGCACACATGACCTGGCAAGCCTCTGTCGAACAGACCGTGACCGGTTTGGGCTACGACCTCGTGGAAATTGAACGTTCTGCGGGTGGCTTGCTGCGCATCACCATCGACATGCCCTTTGTACCGGGCACGCCGGAGCAGTTTGTCACGGTAGAGGACTGCGAGGTCGTGACGCGGCAATTGCAGTTTCTGCTGGAAGTCGAACAGGTGGACTACCGGCGACTGGAAGTCGGCTCCCCCGGCATTGACCGTCCCCTGCGCAACGAGGGTGACTTTGCCCGGTTTGTGGGTCACATCATCGACGTCACGCTGCAGCAACCCATCGGCGTCACCGGCACGGACGTGGCGGCCAACCGCAAGAAATTCCGGGGTACGCTGGAAGCCACCGATCAAGCAGGCCACTGGCAAATCGTCTGGTCAGACGCACCCGATACCAAACCGGGCGTGCGCGTCAGTAAAAAGCGCGCCCAGGCCCCCATGCAAGCCATGCAATTCACGCTCGGCGAGATACGTGAAGCCCGTTTGGCACCCATCGTTGATTTCAAGGGCAGAAAAACACCGGCCAAAACAACGGCCAGCGATTTGTCCTCACCCGAATCCTGAACATTTGAACTATCTGACGGCAGAAGAAAGAAAGGCAGGCCACACATATGAACCGTGAACTCCTGATGTTGGTCGACGCGATTTCGCGCGAAAAAAACGTTGAACGTGACGTGGTGTTTGGCGCGGTCGAGCTGGCGCTGGCATCAGCCACCAAAAAGCTGTACAGCGGCGATGTCGACATGCGCGTGGTCATTGACCGGGACAGCGGCCAGTACGAAACCTTCCGCCGCTGGCTCGTTGTGCCCGACGAGGCAGGCCTTCAGAACCCCGATGCAGAAGAAATGCTGTCCGACGCGCGCGACGACATTGCCGACATCGAGGTGGGCGATTACATCGAGAAGCCTGTGGAGAGTGTGCCCATCGGCCGCATCGGCGCCATGGCTGCCAAGCAGGTCATCCTGCAGAAGATTCGCGATGCGGAACGTGAAATGCTGCTCAACGACTTCATGTCGCGTGGAGAGAAGATTTTTGTCGGCACGGTCAAGCGCATGGACAAGGGTGACATCATTGTCGAAAGCGGTCGGGTCGAAGGCCGCCTGAAGCGCGGTGAAATGATCCCCAAAGAGAACTTCCGCACCGGCGACCGCGTCAGGGCCATCATCACTGAGGTGGATCTGACCTTGCGTGGCGCGCCCATTTTGCTGTCCCGCTCGGCACCGAGTTTCATGGTCGAGCTGTTCCGTTCCGAAGTGCCTGAAATCGAGCAGGGCCTGCTCGAAATCAAATCGTGTGCACGCGATCCAGGCTCGCGCGCCAAAATTGCCGTGCTGTCACGTGACAAAAGGGTGGACCCCATCGGTACCTGTGTGGGTGTGCGCGGCTCCCGTGTGAACGGCGTGACCACCGAACTGGCCGGCGAGCGTGTCGACATCGTGCTGTGGAGCGAAGACCCGGCGCAATTTGTGATCGGCGCACTGGCACCCGCCAACGTGCAGTCCATCGTGGTCGATGAAGAGCGCCATGCGATGGATGTCGTCGTCGATGAAGAAAACCTGGCCATCGCCATCGGGCGCGGTGGTCAGAACGTTCGCCTGGCTTCCGAGCTGACGGGCTGGCGCATCAACATCATGACCGCGGACGAGTCTGCACAGAAGCAGGCTGAGGAAGCGGACTCCGTGCGCAAGCTGTTCATGGCCAAGCTGGACGTCGACCAGGAGATCGCCGATATCCTGATCGAAGAAGGCTTCAGCAGCCTCGAAGAAGTGGCCTATGTGCCGCTGCAGGAAATGCTGGAAATCGAGGCGTTTGACGAAGACACCGTGACCGAGTTGCGCAGCCGGGCCAAAGATGCCCTGCTGACCATGGAACTGGTCAAGGAAGAAAGTGTTGAAGAAGTGTCGCAAGATTTGCGAGACATCGAAGGCCTGTCACCCGAACTGATTGCCAAACTGGTTGAAGCAGGTGTGAACAGCCGCGACGACCTGGCCGATCTGGCCACAGACGAGTTGTCCGACATCACAGGCCAGAGCGCCGAAGAGGCAACCGCATTGATCATGCAGGCAAGGGCGCACTGGTTTTCCGGTGACGAAGCCCAAGCCCAGTCCTGATCACGGAGGCCAACGGAGGAACCACCCATGACCAGTATCAGCGTCGCAGAACTGGCAGCCGAGCTGCACAAATCCACCCACACCTTGTTGGAACAATTGGCCAGTGCCGGTGTACCCAAGGCGTCGGCCAACGACTCCGTCTCGGAATCTGACAAGCACAAGTTGCTGAACTACCTTCAGGTCAGCCACGGCACGGCCACAGGTGAGCGTAAAAAGATCACCCTGACCAAGAAGTCAACGTCTGAAATCAAGCAGGCCGATGCCACAGGCCGGGCACGCACCATCCAGGTAGAAGTGCGCAAGAAACGCACATTCATCCAGCGCGATGAAGAAACTGCCGCTGAGCCACCTGCGGCACCTGCCATTGACACCGCCGAGTTGGCACGCCGCGAGGAAGAAGCGCGGCAGCAAGCCGCCCTGTTGCGCCAGCAAGAGGAAGAGTTGGCGCAAATCCGTCAGGCACGGGAAGAGCAGGAAGCCCGTGAGGCCGCCGCCGAAGAGGCCGAGCGCAATCGCGAGCGTGACCGCGAAGCCGCCCGAGCCCGCGCACAGGAAGAAGCAGCCATGTTGTCGGCAGCTCGGCATGCCATGGACAAAAAAGTGGTGCCCGCAGCGCCCGCAGAACCTGTCGCACCAACGGTAGAACCTGTGGCTGAAGTGCCTGCCAAGGCAGATGCGCCTGCGGCCGCGCCAGCCCCGGCACCGGTTGCGCCTGCACCTGTTGCCCCACCCGCGCCGAGCGCAGAAGACATCAAGCGCGCCAATCTGGCCAAAGCAGCCGCAGAAAAAGCGGCCGAAGCCGCCCGGGCCAAAGAGCTCCAGGACCGTCGGCGCAAAGCCGAAGCCGAGGCAGCCGCCATCCGGGAAATGATGTCGGCACCCAAAAAGGTATTGGTTGCCAAAAAGCCCGAACCAGCGCCCGAAGCCAAAGCGGCAGCAGGCGAGGGCAAGGGAGGCATCAAAGGCACTCTGCACAAACCCGCCGGTGCGCCCGGCGCGGCACGCCCAGCCGCTGGTGCGCCTGCTGGTGGTGCTGGCAACGCCGGTGGCGGTGGGGGCAAGAAAGAAGTCAAGTCCGAGAACCTGTCTTCCACCTGGAAAGACGAATCGGGCAAGAAGAAAGAAATCAAAACCCGTGGCGACACCTCCAGTGGCCGCAGCACCAACTGGCGCAGTGGCCCCAAGGGACGCAAAGGTGACCGCGACAGCCGCGATGCAGGCTCGTCCTCGTTCGTGGCACCGGTTGAAGCCAAGGTGTTGGAAATTCACGTCCCCGAAACCATCACCGTGGCCGAACTGGCGCACAAGATGAGCGTCAAATCGTCCGAGGTCATCAAGCAATTGATGAAGCTGGGGCAAATGGTGACGATCAACCAGGCGCTGGATCAGGACACCGCGATGATCGTGGTCGAAGAACTGGGGCACCGCGCCGTGCAGGCCGCCCTGGACGACCCCGAAGCCTTCACCGACGACGAAGTGTCGTCTCATGCTGGCGAGCAGGCACCCCGCGCTCCTGTGGTGACTGTGATGGGCCACGTGGATCACGGGAAAACGTCGTTGCTGGATTACATCCGTCGAGCCAAAGTGGCGGCGGGTGAAGCCGGCGGCATCACCCAGCACATTGGTGCCTATCACGTGGAAACACCGCGTGGGATGGTCTCATTCCTGGACACGCCCGGCCACGAAGCCTTCACGGCCATGCGGGCACGCGGTGCCCAGGCAACCGACATCGTCATTCTGGTGGTGGCAGCGGATGACGGTGTGATGCCGCAGACCAAAGAAGCCATCAAGCACGCCAAGGCAGCGAAGGTGCCCATCGTGGTGGCCATCACCAAGGCTGACAAGCCTGATGCCAACCCGGACCGGGTCAAACAAGAATTGGTCGTGGAAGAGGTGGTGCCTGAAGACTATGGTGGTGATTCACCCTTTGTCGCGGTGTCATCCAAGACCGGCTTGGGTATCGACGAACTGCTGGAACAGGTGCTGCTGCAAGCCGAAGTGCTGGAACTGCGCGCGGTGGTCGATGCCATGGCCAAAGGCCTGGTCATCGAAGCCAAGCTGGACAAGGGCCGTGGCCCTGTCGCCACCGTACTCGTTCAGGCGGGCACGCTGAAAACCGGCGACGTGGTGCTGGCCGGACAGACTTATGGCCGCGTTCGCGCCATGCTCGACGAAAACGGCAAGCCGACCAAAGCCGCAGGTCCTTCCATCCCGGTGGAAATCCAGGGTTTGACCGAAGTGCCCCAGGCCGGCGACGAATTCATGGTCATGGCCGATGAACGCCGCGCCCGCGAAATCGCCACCTACCGTGCCGGCAAGTACCGCTCGACCAAGCTGGCCAAGCAACAGGCGGCCAAGCTGGAAAGCGTGTTCTCGGACATGACTGCCGGCGAAGTCAAGGTGCTGCCCATCATCGTCAAGGCGGACGTACAAGGCTCGCAGGAAGCGCTGGCGGCTTCGTTGCTCAAGCTGTCGACAGACGAGGTCAAGGTCCAGATGGTGTACGCCGGTGTCGGTGGCATCAGCGAATCGGACATCAACCTGGCCATCGCGTCCAAAGCCGTGATCATCGGGTTCAATACCCGTGCCGATGCCAATGCCCGCAAAGTGGCCGAAGGCAACGACGTGGACATCCGTTACTACAACATCATTTACGACGCTGTCGATGATGTGAAGCAAGCCATGTCGGGCATGCTGACGCCAGACAAGAAGGAAGAAATCATCGGTATGGCCGAGATCCGCACGGTGTTCGTTGCATCGAAGATCGGTACGGTGGCTGGCTGTATGGTCACGTCCGGTCAGGTCAACCGGAGCGCGTCGTTCCGCCTGATCCGCGAGAACGTCGTGGTCTACACCGGCGAAATCGACTCGCTCAAGCGCATGAAGGACGATGTGCGCGAAGTCAAGGAAGGCTTCGAATGCGGTATCAAACTGCGCAACTACAACGACATCAAGGAAGGCGACCAGCTCGAGTTCTTCGAAGTCAAGGAAATTGCCCGAACGCTCTGATGCCCGTACGCTGACCGCATGAAGAAGTCTTCCGTTCCCAACCGCAGCTACCGTGTGGCCGATCAGATCCAGCGCGATCTGACCGAGCTGATTGCCCGCGAGCTGAAGGATCCGCGCGTGGGCATGGTCACTGTCAACTCGGTGGAGGTGACGCCTGACTATGCACACGCCAAGGTGTACTTCAGCCTGCTGGTGGGTGACCCGGAACAGACAGAGCAGGCTTTGAACCAGGCCGCTGGCTTCCTGCGCAATGGCCTGTTCAAGCGATTGCACATCCACACCGTGCCTTCTCTGCACTTCCATTTCGACCGCACCACCGAGCGTGCCGCCGACATGAGCGCCCTGATCGCCAAGGCTGTGTCCTCCCGCGCCAAAGAAGAGTAGAGATGACTGCGCCACGCACACGGGTGCAGCGGCGCCCTGTGCATGGGGTGTTGTTGCTCGACAAACCGCTGGGACTGTCCAGCAACCAGGCTTTGCAAAAGGTCAAGTGGTTGTTCGCCGCTGAAAAGGCCGGCCACACCGGCACGCTCGACCCGTTGGCAACGGGCGTTTTGCCCATTTGTTTTGGTGCCGCCACCAAGTTCAGCCAACAACACCTGGATGCGCGCAAGCGCTACCGTGCGGTTGTCAGGCTGGGGCAGGCAACTGCCACGGGCGATGCCGAAGGTGACGTGGTGTGCACTGGCCCCGCGCCAGATCCGGACAACGCTGCACTGAATGCCCTGGCAAGCCACATGCTCGGCCGGCAGCAGCAACTGCCGCCGATGTATTCCGCGCTGAAGAAAGACGGCAAAGCGCTGTACGAGTACGCACGGGCCGGCGAAACCGTCGAGCGCACGCCTCGGGATATCGAAATTTTTGAACTAAAAATGGCTTCAGCGTTTGATACAGAAGGATTTGCAGCTATTGTTGTGGATGCATTGTGCAGCAAGGGCACCTACATCCGCACCTTGGGTGAAGACATAGCCAAGGCCTTGGGAACCGTTGGCCATTTGCGTGCATTGCGACGGACCCAAACCGGCAGCTTCACTGAAAACCAGTGCATCACGCTCGAAGAACTGACCGCGTTGAGCGCTGACGAACGCTTGCAACGCCTGCACCCGGTGGACCTGCTGCTGGCCGATCACACGCCCGTCATGCTGGATGCCGACAATGCGGCCCGGTTCACCAGCGGCATGCGTCGGCGTACCGCGCTGCCCGACACGGCGGAGGTTTCTGTCCATGGCCCCACGGCGGACGTGCTGTTGGGCAGCGCAACCATCGCCAACGGTGAACTCATTCCGCAACGGCTGTTGAACCCCCAGGAAATCGAACAGATCACGCGCCAGCGCGTCCCCCAGACCGGCGTGGCGACTTGAACACCGCTACGCATTCAAACGTTTTACCCATTGACCAGGACTGACCATGAGCCAGACACCCATTCGCAACATCGCCATCATCGCCCACGTTGACCACGGCAAAACCACCATGGTGGACCAATTGCTCCGCCAGTCTGGCACGTTTGCCGAGCACGAAAAAGTCGTGGACACCGTGATGGACAACAACGCCATTGAACGCGAGCGCGGCATCACCATCCTGGCCAAGAACTGCGCGGTCAGCTGGCAGGGCACCCACATCAACATCGTGGACACCCCCGGACACGCGGACTTTGGTGGTGAGGTGGAGCGTGCCCTTTCCATGGTGGACGGCGTGCTGCTGCTCATCGACGCGCAGGAAGGCCCCATGCCCCAGACGCGCTTCGTGACCAAAAAAGCCCTGGCGCTGGGGCTGAAACCCATCGTGGTGGTGAACAAGGTGGACAAACCCGGTGCCAATCCGGACAAAGTGGTGAACGCCGCGTTCGACCTGTTCGACAAGCTGGGCGCCAACGACGAGCAGCTGGACTTCCCGGTGGTCTACGCGTCGGGCATCAACGGCTGGTCTTCTCTGGAAGAGGGCGAGCCCGGTGCGCAGTGGGGCCCTGACATGTCGGCCCTGTTCGATACCGTGCTCAAGCACGTGCCAGCGCAAAAAGGCGACCCCGAAGCTCCCCTGCAATTGCAGATTTCAGCGCTGGACTTCTCGACGTTCGTCGGTCGCATCGGTGTAGGCCGCATCAGTCAGGGCACGCTGAAGCCCTCGATGGACGTCATGGTCATGGAAGGGCCAGACGGCAAAGCATACAAAGGGCGCATCAACCAGGTGCTGACCTTCCAGGGTCTGGACCGCGTACAGGTGACCGAAGCCGGCCCAGGCCACATTGTGCTGATCAACGGCATTGCGGACATTGGCATCGGTGTCACGGTGACCGACCCGATCAAACCCGCGCCACTGCCCATGCTGAAGGTGGATGAGCCCACGCTGACCATGAACTTCTGTGTGAACACCAGCCCGCTGGCCGGCCGCGAAGGCAAATACGTGACCAGCCGCCAGATCTGGGACCGCCTGCAGAAGGAACTGCAATCCAACGTGGCCCTGCGTGTCAAGGAAACGGCAGAAGACGGTGTGTTTGAAGTGGCGGGCCGGGGTGAACTGCACCTGACCATCCTGCTGGAAAACATGCGCCGGGAAGGCTACGAACTGGCCGTGTCCAAGCCCCGCGTGGTGTTCCGTGACATCGATGGCGAGCGTTGCGAGCCCATTGAACTCGTCACGGCTGACATCGAAGAACAACACCAGGGTGGCGTGATGCAGGCGCTGGGCGAGCGCAAGGGTGAGCTGGTCAACATGGAGCCCGATGGCCGTGGCCGCGTGCGCCTGGAGTACCGCATCCCGGCGCGGGGGCTGATCGGTTTCACCAACGAATTCCTGAACCTGACGCGCGGGTCGGGCCTCATCAGCAACATTTTTGACAGCTATGAGCCGCACAAGGGTGACATTGCCAGCCGCAAAAACGGCGTGCTGATCTCCATGGACGATGGCGAAATCTTCACCTACGCCCTGGGCAAGCTGGATGACCGGGGCCGCATGTTTGTGCGGGCCAATGACCCGGTGTACGAAGGCATGATCGTCGGTGTCCATAACCGCGACAACGACCTGGTCGTCAACGCCACCCGTACCAAGCAGCTGACCAACTTCCGCGTCTCGGGCAAGGAAGACGCCATCAAGATCACGCCACCGATTGACCTGACACTGGAATATGGCGTGGAATTCATCGAAGACGATGAACTGGTTGAAATCACGCCCAAGAGCGTTCGCCTGCGCAAGCGCTACCTGAAGGAACACGAGCGCAAACGCGCCAGCCGCGAAGGCGCATGAACCAAAACGGGGCCTCGATGCCCCGTTTTTCACTCAGGGAATCGACAGCGATGCAAACCAAACTCACGCATGGCCGTGCGGTGGCACTGATGGTGCTGGTCACGCTGATGTGGTCCACGGCAGGTGTGGTCACTCGGCATCTGGAAGCGGCCAGAGCATTTGAAATCACGTTCTGGCGGAGCTTTTTCACGGCGGCTTCGCTGCTGGTGATTTTGCCGCTCTGGCAAGGCAAGGGCGTCTGGACACGCATGCGCAAGTCAGGGTGGGTGCTTTGGGCATCGGGTGCCTGCTGGGCGGTGATGTTCACGGCCTTCATGGTTGCGCTCACACTGACCACGGTGGCCAACGTCCTCATCACGCTGGCGGCCGGCCCGCTGCTGACAGCGGTGGTCGCGCGGGTGGTCACCGGCCACCGTTTGCCTCGCAGAACCTGGGTCGCCATTGTGGTGGCCGGTCTCGGCATCGGGTGGATGTTTGCAAGCCAGCTGGCGGCAGGCAGTGTGACCGGGACCCTGGTGGCTTTCTGTGTGCCCATGGCGGCGGCGGCCAACTGGACGCTGGTTCAGCGGAACAAGCTGAAAGCCAGTACCCCGGATGCCACGCAGCAGCCGCCCGTCGATCTGGTGCCCGCCGTATTGATCGGGGCCATGCTGTCAACCTTGGTGACACTGCCCCTAGCCTGGCCATTCTCTGCCAGCGGACACGACCTGTGGTTGCTGGGCGGGTTGGGCGCTTTCCAGTTGGCCGTGCCCTGCGTGTTGTCTGTCCTTTGTGCCCGGGTGCTCAGCGCCCCCGAAGTCTCGTTGCTGGCTTTGCTGGAGGTGCTGTTTGGCACGTTGCTGGCCTGGGTCGGGGCCGGTGAAACCCCCGGCGGTCACGTGCTGTCAGGCGGCGGTCTGGTCATCCTGGCTCTGCTGGCCAACGAATACCTGGGCTGGCGAGAGCGGTGCCGGGTGTCCGATGACGATTTGGGGAGCCCGCCCATCGTGGCATGATGGAGACATCGCACGCCCACCCTTGGAGCCTGGCATGACTTCATCACCACAGCCCGACACACCGTCAGCCTCATCCGACATCGCCACAGAGTCCGCACACACCGAAGCGCATGTGCTGGCAGAAGTGCAGGGCAGGGTGGGTTGCATCACGCTATACCGACCCAGGGCCATGAATGCCCTGTCGCTCGACATGATCCGCAGCCTGACACAGGTTCTGATCTCCTGGCGGGACGATGCATCGGTGTTGGCCGTGGCCATCAGAGGTATCGGAAAAGAAGGCGGCTTTTCCCACTTCTGCGCCGGTGGTGACATCCGGTTCTTTCATCAGGCGGCGCTGTCAGGCGATCCGAGACTGGAAGACTTCTTCACCGAAGAATACCGTCTGAACCACCTGATCCACACCTACCCGAAGCCCTACATCGCCTTCATGGACGGCGTGGTCATGGGGGGCGGTATGGGCATCAGCCAGGGGGCCAGCCTGCGGGTCGTCACCCAACGCACCAAGATGGCCATGCCGGAAACAGGCATTGGTCTGTTCCCTGACGTTGGTGGCGGCTACTTTCTCAGCCGGTGCCCGGGCCGCACGGGCGAGTGGCTGGCATTGACCGGTCAAACCATTGGGCCAGGAGATGCGATCGCTTTTGGCCTGGCCGACGGCTACCTCGATGCCGCGCGGTTGAACGTGCTGTGGGCCGAACTGCAAAACACACCATTCGAATCGGCCAACGCCGTGGAGCATCTGGTGTCATCAAAATTCGGAGCATCTACAGCAACATACAAAAGCGCTAGAGCTCAAATAGATAACTTTTTTGCATTGCACAGCGTTTCGGCCATCGTCCAGGCTCTGGCCGGGGATGACTCCGGATTTGCCCAGGACACGCTTGGGTTGCTGCGCAAGCGCTCCCCACTCATGTTGCATGTGGTGCTGGAGCAGATCCGTCGGGCCCGCAAAATGGGACTTGCCGATGCGCTGCGCATGGAACGGGACATGGTGCGGCACAGTTTTCACGCCATTCACCTTGGCCGCAGCGGTGCCAGCAGCGAGACGGTGGAAGGCATTCGCGCACTGGCCATTGACAAAGACCAGACCCCCCACTGGCACCCGGCACGCATCGAAGACGTGACACCCGACATGGTGGAGCCTTTCTTCGTCAGCCCCTGGCCGCCAAACGCACATCCACTGGCTCACCTGACATGAAGAACGGGGACACTTCAAACTGAGCTTGAGCGCTCCGTGCGGCTTGAAGCGGAAAAAGCGAGCCTGCGTCTTTCCGCAAATGCATCAGCGGGTGCGGTGCTTCATGGCCCGCTCGACCTCACGCTTGCCTTCACGGTCTTTGATGGTGTCACGCTTGTCGTGTTCGGCTTTGCCTTTGGCCAGTCCGATGTCGCATTTCACACGGCCGTTGCGCCAGTGCAGGTTGAGAGGCACCAGGGTGTAGCCCTTCTGCTCGACTTTCCCTGTGAGGCGGCGGATCTCGTCCTTGCTCAGTAACAGCTTTTTGGTGCGAGCCGACTCTGCTGTCACATGGGTAGACGTGGTTCGGATGGGATTGATCTGACAACCGATCACAAACAACTCGCCCTCGCGCACGACGACGTATCCGTCGGTGATTTGCCCCTTGCCTTGCCGCAATGCCTTCACTTCCCAGCCTTGCAGCACCATGCCCGCTTCGTACCGCTCTTCGATGTGATAGTTGAACTGCGCCTTCTTGTTGTCGGCAATCCGAACTGCCGGCGCCTTGCTGTCCGCTTTGGCGGCTTTGCGATCAAAGCGGGACGTGTGGTTGCCTGCGGCGGTGGTGGTGGTGGGTTTGGAGCCTGTCATGGAAAGTCCGGAAAACTGCCCCGGCGACTACAATCACCGGCGCTGAAATTGATTGTATGAAAAGCGTTCACAAGTCCGTCTTGCTGTGGCACAGCGCTCACGAAATGTTTGCACTGGTCACCGACATCGCACGATACCCGCAGTTTTTGCCCTGGTGTGACCATGCCAGCGTGCTGGAGCAATCGGATAACGGCATGACCGCACAGGTCGGCATGGCCATGAGCGGGTTGAAACAGAGCTTCACCACGCGCAACACACATGAACTGGACCGCAAGGTCATCATGCACCTTGTCGACGGGCCATTTTCCCGTCTGGATGGCACTTGGGAATTCACGCCACTGGGCGATGGCTCCCAGCGCGCTTGCAAAGTGGAGTTCAGGTTGAACTACGGCTTTTCAAGCCCTGCCTTGTCCAAACTGGTCGGACCGATCTTCGACAAAATTGCAGCCAGCCTGGTGGATGCGTTTGTCAAACGGGCAGATCAGGTCTACGGCTTGGGCACACCCTGATGCGCATTACGCTGGTTTTTTCACCCGAAAGCCGTGTCACGGTGGAAACCACCCTCGACCTGCCCGAGGGCAGTTCCGTCGCTTCGGCGTTGAATGCGAGCGGATGGCGCGAACGTTTTGCCCTGGAATCCCGTGCCGATCTGGCTTTTGGCATCTGGAACCGCCAGGCCCACTTGCAGACCCGGTTGAACGATTTGGACAGGGTCGAGGTGTACAGGGCACTGACGGTTGACCCCAAAGTCGCGCGACGGGAGCGTTTTCAGTCACAAGGTGCGAAGGCCGCCGGCTTGTTTGCGAGACGGCGCCCAGGTGCAAAACCTGGCTATTGAAGCACCAAAGGGCCAGCCGCCAACGCCCTACCGAATGCAGTTTTGCTGCACAGCCTGTTCCAAACGCTGCTTCTCGGCCTGTCTTGCGTTCTCATCCATGAAGATGCGCTCGCCTTTGGCGTTCATGGTCCGCATGGGCGTGCCGGTGGCCAAAGCCGCCAGCGCAGTTTTTGCGCGTTGGCAGTTTTCAGCTTTGGCGGCCGCAACCCGCTGTTCCTCGGCTTTCAGCTTGGCCTTTTCGGCATCTTCAGCCTGTTTTTTCTTGGCCTCCAACTCCGCCTGCTTCCTGGCTGCTGCGGGATCAGGGGCTTTGGTGCCGCTTTCTCCGACAGTTGCCCCCGCCTTACCGGCGGCATTGGCTTCAGCCGGCGGCTTGGTCACGGCAGACATGCCGGGGCGCTTCAGAATGTTTTTTTCGGGAATGTCAGCAGGAGGTGCCATGTCGCTGAACACTTTCTTGCCTTGAGCATCGACCCATTGCCATTGCGCAGCCGCCGGGGTCGAAACGGCCAGCAGCATGATGACGCTGGACAGCGCGCGCAGAAAGAAGTGTTTCGTAGGCATGCGTTGCAGTGTAGCGCCTGAACACGCGTGCAGACAATGCGTCATAACCTGCTGGCAATGCGTGAATCAAGGTTGCCAAGGGACGCGCCATGAGGTTCAAAGTAGGCTTGCGGGGTGACTCGCGGGGGACTCGGTGGGTTCGCCACTGGCTACAATACGTCTTTTGGAGCCATCTGCCATGCGCCTACTCGGCACTGCGCTCACCTTCGACGATGTTCTGTTGGTGCCCGCTTTCTCCCAGGTCCTGCCCAAGGACACCTCCCTCTCCACCCAGTTTACGCGCAACATCAGGTTGAACCTGCCTTTGGTCTCGGCGGCCATGGACACCGTGACCGAAGCGCGTTTGGCCATTGCCATCGCCCAGGAGGGTGGCATCGGCATCGTCCACAAAAACCTGTCCATTGCCGAACAAGCCGCACACGTTGCGAAGGTCAAGCGGTACGAATCAGGCGTGTTGCGTGACCCTGTCGTCATCACGCCGGACACCACCGTGCGTCAAGTCAAGCAATTGTCCGATGAGTTGGGCGTTTCCGGTTTTCCGGTTGTGGAAGCAGGCAAAGTCGTGGGCATTGTCACCGGGCGCGACCTGCGTTTCGAGAGCCGCAACGACTTGCCGGTCAGTGCCATCATGACCCCCAGGGAGCGATTGGTCACGGTGCCCGAAGGCACCACACCAGACCAAGCCAAGACGCTGTTGAACAAGGTGAAGCTGGAACGATTGCTGGTTGTCAACGATGCTTTCGAATTGAAAGGCCTCATCACGGTCAAGGACATCACCAAGCAGCTCAACTTCCCCAATGCCGCCCGGGATGCGCTGGGCAAATTGCGCGTGGGCGCAGCGGTAGGCGTTGGCGAAGGCACCGAAGAACGCGTGGCAGCACTGGTCAAGGCAGGTGTGGATGCCATTGTGGTCGATACTGCACATGGCCACAGCAAAGGTGTGATTGACCGCGTTCGCTGGGTCAAGAACCAGTACCCGCATATCGAGGTGATTGGGGGCAACATCGCGACCGGCGCAGCGGCCTTGGCATTGGTCGATGCGGGTGCCGATGCCGTCAAGGTTGGTATCGGGCCCGGCTCCATCTGCACCACCCGAATCGTTGCAGGTGTGGGTGTGCCGCAGATCACCGCCATTGATAACGTTGCCACCGCCCTCAAAGGCACAGGGGTGCCGTTGATCGCCGACGGTGGCATTCGCTACAGCGGTGACATATCCAAAGCCATTGCCGCAGGTGCCGGCACGGTGATGATGGGTGGCATGTTCGCAGGTACCGAGGAAGCGCCAGGCGAAGTCATTCTGTACCAAGGCCGCAGCTACAAGAGCTACCGAGGCATGGGGTCGATCGGCGCCATGAAAGCAGGGTCTGCAGACCGCTACTTCCAGGAAAATGACGAGACGACCAACCCCAACGCCGACAAACTGGTGCCGGAAGGCATCGAGGGCCGCGTTCCCTACAAGGGATCGGTGGTGTCCATCATCTACCAGATGGCCGGTGGCCTGAAGGCCAGCATGGGCTATTGCGGCTGTGCCACCGTGGAGGAATTGCACGAACGGGCAGAGTTTGTGCAAATCACCACCGCTGGTATCCGCGAGAGCCATGTTCACGACGTGCAAATCACCAAGGAAGCACCCAATTACCGGGCGGAGTAATCCGTACTTCAGCGTCAAGCCGCGCCTGACTCTGGTGCGGCTTTTTTCATTTCAGCCTGTCTGACAAGACTTGCCATGCAACACCAGAAAATCCTCATCCTTGATTTCGGATCCCAGGTCACCCAGTTGATCGCCCGTCGCGTGCGCGAAGCACACGTGTACTGCGAGGTGCACCCGTGTGACGTGAGCAGTGACTGGATCCGTGCCTACGCAGCAGATGGCCAGCTGAAAGGCATCATCCTGTCAGGCAGTCACGCCAGCGTGTATGAAGTGGACGACAAGGCACCGGATGCCGTGTTCGAATTGGGCGTTCCGGTGTTGGGCATTTGCTATGGCATGCAGACCATGGCTCAGCAACTCGGTGGGAAGGTGGAGGCTGGGCACACTCGGGAGTTTGGCTATGCGGAAGTGCGTGCCCGTGGCCACACAGCTTTGCTCAAAGGAATTGAAGACTTCCACACACCCGAGGGGCATGGCATGCTCAAGGTGTGGATGAGCCATGGTGACAAGGTCACCGAGATGCCACCCGGTTTCAAGCTGATGGCCAGCACCGATGCCTGTCCCATTGCAGGTATGGCCGATGAATCACGCGGCTACTACGCCGTGCAGTTCCACCCGGAAGTCACCCATACGGTGCAGGGCAGGGCGCTGCTGGAGCGCTTCGTACTCGAGATTTGCGGAACGCGCCCGGACTGGATCATGCGCGACCACATTGACGAGGCCGTGCAGAAGATTCGCGAACAAGTGGGTGAGGAAGAGGTCATTCTGGGGTTGTCCGGCGGTGTGGATTCGTCGGTGGCCGCTGCCCTGATCCACCGGGCCATCGGAGACCAACTGACGTGCGTGTTCGTCGACCATGGGCTGTTGCGTCTGCACGAGGGCGACATGGTCATGGACATGTTTGCGGGCAAACTGCATGCCAAGGTCATTCGAGTTGATGCCAGCGAGTTGTTCCTGGGACAACTGTCGGGGGTCACCGATCCCGAGAAAAAGCGAAAAATCATCGGAGGCCTGTTTGTCGATGTGTTCAAGGCCGAAGCTGCCAAACTGAAGGGCGAGGGCGCCCAGGGTGCCAAGTGGCTGGCCCAGGGCACCATTTACCCCGATGTCATCGAGTCAGGCGGTGCGAAAAGCAAAAAGGCCGTCACCATCAAGAGCCACCACAACGTAGGCGGCTTGCCCGAGCAACTTGGCCTAAAGCTGCTGGAACCGTTGCGCGACCTGTTCAAGGACGAGGTGCGCGAACTGGGGGTGGCCTTGGGGTTGCCACACGACATGGTGTACCGCCACCCGTTCCCTGGTCCCGGGCTGGGCGTGCGCATCCTGGGTGAAGTGAAAAAAGAATTTGCCGACCTGCTGCGCCGTGCCGATGCCATCTTCATCGAAGAACTGCGTTCGACCATCGAACCGAATTCAGGCAAGAGTTGGTACGACTTGACCAGCCAGGCCTTCACGGTGTTCCTGCCTGTCAAGAGCGTAGGCGTGATGGGCGATGGCCGCACTTACGACTACGTGGTGGCCTTGCGCGCGGTGCAAACCAGCGACTTCATGACGGCAGATTGGGCCGAACTGCCCTATGCGCTGCTCAAGAAAGTGTCCGGCCGGATCATCAACGAGGTGCGCGGCATCAACCGCGTCACCTATGACGTCTCCAGCAAACCGCCGGCGACCATCGAGTGGGAATAATTTATAGTTTTTCCAGCGACGTACAGCAACGTCCTGGAATCTGATTTTTGTTATTGAAAATCAACGAGTTACGAGTCCATTGGAACCCAGTGCCATGCACTGCAAGCTGCAAATTTCTACAGCTATCAGGACGGTAAATCTGTGAGACTTCAGGAAGTTGCTTTCCGTTACCGACAAGGCCCTTGACGGTAAATTTGAAAGACTCCTGAAATGATCACAGATACTGAACTTCGCAAGATTCGACCGCGCGACAAGGCGTTCAAACTTGCTGACCGTGATGGCATGTATGTCACGGTTTCACCTGCCGGAACGAAATCGTTTCGATACGACTACCGCGTCAACGGACGACGCGAAACTCTCACGATTGGCAAGTACGACGACGCGGCTGGTGCCAAGCACCCTCGCATGCCAGAAGCTCTTGAGTTCGGCATGACCGTTTCGTTGGCAGAGGCTCGGACGTTGCTTTCTGTGGCCCGTCGTATGGTTGAACGCGGCGAATCACCCTCCCGCTCCAAAATCGAACGCAGGCAAGAAGCTGAAGACGCTCTGACGTTTGGGCGATGGGCTGAAAAATACTTTGAAGACAAAAGTGACCCGAAGAACGGTGCACGTTTGGCTGACTCCACCTTGGCTATGCGTCGTTCTGTGTACAAGAGGTATTTAGCAAGCCCGTTCGGAAAACTCAAGCTCGATGAAATCAAACCTGCCAATTTAATGGCCCATTGCGAAAGCATCAAAGCCAAGGGCGCCCCGGCTCCTGCGGTTCAAGCTCGCGAAATCGTGCTTTTGGTTTATCGATTCGCAGCATCTAAGGACAAGTCGGTTGTCGTTGCAAATCCGGCTGAAAGTATCCGCCCGAGCGATATAGCGACGTTCAAAGCCCGTGACAGAGCTTTGTCACCGGGCGAGATACAAAAGTTTCTAGCTGCTTTGGATACCACAGCAACTGCCCCTACATTGAGGCTCGCACTCCGATTCGTGATGCTGACGCTGGTTCGTAAGAGTGAGTTCGTCAATGCCACTTGGGATGAAATTGATTTCAATAATGCTCTCTGGATAATTCCAAAAGAACGCATGAAGACTGGAAAGCCCCATGTTATTTATCTGAGTAATCAAGCTCTCGATATATTGGTTACTTTCAAGACTTGCTTCAGTGCGTCCCGATACCTTCATCCTGGTCGCTATGACATGGATACGCCCATCAGCAACGCGACATTGAACCGCGTGATTGAAGTTGCGGTTGAGGCGGCCCGATCCAAAGGTGAGGAGTTCGAGAGTTTCACCGTTCACGATTTGCGGCGAACCGCTTCATCTTTGCTAAATGAATCATCCTTTAATCGCGATTGGATTGAGAAGTGCTTGGCACATGAAGAAGGAAGCATTCGAGGGGTCTATAACAAAGCAGAGTACGGTGAGCAGCGACGTGTCATGCTTCAAGCATGGGCAGACATGATCGATGCATGGAGTCGTGGTGAAGGTGTACGTGAAATTGTCCGTACTGCAAAGGTAGTAGCGGCAGATGTGGATATTCCAATTGATTGATATTTTCATGACAAACAAAAATACAGTCCACATAACCGAAAAAACCAGCCGTCAATGGGCTTGGCAGTTCTTGCGGAGAAATGCCAGCTATCGAGCGGCTTATTCGTTCATACATGCTCTAAGCGATATTCAAAAGAATGTATTCTTAAAACTCACCCAAGGGCAATTAGGTTTGTATTCTGAAAACTGGCCTGAGCTAGGCAAGCTTCCAGTTAGATTGTTTGATGAAGATTTTCTCTGGGGACTCAAGCCAGAGACGGAAAATTTAGATGATTTTATTCAAGATAAAAATCGACCGCTTTCAAAAGCCACTAAATCTGCGCCGAAAATAGCAATTGAAATTGATGATCTAATTCTACGTGTATCACCAGAATATCGACACAGTAGTTATGGTTTGTGTCATTGGGTTGACCCGGATATTGATGATCTGACACCTGAGGAAGCAGACTCAATCTGGTTTTATGCTGTCCCAATGGAGCCAGCATTATCTAGGGCGCCTTGGCTAGATGACAAAGGGTTGAGCTTTGAGAGGTCTGAATGGAAGGGTGTGGGTGCAAAAGAACTCATGGGAATTAAAAATGAAGTAGAGCATGAAGTGATACATACTAAACAAAACCCAAATCAACCTGTGCAAGCGGAGACACTTCCTCTGAAAAAGGGAATCAATGGTGCAATCTTTGAAATTAACAATTTTTCATCACCACCTTCATTTTTTACATCCAACCATACAAGAATACCTGTTGGCAGAGATCCTGAGCCCATGTCATTGACCGGCGACACGCTCGTTAGAGTAACTTTTGATGTGGGATTGCCTATTCAATACCAACTTGACGCCATTAAGATGCAACTTATTGCGCATCAAAAAGAGCTGCAAAATGCTGGATTTATAGAAGCCTTGCCAGTTAGAAAAGGGCGTCAAGGTGTATTTGCCTCATATATTGAAATACTTGATCTTCACGAAAGTGGGATGTCTTATTTGGATATTGCGATAAGAATTAATAATCTGGAGTGCGATGTTTACATTGACGCTCAAGGCAAGGAGTTCAGAAGTTATATTGATCCGAAAAGACCGGAATTAGCTACCTCGCAAGAACACACAAGCGCAATTCGCAAGCAGCTTGAGCGAGCAAGACATCTTAGAAATCATGGGTATAGATCGCTTGCGCTTCAAATTGACTAATAAAAATCTCAATGATGAAATCAAATCGATGACAGTTTGATATTCTTTTCAAATCTGGCGAGTCGTTCAATATCAATGTCTTTTCAGGAGGCATGGAGCCTCCTGACTGGTTAGACATATGTACCGCCTCGTCACCTGCAAGTGACGCTAACTTGGCCAAGTTAGCGTCACTTTTTTTTGCGCGTTCGATGCCTAAAGTTCACTCCATTGCAATGCCGATGGACTCAAGCAGGGACGCCTCGCTCCATCACAGTTCACAACCAAACTAAGGAGTTCATCATGAACAAACTTATCCAACAGGCGCTTTCAACAAAGCGCGAAACCCTGCTTCGTAAGCACGAAGTGCTGCGCATGACTGGTCTGAGCAACAGCACGTTTTACAACCGGATCAAAGATGGTGTGATTCCGCCCGGTGTGCCGATGGGGCCTCGTCTCAAGGGCTGGCCCGCCAGTGAGATTGACGCGTACATCCAATCTTGTATCTCAAAGCGCGACGATAAAAGTGTGGGAGGTGCAGCATGAGCGACCTCATCACCACCACGTTGAGTGGCAGTCTTGACAAAGCGCTTGCTACCGCACCCCAAGCTGCATCGCCAGCGGTGCACGGTGGCGACCTTGAACGCTTGGATTTGTCAAAAGCAATCAATGACGAATCGCTCTCCATCCACCAGCTTGCTTGTATGCAGATTCACGCTGGTGAAACGGTAGCCCAAGTGCGTGTGTTTGACCTGGAGCATGTTTTTGCACATCCGACAGCAAAGTTGGCGATCAAGAGGGCTTACATCAGTCCGCTTTTCTTGATCGAGGCGTTCGCCCAAAACTACCGCGATCATTTGCTGCGAAAACTGACGCGTGGCAACGACAAAGGATTGTTCGTACTGGACCCCGCTGCCAGCACTTACGTGCATCGTCTGCGTGATGGAACCGATTTGGTTGTACAGGCTGAAACTGTTGAGGTTGGGGGTACGTATACACGCCGCTTGACCATCACGCGTCGCGACCAAGTCGTGGAAGGATGTGTGCAATGAATCGTCGTTCTGCAAAAGGTACTGTAAAGACAAATCAAGCGCAACCGGTTATCGCATATCCGCCTGGTTACAAAGGTCAACCTCTGACCGAAGATTTGATTATGTTCTCTGATAGCTTGATGAATTGTCCTGCAGAGTATCGTGGCCTTTTTGTCATACTCGTCAAGCAGTTTGCTGCTGAAGTTGGCTGCGGAAACACGGAAGCGAGCCGGGATTACTTCGAGGCGATTAGCTGTGGTGGACCATTCATCTGGTGCAGTGAGGATTTGCCAACTGTGCTCATTCTTAGTGTTGTGGAACAGCACAAACGCACATGCCGACGTGTACTGAGAATCATGACAACGCAATATTGGATCGAAAGCAACCAAATTCCTGATCTTGAGTCAGAAGCGTGTCCTGACGACTCGGGTGAACTTGGTGACAAAAATCTAATGCGTCATCTGTGAAGGCTTTCCAGTAGGTCTTTCAGGCTAAAAGCCGGTTGACGAGCCACTGGCGGAAAGTCGCAAACACTGTAAATACAGTGGTCATCAAATAGTGCTGTACGTACTGCGTGGCGAGGGCGAAATGCCCTCGCCAGTCGCATTCGTCATGCGTTAGCCGCGTGGCGGAAAGCTCGACAACACCCTCATGACAACCATCCTTGGCGCATGGCTAATTTCGCTATGACGTACCAAGAGAACACCGTATTTTGGAGTCAAAACCATGAACTACCACACCAATAAAACAGCTTATAAGAACAGTATCAATACACAATCAGAAGATGTAAATACTGATGATGAACTTGACGATCTTGAAAACTTCAACACCAGTCCCAAAGGATTGAAGACCAAGGCAAGTGTTAAGAAAAAGATTAAATTCTCTTCTGCATCGAATATCGCCAACCGCAATGCTGATCAGCAGAATCATCCTGCTGCAAGTGCATCGCGCATCGCGCACAAGCCGCCCAGCAAACAACAGCCGCTGCTTCGTACATTGGACAAGGCGGAGACTGATGCACCAGCCTCAGATGAGCAAGTGGAACGTGCCATCGACATTTGCAAAGACATGGCCAAGGAGAAGAGGGCAATCCGTATCACAAATCAAAGTCAGAACTGGCAAGCTGTGTTTGCAGTTCCTCTTGATCCAGACCTGCCTGCACGTCATGCACAGAATCCAAGTGTCACGCTGTACTTCGTATACCGCAGAAACAACGCCGACGTTCCGTTTCGGCTCCAACTCAATCCGCACAAATTGAATGCGCGGCACACGGATTCACTCATTGATTTGTGGACCCGCATTTGGCCTGTTGGTTGGCGTGAACTGCGTGCCGCCTCCCGTTATCACCGCGTTGACGAAGCCTCGGACGCATTTGGTGATCTGGATTATCAAATCCTGGACCGGAAAGCGTCGCAAGTGACCTCGCGCTATTACACACAAACCGGGCGGGGCGGCAAGATCAAGACCGCTTACATCGGTGAACACAGTGCCGAAAACGGAGGCGTTCTTTACGACCGCTTTTCCTCAGAAGTGTTTCGCAATGCAGACGGTGATCCCGTGCAGTTGAACAGGAACACCGCTACTCACACTTTCGATCAGGTTGAGGGTGTCATTCGTGTCGAATCGCGTCGAGTGTTTAAGCCCAAGCTCACCTACGCAGAACTGTGTCAAACGCCGAGTGCGCTGTCTGAGTATTTCTTGTTTGACTTGTCACGCCTGCCCCCTAGTGACCGTCGCGACACCGCGTTCATGGGTTACGTGGAAATCGTCAGGTTGCGTGGCATGCACGGGGCCAAGCACCGCCTGATCAACATGCAAGGCGAAACAGCACAGACCAAGCGCATGATTGCGGACTACGAGCGGAGGCTTGCCAGTTGCCAATGCGAATGGTGGACTCAGCTTGATCGCACGCAGCAACTGGGCGCTTTGCTGACCTCGTTGCCGGTCAACAAGTTCTTGAAATACATCGGTACTTGAGACGCAAATAAGCGGCAACCAGCACCATCAAGTTGCTGCTTTTTTGAGCATCGCCAGATCGAGCTACAGCGCGTTTTCAACCGCTTGCTACTCTGTGTGCCATAGTGGCCGATAAGCCGCTCTGTGGCTTGTTCTGAGCCGTTTCTGACCGCCACTGTGCACCAGCGCCAGCCGCTGGATGATCCAAAAGCTGGCTGCTGGACAACCACTTGACCAGACCAGTGCCACCAGACTGCCGGTAACAGCCGCTTGTAACAAATGGGGCAATCCGGGCTGGACACATTGGCCAATCAAACATCTCGGCAAGTGGTTGCAAAAAACTTTTCAGATCAGCGACGCTTGGTGGGGTAGGGTGGTGTCACCACCAGATGGTGCAGCCTCAAACTCTGCACAAGGCGTGTCCACCAGCATCTCCACTGCATGCACGGTGGTGGCACGCAGCCAGTCGTTCCAAGCAGCAGGCGGCACAACCACAAGACTCCGTTTTTCATCACCCGGTCGGTGAAACCGTCCCATCACCGGATGCCCATCGGCGTTGATAGTCAACATCGAAAACGACTCGACAATCTCGCCAGTTGCCCGGTCAGTCCAACTGTCCCAAATCGCAGCAACAGTGAACGGCTGCTTGTCCTGGCGGTGGATGCTCCAACGAACAGAGCGGCCTGTTTCCCAGCACGGCTCACAGAACCGCTCCATGGGCACCAAGCAAAACTGTTGTCGTCGCCATGCTGTTCGGTAGGCCGGCTTTTCGGCGACCGTTTCCGACCGGGCGTTGTAGGTGCGTCGGCCAATCAGCCGGTCCTTTGACCAACTTGGGATCAGTCCAAACGCAGCCAGGTCAACACGCACATCGCCTTGGCCATCATGTTCGGAACCAGCACGGATGATGGGCGCGACATAGCCGGGAAAAGTTTCTGGCGCGTATTCGTTAGCAGGCGCACGGCCAGTCATCTGCAAGGCAGTGGGATTGGCCGGGGTGAAGTTCACGCACATGGCACACAGTTTAGGCGGGCAATGCTGTGCGCTGGTGGCTGGCATCGATACCCCGCAATCTTTACAATGCTGGATATATATCCAGTTATTTTGGTTGCACCATGCCACCCACCACTGTTCAAGTTCAACCCCTTCCGCCCTCTCTTGCAGCCGTTCCGACCGTCGCAGAGGTGCGTCAAGCCCTGTCGCCGTATCCCACATCAGCACCACTCCGGTTGCTGCTGCATCGCATACAAGCTGGCTTTCCATCGCCTGCGGCAGACAGCATTGAAGAAGGCTTGGACTTGAACGACTATCTGGTGCGCAACCGGGATGCCAGCTTCTTGTTCACGGTGCGGGGCGAGTCCATGGTGGGTGCCGGTATCGTGGACGGCGACAAAGTGGTGGTGGATCGCAGCATTGAACCCCGTCACAGCCACATCGTGATTGCCGCAGTGGATGGTGAATTCACCATCAAGCGCCTGTTCAAACGTGGCCCACGTGTGGAACTCCGTGCAGAGAACCCCGCATTCGCACCGATCCGGTTTGGTGATGGCAGCCAGTTGGAGGTGTGGGGCGTGGTGGTCGGTGTGGTGCGCCGCTGTTTGACTTGAACCATGTCCTCACTCGAAGTACGTCCGCCCCTGTTCGGGCTGGTGGATGTGAACAACTTCTATGTGAGTTGTGAGCGTGCCTTCAACCCCAAGCTGGCGAATGTGCCGGTGGTGGTGTTGTCCAACAACGATGGCTGCGCAGTGGCCCGTTCCAATGAAGTCAAAGCACTGGGCATCAAGATGGGCGTGCCATGGTTCCAGATGAAAGCCTTGGCCCGCCAGCATGGCATAGTGGCTTTGTCATCGAACTACACGCTGTATGGCGACATGAGCAACCGGGTGGTGAACATCCTGCGCCAGTTCTGCCCTGAAACCGAGGTTTACAGCATCGACGAAAGCTTTCTCCGGGTGGAGACAGTGGCGCATCTCTACGGTGGTCCAACGGCCATGGGGCATGTCATGCGCCACCGCATCCGGCAATGGACAAGCCTGCCAGTGTGTGCGGGGTTCGGGCCATCCAAAACACTGGCCAAGTTTGCCAACCACTTGGCCAAGAAGAACCCGGTGTTCGATGGGGTGTGTGATTTGACGACAATGACCGACAACCAGCGTCACCAGTGGATGACCAAATACGAAGTCGGTGAAGTCTGGGGTGTGGGCAGACGCATCGCCGCACGGCTTGAAACCATGGGGATTCGGTCGGTCTATGACTTGGCCTATGCCGACGCCAAACTGATCAGGCGGCAGTTTGGTGTGGTGATGGAACGCACCGTGAGCGAGTTGCTGGGCACGTCTTGCCTGGAACTGGAGGACATGGCCGACCCCAAACAACAGATCATGGCTTCACGCAGCTTTGGTGCCATGGTCATTGAGTTGGCCGAGCTCTCTGAGGCGGTGGCATGGCACATCGACCGTGCTGCCGAAAAGCTGCGCCGACAAGGTTCTGTGGCCGGTGCGGTGTATGTGTTCATCCAGACCAACCGCTTCAGGGAAACCGATGCGCAATACAACCCCGGTGTCGTTGTGCCGCTGGAAGATGCATCGGATGACAACCGTGCGTTTACCAAGGCAGCCACCAAAGGTCTGAGGCACATCTACCGACCGGGCTTCGCATACAAGAAGTGCGGGGTGATGTTGATGGAGTTGAGTGCCAAACAGCAGCGGCAAGAAACCCTGTTTGATGATCCTGCTGCCCGTGCCAAGTCGGCCAAGTTGATGGCTGCCGTGGATGCAGTCAACCGCGTATGGGGACGAGGCACTTTGCGAACTGGAACCACCGGCATCACCAAACGCTGGGCCATGCGGTCTGAAAACCGTTCACCACGGTACACAACACAGTGGGATGAGTTACCAGTAGCAAGGTAAGCATTTACCAAAGGAATCTCTGAAAACGACGGGTAACATCAGCACCGAAAGGTGTGCTGTATGAACATTGTTCGTGTCAACAGTTTTTTCCGTGATGCCCTCGACGACTACAAGGGGTCAACGCTGGTCGTCTGTTGCGGTTTGGACAGCGACAAGAAAGTGGTGCAAGGAGTTTGGCCTGGCATCTTAACAAACGATAACGTCAAAAATCCCTTTTTACTTAAAGTGGATGATCATTCCGTGGTTTGGTTTGATGACGATGATTTCCTGAATACCACCTTAGGGCAACGTGAGATTCAACCCAAACAGATGTTTACGGTCGATGACGAATCGGTATATGAGATTAGAAGCGTTTACCAGTACTTAAATCCCAGCGATAAACAAAATATAGATTCGATTGAAAGAATGGTAAAAATTAAGGCCATTTGTACAGACGAACATCGGAAGAAGGAAAAAAACAATTTTGTTTTATGGTGCGGCCTTGATGCAAAAGGGAATGTGCCGGACGGTGAATGGATGGGTTACTACGAGGATGAAGAAAACGTTTGGCCTATTATCGTTACAATAGGAAAATACTCGGAGGTTGACTACGGAAATAACATAAAAGACTGGATGGATTTGCGATCAGGCAAAATTGGTGATCGCTTCATCATTAAAGTTGTTGATGAAGAAAATATAACAAAAATTTACAATTACGAAATATTGGAGCAACATGTTTTCTAAAAGGATGAGTAGATGCTCAAATATTTGTGTGCGAAAAACTTAAATTTGGCCTCTAGGGCAGTTGAATAGATTCACCGTTGTACCTTAAGCGGTAGCCGCTCACCTCATTCTTGAGATATACACGTCGTACTAGGTATTTCGCAATAATGGAGCAGTGGCACATTGCGAACTGATGCTGCTGGCATTGCCAAACGCTGGACCATGCGGCCTGAAAATCGTTCGCCCCGATACACGACACAGTCGGATGAATTGCCGGTGGCGAAGTAGCCTGCCAGGTCGGTAACATGTGCGGCCGAAGGGGAGAAGATGAACAAGAACCGAAACCGAGCTGCAATGGCTTCGGTCGCCACCACCATTTCCATGTTGATGTTCAACACCGCATGGGCTGACACGATCACCGGGAAGGTGGTTGCCGTCGCTGACGGTGACACGCTGACAGTGCTGAACGGGCGAGAAGAAATCAAGGTCCGACTGAGCGCCATTGATGCACCCGAATAGAAGCAGCCATTTGGTACCCAGTCCAAACAAGCTCTGTCAGACCTGTGTTTTGGTCAGCAAGCAACCGTTGAAACCCATGGTCATGACCGGTATGGCAGAACCATCGGTGATGTGACCTGCAAAAACCGATCAGCCAACACTGAGCAAGTTAGAACCGGCATGGCTTGGGTCTACGTCAAGTACGCGCCCAAGAACAGTACGCTACACGCTGAAGAGAAGCTTGCACGTGGACTGCGTGCTGGACTGTGGGCTGATGCCTCTCCTAGTCCGCCATGGGAATGGCGCAAGCATGATCGGGAGTGAACTGATCAATTACTGTCTTCACTAAATAGCTTTGGGTTGTAGAACATCAGGAGATATGTTTCCAAGCTTTCCCTGTAGCGATAGCAGATAGGAAGGACTGAGATATTCCGAACTGAGATTGTATTTCTATTCTTGATAAGCGGCCTTCTTCAATCAGTTTGCGTATTTCAGCTATCTCGGCTTCGGTGTATTTATAACCATGCAATCCTTTATCTTTTCTTTGCTGCCTAAAATGGGATGTATTTTCTGATCGACTAATAATCCTTAAATTGGATACACTATTGTCGGATTTATCCCCATTAATATGATCAACTATACTCTGATCGGAGATGCTCCCGATAAATACTGTGGCGACCAAACGAGATACAGCCCAGTTTTGAGTCTTGCCATCCGCCCGAATATTTACATATTTGTAACCCGGTTTGTTTGTGCCGGGTTTAAGCAATTTATTATGCTTCTTAGACCAGATTCGACCATCAGCAGAAACAAGATAACCATCAAACGGAGCAGGTAGCCAAGTTGTATCAGAGGGAGGAGTAAATTCATGACCGTTAAGTCGCAAGCGGATACATTCTTGGCAGCGGAGTTTGCCACCAGGAATCTCATGGCCGCGACTACAAAAACCAGATGATTTTCGTCCTGCGTTTCCTCTTCCCTCAACCACCCATCTCTTGGCGTTTGTTTGCCTTGTGACAAGTTCTAAATTATCTAATCGGTTATCAAGCTTGTTCCCGTTTATATGATCAATAACAAGTCCCGGTTGATCGCCGATGAATGACTCTACCACTAGCTTATGCACATACTGGCGGCGAACAACACCCTGTCCAAGTGATAGCGCAACAGAGTAATAGCCTATAGCCATAAGAGTTGGTTTCAGAGGTCCACGGGGACCCATCACATTACCATGATTACTCACCTGATAACGGTTACTCGTACCTAAAACAGGTCGCCATAACTCAGGCGAGTTACCTTCAATGAATGTCATCTGGTTTAATGCCTGCTATGGCCAAATATAAATAATTTAACAGTGAATCAATATGCGTTGGTTTCACACATTGTGAACGCACTTTAACAAACAGTCATGGATATTTCACAGCTTAAAAAATCTTTTCTCAATTGAGTAGTCGGTTGAATTTTTATACAGCATCACTCGGATGCACATTAAATAGCGAGGGTCAACTATTCTGTATTCCTTTGTTTTGGGGTTTTTCCTCAAAAGTGGGGAGTCCGTTGATGCGAGTTCAGCAAGTATGGCGGCAAGACCCATATTTGTCTCTTTTGCCGTATTCGGGAATTCGGTTTTAATCATCTCGACTATTGATAGTGCATCGATTTGATGACTATTCATGTGTCCAATACAGTATATGGCCTGATTTCTGCGGGCGATGGTTGTCTGCTTGCTGTTAAGATGAGATTCAATAACTGTGTAGGCCTGTCTAAGACCAATAGAAAGCCATTTTTTATCCGATTCTTCAAGGCAGCTAAAAGTGTAACCAGCCTTTGAATCTTCTATTTCATATGCAAGGCGTTCGCAATACTCTTGTACCCTTTGCGCAACACCGAGGGTTCGATGATGCACGTGAGTGGATATTTCATTAAGCTCAGCCGCTGTTAACCCCATATGAAGCAATTCATTGAAACCCTTTTCGACTAGCGTGCCTACCATTGGCTTTGTCAGGCTTCCGACTTTGGGCAACTCTTCCAACCTGTTTGCAACAGATTCAATATTTTTTGTTTTAGCGAAGTATTCAAGTATTCCGTTTGGAACTCCCACAATCAAAAATTTGATGTTAAACTCTCCGAATACCGGGTCATCAAGTAAAAGCAATATATTGCCCAACTCATCCATTAAGTTTGGTTGTTCAAATATTGCCTCCAAATTTTCCAATACAACTATGGCATCGCCTGTGCCAATTTGGCTGCGAAAAGATGACATTGATTCGTACAGAGGATCAATCTTGTCCACTTTGTAATGAGTATTGTTTGATAGTTTTCCATCGGCTACTATTGCCTTGACGGATGCCTCTTTGATCTCATCAAATCCAATCTTCGTAACTTTTCCTCGAGGCATTAATGCGCTGTATATTTCCTCTGAAACAGAATTAATCCGTGATGCATTTGCGCAGTTTGCAACTTTGTAGTGGAATCCCATTTGAGCGAATACTTTTTTGTATAGCCAAGACTTTCCATTCCCACTCTCGCCAAAAAGTATGCTGTGCATTGACCCTTGAATTGACCTGGATAGTGCAACTTCAAGGGAAACTCGTGGAACATAAGTCTTCAGATTAACCGCTGAAGTTCTTGGTGTAAATACTTCATTAATTTTCATGCGAATATTTGGGGCTATAACCAGAGTTGGTACGAGGCGTGGAAATGATGAATTAATGTGTTTGCAAATGCTTGATTAAATTTGCCTACAGCGTATGGCACTAAAGCAAACTGGGAATCTTACGACGCTGCACTGGCCGGATGTACTTGGTCAAGGTGGCGATGCTGCGGTGTCCAGTGGTCTCCATTATCTGATGCGGCAACAGGGTGTCAGCAGCAGTTGATGCATAGCCAGCCCGGAGACTGTGTCCACTTGACCGCCTCGTGGTCGCCACCTGCACGGCCCACGCTCTCTTTGACAATCAGAGCCACGGCATGGGTAAACAGATTACCACCAATGGTCATATCGAACCCGGCGTAAACAAATTCCAGCTTTAATGCAGGATCGGAAGGCAGTCTGAGTATTCAATATGGAATCGCCTTACGTGTTCCATGTTGTGTGGGTTACCAGTCAAGATGGCAATCAGTTGGGTGGCGAGTGCCACTATTGCGTTGGAATTTCGTACAACGTCGTAAGTTAGTTGGGCAGGGTAACCAACGAGCGTTCGAGATAACGGATGAAGACCGCCGTGGGTGTAACTGTTCATAGCCTTCCAAGTCACGTCGCGGTACTGCTTAAGTTGCTCAACGATAGGTGCGGGGGCCGTGCTGCTTTTCTCAAGTTCCTTCAACATTTCGGCCAGCATCAAACCCTCATTGGCCCGCTTCGCACTCTCCACAGTCAGTGGCTCACTGAGCTTCTCGACCCATGTGTCACTGGCAGCATACAGCAGCCAGATTCCACGAACCAAACTTTCAAATTGGGGCCGCATCAGGGTGAAAGCTGAAGGGTAGTAACCTCGACTGATAAGAACGAGTGCACCGGCGGCATGTTCCACAGATAGCATCCCAGCTTGAAAGGCAACCAAGTACCGCTTACCGTCAGCAGGAATCAAACCGCTGGCAAATTCGTGTACATCAGCTTGAAACTCACCAGACCGTTCGATTAGTACCTTGAGTTTTTCGTCGTTCATTTGAACCATAGCGGTGAGTGAGAGCTAGTTACCATTTCCATCTGCCAGGCATATCCTCTAAATTCTTATTGCGCTCATCCACTTCAGACTGTTTTTCTTCTTCAAGAATACGTTTAAACCATTCGTATGTTTCAATGCATTTTGTCCGGGTCTCTTCATCTACTGTCCTGAGTTTTTTTCTGAAATCAACTCTGTTAACAGTTACGTAAGCCCCAAGTTCATCACTGTAAGTCGTTTCGTATTCATTATCATGGTTATCTAGTCGAAAAAGAGTCACTTTATCAGGATCGCCCTCGTCCTCTATTCTCTCGTACACCCATATTTGCCCCGTGAGCTTATCAGCTCCGACCCATATATTTCTGCTGCCAATACCGCGCGAATTGGTCACAATCCACTCCTTGCATGGTTTAATTCAATCGTCAATCATTTCAATGTACTTTCGCCTGTAAAACATACATAGCTGTTCTACCGAGGATTGCTCCAGCTCTTCGTTGAGGATGTTCTCAAAAAAAGATCCAGTATCCAAAGTATGTTTACAGAGGACGCCGTCAGAAATATTGTATATCTCGGTTGTATCTCTTGGTCTGGAGTTGGATTCATCTATATACAGGCACAAGCCCATAGTTTGATGCCTGAATACATATCCATTAATATGCTTTATGGTAACTGGAAGAAGGGCTCCATCAAATGATTTGCCATTATTTAATCGTTCTTGCACTATTGTGTTTAATCGAAGGTTTGCTTTGTCTCCGCTATACACATGGGTGAATTCTGATATTTTGGCTTTATCTACATTATGTAGTCCAAAATAGTCGTGTACCTTTCCTCCACTAGAAGTTTCAACAGGCTCTAGTGTTCCAGCTGTATTCCAGAAACTGTTTTTCATGCTTCCTCCGTGTTTAAAAATAGTTTGCAAGCACACATTTATCAAAGCAAACTTGGAATCTTTCGCCTCTGCACTGGCCGGATGTACTTGGTCAACGTGGTGATGCTCCGGTGCCCAGTGGTCTCCATTATCTGATGCGGCAACAGGGTGTCAGCAGCAGTTGATGCATAGCCAGCCCGAAGGCTGTGACCACTAACCGCCATATGGTCACCACCAGCCCGCTCCACACTCTCTTTGACAATTAGAGCCACAGCATGGGTAGACAGGCTGCCGTTGACGTTTCCATGCCGGTCAACACTGCGAAACACCAGCCCTTCGGCCACCTCTGATTTCTTAAGCCACGTCTCCAGCGCATGAACAGGGCACCGCCTCACGTTACTGGCGAACGGAATGTGGACCTGTCTTGACTCGCCTGTCTGGTCTGTCTTGCTGCGCGGTAACTCGATTTCAATGCCTGAACTCAAACGAGTGATGTGTTCAACACGTATGCCAACCAGCTCACTGCGACGGAAAGCACCGGCAAAGCCAACCAGCAGCAGGGCACGGTCACGGAAAATTTTCATCAAGTTGTCCTGCTTATCCACCATGGCCAGTGCTTCAAGCAGATCGTCTTTGACCAGGGCTGCGACACGCCGTTGTTTGGAGCCCTTTACCCGACGAATACCGGACATCACTTGTTTCACACGTGGGTTCTTGGTAGGCGATGGAGCCGAAATTTCAACATGCGCTTGATGGATGGCAGCAAGTCGGCGTTCCAGCGTTGCCACCGACAGGTTTTCGGCAGCAGCGGCCAAGTATTTCACCAGCACCGTAGGACTACATGGAATTGAACCACCAGCCGCAATGAATTGGCGCACATCGTTTGCATACGCTCGTTTGGTGGCATCGGACTTGGCGGCAGAGATATATCGCTCAACAGCGGTGTCCTCGCCAGCATCTTGCTTTTCTTTAGATTGAAAATAGGCGTGCTGGCTGGAAACAACAGACAAAGCTGCGCCAGCGCGCCTGATTGGCACGAGATTTTTTTTCATTTGGGAGGCCTTTCTGGCTTTCGGTAAGTGTGGTTTATCGTGAGTCAGACACGAAAAGCAATAGATCGCTCATGACCCGATTCAGATAACCAGATTTGAGATAAGATGTGAATATGGAGACAAAAATGTCAACAAGAAAAAATAATCATCTTGACGTAATGATTCTATCAGAAGGAATGCAACTTGAATTTAATTTGGCAATTGACAGTTGAATAGGAATTAAATCAATAGAAATTATTGGTCAAGATAGCTATTTTTCTTGCATCAGGGATGCAGCCGGAAAAATGAGGTTAATCACTTTTCCCGGTGAGCTCATGCTTTTTCTGCAACACCAACTCCCAACGGACAGTAGTTGTGATGACTTGAAATGTGTTGTAAACAAATGACTTAAGGAGCAATACAAGATATATACTCCAAGACCCAAAAAAAACCAATGCAATGGAAACTGGCGCCTTGTAGATCAAACCAACTTTCCACGCACTATCGGTTGAGCTCAACGCCTTGCCGATAAGGATAGACAGCAAACCTTGTTGCTGAGCAAAAAGAGCGAAGCAAATGCAGACGAACAAATAGGCAATGTAGTGGCTGAAGACCAGCATGAACTGCACAAGGTTGTACTTCAAGTAGCTCTCGCCAGACGATTCAAACTCAACCTTTGCCATTGTGACGAAAATGTCTAACTTGGTAACAGTTACAAAAACTGTGAAACCTGCGATCAAGAATCCCAAGATAGAGGTGCTGAATGAGAGCCCAATCTCAGCATACTTTCGGAGTACAACTGAAAGCGCCGGAGCGTTGTCCCATTGCAGATAGCAGAACGCTATCAACGCCAAGGCCACAAACAAAGTAACCCGGCGATTGAACTTCGAGTGCGGAAATTTTCTGCCCAATAAATAGAGGGCGAGTACAGTTTTTTCTCGACCAAGATCATCTGGTTCAGGTGTTGTCATCTTGACCGCCTGAGAATTGTTGAGCCAATCGAACTAACTTGACTTCCTTTTCAACAGATATCTCTTGGACACCAGTGCGAACTTGACCAGATTTCTTGTATTTCGCAAAAATTGAATAAAGCTTTAGAGCTGCTTGCTTCATTACCTTTGGCACGCCTTCGATCAAGACTTGAATCTTGAAATCGTCATTCGTGCCTGAAAGCTTGCGCCCTTCGGCATCAGTGCCTGAGAGTGCCACCTCAGCATTCCCATCAAGTGCACTTTCTGCATGGTCCTTGACGTGGCCTTTTAACAATCCCTCTGGATTTCGATAGCTGACGGTTGCCGACGATGCATGAAGTTGATTGCCTTGCGCGCGGAATTTCTTAAATAGCCCGTCATTATTTATCTCGTTGTTTGGCTTCAGCAGCTTGATCGAGAATGACTTCAGCTTATCAAACCGTTCTACAAATGCTTCCAATGACTCTTCACTTGCAAGTGAGACAACCTCAAGATTCGGATAAGGGTATTTGCCTAGAACAGATTCCTTGGTCTTCTTTTTCTGTTCACGGTTAGCCCCTTCTGGGAACTCTTGTTCTAACAGGCTTTCAAGGGTAGACTTAACGAACGCTTCGTGCGCATGCTTCAGAAATCGCTCCGTCGTGGTGCAAAAACTGTCCAGACCAGGAGCCCCAGTGACCTCCGGTAGAAATAGCAGCTTGTGATCTCTGAGAATCAGGACAAAGAGAGACGATGGAGCCGATGGCAACTTTTGAATACTTGTGATCAGTTTTCCATCTTCATAGATTTGATCCCGTTTCAGGATGGTGTCTTTGACGAACTTACCAACGATTGCGGGTTCAGTATTTCTTCCTTCCGTATGGATTGAGATTAATTCGACATCGTGGAAGAAGTAGGACGTATCCTTGTATGTCCTCCTGAGCTTTGTATCGGTAAATGCCGGAATGACGACCTCTTCGCAGAGGTCAAGCATTTCCAAGTTACCAAAGTGGCAGATGAAATTTGCAAATTGGACCGAACGTTTATTTGTTGCCATTGTGTTCCCTGTTCTTTGGTATTTATCGTTTTCGGCACTTTAGATTGATTGAAATGCCTCAGCTTTGCTGAGCAACCCGTCCACATCCTTAAACTTGCCGTACACCGCCGGGTTTTCACCCACCGCCAGCGCCTTGAAGTGCGCCGTGCCGCATTTAATCTTGCCGCCTTCACGGTCGCGCAGGTCTTCGTCGAACAGGCTGCTCTTGGTTTCCACCACGAAGTACAGGCGCTCGTGCCCATCGCGCTCGATCAATACAGCCCAGTCCGGGTTGTAGCTGCCCAAGGGCGTCGGCACCTTGAACCAGCTGGGGAGCTTGGCGTACACCTTGACCGCGTTGTTTTTCTCCAGCTGGTCGGCAAACTCCCACTCCACCGCTGAATCGATGGCCACGTGCTCGTAGACCGACTTTTCGGCGTTCATCCGCGCGTTGTGCTCGTTCAGGTAGCCCATCAGCACGTTCTTAGGGTCTTCAAACAGTTCCTGTGCCCAGTAGGAGTCGTCCCCCAGCCGCTGGTACTTGATACCGTCCACCAAGGCGAGACGTTTACAGCGGTTGATGGAATAGGCCGCCAACTCGTTGAACTGCTGGGGGTTGCGCTTGAATTCGTTCAGGCGCGTGCTTTCGGTCAGGATGCGTGCAATCGTCTTGCGCGTTAGCTGGGTGCGGTCCTGCAGTTCCGTGAGCAGGTCGGGCAACTCGATGTCGTTCTCGTTCAGCGTCACGGTGTCCGCACCGGCCTTCTCGATGGCACCCACGCCAGATTTGGCAATCTCGATGCCGGCCTTCCGCCATTGCAGCCGGGTCTTGGCCACCGGGGGCATGTCGTTCAAGGCGTCGATGCACTTCTCGATCAACTTCTCGTTGTCGAAGTGCACGCGGTACGTGGTCTTGTGCTTGATGCGGTCCCACAAGGCTTTGAACTCAGGACTCACCAGCACTGACTTGCGCACCGCAATCTGCTTGCGCTCATCGGCGTTTTTCACTTCCAGCTTGCCTGACAGCTTTTTCAGCACCCCCGTGATTTGTGCCCGCTGGGCTTCAAAGTTGGCAGGCAGCACCAAGGTGCCGTCTTTCAATGCAGTCTTTAACGCATCCTGGACTTTGCCCTTGTCTGTGATGTAGCCCTGCGCCTTGAGGTGCGTCCACAAGGCCTTTGATGCCTCGAAGCCCAGTGCGGCAAGCTCACCGTTTTCTTGCTCCACAGAAATCGCGGCGAAGACATGTGGCTTGACGATGCCAAAGTCGATGCCGGCATCCTCATAGTCCTTTTGCAGCCTTTCCGCGAACTGTTCGTAGCTTTCCGTGGCGATCACGGTCAGGGTGTTGATCTCGAAGCCGCGCAGCCGTTCGCCTTGCTGGTTCACGCACAGGCGCAGTCCGCGGCCGATGGTTTGACGGCGCCAACGTTCCGTCTCGCGCGTAGAGAAGTTGCAAATCTGGAAGACGTTGGGGTTGTCCCAGCCTTCCTTCAAAGCAGAGTGCGAGAAGATGAATTTCAGTGGCGACTCAAAGCTCAGCAGCTTCTCTTTGTCGCGCATGATGAGGTTGTAGGTGTCATCATCGGCGGCGGTGCTGCCACTGGTGTCCTTCACCATTTCCACCATCTTGCCGCCCACCTTCTTCTTGTCGATGGAGAAGTAGCCGTTGTGGACCTCATCGGCTGCGGTCGTCAGGTCAATCTCATTGAAGAGGCTTTGATAGTCGGGGTGGCGTGCCCACCGCTTGTATTCCTCTTCAAACATCAAGGCGTACTCGCCCTTCACGGCGTTGCCTTGGTCGTCGTACTGGCGGTACTTCGCCACTTCGTCAATGAAGAACAGGCTCAACACCTTCACACCCAACGGGCGAAGGCGCTTCTCTTTGTCCAAGTGTTCCTTGATGGTGCGACGGATCATTTCGCGCTGCACGGCAGATGCATCCACATCGCCCCACGCATCACCCACGCGCAAATAGACCTCGCTGCCGGGCACCTTCAGTTCCATAAACTGGTTGCCCTTGGCTGTGCGGATTTCACCGATACGGATGTCGCTGTACAGCGGGCGCTTGGTTTCCTGCTCAAGGTCGAAGCCGTCTTGCACCGTGATGGTCTCGCGGCGCACAGCTCCCGCCGCATTCTCCTTGTCCACTTCGATGCTGGCGGTGATGAGCCCCTTCTTACTGTTGACGGCCAGCAGCTTCACGTAGGGCTTGTTGTTGCCGCCTTGCACGGTGGCCGCCGCCACCTCAATCTGCTTGACCAACTTCTGCTCGTAGGCGTCCACAGCATCCAGTTGGTAGACCATGTTGTGCTTGTCCACGTGTGTGGCGGAATAGCGCAAAGAGCACAGCGGGTTCATGTGGGCCAAGGCCTTCTTACCCTTGCCGTCGATGCCGCCGTCCACGCTCTGTGGTTCGTCCACTATCAAGATTGGCCGGGTATTGCGAATCAAGTCGATGGGCCGCTCACCACCGGTCTTTTCGCTGGCCCGGTACATCTTGTTCTTTGATTTCTCGCGGCGCTTGGCCTCGTCAGACTCTTCAGCCGCTGCGGCCGCCTCGTCACCGAACTTGTTGATCGCGCCCACGGTGATGACCATGATCTGAATGTTGGGGCTGGTGGCGAAGTTCCGCACCTCACCCAAACGGTCAGAGTCGTACTGGAAGAACTCGTAGCCCTTTGCACCCGGGTACAAGCTCTCGAAGTGCTCACGGGTGATCTGCAAGGTCTTGTTCACACCTTCCTTGATGGCCACCGAGGGCACCACCACCACGAACTTGGTGAAGCCGTAGCGTTGATTCAGCTCGAACACCGTGCGCAGATAGACGTAGGTCTTCCCCGTGCCCGTTTCCATTTCCACGGTGAAGTCCAAAGCCTGTTTGGGGTTGAGTGGGTCAGATGGCTGCAGGCCGTTGCGCAGCTGAACCTTCTGCAAGTTCTCGCTCAACTCTTCGTCAACGAGCAGCTGCAAGGCGTTGCCAATGCCGCCCTCGGCAGTGAACTGTTTACCCTCAAAGCTCTGTTGACCAGAATCAGTCAGCGCCTGTGCTGTGACGGTGAACACCGAGCGGCAGACTTCTTGTCCACGGAAGAGATCGCATACCGCCTCAATGGCAGCCGCTTGATAAGGGAGGTCCGATTCAAAGTGCAGTTTCATGTTTCATGCCTCGCTCTGGTCAACGCCTACTTGCGAGGGCCGGAGTCGAATTCTTGTGAAGATTGTCTTGCGCGTCATGGACGCCCCGCCAAGTCTTGATAGACGGCACGCACCTCGGCTAGCTGCGGCGCCAAAGTCTTGGTTCCAGATAGCAGCACCAGGTTTTGTCGCGCACGTGTGATACCTACGTACAGACGATTGATATGCGACGCGTTACTGAGGTCGTATTGGTCAACACCAGCCAACAGCACTACGTCGAACTCCAGTCCCTTGGAGTTCGCCACGTCAGCGAAATGACGCACATGCCGCCGTGCCAGATTGACCTTCTCTGAAAGCTCTGCCTCAACCATGCGTTCACGAAGCTCTACTTCTAGGCGCTTGTAAACCTTTGCTGCTGTCACAGAGTCAGGAAACAGTACGGCCACGGTTTGGTGTCGCTTAGCCGAGACCAAAGCCTCCAGAATGCGTACGTCCATGAGTTCATCTGTCTCGCACACTTGAATACGCGGTCGGATCAAGCTTGACCCTTGTTGTTTGGCTTTGTCGGCCAACGAGGGCGGCGGAGGTTCCCCGCCTTGCAAGACGGCACGGAAACTGCCGCTGAACAGGGCCAATCCTGGCGCTTCGGCTTGACGGAGGTTTTCGGTCAGCTTCACATGAGGCACTGGTTGCCCTGGGAAACAGGCCTTCAGATCAATGCTGCTGCCGTGGTGCAGCTTTTGTGCGATGTCTCCCACGACCGTTACCGCTCGGTACTTGGGGTTCGCTTGCTCTACCATCAGAAAGACCTGCTGTTCAGTGAAGTCTTGAACCTCGTCCACAAACACGGCTTGATAGAACGTGGGTTCCTGCAGCTGCCTCAATCCACCTTGTTTCAGGCCTCGGCCCATCAAGTGGCTCAAGCACAGCAGGAGGTCAATGTCTTCGTCTGCCAACTTGAACTTACTCAGCTGCGCATAGAGTCTCTGGGCAAGGTCAGCATCCGGGAACATACCTGCGGACGACTGCAATGCAGCAAGGTATTGGTCGGCTACGCTCGCCAGTGGCTGCAGCAGTTTGCGGCGTACAACACGTCGAAATACAGCGTCTGGTGTGCTGTTTCGCGGTTGACCGGGTGCTGGCGGCTCTCCCGCGCCATCTGCTTCTTCTTCGGCTAGCTCTTCTTCGGCCTTCTCATCCATCACAGGCAACAACGGTAGCTTGGCGCGGCCCCAGCCCAGCATTCGCGGTAAGCGGCGCAAGGCTCCGTCCACGGGTGCATAAATCAGCTCCGTGGCCTCGGGCAGCAGTCGCATGAAAAGGTGATTCACGTCAGACGCCACTGCATAAACATTCTTGCCCGATGGCTCGCGGGCGATCACTTTGCCGGACGCCATCAGCACCCTTATCTCGTCCGACCAAGCCAAGGGCTCGCCAGTCGTCGTCAGCAACTGCAACGAGGTGTCGATAGGTCCATTTGCATCAAGGAAAACCAGACGCTGACCCGATGCAAAGTACAGCGCAGCCTTGTGTTCCACCAGCTTGCGTGCCAAGGCGTTCTCATCTGGAGCGAATAGAGTTTTGCCATCCACACGGGTCCAAATCACTTTGGCCCCCATTACCCGTTTGCGAACGTCCTCGACTTTGTTCAGTAGCCGAGTTGCGAGTCGATCCAGAGCAAATGCGCCTTGACGCGGGGGCTGAGCCAGTTCGTCCGCCACTTCTTGCAGGTCGTGTTGCAAGTGCTCAAGCGCAACTTTGGCAACCCGCACCACCTTGGCACGGACATCCGGCTCAAAGGGCTCTGCCAACTCCGTTGTATTGGGTAACGCCGCAATCAATTGATTTGCAATTTGCCTGGCAATGGCTTGGTCGGCGGCGTGCAACCACGCCATGGTTGACGCTGCATGCGCATTGCGTGCTTCGGTGAATCCAACCCATCGACGCCCCGGTACCGGGCTCCGGGTCAGGCTGCGATGTTCACGAAGCCGGGTCTGCAGCTCCTTGTATTCATGCACAGGAAGGTTGGGCAAGTCGATACGGCGACAGGTCTCTTGCAGGTACTGAATCAACTCGCCCGTGCGAACAAAGCCGACACAACTCTCTTGCGAGAACTGCCCCGCAAAGTCTGCAGACCAGTAATCTTGGTCTTGCCCCACCACGTCACGGAACAGCTGTTCATCCGTGACGCTTGCCGCGTTGAAGGTGGTCAGCATCTTCGTTCGACCCAGTGCCGCCGAAGTCTTGCCGGAGCCGGCAATACCTTCTACGAACATTGCCCCCACAGGCGAGCGCGCGATGATCTGGTTTTGTTCAATGGTTTGATGAGTGAAGAAACGCTCGCTCAGGCCGAAGTACTCTTCTTGCTTGACCGGGGGCTCATCAGGATTCCAGTCTTCGTCGCCATCAATCTCCAGCTCGGTTTCAGCGTCGTCTGCTTCTTCCACAACGGTGAACTCCGCAATCTGGACTTCAGCAGGCGGCAGTTCAATGACTGGTTCAGGTGTGGCGACGGGGGCGACTGGTTGGACTTCTGCTGGCTGCTCTGCTTCGGTCGGCACCGACGGTTTGACGGGCTTCTTTTTGCCGATGAAGGCCCGCAAATCGGTAACAGCATCCTTGCCGTCTTCGCCCAAGATGCCCATGTGCAAGAAGTTGCGCACATTGGGTTCAAAGTCCGGGCCTCCGAAGCGGTCAAATGAACGAACTTCCGTTACTCGGTATTCACCCCATAACTTGCTACGTCCTTCAAAACCAAGATGGCAAATCGTTGCCAATCGTCCAACAGGCGAGTGAGGGGTGCAGTAGGTGGCCACAGGGGGACATGTTGCCTCGGTAGGACTCAAACGAATCTCTATCTTTCCTTTAAGTTCGGTATCAATGAGAACGGTTTTGGCATACGCGCTTCGTCGGAGCAGTTTGTACACAGGCGCATTCGAGCCTGAAACATACCCTCGTGAATCTGCAAGCCCCCCGAGCGGGTCAAGCGTTTGATCCTCATAGATCATCCGGTCAGCGTAGTCGATCACCCTTTCCACAATGGCAATCTCTTCCGCGCTGTAGTCGCGCTTGTTTTTGTCGCTCAGAGCCATGTTTTTTCCCTTGTTTTAGTTGAAGCCCCCTCGAATTCCTGATCCAGTCAGAAGTAGAGGTTGGGGAATTGTTT
>ERZ761609.59-NODE-59-length-169153-cov-36.584442_pt1 | contig 169153 bp, 158 predicted proteins | sample MGYA00511163_ERZ761609 | MGnify/ENA primary metagenome ERZ761609 (study PRJEB28899, sample SAMN02445070) | bioreactor sludge metagenome | biome: EBPR sludge | place: Australia: Brisbane, Thorneside Wastewater Treatment Plant | collected 2011-12-16 ... | reverse complement strand
ACGGCTCACGTAAAGCAAACGGGTCAGCATGGCATCAGCCTTTTCGGGGAATGAGGGACAAAAATTCGCGACGCAGGTTGGGATCTTTCAGGAACACGCCGCGCATGACCGAGTTGATCATTTTGCTGTCCATGTCCTTGACGCCCCGCCAGCCCATGCAGAAGTGGCTGGCCTCCATCACGATGGCCAGGCCGTCGGGTGAAGTTTTTTCCTGGATCAGGTCGGCCAATTGCACCACGGCTTCTTCCTGAATCTGGGGGCGGCCCATGATCCATTCGGCCATGCGGGCGTACTTGGACAGGCCGATAACGTTGGTGTGCTCGTTGGGCAGCACCCCGATCCACACCTGGCCGATGACCGGGCACAGGTGGTGGCTGCAGGCACTGCGGACCGTGATGGGGCCGACGATCATCAACTCGTTCAGGTGCTCGGCATTGGGAAACTCGGTGACCGATGGCCCGTGCACATAGCGTCCCTTGAACACCTCGGTGAGGTACATCTTGGCCACACGCCGGGCGGTGTCCTTGGAGTTGTGGTCGTTCTCGGTGTCGATGACCATGCTCTCCAGCACACCTTGCATTTTGGATGCCACCTCGTCGAGCAACAGGTCGAGTTCACCCGGCCGGATGTACTCGGCAATGTTGTCGTTGCCGTGGTAGCGCTGGCGGGCAGCCGTGAGCCGCTCGCGGATTTTGACGGACACCGGGGTGCCATCTTCGTTGTCAACTGCAGACATGTTGAGATTGCTCGGGTAAAAGTGTGCTGCAGGGAAGCCACAGCGGTGCTCAAGCATGCTACCACTCGTCCTTCGGGGTGTCGGCAAGCCGGCAATAACCACACCATTCGAATGTCACAAGCCGCCAGCGCTTTACCCACATCACTTTATCACTACACATTTTGTATCCATGCACCAGACCGCTGCAAAACGGTCAGTACTTGTGCCCTGTGAGAAACAGCAGCGTGCGCATCAGGCCGAATGCGATCCGGTCCAGTGCACGCTGGTGCCAGGGGCGGTTCAGCAAGGCGGCGTGGTCAATGGCACGCGAGCCGTGGGTCAGTGCGCGGTCCAACCGCTCGCGCAGGTCTGCCGCAAACTGTGGATCGACCGTGACCACATTCGCCTCGCGGGCCAGCAACAGGCTCAACGGATCAAGGTTGCTGGAACCCACGGTGGCCCACCGCTGATCGACGACCGCCACTTTGGCGTGCAAAGCACTGGGCGTGTATTCGCGGATGTCCACACCGGCATCCAGCAGTTGCTTGTACACAGGCCGAGCCGCGTGGTACTGCATGAATCCCTCGTAGCGCCCCTGCAGCAACACCCGCACCCGAACGCCACGTCGCACCGCCTGGAACAAGGCCTTGCGCAAACGACGCCCCGGCACGAAGTAGGCATTCGCAATCAGCACCTCGCTGCGTGCAGCAGCAATGGCCTGCAAATAGTTGCGTTCGATGTCGGCCCGGTGCCAGATGTTGTCGCGCAGCACCAGTTGTGCGAACGCATCGGTCACCGGCGGTGGAGGCACCGGATGGGCCGATGGCAGCCGCAGCGCACCAGCGGCCGCCCTGTAGGCAGCTGCCAGCACGCGGGACCACGTGGCGCGCGTCCGTCCGGGGGCCGCGCGCAGCGCCTGCCAGGCCCCCTTGAACTCGCGGTGCCGGACCCGACTGCCCACCATCAGCCGCCACCACAGCTGCATCATCGTGCTGTCGATGGCCTGTGCCAGCGGGCCGGTGCAACACACTGCAAAGTCGAAACGCGGGTGCTGCAGATCACCCTCACGGGGCTCGAAGTAATCGTCCAGCAGGTTGATGCCACCACAAAAGCCCAAGGAACCATCCACCACGCACAGTTTGCGGTGCAAGCGCCGCCACCGGCTGGGCAGCAGCAGCCCCAAGCGCCCCAAAGGCGCATAAACCTTCACCTGCACACCGGCGCGGTCGAATGCTTCTGCCCAGGGCGACGGCACTTCCCCGGTACCTACCCCGTCCACCACCAGCCTGACCGCCACCCCACGACCCGCTGCACGGACCATGGCCTCGGCCACCCGCAGCGGCGTGCGCCTGAAGTCGAAAATGTAGGTTTCCAAATGGATGTCGTGGTGAGCGGCGTCCATGGCCTCGATCAGTGCGGCAAACAGTGCTTCACCCCCTGTCAGCAGCACGAGGCGGTTGACTGGCACGCTCACCTGCACCGACGGCACCTCTGGCAGGACTTCGTCACTCATGCCCCAGCCCGCTGAATGGATGCCAACGCTGCACGTTGCTCACAACGCAAATTCCGCGATCAGCGGCAAATGGTCAGACATGCGCGCCCACGCCCGCCCGTGCGGCACCTGGGCATGCAGGGGCTGCAACCCACGGGCGTATATGCGGTCGAGGTGCAACACAGGCAGCCGCGACGGAAACGTGGCCAGGCGAATGCCCTCGAATGTGCGCAAATCGAGGTCGGCCATGGGCGAATGCAACCGACCACCCCAGTCATTGAAATCGCCCGCCACCACCAGCCGCTCATCGGCAGGCACCTCGCGCGCCAGGTAATGACCCAGCCGCTGGACCTGTCGGTCGCGGCTGCCCGCAAACAGCCCCAGGTGCACCACGATCACATGCACCGGGACTCGGGCGATTCGCACGACCACGTGCAACAGGCCGCGTTGCTCGAACCGGTGATCGGACACATCTTCGTGCCCGCTGGAGACCACCGGCCAGCGGCTGAGCAAGGCGTTGCCGTGCTCACCATGGCGGGTTTGTGCATTGGTGCGGTAGACCGCCTCGTAGCCTTGCGGCAACAGGTAGTCGGCCTGTGCCTGATCGGGCCAGCTGGGAAAATGACGCGCCAGCTTGCGGTGGTGGGCTCGCACCTCCTGCAGGCAGATCAGGTCGGCATCCAACTGTTCCACCGCATGCACCAGGTTGTGGATTTCCAGCCGTTTGGCCAGACCCAGCCCCTGCACGCCTTTGTGGATGTTGTAGGTGGCAATCCGAACGGTTTTCATGTCACCGATGATGCCACCAGCCAGGCGACCTCTGCAAACCCCCGCGCACCCGCTCAGGGCTCAGTCCTCAGGGGAGGCCATAGCGCGCAGGCAGTTGCATCACCGCCTCGGCATTGGAAGCAGAACTGCAGGTCCAGGCAGCCTCCCGCCATGACAACCAGCGAAACGCCACATGCTCGCGTGGGCTCAGCTGCACCGGCACCCGTCGCGGCAGGCAGAGGCCAAACACGCGCTCGGTGTTCAGCCACACCCCGGGGGCGTAGCGGTGTCGCCAGGCGGGGTAGATGTCGTACATGTTCTCAAGCCCCCAATCTGCCAGCATGTGTCCGTCTGCCTGGCAGTCAAGGCCTGTTTCCTCCTGAACTTCACGGACGGCGGTGGCGCGCCAGCTTTCCGCCTCGCGCTCCTTCGCGCCAGTGACCGATTGCCAGAACCCTGGGTTGTCGGCACGGTTCAGCAACAACACTTCGCCTTCAGCGGTGAAAATCACCACCAGCACAGATTGGGGAATTTTGTAGCACACATGCGTTGCCATATAAGCGGCAAGGCCTGTTTTTATATAAAACTACCGCTTTCCCGGCAGCCAGAGCGCTTGCACGCGCTTGTACAGGCGCCAAGCCGACCACAGCTTGCCACCCCAACGCCACAGGCGACTGGGCCGCCACACCACCAGCGCCGTGACCGCCACACCCACCCACAGTGGGTTGTGCCGGACCCACTGCACACCCAGGCGGACGCGGTCAATCGCGGTGAGTGCAGGAGACAGGGCCTGGGCATCGGCAACCAGCTGGGCCCGCAGGGTGCGCGAGCGGCCGACCAGCTCATGCCGCCGAGCAGCCAGGTCGTGTGCGGTGCTCACGGCTTGAGCGTCTCGCGGTCGCGTTTGAGTTCGCCCAGACTGGCTTCAAACAGGTGGCTGCCGCGCTGCATGCGATTCTTCGCCTGCCAGACAGCCACGCCCGCCAGGGTCAAGAACAGCACGGTGAAAGCCGTCAAGGCCACCAGACGGTGGCTGTCCCACAGCGCAACGGTGATGAGGATGGCCAGGAAACCCAAGCCCAGGCAACCCAGCACACAGGCCACCGCGACCAGCGCCAACAGCTCAGTCGCCCGATTGATCTCTTCGCGTGCTTCCACGCTGAACAGTTCAAGCCGCACCTGCAGCAAGGCCAGCAAGCGGCCGCCCATGCCCTTGAGCGTGTGGGCCAGCGGCGGCAGGGGAGGCGTCGTGGGCTCAGCCAAAGGGACCCCCGACTTTCAGCGCCACGGGTTCATTGGCCCATGCGGGGAGCCTTGGCATCACAACGGATCGCTCAGCGACGACCGATGAGCAAACCGACGATCAGGCCCACACCGGCGGCGGTACCGATGGCCTTCCAGGGATGCTCATGCACGTAGTCGTCGGTCGCGCGCGCCACTTCGCGTGTTTTGACCTTGATCGCATCCTCGACGTCTGCAAGTTTGTAGCGCGCTGCCTTGAGGTTCTCGGTGACACGCTCACGCAGAGCAATGATGCGGCTTTCGGAATTGTGTGCTGTTTCAGCCACCAGTGCTTCAGCATCGGTGATGAGCTGGCGCAAATCAGCGGCCAGACGTTCCTTGCTGGCAGTGGTGTCGGTGTACTCGGTCATGTTCGCTCCTTGATTGGGTTTACAAATACTTGCCATGAAGCACTGGCCCAGATGTTGGCCAGACCCGCAAAGGATACCAGCGACTCATGGCTCCATTTGAGAGGGAAAGGGAACATGCTTCAGAAAAAAAGGCACCTGACGGTGCCCTTTCGATGCAGTCGCAGACGATGACCTCATCGCCTGGGTGACCTTGCTTCAGCCAGCCTTGACGGCGTCGGGGTTGCGCAAACGGATGTGCAACTCGCGCAACTGCTTTTCGTCAACCGGGCTGGGGGCCTGGGTCAGCAGACACTGGGCACGTTGCGTCTTGGGGAAGGCAATCACGTCGCGGATGGACTCGGCCTTGGTCATCAGCGTGATCAGGCGGTCCAGACCGAACGCCAGGCCACCGTGTGGGGGCGCGCCATACTGGAGCGCGTCGAGCAGGAAACCGAACTTGAGCTGCGCCTCTTCCGGGCCGATGTTGAGCGCCGAGAAAACCTTGCTCTGCACGTCCGCGCGGTGAATGCGCACCGACCCGCCGCCCAACTCCCAACCGTTGAGCACCATGTCGTAGGCCTTGGCCACGCATTTGCCGGGGTCGGTGTCCATGTAGTCTTCATGGCCGTCTTTCGGCGCCGTGAAGGGGTGGTGCACGGCGTTCCAGCGGTTGGCCTCTTCGTCGTACTCGAACATGGGGAAGTCCACCACCCACATGGGAGCCCAACGGTCTTCGAACAGACCGGCCTTTTTCGCAAACTCGCTGTGCCCGATCCTGATTCGCAAGGCACCGATAGCGTCGTTCACCACCTTGGCCTTGTCGGCACCGAAGAACAGGATGTCGCCATTCTGTGCGCCGCTGCGCTGCAGGATGGCAGCAATCGCCACATCGTGCAGGTTCTTGACGATGGGGCTCTGCAGGCCCTCGCGTCCTTGCGCGACGTCGTTCACCTTGATCCAGGCCAAGCCCTTGGCACCGTAGATCTTGACGAACTCGGTGTACGCGTCGATTTCGCTGCGGCTCATCTCAGCGCCGCCAGGAATGCGCAAAGCCACCACCCGTCCGTTTTTCATCTGTGCAGGGGCGCTGAAGACCTTGAAGTCCACATCGGCCATCACATCGGTCAGTTCGGTGAATTCGAGCTTGACACGCAGGTCGGGCTTGTCGGAACCGTATCGGTGCATGGCATCGGCATAGGCCATCACCGGGAACTCGCCCAGGTCCACACCCATGGTGTTCTGGAACACGGTTTTGATCATGCCCTGGAACATGTCGCGGATGTCCTGCTCGGTCAGGAAGGACGTCTCGATATCGATCTGGGTGAATTCCGGCTGACGGTCGGCACGCAAGTCTTCGTCGCGGAAGCACTTGGTGATCTGGTAGTACCGGTCATAGCCCGCCACCATCAGCAGCTGCTTGAACAGCTGGGGGGACTGGGGCAATGCAAAAAACTGGCCGTCGTGCACGCGGCTGGGCACCAGGTAGTCGCGCGCGCCTTCGGGAGTGCTCTTGGTGAGCATGGGGGTTTCGATGTCGATGAAGCCGTTGGCGTCCAGAAACTTGCGCACCTCCATCGCCACCTTGTAACGCAGCATGAGGTTGCGCTGCATGTAGGGGCGGCGCAGGTCCAGCACGCGGTGGGTCAGGCGGGTGGTTTCCGACAGGTTGTCATCGTCCAGCGTGAACGGAGGCGTGACGGAAGGGTTGAGCACATTCAGCTCGTGGCACAGCACCTCGACCTTGCCGCTTTTCAGGTTGTCATTGGTCGTGCCCTCGGGGCGGGCACGCACTAGCCCCTTGATCTGCACGCAAAATTCATTGCGCAGGTCTTCGGCTGTTTTGAACATCTCGGGGCGATCGGGGTCGCACACCACCTGCACGTAGCCTTCGCGGTCGCGCAGGTCGACAAAAATCACGCCACCGTGGTCACGGCGGCGGTTGACCCAACCGCACAAAGTGACGGTTTGGCCCAGCAGGGCTTCGGTCACCAGACCGCTGTAATGGGAACGCATGGCCATATCAGACTTTCAGTAAAAAAACATTGCAGCGCTTCGTGCGCTCAGGATTGCGGTGCGGGCATGGCTTTGGCAGCAGGCACCCGCTTGACACCAGAAGGCGTGATCACGCCCATGGAAACCACATAGGTCAGTGCTTCGTCGACACTCATTTCCAGCTCGATGCAGTCAGCACGCTTGAGCATGACGAAATAGCCCCCCGTCGGGTTGGGTGTGGTCGGTACATAAACGCTGAGGCAATCGTCGGGGACATGCTGGGCCACCTCGCCACTGGGGTGTCCGGTGAGGAACGCGACGGTCCACATCCCTTCCCTGGGCCATTGAACCAGGACAGCTTTGCGAAAAGCATTGCCCTTGTCGGCAAACAGCGTGTCCGACACCTGCTTCACGCCCGAATAGATCGACCGGACGATCGGAATGCGATGCAACAGCGCATGCCACCAGTTGACAAGCCGGTTGCCGACGATGTTGGAAGCCATGGCACCGATGCTGACCACCACCGCCAGCGCAAACAGGACACCCAGACCCGGAATGCGGGCCCCTATCCAACGATCCGGATGCCAGGCTGTAGGCAAGATGTTCAGCGTCTTGTCGAGCGTGGATATCACCCAATCCAGCACGCCGAGCGTGATGATCAGGGGCACCAGCACCAACAAACCGGCCAACAACCACTTGCGCAAAGAGGCCATGCATTCAACCCATCAGTGGCAGGCGCACGATCCGCCGCAAGGCGTGGCGGGTGCCGGGCTGGCAGAGGCAGCAGTATCTGTTCCGCCAGAAGCGGGCGCTGCGGGTGCATCGGCAGACGCGGCTGCAGCCGACGTCGCAGCGGCAGCGCCGCCCTTGAAATCCGTGGCATACCAACCCGAGCCCTTCAGTTGGAAGCCGGCTGCGGTCAGTTGCTTGGAAAAGGCGTCAGCCCCACAGTGTGGACACACCGTCAGGGGTGCATCGGACATTTTTTGCAGGACATCCCGAGCGTGTCCGCAGGATCCGCATTTGTATGCGTATATGGGCATGGTGGTACGGGGGAGAGATGACGGAAAAACCCGCAATTATAAGTCGCAGCCCCCCGTGCTCTGCCACAGCCAGGACCAAGCTGAAAGCGGCGAGCTGACGACCGTCCCGACCATCCTGGCGGGCTACCAGATCCGAATGTGGAGATACAACTGCATGGCAAACAGGCCACCCACAAAACCGATGGCGGCGTAAACGATGGCCTGGAGCAACCGGTTGGTTCTCTGTTGCTCCTGCAGCAGTGCCCGCAGGTCGGCCTGAGGTTCCGCACGCTGACGCAACACGTCGTGCAGCAAACGCGGCAGTGCCGGCAAAAACTTGGCGTATTGGGGCGCTTCGGCCTTCAGTTGTTGCAGCAGTTTTTCCGGGCCGACCTGCTCCATCATCCACTTTTCCAGAAACGGCTTGGCGGTGCTCCACAAGTCCAGTTCAGGATCCAGCTGACGCCCCAAACCCTCGATGTTCAGCAAGGTTTTCTGGAGCAAAACCAACTGGGGCTGAATTTCAACGTGAAACCGCCGCGAGGTCTGGAACAGCCGCATCAACACCATGCCCAGCGAAATTTCGCGCAGAGGCCGGTCAAAGTAAGGCTCGCAAACCGCCCGGACGGCGGCTTCCAGTTCGTCCACACGGGTCGATGCAGGCACCCACCCAGACTCGATGTGCAACTCGGCCACGCGCTTGTAGTCGCGCTGAAAAAAGGCCGTGAAGTTTTGGGCCAGGTACTCTTTGTCGTATTCGGTGAGCGTGCCGACAATGCCGAAGTCGAGCGAGATGTACTGACCAAACGTCTCCGGTGCCAGGCTGACCTGGATGTTGCCCGGGTGCATGTCGGCATGGAAAAAGCCGTCACGGAACACCTGGGTGAAAAAAATCGTCACGCCATCACGGGCCAGACGTTTGAAGTCCACCCCTGCTTCGCGCAAACGCTCGATCTGGCTGATGGGCACGCCCGTCATGCGCTGCATGACCATCACATCCGAACGGCAGTAGTCCCACATCATCTCGGGAATCAGCACAAGATCCAGATCCTGCATGTTGCGGCGCAACTGTGCGGCACTGGAGGCTTCGCGCAGCAAATCCAGTTCATCGTGCAGGTACTTGTCGAACTCGGCCACAACCTCTCTGGGCTTCAGTCGCTTGCCATCGGCCGACAGCCGTTCGACCCACCCGGCCATGATCCGCATCAGCCCGAGGTCCTTCTCGATGACCGGCAACATGTTGGGCCGCAACACCTTCACCGCCACCTCGCGCCCGTCATGCAAAACGGCAAAATGCACCTGCGCAATCGAAGCGCTGGCAACGGGCACCCGCTCGAATGAGGCAAACACGTCTTCCAGCTTACGGCCGAACGCACGCTCTACCGTGGCCACCGACACCTCACTGGAAAAAGGCGGCACCCGATCCTGCAACCGGGCGAGTTCATCGGCCAGGTCGGGCGGCAACAGGTCGCGTCGGGTCGACAGCACCTGACCAAACTTGACAAAAATGGGCCCCAACGCCTCCAGTGCAAGGCGCAGGCGCTCGCCGCGTGGGGCGTCCAGGTTCCTCCCCCACGTGACCAGGCGGGTCAGGCGCCTCAACCAGGGATGCGAAAAACTGGACAACACCAACTCATCCAGTCCGTGCCGCAACACGACCCAGACGATGAACACACCCCGAAAAAAGCGGTTCATGACGATGCCGCACCACCGGACGGTGGCACCAGACGCTGCGCAAACATCTTCACGGCACCGACAGCCAGTGCACCCGTCTTGCACAGGGTGTGCGCCGGCACGTCGCCAACCACCCGTGACAGGTCTTCTTCCACATCCCAGCGCAAGTTGTCTGCCAGCCAGGCCACCTCGGCAGCCAGTTGGACGTCACCTTCAATGTTCACTGCAGGCTTGTCACCACGGGCGACCTTGCCCAGCACGGCGGGGAGGTCGTTTTCAGTGAGCATCACAGTCAGGTCAGGTGCTGCAGTCCCGTTCGTCACCCGCTCCAGCAATCCAGCGGGGCTGGCCTGCAAGGTCATTTCAAAACGTCCCCACACCATGCGCGCCGACTTGCCCACTTGCCGCCTGACGCGTTCCTGGGCCTGGGGCTCCTGCATCAGAACATGGTTGAGCAGCAGCACGATCCGGTTCTGAACCTCGTCGACCACCCAAGGGAGTGGCTGCAGAGAATCGAGCAAATTCTGAACCAGGCCGCTGCCTGGCAAAGGAGGAAGAGGAAAGCGGGGCATTTTGTTCATGCCCCGATTTTGACGGATTACCGATAGGGTCTGGCGCGTCTTACTGCAAAGCCTGCACGCCGGCGACCAGCCACCCGCCCTGGCCTGTCTTAGCTCGGCTGATGTTCCACACCTCTCTGAACGGATTGGGACCCGAGGACGGATCTTCGCGCACCATGCCCGAGAACTCGACACTGGCCATGTAGCCATGCGTGGATTCTTCGATGCCCAGCAACCGTGCTTCGAGCATGACCACCTCGGTGACGTTGGCAGCACCCGAGGACTGGCGCTCACGCTCCTGCAATTGGAGTTGAATCTGGGCCAGCATGTCGTCGGTCATCATGGCGCGCAACTGCGCCATGTCGGCGCGGTCCCAGGCAGCTTGCAGGCTGACAAAATTGGTGCGGGAAGCCTCCAGAAAACCAGCCACATCGAACCCCTGCGGCGCACCCCAGGAGGGCGTTCCGGGCAGGCTGGACCCCAGTTCGTTGCCCGAACGCTCAGCCTCTGCAAACCGGCTGGCCTCGAACGACATGGATTGCCGCTCCCAAGGGCGTGCGGACGCATCGTTGCCCACGTTCTGGGGGCTGTATTCACGCACCGACGAGCCTTTGGCCTGACCAGCGCCTGCACCCTGCAATGCCAGCGGGCTGCTGGGCGAAGCCTCACGGGTCTGTCGGCTGCGCATCACCCAGGCAGCCACTGCCACACCACTCAGCACCATCAGCCCGATCAGCAACACACTGGCAAACACGTCGCCCAAACCGAGGGTGGATGCCAACCACGCCAACCCCAGGCCCGCAGCCAAGCCGCCCAGCACACCGGTCCAGGCTTTGGGCTGCGCGGCAGCGGCACCCTTGGACGCCGCGTCGGCAGGTGAAGCGGCGGGAGCCTGTGGGGATGTTGCTGCCTGCCCCGCAGCAGGTGGCTGCTGCGCCACTTGGCCAGACTGCTTGCCGACGGATTCGCCCCCGCCCAACCGCTTGGCAGCAATGGACGGCTGCGCAACCAGCGCCAGCCCACACATCAACAACGACACCAGCCATTTCATGATCTGTCCCCTGTCAACACACCTTTTCTGGCCCGACCGGCGGGCAATCCGCCATTCACCTCAGCACTTGGTGCCCACGTGCAGCGCCACCACACCCCCTGTCAGGTTGTGCACATCGACGTGCCCAAAACCTGCGGTCTTCATGATCTGCTTCAGTTCTTCCTGCGCAGGGTGCATGCGAATCGACTCTGCCAGGTAGCGGTAACTGTGTTCGTCGTTGGCAATCACTTTGCCCAGTTTGGGCAATATGTTGAAGGAATACCAGTCGTAGGCCTTTTCCAATGGCTGGGCAACGCGAGAAAACTCGAGCACCAGCAAGCGCCCACCCGGCTTGAGCACACGACACATTTCGGCCAGCGCCTTGTCTTTGTGCGTCATGTTGCGCAAACCAAATGCCACCGACACCAGGTCAAAGTACCCGTCCGCAAACGGCAGCGCCTCTGCGTCACAGACCAGCGTGGGCAGGGCCACGCCCTCGTCCAGCAAACGAGACCGCCCTTCTCGCAACATGGCCTCGTTGATGTCGGTGTGCACCACCACACCATCGGGCCCCACTTTGGGCGCGAACCCCAAAGAAAGATCCCCCGTGCCACCGGCAATATCCAGCACCCGCTGACCCGCACGCACATTCGCCACGGTTTGTGTGTAGGCCTTCCAGATGCGGTGCAAGCCCATCGACATGACGTCGTTCATCAGGTCGTACTTGGGTGCGACCGAATCGAACACGCCCCGCACTTTGCGGGCCTTCTCGCGTTCGTCTACTGTTTCAAATCCAAAATGGGTGCTGCTCATGCCCTGATTGTCGGTCGTCAATGGCTGGCGCAACTGCTCCCGACCTTCTCAGGCATGGGGGCATCACGGTCAACACCGGCCGCAGCGAGCCGATTGTTGTAATCCTGCCACAACTCATCCTGTTGCGCCCCCAGGAAGTAGAGGTAATCCCACGAATAGATACCCGTGTCATGGCCATCGGAGAACGTGGGTTGTAGTGCATAGTTGCCCACCGGCTCGAGCCCCGTGATGTCCACGTTGCGCTTGCCGGTCTGCAGCACCTCCTGGCCGGGACCATGCCCCTGAACTTCGGCCGACGGCGAGCACACGCGCATCAGCTCGAACGGGATGCGGAACTCGCGACCGTCCGAGAAGCCAATCTCCAGCACCCGCGACTGCTTGTGCACTGTGACTGAAACGGGACTGGGTGTATCTGCCTGCAAACCGGCCATGTGTGTCTCCTGATCGATGAAACTGTTTGTGCTTACCAGGGCAGGAGGCGCTGCCGAAGGGCCTCATCCACAGCAGGCATGAGTTGCGACAGCACCGCCAGATGCGCCGGGTCGACCGTCCGCTGGGCACGCCCCCAGACAGGTGCCGGAAAGTGGCTGTCCCAATCGAAACGGGCCACCACATGCCAGTGCACGTGGGCCACGACATTGCCCAGCGAGGCCAGGTTGATTTTGGTGGGATGCAAGTGCTCGCGCAGCGTGGTTTCCACCACGTTGACCACGCGCATCACGTCCAGCTGGTCGGCGATGGGCACATCGCTCCACTCGGCCACATGGTCGGTCAGCACCACCCGGTACGACGCCGGGAAGCCGGGTTCACCGGCGCGGATGACGCGGCAAACCTCCAACTCGGCCACCAGCAATCCACCGTCTTCCGTGCACAGCGGACAGGAGGCCCCCTGCGCCTTTGCCTGCAGCACCTGCTCGGCCAGTTGGGCCTGCTGCCACGCCACGCGCGCCAGAGCAGACACCTCGCCACCGGCATAGTCGCCGGCGTTGTCTTCATGAACCTGTCTCAAACCAACACCCTTTCAATGCCGCCGCAGTTGGCCTGCTCGACGTATTGCGGCAGCCAGTTTTCGCCCAGGATTTGCCTGGCCATTTCCACGACGATGTAATCCGCCTCCATGAGGCCATTCTGCAAATCCTCGCTGTACCGGCTCAACCCTGTCAGGCAGGCCGGACAGCTGGTCAGCATTTTCACCGGGCCGACCTGTGGGGCCGCACCCGTGTCCGACACCAGCTTCGCCAGCTGCTGCTCGTTCTTGCGCAGCTCCTCTTCCTTGCGGAACCGCACCTGCGTGGAAATGTCTGGCCGCCCTGCTGCGAGCGTGCCGGCCGTGCCACAGCAGCGGTCGCTCTTGACCACCACATCGCCCACCAGCGCCTTCACCGTCTTGATGGGCTCCTGCAGCTTCATCGGGCTGTGGCACGGGTCGTGGAACAGGTAACCACCTTGACCTGCGGGCAGGGTGATGCCTTTTTCCAGCAGGTATTCGTGGATGTCGATGATCCGGCAGCCAGGGAAAATCTTGTCGAACTGATAGCCCTGTAACTGGTCATAACAGGTGCCGCAGCTGACCACCACCGTCTTGATGTCCAGGTAGTTCAGCGTGTTGGCCACCCGGTGGAACAGCACCCTGTTGTCGGTAATGAGCTTTTCGGCCTTGTCGAAGTCGCCGCTGCCGCGCTGCGGATAGCCGCAACACAGGTAGCCGGGTGGCAGCACCGTCTGCACGCCGGCATGCCACAGCATGGCCTGCGTGGCCAGGCCCACCTGGCTGAACATGCGCTCGGACCCGCAGCCCGGAAAGTAGAACACCGCCTCCGTGTCGGCAGACGTGCTGGCCGGGTTGCGGATGATGGGCACGTAGTCGCGGTCTTCGATGTCCAGGAGGGCACGAGCGGTCTTCTTCGGCAGACCACCCGGCATCTTCTTGTTGACGAAGTGGATGACCTGCGCCTTGACCGGTGCCTTGCCCACTGACGGTGGCGGCAGGGCAGTTTGCTTTTTGACGAACGCACCCAGCACGCGGTTGCCCATGTTCACGCCCTTGGCACCCCAGTCCAGCACCAGTTTGCGCAGCACGGCAATGGCGGCACCGTTCTGTGTGTTCAGCATGGCCATGGCCAGCGACGCAGCAGGCTTGAAGCTCTTCTGCCCCATCTTGCGCAGCAGGTTGCGCATGTTCATCGACACGTCGCCAAAGTCGATCTTGACCGGGCACGGCGTGAGGCACTTGTGGCAGACGGTGCAGTGGTCGGCCACGTCTTCAAACTCTTCCCAGTGCTTGATGCTGATGCCCCGGCGCGTCTGCTCTTCGTACAGAAACGCCTCGATCAACAGGCTGGTTGCCAGAATCTTGTTGCGTGGGCTGTAAAGCAGGTTGGCGCGCGGCACATGGGTGGCGCACACCGGCTTGCACTTGCCGCAACGCAGGCAATCCTTCACCGAGTCGGCAATGGCACCGATGTCGCTCTGCTGCATGATGAGCGACTCGTAGCCCATCAAACCGAAGCTGGGGGTGTAGGCATTGGTCAGGTCAGCGTGCATGACATCGGTGAATGTCGCCGCCTCTATTTTTGAAGCTTTTTCGGCCTCTGGCGCTTTACCCACAAGGCTTTCCAGCTGTACTTTTTCAAGTGTGGTTTGCCCGGACTGGCGCAGCAGTTTGCCCCGGTTGAAGCGGCCTTCCGGGTCAATGCGACGTTTGTAGTCAGCAAAGGGTTGCAGCTCGTCGTCGGTCAGGAACTCCAGCTTGGTGATGCCGATGCCGTGTTCGCCGGAAATCACTCCGTCCAGGCTGCGTGCCAGCTTCATGATGCGCGCCACCGCCTCGTGGGCAGTTTGCAGCATGTCGTAATCGTCGCTGTTGACCGGGATGTTGGTGTGCACATTGCCGTCGCCGGCATGCATGTGCAGCGCCACCCAGACCCGCCCTTTCAACACACGTTTGTGGATGGCCTTGCACTCTTCCAGCACGGGCGCAAAGGCCGCACCCGACAGCAAGGTCTGCAACGGGGTACGAATCTGTGTTTTCCAGCTGGCACGCAGGGAGTGGTCCTGCAACTGGGGAAACAGCGCATCCACATCCGCCAACCAGCCCGCCCACTGCGCCCGCACATCGGCCAGCAGGGTCAAGGCCTGCTCCACGCGCTCGTCCAGCAGCTCGGCTGAAAGAACATCGGCCGCATCATCCGTTTTGGCCAGCGGCAGGTTACCCCGCCCGAAGAACGCCACCAGTTCGTCCACCAGCTTGAGCTTGTTGCGCAGGCTCAGCTCGATGTTGATGCGCTCGATGCCGTCGGTGTACTCGGCCATGCGTGGCAGCGGAATGACCACGTCTTCATTGACCTTGAACGCATTGGTGTGCCGACTGATGGCCGCCGTGCGCTTGCGGTCGAGCCAGAACTTCTTGCGCGCATCGGCGCTGATGGCCACAAACCCTTCGCCGCTGCGGCTGTTGGCCAGGCGCACCACTTCGCTGGTGGCCAGGGCCACCGCATCGGCATCGTCACCGGCAATGTCGCCGATCAGCACCATTTTCGGCAAACCACCCCGCTTGGACTTGGTGGCGTAGCCCACGGCCTTCAGGTATCGGTCGTCCAGGTGCTCCAGACCCGCCAGCAGCACGGGCGACTCCCCCGCTTCGGCGCGTGCTTTTTGCAGGCCGAACATGTAGTCCTTGATTTCGACGATGCTGGGCACCGCGTTGCGGGCATGGCCAAAAAACTCCAGGCACACAGTGCGGGTGTGGGCAGGCATGCGGTGCACCACCCAGCGTGCGCTGGTGATGAGGCCGTCACAACCTTCTTTCTGGATGCCGGGCAAGCCACTCAGGAACTTGTCGGTCACGTCCTTGCCCAGGCCTTCCTTGCGGAAGCTTGGGCCGGCAATGTCCAGCCGCTCGGTGCGCACGGGGCGGCTCCAGTCCACTTTGCCGCCTTTGCCTGCGGCGTCGAAGTACTTCAGCTCAAAGCTGGCGGTGGGCACGTCATGAATCTTGCCCAGGTTGTGGTCCAGGCGGGTCACCTCCAGCCATTGCGCATCGGGCGTGACCATGCGCCAGCTGGCCAGGTTGTCCAGCGCTGTGCCCCACAGCACGGCTTTTTTGCCGCCTGCGTTCATGGCCACGTTGCCGCCCACACAACTGGCTTCGGCGCTGGTGGGGTCCACGGCAAACACAAAACCGGCGCGCTCGGCGGCATCGGCCACGCGCTGGGTCACCACACCGGCTTCAGTCCAGATGGTGGGCACGGGATGACTCACACCGGGCAGGCTGATGTGCTCCACCTCGGTCATGGTCTCCAACTTCTCGGTGTTGATGACCGCGCTCTGCCACGTCAGCGGAATGGCGCCACCCGTGTAGCCCGTGCCACCCCCGCGCGGAATGATGGTCAGCCCCAGCTCGATGCAGCCCTTCACCAGACCAGCCATTTCGGCCTCGGTGTCGGGGGTGAGCACCACAAACGGATACTCCACCCGCCAGTCGGTGGCGTCGGTCACGTGGCTGACGCGGGAGAGGCCATCGAACTTGATGTTGTCTTTGAGCGTGTACTTGCCCAGTGTCTTCACGACGCGCTGGCGCAAACGCCCCATGTCATCGAACTGCTCGGCAAACCGCTCGACCGCTGCGCTGGCTGCGCCCAACAATTGAGCGACCAGGGCATCGCGTGCCGGGTCTTCGGCGGGCGTGCGGCGGCGTTGGACATCCGCCAGCCGATGGTGCAACGCATCGACCAGTTGCTGGCGGCGTTTGGGGTTGTCCAGCAGGTCATCCTGCAGGTAGGGGTTGCGCTGCACCACCCACATGTCGCCGAGCACCTCGTACAACATGCGGGCCGAGCGCCCCGTCCGACGTTCCTGGCGGAGTTGGTTCAGCACATCCCAGGCACGGGAGCCCAACAGCCGGATGACGATCTCGCGATCGGAAAACGACGTGTAGTTATAAGGGATTTCCCTGAGACGCGGGGCTTCGGCTGACGCGTTCAACAGGTGCTGGATGGGCGTGGGGGCATTCATGTGGTGAGCCTGTTCCGAAGCACCTTGGGGGTGCCGGGCAAGGGTTTTCCGGGGGGTGGTGATGTTACCGCAGGGCAGCAAACACCCACCGACCTCATGGAAACCCCTGATGCCAAAGGCCTGAAAGCAAATTGAAATGGCTTTGTCACAAAACTGGCTTAGGCTGACCGCCAGCGCAGTCCCACGCAAGCGCGTCGTGCGCCCGATTCAACCGATTTCCCTTTTTCATACTGGAGTACACATGCAATTGAAACCGTCCATCCTCGCAGCCGCGCTCATATCCGGCAGCCTGCTGTCCGCACCCGCCATGGCCCAGACAGAGATTCAATGGTGGCATTCCATGGGAGGCGCACTGGGCGAATGGGTCAACGACCTGGCCAAAGACTTCAACGCCAGCCAGAAAGACTACAAGGTGGTGCCCACGTTCAAGGGCAGCTACGACGAGTCGATGACAGCCGCCATTGCCGCCTTCCGCGCCGGCAACGCACCCCACATCCTGCAGGTGTTCGAAGTGGGTACCGCCACCATGATGGCCAGCAAAGGCGCCATCGTGCCCGTGGGTGACGTGATGAAAAAGGCCGGCGTGACGTTCGACCCCGCCGCCTACGTCCCGGCAGTGGCTGGCTACTACACCGCGCCCAACGGACAGATGCTGAGCTTCCCGTTCAACAGCTCGACCACCGTGTTCCATTACAACAAGGATGCCTTCAAGGCCGCCGGTCTCGATACCGAAAAGCCTCCCAAGACCTGGCCTGAGGTCGCCCTGGCTGCGGCCAAACTGAAGGCCAGCGGTCACAAGTGCCCGTTCACGACCAGCTGGGTCAGCTGGACACAGCTGGAAAGCTTCAGCGCCTGGCACAACACCGAATTCGCGACCAAAGGCAACGGCATGCGTGGCATGGATGCCCGCCTGAGCTTCAACTCGCCCCTGCACGTGCGCCACATCGAAAACCTGGGCAACATGGCCAAGACCGGCCTGTTTGTCTACAAGGGCCGAGGCAATGCGGCCGATGCCACGTTCGTATCAGGCGAGTGCGCCATGACCACCGGCAGCTCGGCGCTGTACGGCAACATCAAGCGTAACGCCAAGTTTGCGTCGGGCATTTCCACCCTGCCCTACTACCCCGACGTGACTGGCGCACCGCAGAACACCGTCATTGGCGGTGCCAGCCTGTGGGTGATGTCCGGCAAGAAAGACGCCGAGCTCAAGGGCGTGGCGCAGTTCTTCGCACACCTGTCCAAGGCTGAAGAAGCTGCCAAGAGCCATCAACGCACCGGCTACCTGCCCCTGACCACCGCGTCCTACCAGATGACCGAGAAGTCTGGCTTCTACAAGCAGAACCCCGGTACCGATGTGTCGGTGGAACAGATGATCCGCAAGACCACCGACAAGTCACGCGGCATCCGCCTGGGCAACTTCGTCCAGATCCGCACCATCAACGACGAAGAACTCGAACAGGTCTGGGCCGGCAAGAAGTCTGCCAAAGAAGCACTGGACGCGGCTGTCAAGCGTGGCAACGAACACCTGGAACGCTTCGAAAAAGCCAACAAGTCTTGAAGATGACAGGGGTCGATGGGGGCGGGGCCCGATCTCGCTGACAATCCAACCCCTTTCGACCGGAAGGCCGCTGGCAGTTGCCAGGGGGCCCGCCCCAGGCCCGTGACCGATGGTCACGGGTTTTTGCATTAAAAATTGCCTTCACCGCTTATCTGGCAAGACATGACAGCTATGGTTTATTAGCATGGAAAAACGTGTTCGCTTCAATTCCTGGTGGCTGCCCTGGTTGCTGGTGGCGCCTCAGATGGCCATCGTGCTGGTGTTCTTTTTCTGGCCTGCGGGCCAGGCGCTGTACCAGAGCGTGTTGCAGCAGGATGCCTTTGGCATGTCCACCGAGTTTGTCGGCCTGGCCAATTTCCAGCGGCTCTGGGCTGACGACACCTACCTGGCGTCCTTCAAGACCACCGCCGTGTTTTCGCTGCTGGTGGCCGTTTGCGGCCTCACCATCGCCCTGCTGCTGGCGGTGATGGCCGACCGCGTGCTCAAGGGCTCAGGCGTGTACAAAACGCTGCTCATCTGGCCCTACGCGGTCGCACCGGCCGTGGCCGGCGTGCTGTGGGTGTTCATGTTTGCGTCGCCGATGGGCGTGGTGGCGTATGCGCTGCAAATACTGGGCATTGACTGGAACCACATGCTCAACAGCCAGCATGCCATGGCGCTGATCGTGATGGCGGCGGTGTGGAAGCAGATTTCTTACAACTTCCTGTTTTTCCTGGCCGGGCTGCAAAGCATCCCCAAGTCGCTGATCGAGGCGGCGGCCATCGACGGTGCCTCGCCATGGCACCGCTTCCGCACCATCATTTTCCCGTTGCTGTCGCCCACCACGTTCTTCCTGCTGGTCATCAACGTGGTGTACGCGTTTTTCGACACCTTCGCCATTGTGGATGCGTCCACCCAGGGCGGTCCCGGCAAAGACACGGCCATCCTCGTCTACAAGGTGTATTACGACGGCTTCAAGGCACTGGACATGGGCGGTTCCGCTGCGCAGTCGGTCATCCTGATGGCCATCGTCATTGCGCTCACCGTGGTGCAGTTCCGGTTCGTGGAAAAGAAAGTGCAGTACTGACCCATGCCCGACACATTTGCTTTCACCACTGCCCGCCAGGAGGCCCGTCATGATTGAACGCCGCCCTGTGCTCGACTTCATTGCCCACGCCACCCTGATCATCGGCGTGCTGATCGTCGCTTTCCCGGTGTACCTGACCCTCGTCGCCTCCACCCAGAGTGCACAGGACATTGCCGCCAGCCGCCCGCTGTCGCTGCTGCCCGGCAGCGAGTTTCTGGAAACCTACCGCCTGGCCCTGTTTGGCGGGGAAACCAGCATGGGCAGCAAATTTCCTGCGGCAGCCCCCATGATGATGGTGAGCCTGATCAGCGCGTTGGTCATTGCCATCGGAAAAATTGCCATCTCGCTGCTGTCGGCATTTGCCATCGTGTACTTCCGGTTTCCGCTGCGCAACCTGGTGTTCTGGATGATCTTCGTGACGCTGATGCTGCCCGTCGAGGTGCGCATCGGCCCCACCTACGAAGTCGTCGCGCAATTGGGCATGCTCAACAGCTACGCCGGCCTGACGGTGCCACTCATTGCCTCGGCCACCGCCACCTTCCTGTTCCGGCAGTTCTTCCTGACCGTCCCTGACGAACTGGTGGAAGCCGCGCGCATGGATGGCGCCGGCCCCATGCGCTTTTTCTGGGACGTGCTGCTGCCACTGAGCCGCACCAGCATGGCGGCGCTGTTCGTCATCCAGTTCATTTACGGCTGGAACCAGTACCTGTGGCCCCTGCTGGTCACCACGAACGAAGACATGTACCCGGTGGTGCTGGGCATCAAGCGCCTCATTGCCGGCGAGGCCTACACCGAGTGGAACATCGTGATGGCCACGGCCATGCTGGCCATGCTGCCACCCGCGCTGGTGGTGATGCTGATGCAAAAGTGGTTCGTGAAGGGTCTGGTCGACACCGAAAAGTGACGACCCCATCCTTCACACCGCCTGAAATACAAGTGAAAAGTGCATCCAGCGATTGTTTGAAATACATTTTTAGCTACTGATATGGCAGCAATTTCTTTCCGCAACGTGCTCAAGACCTATGGTCAGGGCGCCAAGGCCACCCCGGTCATCCACGGTCTGAATGCCGAGGTGAAACAGGGCGAATTCGTGGTCATCGTGGGCCCTTCGGGGTGTGGCAAATCCACCTTGCTTCGCATGGTGGCGGGGCTGGAGGACATCTCGGGCGGCGAAATCGCCATAGGCCCACGGGTGGTCAACCAGCTGGAGCCCGCCGAACGCGACATTGCCATGGTGTTCCAGAACTACGCGCTGTACCCGCACATGAGCGTGTTCGACAACATGGCTTACGGCCTGAAGATCAAAAAGATGCCAATGGCCGAGATCAAACAACGCGTGGACAAGGCAGCGGGCATCCTGGAGCTGAGCCACCTGCTGCAACGCAAACCGCGCGAACTCTCGGGCGGGCAACGCCAGCGTGTGGCCATGGGCCGCGCCATCGTGCGCCAGCCACAGGTCTTCCTGTTCGACGAGCCACTGTCCAACCTCGATGCCAAGCTGCGCGCGCAGACCCGGCTCGAAATCCAGAAGCTGCACCGCGAGCTGGGCATCACCAGCCTGTTTGTCACACACGACCAGGTCGAGGCCATGACACTGGCCCAGCGCATGATCGTGATGAACGGTGGACGGATGGAACAGTTCGGCACCCCAGAAGAGGTCTACGCCCGCCCGGCGACCACCTTCGTGGCCAGTTTCATCGGCTCACCGCCCACGAACCTGCTCAAGCACAACCCGGGTAACCCACCCGGCGAACTGACCGGCATCCGGCCCGAGCACCTCGACGTGCTGCCCACCGCCGAACACGGGCAATCATGGTCCGTGACCGTCGAAGCCGTGGAGCTGCTGGGTGCCGAACGCCTCATCTATGCACGACTGAACGACGAGGCCCTCATCATCCGCATGAGCGAAGACAACCTGGCCCCCAGCCCTGGCGACACCCTGCACGTCAAGCCACGTGCAGACCGGCTGCACCGGTTTGACGCCAGCACCGGCCAGCGATTGGGCAACTGAGCGACTCTGCACCCGGCCGGCAAGCCTGTGACGCCGGACGGGACCCTGCTCCACTGTTCCGACTGACAACACATGAACCGACCTGACCTGGCGAATTGGCCCTACCCCTTCTGGATTGCCCACCGCGGAGCAGGGAAGCTGGCACCCGAGAACACCCTCGCAGCCTTCCGGCTCGGTGCACAGCACGGTTACCGCATGTTCGAATGCGATGCCAAGCTGAGTGCAGACGGCATCCCGTTTCTGCTGCACGATGCCACACTGGAGCGCACCACATCGGGTCACGGGCTGGCAGGCGAGCACTCATGGCATACGCTGAGCCAACTGGACGCAGGCCACTGGCACTCGCGCGCCCATGCAGGCGAAGCCCTGCCGACCCTGGCGGCACTGGCACGCTATTGCCTGGCCAATGGCCACGCATTGAACATCGAAATCAAGCCCACACCGGGACAGGAAGCAGAAACCGGCCGGGTCGTGGCCTTGGCTGCCCGTGACCTGTGGGCCGGCGAGGTGCCCACACCCGGCCAGCTGCCGCCGTCGGCAGGGTCAACGCGCCTCGCCTGCCCGCCGCTGCTCACATCCTTTCAACCCGACAGCCTGGCCGCCGCCCAACAGGCCGCGCCTGAACTGCCCCGCGGGCTGTTGCTGGATACCTTGTGGAACGGGTGGTCAGAAGTGGCGCAGCGCCTGGGTTGTGTGGCGGTGGTCTGCAACCACGCTCTGTGGGACGCATCCACGGTGGCGCAGGTGCACCGCATGGGCATGCGCTGCATCAGCTACACGGTGAACGATGAATGGGCCGCGCAACGGCTGATCGAACTGTGCACCGACGGCATCATCACGGACAGGGTGGACCTGTTCCGACCCAACCCCTGACGCCGCACCCCACATGCCAGCCACCCGCAGCCCCTCAGACGGCGGCGCATGGCCGGCCCGGTTCAGCCCCCTCAGTCGATCTTGGCACCTGACTGCCTCACCGCCTCAGCCCATCGCGGCATTTCGGTGGCCACGAAGCGGGCAAACTCCTCGTGCCCCAGGAAAGCCGGGTCTGCCCCCTGGCTGACCATGCGGTTGCGGACATCCGGCAACTCCAGCACCTGTCGGAACGCCTCGCTCAGCCGCGCCACAGCCTCCTTCGGCGTGCCTGCCGGTGCCAGGAAACCGTAGAAACCGACCACCTCAAACCCCTTGATGCCGGTTTCGATGACCGTCGGCACATCGGGCAATGCAACGTTGCGCTGCCGACTGGTCACCGCGAGTGCCCTGACCTTGCCCTGCTTGTGATATTGGGCAGCCTGCGGAATGCTCTCCGCCATGAACTGCACCTGACCGGCCATCAGGTCAGTGAACGCAGGCGCACTGCCACGGTAGGGGATGTGCACCATGAACAGGCCAGTGGCCGTTTTGAACATCTCGGGCACCAGGTGGCTGATACCGCCGTTGCCTGCCGAACCGTAGTTGACCTGCCCAGGTTTGGCTTTGGCGTAGGCCACAAATTCGTTCAGGTTTTTCACCGGCACCGACGGATTCACCAGCAAGGCCAGCGGCTGCATGGCCGTCCGGGCCACCGGCACGAAGTCTTTCAACGTCTGGTAAGGCAGTTTGCTGTACAGGCCAGGGTTGATGACCATGACACCCGTGTTGGCCAGCATCAGTGTGTGCCCGTCGGGCGGGGCCTTCATGACATCCTGCGCGCCCACGATGCCGCCTGCACCGGCCTTGTAGTCAATGACAATGGGCTGGCCCAGGTTGGCCTGCAGCTTGTCTGACAGCAAACGCACATGCTGGTCCAGCGGCCCGCCTGCCGGAAACCCCACGACGATGCGCACCGGCTTGGTCGGAAACGCCTGTGCGCCTCCTGCCACCGCCAAGGCCACAGCCACCAACCCCGTCTTGAACCAATTCATGCGCACTCCTGTGTATGGTGAAAAAAATCAGAATCCTGCCGCTCGCAGACACACCAAAGCGAGGGATCAGCGGTTACGCCAGGCAGCCATGCTGCCAACTGCGACCGTGAGCGCCAGATACGTGAGCATTTTGCCGTCCCGCTCCAGCACAGCGAGCCCCAGCATCAGCACAGCCACACCAACCACAAAATAAATAGCAAAAGATTGAATAAAGTAATGCGGTGAATGCCCTTTTTTATTCAAAATCAGCTCCACCAGTGCCAACACAACCGCCACACCGAAGGCCGGTGCAACAAAGTTCAGCAGGTGGATCGAGGCAAGCCAGAAAGACATCGCTGCGAATTTTATAATCCGCCCCTACATCTGAACACACATGGCAGTCTGGGCACTCGGCATCAATCACCACACCGCTCCGCTCGATTTGCGGGGTCGGTTTGCGTTTGCCATTGACCGCGTGCCCGAGGTGCTGACTGGCCTGCGGCAAACCATCGCACGCCAGCCTGAAGCCACCCTCCTGTCCACCTGCAACCGGACCGAAATCTACGGTGCAAGTGAAGACAACGCCCTGGACCATGCCCTCACCTGGCTGGCACAGACTGGCGGTGTCAGCCCCCAGGTGCTGAGAGAACACAGCTACACCCTGCACGGGGATGCCGTGGCGCGCCATGCATTCCGGGTGGCCAGCGGACTGGACAGCATGGTGCTGGGCGAAGCGCAAATTCTGGGCCAACTGAAGGATGCCGTGCGCGCGGCGGACGATGCCGGCGCATTGGGCGCCACCTTGCACCAGCTGTTCCAACGCTCGTTCGCCGTGGCCAAGCAGGTGCGCACCTCTACCGAAATCGGCGCGCACTCCATCAGCATGACGGCCGCCGCCGTGCGCCTAGCCGGTCAACTGTTTGAAGACCTGAAAGACATCCGCGTGCTGTTTGTGGGCGCGGGCGAAATGATCGAACTGGCCGCCACACATTTCGCCGCCAAGAACCCCAGGGGCATGGCCATTGCCAACCGCACCCTGGAGCGTGGCGAGGCCTTGGCTGCCCGCTTTGGCGCTGACGTGCTGCGCCTGGCTGACATCCCCGACCGGCTGCACGAATTCGATGCGGTGGTCAGCTGCACGGCAAGCACCCTGCCCATCATCGGACTGGGCGCTGTGGAGCGCGCACTCAAGAAGCGTCGGCACCGCCCCATGTTCATGGTGGACCTTGCAGTACCCAGGGACATTGAAATCGAAGTCAAGGCGCTGGACGACATTTATCTCTACACCGTCGATGACCTGGCTTCCGTGGTACAGACCGGGATGGAAAACCGCCAGGCCGCCGTGGCGCAGGCCGAGGCCATCATCGATGCGGGTGTGAAAAGTTTCATGCACTGGATGGATCAGCGTGACCCGGTGCGCGGCGGCGTGGTGCCCCTGATCCAACAGCTGAACGCACAGGCCGACCTCTGGCGAGAAGCCGAATTGGCGCGTGCGCGCAAGCTGCTGGCCAAAGGTGAGCCTATTGAGACCGTGCTGGAGGCTCTGGCCAAGGGCCTCACACAAAAAATGATGCACGGTACCCTGGCAGAACTGCATGCTGGCGATGCCGAATCACGGGCCGCCACTGCCCATACGGTCTCCCGCCTGTTCCTGCGCTCGGATTCCCGCCGTTAGCGTCGCCCTCCGACTCACTCTGCCACCGTCTGGCGGTGGACACTCCGCCCATGAAGCCAATGCGGCGAAGCACGGCACCAATCTGCAACCACGCACATCCGCTGGTGTCCTGCCCGACACGCTTTGTCTGGAAAGAGGCAACGGTTGTGACACCCGTCCTTTGCCAATCAACAGCCCAGACAGCCATCAGACTCCAACTTTTTCGCCGATCACCCCACCATGAAACCCGTCATCCGTCAGACCCTCGAACGACACCGTCAACGCTTGCATGAACTGGATGCCTTGCTGAGCGCCACCGACGTCGTGGCTGACATGGATCGGTTCAAACGTCTGACGCGCGAACACGCCGATGCGCAAGGCATTGCCGACGCGTACAACCGATTCCTGCAGCACGAAGCTGACCTGTCCGAGGCCCAGCGCCTGTCGGAGGATCCAGACCCCGACATGGCCGCCATGGGCGTCGAGGAAGCCGCATCGGCACAGGCCGAACTGGACGCGCTCACGCAGCATCTGCAATGGTTGCTGCTTCCAAAGGACCCAGATGACGAACGCAACGCGTTCCTCGAAATCCGGGCAGGGACCGGTGGCGACGAGTCAGCATTGTTCGCTGGCGACCTGGCCCGCATGTACACCCGCTACGCCACCTCGCTTGGCATGCAGGTCGAGCTCATCAGCGAGTCCCCTGCCGAACTCGGCGGGTACAAGGAAGTGGTGTTCCGCATGGTGGGCGCGCAGGCCTACGGCACGTTCCGGTTCGAATCGGGTGGACACCGTGTACAACGGGTCCCGGCCACGGAAACCCAGGGCCGCATCCACACCAGTGCCTGCACGGTGGCCGTGATGCCCGAACCTGACGCAACGCAAGCAGTTCAACTGAACCCAGCTGAACTGCGCATCGACACCTTCCGTGCCAGCGGCGCCGGTGGCCAGCACATCAACAAGACCGACTCAGCCGTGCGCGTCACACACCTGCCAACTGGCATCACTGCCGAGTGTCAGGATGGACGCAGCCAGCACAGCAACAAGGCCAAAGCTTTGCAAGTTCTGCAAGCCCGCCTGCAAGAAAAAGAGCGAGCCGAGCGGGCCGCAAAAGACGCTGCCACGCGCAAAGGCCTCATCGGAAGCGGCGACCGTTCAGACAAGATTCGCACCTACAACTTCCCGCAGAGCCGCCTGACCGACCACCGGATCAACCTGACGCTGTACAAGCTGCAAGGGGTGATGGATGGCGACCTGGGTGATGTCATCCATGCGCTGAAGGTGGCGCGGGGGGCGCTGATTCTAAGTGAGCTGGAAAGTTCCGCCAAGTTCATTTAGTGTTGTTGACATTGACTGTCACTTCCAAGCAAACCAGTCGCAATTCGCCCCCGACAGACTGCATCAAGGATTGGCAAATTCATACTCAACAGAATACGAGCAACCCCTGGCCAGTCCAGAGCTTCGTATGTACCCACGACCAAAAGGACTCACCACGCCAGCAGGCGGAACGGCTTCAGCCTCGTAGTCCGATCCCATACCTGACAGCGTGAAAATGAGCTCCTTTCTTGATTCAGTGCCGGCCACAGTTGCTCTGGCCACAATCTTCACATCTGACCAATAGGCGAACTGCTCACCATACAACAAGTTAAAGCTTGCGCGACCAGCCGTATCCGTTCGAAGCGTACCGGGAGAAGCAACCGCGATGTTTCCTGGATCCAGCTTCCTGTTATCGTTTTGATCCTCGTAACCAGGTGCTGAAGGAGTTCCCTTCGCTGGAAGTCCAGTGCCGTCGCCATCACCATTTCCTGCTGGCACTCCGTTCAATTCCAATACCCCATTTGCGTTCACATCTTCATTAGGACAAACAAATGTTGGAGAGTCAGGAATCACATTGGCACCAATATTGAAAGTGGGTGTCATCTGCCACAAAGGCGCACGCCAAGAGAATGTTCCCTTCTTGTAGTTTTCCGGAATGACTGAGATAGTCACATCTTGGTTGCCGACTGGCACACCGTTGGCATCAGTCACATAGACCGTGAATGGTTTACTGTAAGTAGTAAGGTCACCATTGTTGTTTGAAATATTGTTGCCAAAACCTATAGTAATGAAAAGAGAATTACCATTTACAGTCAAAAATACATCCCCTGCCACTGTTGGATCGGAGACCACTTGCGCAGTGACTTTGACACCGTTATTTGCGGTTGAATTGGGGCCTGCCACAAACTGAGCCTTCACTTTGCCATTGTTATCAGTCACCCCTATGGCAGATTGCAACGATCCATTGCTTGGATCTGCTGCCAACACAAAGCTGACTTGAACATTAGCCACAGGATTGGCATTTTCATCTCTGACCGTTGCCTCTATATCTGCCACATTGGTAGCTGATCCTGCCGGATTGGGTGGGATTGCACCCAAGTTAGATTGCAGAACCAACGATCTCGGAGTGGTTGCAACAAACTGTATCGGTACAGACACTTGGGCACGCGGTGTCGAATTACCAACACCTGGTACTTGCGCCGTCACGGTAGCGGCTCCGGCGCTGGGCGATCTGACAAGAACTTCTGCGATTCCACCGACAACCGCTACATTGCCTGAAGTTAACGGAAAACCCGGCGCAGCACCAAGTGTGCCACGACTGGTGCTAAAACTGATATTACCCGTACCAGGTGCATTGTTCTCGCGAAACTGAACACGAATCAACTGATCAGTATCAATGTTCACATTTGTGCTGGTAGCAGGTGAAACTACTGTAGGAGATACAACTGTGAAGTCGATTGGTGAAATATTGACAGTTGCAATACCTTTTTCATCTGAAAAATCAGCGGTCAGTACATCAATGCCAGTTACTCCGGCAGTCACTGCTTCATGCATAAAAGTCGCAGTGCCGTTTGAGTTGGTGGTTACTGATGTGACGGGTGAGCCCACTGAGTTCGTCAAAGGATTACCGAGCGAAGACGTCAGCCCTAGGAGTGCGCCACTGATTGCTGAACCACCCGAATCCTGTAACCGCACCGTATACATCGCCTTGTTCGAAGGCGTAGTCAACTGCCGAGAAGTCGGCCCGCTGACGGTCACTTGCGTACCGACCACGAAAACCTCAACAGTGCGAGTGACTGCGCCCACTGTGGCGTTCACCCTGATTGTTCGATTGGATTTGTCACTACCCGCACTGAGTCGCACTGTTGCAACGCCAGAAGCATCTGTAGCGGCAGAAGGACTCAACAACACACCAGATGAAGCGGTAAACACCACGTTCTGATTGGCCATGCCGACGTTGCCCGCATTCTTGACAACCGCTGTAACAACGGCCTGTTCGCCTGCTGATCGGATTTGCGCCATGTCGGTCAACAAGTCGATGGTCCCTACCGCTGCACTGGCAGCTTGGGTCACATTGACTGCAATCGCTGGCAACCTCGTTCCGGCAGCGTCAGTTACTCTTATCTCAGCTGATCCATTTCCCACAGAGGCTATTGACAGGGAGTTTCCATTTATCTGCGCAGTAGCAACCGATGTATCGCTGGAAACAGCTGAATAATCAGGTCGCCCGCCACCAACTGCGAACACTCTGGTTTGCGCGCCTTGCATACTGACCGTAGACGGGGCGGTCGTGTACAAATCATCCGAAGGACCCACCCTCACATTGATCGCTGGCAGCTTGGTACCAGCCGAATCAGTCAAAATCAAACTGGTAGTGCCTGCAACAAGGCCCGTAATGCTCAGTTGACTAGAACTGACAGTGGCTCTGGCAATTTGAGGATTCGAGTTGCCCACGGTGTACGCGGGTTTCCCCCCACCCACGTCATAGCTGGAAGTGATATTCACAGGTACGACCACATTTGTCCCTGCATTGGTAAAGAAGTCAACTGCGCTCGACAGTGAATACAACTCCACCGTGATGTCTGCCACGGTACCCTCAGCGTCAGACAGTCGCACCAATACTTGGTTCGGGTAAGTCCCTCCACCCGATGGATTGAATACAGACAACGTTAACGAGGATCCAGAAACACTTGCGGTGACTATCCCGGGTGCCTGTGAAGCTGCAACATAAGGTGGTCGGCCACCCACAATCCCAAACGAAGACGAAGATGCCAGCGTAGCCCTAATTGCATTTCCAGCGTCCAAACTGAGCGTGCCAGACGTTACAGTCACAGTAATCGTCTGCTCACCCCCGCCCGAATCTCTGACCTTGACAGTGACGGTCCCGCCCTTTTTCCCCACCAAACTGAACTTCGAACCGTTCAAGACGACGTCCAAAACAGTGGCATCCTCAGGTGCCGTAACTGAGTACGGTGCGATACCACCAGATATCGAATACTCGGCGGTTGCGCCACGAGCCAGCCTGACAGTGGAGGGTGCACTGGTTGAAAACGTTGCGGCTACTGCAACGTCAATATCGATATCGACCCTGCTGCCCATTGCATCAACCACACTCACCGTAGCTTTACCTGGGCGCTGTGTTTTGATATTCAAACTGCTGCCGGCAATTTCTGCGGAAGCGACACCTGGGTTGTTGGTCAATGCCGTAAATGGCCCTGAACCGCCGCTCACAAAATAACTGGCGCTGACCCCCGTTGACAGGGAGACAATCCCTGCCGGAGTTTGCACAGTCAAGCTTGATGCACTCGCGGAAATATTCACTGAAAATGAAACCAATGGAATACTGGGAATAGCCGCAGACACAACATCAGATGTTGTCACGTTGACCCGCGCAACACCGACCTTGAGTGTTGTCACTTCGACCACAGAACCCTTTACCTCGGCATAAACCAAGTTTGGGCTGTCAACCGCTACTTTGTAAGGTGCCGTGCCTCCACTGATCTTGTAGGAGACCTTCTGCCCAACCGCAAGAGTTACCGTGCTTGGCACGTTAACGCTGAAGTTTGCTGGACTGGCTGAACCGCTTGGCGTACCGGCACTCCCGCCACCGCCACCGCACGCAGACAGCCACGTTGCCACCATTACAAACATCAGCAAGTTAAGTATTCGGGTCATTTTGTCGTCCAGTTGCACTGTGCTGGGTTAAATCAATGTTGCATGATAGCCGACAGTCGCAACGGCAAAACACCTGTGCGCGGCGCGCAACATTCGTCGCGGCAAAGCTGGGTATATCGCCACTAGAAACCCCTGATTTCAGCAATGACAAGAACAATTTCTGAAGGTCTGCATGACGCCATGGCCAGCGGTTTGCCATCAGTTGACAGTGAGTTACTGCTATTGGCAGAAACCAACAATCAAAAACACGGAAGGGCATGGCTTCGAGCCAACAGTGAGGTGATACTAGAGCCGAGTGTTGAGGATGCTTTCCTGCGAGCTTGCCAACGCAGACTGAATGGCGAACCCATTGCCTACATCACAGGCCAACGCGGCTTTTATGGCCTGGATTTGCAGATCGATTCGCGCGTACTCGATCCGCGCCCCGACACCGAAACACTTGTTGACTGGGCACTTGAAGTTCTCAACACAACCGAACGGCCGCACGTCATTGACCTGGGCACCGGCAGCGGCGCCATAGCGTTGGCCATCAAGCATGAGCGGCGCGACGCGCACGTTACGGCGGTCGATGCCAGCGCGGATGCCTTGACCGTAGCCCGTGCGAACGCCGAACGCCTGCAACTGGCTGTGCAGTTTGTGCAAGGCTCGTGGTTGACACCCATCCAAATCACTCTCGATAGCGTCCCGAGTTCAGCAGAGACAAACTTGAGGCCAGAAGCCCAAACATCTGGCTACGACCTGATCGCTTCAAACCCACCCTACGTTGCAGAAAATGACCCGCACCTGCCCGCTTTGGTGCACGAACCCATTGGAGCACTCACCAGCGGTCCCGATGGCTTGAATGACATCCGCCTGATCATCTCGCAGTCCCCAGCGCATTTGAAACCAGGTGGCTGGCTCCTGCTGGAGCATGGGTATGACCAGGCTGAGGCCGTCACCGACTTGCTGCTCGCACAAGGTTTTGTAAACGTGCAGTCGCGCAATGACCTTGCAGGCATTGCGCGTTGCACAGGTGGTCAGATGCCGATTCTGGGTGACAGGGGATAATCACATCGTTCCTGGTCGAAGCATTGATTCAACTTGCGGCCAACTTCATTTTTCGGGCCAATGTGCCCTAGCGCGTCACTCGATCCACGGAGAAACACATGAGCAACACCCAACAACGCATCGACGACCTCGTCAAACAGAACGACATCGTTTTGTTCATGAAAGGCAACGCCAGTTTTCCAATGTGCGGCTTTTCTGGTCGGGCCGTTCAAATCCTGAAAGCCTGCGGCGTTGACCCCAAGACGCTGAAAACCGTCAACGTGCTGGAAGACGAAGCGATCCGCCAGGGGATCAAGGAATACAGCAACTGGCCGACCATCCCGCAGCTCTACATCAAAGGCGAATTCATCGGCGGCTCGGACATCATGATGGAGATGTACGAATCAGGCGAGTTGCAACAAACACTGGGGGCCAGCGCGCAATAAGCGCATCGGAGCCCGGGTCACGCTAGCCGTTGACCGTCGTCACCCGAGGCTCAACTGTTTCTGTAACCCCATTTGGCAGCCGCCCCCAACACTGCGTTGGGGTATTCGGCTTTGCCCCGACTGCCGTTGTACCTGCCCAGCGCCATGAACAGGTTGCCGTTCTCGCGATCCAGGTAGTGGCGCAGGATCACGCAGCCGAACCGCAGGTTGGTCTGCATGTGAAAAAGTTTGGCCACATCTCCATCACCAATCAGCCTTGACCAGAACGGCATGATCTGCATGTAGCCCCGCGCGCCCACCACCGACACCGCAAACTTACGGAACGCGCTCTCCACCTGGATCAAGCCCAGCACGAGGTTCACATCCAAGCCCGCTCGCTTGGCTTCGTACCAGACCGTTTGCAAAAACTCTGTGCGGCTGTCCAGATCGCGCTTGTAGCGGCGCAGCATGTCGTTGGACGCGGTCAGCCAACGCAGATAAGCCAACCTTGAATCGACACTGGCAAACTCCGGGACAGGCGGCGCGCTGTTGGCAATGGCCGAGCTCAGTGCTGTGCGGACCGAGTCAGCCAACGGCTCTTCCAACTGACCGCCCGCCTCCGCGTTTTCAAAAAAAAGGAGCATTGAAGGCAGAACTAGAAAGCGCCGAAGGCAATTTCTTCTTGAAATCCCCTCCCCCAACAGCCCTGTCATGCGCCCAAGCGCTCCTTGAGGAAGGCGAGCACATCGGCCAACGCCAGCTTGGTGGCAGTGGTGTCGCGGCGGTGCTGGTACTCCACCATGCCTTCTTTCAGCCCGCGGTCGCCAATGGTCACGCGATGTGGTACGCCAATCAACTCCCAATCGGCAAACATGGCACCGGGACGCTCATTGCGGTCGTCCAGCATCACGTCCACACCCAGGGCAGCCAATTCGTCGTGCAAGTTCTGGGCGGCGGCTTTGACTTCCGCGCTGCGGTCAGCGCCGATGGGGCAGACCACCACCGTGAACGGCGCAATGGCATCTGGCCAGATGATCCCGCGTTCGTCGTGGTTCTGCTCAATCGCGGCAGCTGGCAGACGCGTCACGCCAATCCCGTAACACCCCATCTCGAACAAGGCAGGCTTGCCGTCTTCGCCCAGGAAGGTGGCATTCATCGCCTTGCTGTACTTGGTGCCGAGGTAAAAGACATGGCCGACCTCAATGCCACGCTCGATGGCCAAGACCCCTTTACCGTCGGGTGACAGGTCTCCCGCGACCACGTTGCGCAGATCGGCTACGACCTCGGGCTCGGGCAGGTCTCGGCCCCAGTTGACGCCACGGATGTGGTGGTCCTCCTGGTTGGCACCGCAGATCCAGTCGGCCATGATGGCCACCTCGCGGTCCACCACCAGACCCACGGGCTTCTTCAGGTTCAGCGGCCCCAGGTAACCCGGCTTGCAGCCAAAGTGTTCCTCGATCTCGGCCACTGAGGCAAAGCGGTAGCCTGCGGCGAAGGGGGCCAACTTGCCCACCTTCACTTCGTTCATGTCATGATCGCCACGCAGCAGCAGCAGCCAGACCTTGACCGCAGTGATCTCGCCCTTGTCATTCAGCGTTTCGGTGGCCAGCACCAGCGACTTGACCGTGCGCTGCAGCGGCAAGCCCAACTGCTCCGCCACGGCAGCACACGTGCTGTTGCCGGGCGTCGGAATCACGGCCAGTGACTCTGTGGCCGCACCGCGCGGGTGGGCAGGCGGCAGGGCCTCGGCCTTTTCAATGTTGGCTGCGTACTCACTCGTCGGACAATAGACGATGGCGTCCTCACCCGTGGCCGCAATGACTTGGAACTCTTCGCTCAAATCGCCCCCAATCGCCCCGCTGTCGGCGGCCACCGCACGGTAAGTCAGGCCAAAGCGGTCGAAGATGCGGCGGTAAGCCTGAGCCATCACGTCGTAACTGGCTTTTGCCGACGCCTGATCCTTGTCGAAGCTGTAGGCATCTTTCATGATGAACTCACGACCGCGCATCAAGCCAAAGCGAGGACGGCGCTCATCCCGGAACTTGGTCTGAATCTGGTAAAAATTCTTGGGCAGCTGCTTGTAGCTCTTCAGCTCCTGACGGGCGACGTCGGTCACCACCTCTTCGCTGGTGGGCTGCACAATGAAGTCCCTGCCGTGGCGATCCTGGATGCGAAGCAGCTCCGGCCCCATTTTGTCGAAACGGCCGGTTTCCTGCCACAGCTCGGAAGGCTGGATGACGGGCATGGTCAACTCCACTGCACCGGCACGATTCATTTCCTCGCGCACGATTTTTTCCACCTTCTGGATCACACGCAACCCCATGGGCATGTACGTGTAGATACCGGCACCGAGTTTTTTGATCATGCCGGCACGGGTCATGAGCTTGTGGCTGACCACTTCGGCATCAGCCGGGGCTTCTTTGAGCGTGGAGATAAAGAACTGGGAAGCTTTCATGGCAAAACCAGCCACCACTTGCATGGGGGCTGCGAGTTCAACAGGTTAGGGAAAACAACTAGACGAGAAGTGCCGTTTGGCAAGGGTCAACAACCCCAATTGCACCCCGGCTGTTGCGCTCAGGATGCATAATGGACTCAGTTTAAAAAATTGGGGTTGATTATGCTTGACAGAGACGGCTTCAGGCCGAACGTCGGCATCATTCTGCTCAACCAGCGAAATCAGGTGTTCTGGGGAAAGCGCATTCGCACCCATTCCTGGCAGTTTCCGCAAGGTGGCATCGACAGGGGTGAAACACCCGAACAGGCCATGTTTCGCGAGTTGCATGAGGAGGTGGGTCTGCAGCCCCACCATGTACACATCGTTGCCCGCACGCGGGACTGGTTGCGTTATGAAGTGCCGGATCGCTACATCCGTCGAGATGCCAGGGGTCATTACAAGGGCCAGAAGCAAATCTGGTTCCTGCTGAGGCTCACCGGCAACGATTGGGATCTGAATTTGCGTGCCACGAGCCACCCCGAGTTCGATGCCTGGCGTTGGAATGAATACTGGGTGCCGCTTGACATGGTGGTTGAGTTCAAGCGAGGGGTGTACCAGATGGCACTGACCGAGCTTGCACGCTACCTGCCACGTCAGGATGGTCGCAACCGATTTCTTCGTGGCAGCCCACGCGCGCGAGACAACAATTCGCCGCTTGTCCACACCGAGAGGGATCCGTCCAATGCGCCTCCGCACATGGAACTCCCCCCCGGCGCAAGTTTTGACCCCGACCCCCAGGGCTGGCAAAACAGCTGAGGAACCTCAGGCGGCTTCGTCCTGAGTGGGCGTCAGCACCAGGTTTGTCCGGTGAATCATCTCGGGTTCGGCGGAGTAGCCGAGCAGACGCTCAAAATCTGAAGAGGGCTTGCGACAAATCAGGCGCGCCTCGGCGCTGGCATAGTTTGCAAGACCCCTCGCAATTTCGACACCTGCCGGGCTTCGAACGGCGATCACATCGCCTCGGGCAAATTCGCCATCCACGGAGACCATGCCCACCGGCAAAAGGCTTTTCCCCTCGTCAACCAGTTTGGCCACTGCGCCGGCATCCACCACGACCGAGCCTCGCAATTGCAAATGGTCTGCCATCCAACGTTTGCGGGCCTGATGTTTTGGTGTTTGAGCGAGCAACCAAGTGCCGATGCCTTCGCCCTTGGCCAGGCGCAGCAGCACATCAGGTTCACGGCCCCATGCGATCAGGGTTGACGCACCTGACCCTGCCGCCCGCTTGGCCGCCAGAATTTTGGTGATCATGCCCCCCTTACCGATTCCGCTGCCCGCGCCACCGGCCATACGCTCCAGCTCCGGATCGCCAGCCTTGGCTGCATGCACAAATTTGGCGGTATCGTCTTTGCGCGGATCTGCCGTGTAAAGGCCACGCTGATCGGTCAGGATGATGAGCACATCCGCTTCCACCAGATTGGCCACCAAAGCCCCGAGGGTGTCGTTGTCTCCGAACTTGATTTCATCGTTGACGACGGTGTCGTTTTCATTGATGACCGGCACCACACCCAGTTGCAGCAGTGTCAGCAGCGTGGAGCGCGCATTCAAATAGCGCTCACGGTCGGCAAGGTCTGCGTGGGTCAACAAGACCTGTGCACTGCCGATGCCGCTCGCACGGAGTTTGGTTTCATACATTTGAACCAGACCCATTTGCCCGACGGCTGCGGCTGCTTGAAGCTCGTGGATTTCTTTGGGGCGCGATGACCAACCCAAGCGCTTCATGCCCTCTGCCACAGCACCGCTGCTGACCATGATCACTTCTTTACCCTGTTTCACCAGAGAAGCAAGCTGGTCACACCAGTGGCCGATGGCCTGTTCATCTAGCCCCTTGCCTTCGTTGGTCACGAGGCTGGAACCCACCTTGATGACAATTCGACCAGCCTGCTGCAAGAGCATCGGGTCCTGATGAATACTCATGATAAAAACAATGCCTATCGCTTTATATTATTCAACCTAGCGCTTTCAAATTCATATCATGAATCTGTTCGATCGAACCGTGGATCGATCTCTGCATCGGGTTGTTGTGCTTTCTGGGTCTTGGCCACATGCTCGTAAACAGCCTGAACAAGGCGTTCGCAGCCCTCGCGCGACAAGCCAGAAATCTCGAACACAGGCCCTTTGTGCTTGTAACGCTTGACAAAATCTTTCACCACAGCGGCCCGGTTTTCCGAAGGAACCATGTCGAGTTTGTTCAGAACCAACCACCTGGGCTTGTCGTATAGCGCTTTGTCGTACTTCTTCAGCTCGGCCACGATGGCTTTGGCTTGCGCAACCGGATCGACCGTTTCGTCAAACGGTGCCACATCGACCAAGTGCAACAGCAAATGGGTGCGCTGAAGGTGCCTCAAAAACTGATGCCCCAGCCCCGCCCCCTCTGCTGCCCCTTCAATCAGCCCGGGTACATCAGCCACCACAAAACTTTTTTCCGGACCGACGCGAACCACCCCCAGGTTGGGGTGCAGGGTTGTGAAGGGATAGTCGGCAATTTTGGGGCGGGCGTTGGAAATGGCAGAAATCAAAGTGGATTTCCCCGCATTGGGCATACCGAGCAGCCCCACGTCGGCCAGCACCTTCAGCTCCAGCTTCAGCTCTTTTCGCTCTCCCGGCCAGCCCGGCGTCTTCTGCCGAGGCGCGCGGTTGACAGAGCTTTTGTAATGCGTGTTGCCAAAGCCACCGTCTCCGCCTTTGGCCAGCATGACCACCTCTCCCGGCACCAGCAGTTCATGCAAAACCTCTCCGGTTTCGGCATCCGACACAATCGTACCCACAGGCATTTTGAGCGTGATGTCATCACCCTTGACGCCAAACATGTCCGAGCCTTTGCCGTGCTCACCCTTGCGGGCCTCATACCGACGCGAGTAGCGGTAATCGACCAAAGTATTCAGGTTGACATCTGCAACGGCGTATACATGACCGCCGCGCCCGCCATCACCACCATCCGGCCCACCAAATTCTTTGTACTTTTCATGGCGGAACGACGCACAGCCGTTACCACCATCTCCGGCAGCGATGTCAATATAGGCTTCGTCAACAAACTTCATGGCGGTATTCTAGAAACAGTCTCTGGAAGTAAAAAAGGCCCGCAGTGCGGGCCTTCTCTCCAAGCAACCCAGTTGCTCAGGCAGGAATGATGCTGACCACGTGACGGTTCAACTCGCCCTTGACAGCAAAATTGACATGTCCGTCAGCCGTTGCGAACAGCGTGTGATCCTTGCCAATCCCAACATTGCTGCCGGGATGGAACCGTGTGCCACGCTGACGCACGATGATGGAGCCAGCCGAGACCAATTCACCGCCAAATGCCTTGACACCCAACATCTTTGGCTTGGAATCGCGTCCGTTTCGCGTGGAGCCGCCGCCTTTTTTCTGTGCCATGTTGCTTTCTCCTTAGGCAGCAATTGCACCGATTTCAATCTCGGTGAAATTCTGACGATGACCCTGACGCTTCTGATAGTGCTTGCGACGGCGCATCTTGAAAATGTGCACCTTGTCGTGACGACCATGCGACACCACTTTGACCGTGACAGATGCGCCGGACACCAGGGGCGTGCCAACCTTGATCTCGCTGCCGTTGCCAACAGCAAGAACCTGGTCGATCACGATTTCCTGGCCCACATCCGCAGCAATCTGTTCTACTTTGATTTTTTCGCCAGCAGCAACACGATACTGTTTGCCACCGGTTTTTATGACCGCGTACATATGAACCTCTTGAATCAATTTCGGCAGACGAGTTTCAACCGAATCACGGATTATATCACCTGAGAAGAATTTTCTCACACCCTCCCCAGGAACCCACCTGAAGCCCGTGCCCTACCCTTCGGGTTTCTGAACGCCCAAGACATGACGCCTCCCCACGTCGGATGCAGCAGTCGTGCTTTTTATAATCGCGAAAACTCATCCGGATTCCATCTTGCTCCAGAACGCATCGCCAACTGCCCATCCTTTGTCCATGATCGCCTCAGGCATGGCAGAGGTGGACAAGGTCATCACCGCCAAACTGACGACTGGGGTTCCACTGGTGGGACAAGTCAGCCAGTACATCATTTCTGCTGGTGGCAAGCGCCTTCGCCCAGCACTCACATTGCTGATGAGTGGTGCAGTTGGCTATCAACAGCCACATCAATACACCTTGGCGGCCATCGTGGAGTTCATTCACACAGCCACCCTGCTGCATGACGATGTGGTTGACGAGTCGACTTTGCGACGCGGCAGAGACACGGCCAACGAATTGTTCGGGAACGCTGCCAGCGTCCTGGTCGGCGATTTTCTCTATTCGCGCGCATTTCAAATGATGGTTGAGGTGGGCGAGATGAGGGTCATGGAGGTGCTCGCCGAGGCCACCAACATCATTGCCGAAGGCGAAGTACTGCAACTCATGAACATGCGGGACGCGTCTCTGACCAAAGAGGGCTACCTCAAAGTCATACGGTCCAAAACAGCCAAGTTGTTTGAAGCCAGCGCGCGCCTCGCCCCTATCATGGCCGGAAGCGGGCCGGAAATGGAAAGCGCTTGTGCGGCGTATGGCCAGGCGCTGGGTACGGCCTTTCAGATCATTGACGACGTACTCGATTACGAAGGTGACAGCACTGTCATGGGCAAAAATCTCGGCGACGACCTGCGTGAAGGGAAAGTGACCCTCCCCGTGATCCACGCCCTCGAAAGTACCAGCGGGGCAGACCACGCCATGCTTGTCAACGCGATCGAACATGCCAATGACCAACACCTTGAACAGGTTCTGGAACTGATCAGACGGACAGGTGGTGTCACTGTGGCACGCACCACCGCCGAGGCAGAGGCGCAATTGGCTATCGATGCTGCTATGCGTTTGCCTACCAGCCCGTATCGACAAGCCATGATTGATCTCGCTGCTGCACTTCAACACCGAGCCAACTGAAGCCTTAAAATAAAAAAATCGGGGTGTAGCTTAGTCTGGTAAAGCGCTACGTTCGGGACGTAGAGACCGGAGGTTCGAATCCTCTCACCCCGACCAGAGACAGAGATATACCAACGCCTAGAGTTGTGCTGGTGTGAAAAAGACACGCTTGCGGCATGCAAGTGCTGAATCCGCCGATCATTTGCGCTAGATTACGGCGACATGGCAACAGCTGACACGACTCCCCCACACACAAGCTCAATGGCGCTACCGGGCTTGGGGCGCGCGTTGGTGTCAGCGGGCAAACTGGATCAGGTCACGGCCGAATCGCTCTTCAGAAAGGCCCAGACCAATCGCGGCAGCTTTATTGCAGAGTTGACGGGCTCCGGCACGGTCTCCGCTGCAGACCTCGCACATGTGGTGTCGGGGGCATTTGGAGCGCCTCTGCTCGACTTGGAGGCCATAGACACCAAGCGTCTGCCCAAAAACGCCTTGGATCCAAAATTCTGCGTGGAACACCGTGTGCTGGTGCTGGCGAAAAAAGGCAACCGCCTGAGCATCGCCACCGCTGATCCTGGCGATCAGCAGGTTGCCGAAAAGATCAAATTTTCCACACAGTGCAGTGTCGACTGGATCATCGCAGAATACGACAAACTCACCAAACTCATTGAAGTGCAGACAACGTCCGTGGCAAAAGCCATGGACACGATCATCGGCGATGATTTCGAATTCAACGAAGACGCGGCTGACGCTGCACCTGCCGAACCCGAAGAAAAAGCCTCCGACGTCGAAGATGCGCCGGTTGTCAAATTTCTGCAGAAAATGCTGATAGACGCGTTCAGCATGCGGGCATCAGACTTGCATTTTGAACCGTACGAGCACACCTACCGGGTGCGTTTTCGCATAGATGGTGAGTTGCGGGAGATTGCGTCACCGCCTGTGGCCATCAAGGAAAAGCTGGCTTCGCGCATCAAGGTGATTTCACGAATGGACATCTCCGAAAAGCGCATCCCGCAAGACGGCAGGATGAAGCTCAAAATCGGAGGCGACAAGGTCATTGATTTCCGTGTCAGCACCTTGCCCACACTGTTCGGTGAAAAGATCGTGATCCGTATTCTGGATCCCAGCAGCGCAAAACTGGGTATCGATGCTTTGGGATACGAGCCACAGGAAAAAGAAAAGCTGCTCAAAGCCATCAACCGCCCCTACGGCATGGTTCTGGTTACCGGGCCCACTGGATCGGGCAAAACGGTGTCTCTGTACACCTGCCTCAACATCCTGAATCAGCCGGGTGTCAACATTTCCACCGCCGAAGACCCTTCGGAAATCAACCTGCCAGGCGTCAACCAGGTCAACGTCAATGACAAGGCGGGGTTGACGTTTGCGGCCGCACTGAAATCGTTTTTGCGCCAGGATCCCGACGTCATCATGGTGGGCGAAATTCGAGACCTCGAAACAGCTGACATCGCCATCAAGGCTGCGCAAACCGGGCACCTCGTGCTGTCTACACTGCACACCAACGATGCCCCCACCACGCTGACCCGCATGTTGAACATGGGCATTGCACCGTTCAACATTGCTTCCAGCGTCATCCTGATCACCGCTCAACGCCTCGCACGCAGACTGTGCCCACAATGCAAGGCACCGGCCGACCTGCCTCGCAAAGCGCTGTTGGACGCCGGTTACACCATCGACGATTTGGATGGCTCATGGATCCCTTACAAGCCTGTCGGTTGCAGCGCTTGCAACAACGGATACAAAGGGCGCGTCGGCATCTACCAGGTCATGCCCATCACCGAGGACATGCAACGCATCATCCTGAAGGGCGGTAGCGCGCTCGAAATCGCCGCGCAGGCAGCCAGTGAGGGAGTCCGAACCTTGCGTCAGTCAGGTTTGCACAAAGTCAAACTGGGCGTGACTTCTTTGGAAGAAGTATTGGGCTGCACCAACGACTGAACCCACATCATTCACCGGATCAAGGGAACTACATGGCTACAGCTACCGCAACAGGATCGAAAGAGACCTTGTACGAATGGCAGGGCAAAGATCGGAACGGCAAGATCGTTCGTGGCGAAATGCGAGCCATGGGTGAGAACCAGGTGCAAGCCTCTTTGCGTCGGCAAGGCATTCTGCCCACCAAAATCAAAAAACGCCGCATGTCTGGCGGCAAGAAAATTACCACGAAAGACCTCGCTCTGTTTACTCGCCAACTGGCCACGATGATGAAAGCCGGAGTGCCACTGCTCCAGGCCTTCGATATCGTGGGCAAAGGCAATGCCAACCCCAGTGTGGCCAAATTGCTCAACGACATTCGAACCGATGTCGAAACCGGTACTTCGCTGAATGCCGCCTTCCGCAAGTACCCCATTTACTTTGACAACCTGTATTGCAACCTCGTTGAAGCCGGTGAAGCGGCAGGCATTCTGGATCAGTTGCTGGATCGGCTGGCGGTCTACATGGAGAAAACCGAGGCCATCAAGAGCAAAATCAAATCGGCCCTGATGTACCCCATCTCCGTGATCGTTGTGGCATTCGTGGTGGTTGCCGTCATCATGATTTTTGTGATCCCCGCGTTCAAGTCCACCTTCGCATCGTTTGGCGCAGATTTGCCCGCACCCACATTGCTGGTGATCGCCATCAGCGAGGTGTTCGTCGCCTATTGGTGGCTGATCTTCGGTTCGATCGGCGGAGGCATCTACTTTTTCATGCAAGCCTGGAAAAGGAACGAAAAAGTACAAATGGCCATGGATCGGCTGATGCTGAAGATGCCTATTTTTGGCCCGCTGGTTGAAAAGTCGGTGATCGCCCGCTGGACCCGAACCTTGGCCACCATGTTTGCAGCGGGTGTACCGCTGGTCGAAGCGCTTGATTCAGTCGGTGGAGCCTCCGGCAATTACGTGTACCTTCAAGCCACCGAAAAGATACAACGCGAAGTGTCAACCGGCACCAGCCTGACCACAGCCATGGGCAATGCCAATATTTTTCCCAACATGGTGTTGCAGATGTGCGCCATCGGTGAGGAATCAGGCTCCATCGATCACATGCTGGGCAAAGCAGCCGATTTTTACGAGGCCGAAGTGGATGACATGGTGGCCGGCCTTTCCAGCCTGATGGAGCCCATCATCATCGTTTTCCTGGGTGGTCTGATCGGAGGCATCGTGGTGTCGATGTACCTGCCCATCTTCAAGTTGGGTCAGGTGGTTTGATGACCGGCTCACCAGAGGTCGATGCTGCCATCGCCGGCATATTGGGCCTGTTGATAGGTAGTTTTTTGAACGTGGTCATCCACAGGATGCCCAAAATGCTCGAACGTCAGTGGGCTGCCGAATGCGCCGCCCTTCAACAGGCTGATGGTTGCACTGACGCCAGTTCCAGCGTTGACGAATCAGCGCCTTACAACCTGATGACACCCCGTTCGGCATGTCCACATTGCGGGCATGTCATCAGGTGGTACCAGAACATTCCGGTTGTGAGCTACCTCGGACTGCGGGGCAAGTGCGCCGCTTGCGGCGCTCGGATCGGCCTGCGGTATCCCGTCATTGAGTTGACCACCGGATTGCTTTTTGCCTGGTGTGGATGGCAATGGGGACTGACGATGACAGGCGCCATGTGGGCCGGCTTCAGCGCCACCGTTGTCGCCCTTGCAGCCATCGACTGGGATACCACGCTGCTGCCTGACGACCTCACATTGCCCTTGCTATGGGCCGGTCTGTGTGGTGCCGCGTTGAACTGGCTGGGAGCAGCCACCTTGCCCGATGCAGTGTGGGGTGCCGTGGCGGGTTACCTGTCGCTGTGGCTGGTGTACTGGGCGTTCAAGCTGACGACCGGCAAAGAGGGCATGGGTTATGGGGACTTCAAGCTGTTCGCGGCCTTTGGAGCCTGGTTCGGCTGGCAGGCATTGGTTCCCATCATCCTGATGGCGTCCGTCATCGGTGCAGTCGTAGGCCTGGGCATGAAATTCACCAGTGGCTTGCGTGACGGTGGTTACGTGCCCTTCGGCCCCTTCCTGGCACTTGCGGGCTTGACCGCCATGTTCCTGTCGCCTGCGCGCATGCTGGAGATCATGGGGTTGTGACAGCCAGCAGAAAAAACCTGGTCGGGTTGACCGGCGGGATCGGCAGCGGCAAAAGCACGGTGGCGGGCCTGTTGGCCGAGTTGGGGGCGACAGTGCTCGATGCCGACAACATTGCCAGGGCCATCACACAAGCAGGCGGAGCCGCCATGCCAGCCATCGAGCGGGAGTTTGGCGCGCACATGCTCACAGCGGACGGCGCACTCGATCGCGATGCCATGCGCGCACTTGTTTTTGCCGATCCCGCAGCGAAAAGACGCCTCGAGCACCTCACCCACCCATTGATCGGGCGTGCCATTTCCGAAGCCGTGACATCAGCGCGCACCCGATCAGTTGTTTTGGACATTCCCCTCCTGGTGGAATCAGACCGCTGGCGAAAGCAACTGGCGACCATCATTGTGGTCGATTGCAGTAACAGCACCCAAATCGAACGTGTGAAACTGCGCAACGGATGGTCGCACGACACCACCCTCGGCATCATCCGTTCGCAAGCGCCAAGAGCTTTGAGACTGGCAGCAGCCGATGCCGTGTTGATGAATGACGGCATCTCTAAGGAGACGCTCAAGGCGCATGTGTCCGAACTGGCTGACCAGCTGGGGATATGATGAGCGTTGACCGATCCAAACGACAGACACCCCACACGCTGTGATTCTTTACGAATACCCCTTCAACGAGCGCATCAGGACCTATCTGCGCCTGGAACACCTGTTCAGCCGCTTGGTCACCCTGGTCTCCCGAGATGACCCACTGGATCATCACTTTGCTCTGCACACGCTGTTCGAAATGATCGACGTCGCATCGCGTGCCGACATGAAATCGGACGTTCTGAAAGACTTGGAACGCCAAAAGCAAGTGCTCAATGGCTACCGAGGCAACCCTGCGATCTCTGAAACCGCCCTGGATCACATCGTTGGTCGCATCGAGAACTACTTCCAGAACTTGAGTCAGTTGTCCGGCAAAACCGGACACTCACTGAACGACAACGACTGGCTGATGGGCATCCGCAGCCGCATATCGATTCCAGGGGGAACTTGCGAATTCGATTTGCCCGCCTATTTCGATTGGCAACACAAATCACCAGAGGTGAGGCGACAGGCCTTGATCCAGTGGTGCGCCACGGTCCAACCTTTGGCCGATGCCATCGGCTTGTTGCTGCAGATGCTGCGCGACTCCGGCGTGCCACAGAAGGTGATGGCCAACAGTGGGCAGTTCCAGCAAAACTTGCCACAGGGCCGAACCTTTCAATTGTTACGCCTGCGCATTCAGGCTGATGCCGGGTTGATACCTGAAATCAGCGGCAACCGGTTGATGGTATCCGTGCGTCTGGTCCGCCTGGGTGAGGACCACCGGTTGCACCCCTCCAATGAAGATGCGTCGTTTGAACTGACACTCTGTGCCTGAAAAATGACCGCGCAATCAAAGTGCCCGATACCGGATACGGTCGCGCCCAGGTGGGTCAAGTGTCCTGGGTGCGGCCAACCCAGCCCCTATGCACCCGACAACCCTTTCCGGCCATTCTGCAGCAAGCTCTGCCGTGCAACCGACTTGGGACGTTGGGCACAAGAAGAGTTCAAAGTTGCTGCGCCAGCGCCTGACAACGCAGAAGAATTAGGATAAAAAAACGCATCCAGCGCTTTACTATAAAGCACTATAAGCTATTATTTTTTCAGCCAATCCAGTACAGGCACAGTACCCGCCAACAACGGTGCCACGCTGACCGGGAGGGTTTGCCAGGCAAACTGCTGCCCCTCTCGCATGGTCAACTCGCCCGTCCAACCCGTCACGCGACAAAAATGCAGCCGCACCAGTGCGTGGGGGTAGTCCACCACTTGCTCGCGCCACCTCTGCACCTGGGTCACGGTGACACCCAACTCCTCGTGCAACTCTCGGACCAACGCTTGCTCGACAGATTCACCGGGCTCCACTTTGCCGCCTGGGAACTCCCAATGTCCGGCATAGGCTTTGCAGGGCGGACGGGTGGTCAGCAAAAACAAACCGTCAGGCTGAAAGAGAATACCGACCGCCACATCGGTGCACGGCCTGCTTGCACCGCCAGTTCGAGGTTGGGCCGCATCTACAGCCATCACAGCCTCACCACCGATCATTTGAGCAGGCATGCCAATCAACCTTGGGGTTCTGCTGACGCCGAGGTGACGTGGTCTTTAGCAAATTGATAGGCCACACGCCCACTGCGAGAGCCCCGCTCCAAGGCCCACACCAACGCTGATGGCCGCGCCGCTGCTACATCGGCATCGGTTGCACCGAAATGGCGCAACCATTGGCCAACGATCGCCAGGTACTCGTCCTGACTGAATGGATAAAAGCTTACCCACAAGCCAAAACGCTCAGAAAGAGAAATTTTTTCCTCGATCACTTCACCGGGATGAACCTCACCATCGTCCGTGTGGGTGTACGTGAGGTTGTCCTTCATGTACTCAGGCAACAGGTGACGCCTGTTGCTGGTTGCGTAGATCAACACATTTGCGCTGGTCGCAGACACCGAGCCATCCAGGATGGACTTCAGCGCTTTGTAGCCTGATTCGCCTTCGTCAAAACTCAGGTCATCGCAGAACACAATGAATCGTTCAGGTCGGTCGGCAACCATGTCGATCAGGTCAGGCAAGTCGATCAAATCGGCTTTGTCCACCTCGATCAGGCGCAGGCCCTGGTCTTTGAATGCATTCAGGCAAGCCTTGATCAGGGACGACTTACCCGTACCCCGTGCGCCGGTCAACAAGACGTTGTTGGCAGGCTGTCCGCTGACAAAACGTTGCGTGTTGCGAACGATTTTGTCTTTCTGCGCATCGACCTCACAAACGTCTGGCAGCGTCAACGCTGAAACTTGACGGACAGGCTCCAGTCTGCCAAAGCCATTGCGCCGACGGCTGTATCGAAAAGCCACCGATGCACCCCAATCCGGGGCGTGAGTCAGGTCTGAAGGCATCAGGCGCTCGACGCGAGAGACGAGCGCCTCCAGCCGCCCCATCAAGGGTGCCAGTCCGTCACTCATGATCTGTAATCGGCGTTGATGGTCACATAGTCGTGACTGAAATCGCATGTCCAGACCGTGTCGGACCAACTGCCCCGACCCAGCTCCACCCGGACCCTGATTTCCGTTTGCGCCATCACCCGGGCACCGTCCTGCTCCTGGTAAGCCGGGTGACGCCCACCGCGAGTCGCGACGTGTACATCATCCAGAAAGAGCTCGATCAGCGATTGGTCAAGGTCATCGATGCCTGCATAGCCCACTGCGGCCAGAATGCGTCCCAGGTTGGGATCGCTGGCAAAAAAGGCTGTCTTCACAAGCGGCGAATGGGCGATTGCGTAAGCAACTTTGAGGCATTCGTCCCGGGTCTTGCCACCGTCCACCTGAATGCTGATGAACTTCGTGGCCCCTTCCCCGTCCCTCACCATGGCATGTGCGAGGTACTGTGCCACTTCGAGCAGGGCAGCCTCCAGAGCTTGACCCTCGGCAGTCGTCATGTCTGTGATCTGCGGATGCTGTGCCTGCCGGGTCGCCATGAGTAGAAACGAATCGTTGGTAGAGGTGTCTCCGTCCACCGTGACCCGATTGAAGGATCGGTCAGCCAATGCCTTTGTCAGGGCTGGGAGCAAATCCGGGGCCAGATTGGCGTCTGTGGCCACAAAACCGAGCATGGTCGCCATGTTCGGGCGAATCATGCCTGCACCCTTCGCAATGCCGGTCACGGTCACGGTCTGACCACCTATGACGACCTGTCTGCTGGCGGCTTTCGGCTGTGTGTCGGTGGTCATGATGGCTTCGGCCGCGCGAAGCCAGTTTTCTGCGCAGGCATCTGCCAGCGCAGCGGGCAGCCCTGCAATCACCCTGTCGTAGGGCAATTGCTCCATGATCACGCCCGTCGAAAACGGCAATACCTGGTGTGGCTCGAGGCCCAACCGGGTGGCCAGCGCCGCACAGGTTGCCTGCGCCCGGCGCAAACCTTCTTCACCCGTCCCCGCGTTGGCGTTACCTGTGTTCACCACGATCGCACGGATACCGTGACCAGATGCCAAATGATTGCGGCACACCTGGACGGGCGCTGCACAAAACCTGTTTCGCGTGAACACCGCACCCACCGCTGTGCCGGGCGCAAGCAACATCACTGTCAGATCTTTGCGGTTTTGCTTGCGCACACCTGCTTCAGCAATTCCCAAGGACAGGCCGGGAACAGGAAAAAGTGCATCGGCTGTGGGCAAGGGCAGATTGACGGGCATGGTCGTCCTTCAAAGATGGTGAATGGTCAGGCCAGCTTGCCGTGGCAATGCTTGTACTTCTGGCCGCTGCCACAAGGGCACGGGTCATTGCGGCCCACCCGTGGAACTGCTGCCGCAGGCGTCGCCTTTCTGACGGTCTGTGCATCCACAACTGTTTCAACTTCTCCCGTCTCGGTCGGTGCGGAGTAGGTCACGTTGCTGATCTGCTCCGCGCGCTCCTCGATCTGTTGAGCCGCATCCGACAACTGATCGCTCGACTGGACGCGAACCGTCATCAACACCTTCGTGACTTCGTTCTTGACACTGTCAAGCAACTGCCCGAACAACTCGAAGGCCTCACGTTTGTATTCCTGCTTGGGTTGCTTCTGTGCATAACCACGCAGGTGGATGCCTTGGCGCAGGTAGTCGAGCGCACTCAAATGGTCACGCCAGTGGCTGTCCAGGCTCTGCAACAACACCATCCGCTGGAAGCCCAGGAAATTGTCCTCTCCGACCAGCTCCACTTTGGCGTCGAACACAGCGTGTGCCGCAGCCAGCACTTTGGCCAAGATGTCCTCGTCGGTGAGGTTGTCTGCCGTGGCGAGCAACTCGACCAGCCCAACCTCTACAGCCCACTCCTCTTTCAAGACCCGTTCCAAACCAGGCAAATCCCACTGCTCTTCCACACTTTCGGCCGGCACATATTGATGCACCAGATCCGTGAAGCAGCCTTCACGCAACGCGCTGATCTGCGCACGCAGGTTGACAGCATCCAGGATGTCATTGCGTTGCTGGTAAATGACCTTACGCTGGTCATTCGCGACATCGTCGTACTCCAGCAATTGCTTGCGGATGTCAAAGTTCCGCGCTTCGACTTTCCTTTGCGCAGATTCGATGCTGCGGGTCACCATACCCGCCTCAATGGCTTCACCCTCGGGCATCTTCAGGCGATCCATGATGGCGCGCACGCGATCACCCGCAAAAATGCGCATCAAGGAATCATCGAGGCTCAAATAAAAACGCGAGGAACCCGGATCACCCTGTCGGCCTGAACGGCCGCGCAACTGGTTATCAATCCGGCGAGATTCATGCCGTTCTGTCGCAATGATGCGCAGACCGCCCAGCGCTTTGACTTTTTCATGGTCGGCGGGCCATTGAGCCTTCACCGCCTCGATTTTGGCTGCGCGCGCTGCATCGCTCAGGCTGGCATCAGCCTGAACCGCTTGAATGAGCTTTTCCAGGTTGCCGCCCAATACGATGTCAGTCCCCCTGCCGGCCATGTTGGTGGCAATGGTGATCATCTTGGGTCGCCCCGCCTGAATGATGATGTCCGCCTCACGTGCATGCTGCTTGGCGTTCAAAACCTGGTGCGGCAATCCTGCCTTGTCCAGCAAGCCAGAGATGATCTCGGAGTTTTCGATGGACGACGTGCCAACCAGAACCGGTTGTTCGCGCTCATAGCACTCCCGGATATCGGCAATGGCTGCGTTGTACTTTTCGGGTGTTGTCTTGTAAACGCGATCCAACTGATCATCCCGCTTGCTCGGGCGGTTGGGCGGAATGACAACGGTTTCAAGACCATAGATTTCCTGAAACTCGTAAGCCTCCGTGTCTGCCGTGCCCGTCATGCCGGAGAGCTTGGTGTACAGCCTGAAGTAATTCTGGAACGTGATCGATGCCATAGTCTGGTTCTCAGCCTGGATCTGCACCTGCTCCTTGGCTTCCACGGCTTGGTGCAAGCCATCGCTCCAGCGGCGACCACTCATCAGGCGACCGGTGAATTCATCCACGATGATGATCTCGCCACCTTGCACCACATAGTGCTGATCTTTGTGATATACGTGATGGGCGCGCAAAGATGCATTCAGGTGGTGCATCAGGGAAATGTTGGCGGGGTCGTACAACGACGCACCCTCTGGCAACAAACCTGCACCGGCCAGCAATCGCTCAGCCGTTTCATGACCTTGCTCGGTCAGGAATATCTGATGTGACTTCTCATCCAACGTGAAGTCACCCGGCTTGGTGACACCCTCGCCGGTACGCGGATCCGCCTCACCTTCCTGCCGGGTCAGCAAAGGGGCGATGGCGTTGATCGCCAGGTACATCGGTGTATGGTCCTCCGCCTGGCCACTGATGATCAGCGGTGTGCGCGCTTCATCAATGAGGATGGAGTCCACCTCGTCAACGATAGCGTAATTCAGTTTTCGCTGAACCCGGTCCACGCTTTCATAGACCATGTTGTCACGCAGGTAGTCAAAACCAAACTCGTTGTTCGTCCCGTAGGTGATGTCGGCAGCATAGGCTGCTTGCTTTTCTTCACGCGACAGTTGGGGCAAATTGATGCCCACGGTCAATCCGAGGAAACCATACAACCGCCCCATCCATTCCGCATCGCGTCGGGCAAGGTAGTCGTTCACGGTGACCACATGCACGCCGTTGCCGGTCAGTGCATTCAGGTATACAGCCAGAGTGGCGGTGAGCGTCTTGCCTTCACCGGTGCGCATTTCGGCAATTTTTCCGTTGTGCAACGCCAATCCACCGATCAATTGCACGTCGAAATGGCGCATCTTCATGACACGCTTGCTGCCTTCCCGAACGACAGCAAAAGCCTCCGGCAGGATCGCATCCAAGGTTTGACCAGCAGCCAGACGCTCCTTGAATGAACGGGTCTTGTCCCTCAACTCATCGTCCGACAATTTTTCCAGGGCAGATTCCAAACCGTTGACCTGTGCAACGGTCTTTCGGTACGTTTTGAGCAAACGGTCGTTTCGGCTTCCGAATATTTTTGTCAGGATGTTGGTAGCCATGAAAAGCAATCAAAAAAATGAGTTCAGCCCCACGACATCGATAAGCGAACCGTCCCGGGGAAGTTTGGCAAGAAACACCCCATGTAACTGGGGGCAAACCAAATATTTTAAACCCCGCACATGAACGCCCTATTCGAACGCTTGTGTGGACTCCATTGGTCTGTTCGGTGCCACAGGCGTGACTGATGCGCTGGGTCGCACCTACTGCCCCAGGACCACACCGTTCTCCGTGCTTTTCAGCCCAATTTCAGTACGCCAAACCTGGCGGCTCAACGTTTTGCGTCGGCAACTCGGGGCATCAATGCAGGCACCTTGGCACCCGCGAGCCTGTTGTCAGCCGCAGACCGCAGAAACAATTGAGGATCTTGTGCCACACCAGACAGCCAAACCTCAAAATGCAAATGAGGCCCAGTCGATCGGCCACTGGAACCCACCAAGGCAATGGATTGCCCCCGTTTCACGATGTCCCCGACCTTGACCAAAACCCTAGACGCATGGGCATACCGGGTGACCAACTCGTTGCCATGATCAATTTCGACCATGTTGCCATAAGCAGGATGGAACTCTTGAGTTACCACGACACCACCTGCCGCGGCCAGGATGGGCGTGCCGACATCCGCCGAAAAATCAAGCCCGGTGTGAAGCGCACGTTGGCCAGTGAGCGGATCCAGACGCCATCCAAATCCTGATCCCGACTCGACGCCCAACACTGGTGGCGCGGTTGGCAACATGTGCTTTTTCATCCGTTCCGCAAACAACCGGGTTTCAGCGTGCAAAAAGACGTCGTGTTGGAGCGTCGCCGCGTTCTCCAAAACATCCAGCGTGGCATTCATGTTCTCCAGCGACCATGTCTCCGGCAAAACCAACGGACCACCCGCACCTGGTTTCTTTTTGTCGTCGACGGCCACCAAGCCCGCAAGGGCAGACACCCGCTCACCGAGGGCATCCAGTTGTATCAACCGAGCTTGCATGTCACCCAGCCTGCGTGCCAAGGCGTCCAAGTTCTCACGCATGTAGCGTTCCTGCCCTTGGCGTTCCTGAGACGTGATCAGCCGCACGATGGGGGTGATCACCGGCCAGCCCTGACGTGCACCATGCACGAAAAGCAAGTGATATGCCGCCATGGAAAAAAACACCAGCAGCACCGAGGCAGTGACAAAAAACCCCAGCAGCTGCAATCCAGACAGGTGCAATGCCTTGTTCCTGGCCAGCCAGGGGTCAGTGATAATCAAATGCATGATGGCCTCGTCAACTGCGTCATGAAAGCTGCCGCTCCCCGAAATCGAACCGCGCTGTCGCTCAATGATGCGCTCGGTGAGTCACCAGCCATGCAGCGTTTGGGCGCAATGATCGGCGAATCTCAAACCCGTTTCAAGCGCATTGCCCATTTGCTGCCCAAACACGCCGGTCGCTCCATACAACCCGGGCCTATCGATGATCGAGGTTGGTGCCTCCTGGTCACGAATTCAGCCACCGCGGCCAAATTGAGACAAGTGATACCGGACATTGAACAACACCTGTCAGCAGACGGTTTGCACACGCCCAAGGTCAGGGTAAAAGTCATCAAACCCTCAGCATGACCGTTGGCACGTCGGCCGACAAATCTGCACCGAAAACTCGCCCCTGACGGACACCGTCAATAAAAAACCCACTGTCTTTTGGACAGTGGGTTTTGGGCTGCATTGCAACAATGCAGATTTGTTATGGTGCCGCTTGTCGGACTCGAACTGACGACCTACCGCTTACAAGGCGGTTGCTCTACCAACTGAGCTAAAGCGGCAACGCCCTTGATTCTACTTTATTCTCGTGAGGGTTGGCCTCGGAGGTTTGGAAATATTATCTTCCTCTGCCGTACCATCATCGGCAGCGTCGGGCAAATTGCTGTCAGTAACAGCACCGCTTTCGCCACCGACTACCAATGCCAGACCACCCTTGCTATCGGTATGTTCAATTGCCGCGTCGACCGAGACCGACGGCGTGGCTTCAACCGGAAATGCCATCCCCTGCCCATTCTCGCGCGCGTAAATCGCCTGCACCCGTCCGACCGGCACAAAAATATTCTGTGGAATGCCACCAAATCGGGCTTTGAACTCGATGGCGTCATTGCCCATCACCAGGGCACCGGTTGCATCGGAACTGATGTTGAGCACAATTTCACCGTCCACCACGTGCTGTCGCGGCACTCTGACTGAATCGTCTACCGCAACAGCGATGTACGCAGTGAAGCCATTGTCTTCACACCACTGATGCATGGCGCGAAGCAAATACGGGCGTGTGGAGGGCAAGTCGCTCATGGTGGTCACACAGTGGCAAGGGTTACTTGCGCATCACTTTTTCTGAGGGCGTCAATGCTTCGATGTACGCAGGACGCGAAAAGATACGCTCGGCATACTTCAGCAGAGGAGCTGCATTTTTGCTGAGTTCTATGCCATAGAAATCCAGACGCCAGAGCAGAGGTGCAATGGCCACGTCGAGCATCGAGAACGTGTCGCCCAGCATGAACTTGTTCTTCAGGAACACCGGGGCCAATTGCGTCAGGCGGTCGCGTATGTAGGCCCGTGCCTTTTCCATGGCCTTTTCATTGCCCTTGTTGGCCCGAGTCTCCAACACTGACACGTGCGCAAACAATTCCTTTTCGAAATTGAGCAGAAACAACCGAACACGTGCACGGTCTACCGGGTCACCCGGCATCAACTGTGGATGAGGAAACCGCTCGTCGATGTACTCGTTGATGATGTTCGACTCGTACAAAATCAGATCGCGTTCAACGAGGATGGGCACCTGACCATACGGGTTCATGACCGCGATATCTTCCGGCTTGTTGAACAGATCAACGTCCCGAATCTCAAAATCCATGCCTTTTTCAAACAGCACAAAACGGCAGCGGTGAGAGAAGGGGCAAGTTGTGCCTGAGTACAGAACCATCATGTCTATGAATCCTCAAAGAAAAAAAGTGGCGACGCGGTAAACCCGCAACGCCACTGTTTGGGGCCAGATGCCTGAAGGCACCTGACAAATCTTACTTCACGTCTTTCCAATAAGCTGCGTTCAGCTTCCAGGCGATGACGGTGAAAACGGCCAGGAATGCCAATACCCACATACCCAACTGCTTGCGGGTATTTTGAACGGGCTCAGCCATCCACTGCATGAAACCCACCAAGTCGCCAATGGCCTGGTCGTATTCGGCAGGGGACATCGTACCGGGCTTGACTTGTTCCCAGCCCTTCAGGGTCTGAACTTCCTGACCATTGACTTTGGTCGTTTCCAAAATAGGACGGCGCTCACCTTGAAGTTCCCACAAGACGTGCGGCATACCAACGCTCGGAAACGCCAGGTTGTTCCAGCCAGTCGGCTTGGTTTCATCGCGGTAGTAGGTCCGCATGTAGGTGTAGAGGTAGTCTGCACCCGTGCCGCTGTGGCTTGCGCGTGAGCGAGCGACCAATGTCAGGTCGGGCGGATTGGCACCGAACCACTCTTTTGCTTGAAGGGGATTGATCGCTGCCTTCATGACATCACCCACCTTGTCAGTGGTGAACATGAGGTTCTCTTTGATCTGTGCCTCGGTCAAACCCAAATCGCGCATGCGGTTGTACCGCATAAAGCCAGCGGAGTGGCAGCTGACACAGTAGTTGACAAACAGTTTTGCACCGTTTTGCAACGCAGCCATGTCATGGGAACGGTCAGGCGCTTTGTCGAGTTGGACATCGCCGCCAGCAGCTTGCGCACCACCGACCAATGCAAAGACCAGACTGATTGCTGTGATGATTCTTTTCATGAGGTTACTCCACATCGCTTTCAGTGGGCTGCAAACGTGACACGTGCGGGCACTGGCTTGCACTTGCCAATGCGGCTCCACCAAGGCATCAGCAGGAAGAAGCCAAAGTAGAACAGTGTGCCCACCTGGGAAACCAGTTCACCTGTGGGGCTCGGCGGCTTGACGCCCAAATAACCCAACACGAAGAAGTTGATCACAAACACGGCGTACAGCCATTTGTTCCAGCTGGGGCGATAGCGAATGGACTTGGCCTCGCTGTAGTCCAGCCACGGCAGGAAGAACATGATGATGACAGCGCCACCCATGACCACCACACCCCAGAATTTGGCATCGATGGACAGCATCAGCGCAACTGCCACCACTGCAGCACCCAAAACGCCCACCTTCAAGGGCGCAGGCATCTTGAACTTGGTGACGCCCAGCACAGCACCCAACAGCACCACTGCAACCAACACGTACATGAACTGGCTGGTCACCGCACGCAGCATGGAGTAGTAAGGTGTGAAGTACCAGACGGGTGCAATGTGCAACGGCGTCTTCAGCGGGTCGGCCGGAATAAAGTTGTTGTATTCGAGGAAGTAACCGCCGAGTTCAGGTGCGAAGAACACAATGGCAGAGAAAGCCATCAGGAACACCGATACACCCAGCAGGTCGTGCACGCTGTAGTAGGGGTGGAAAGGAATGCCGTCTGCCGGCGCAGTGGAAGACCACTGGTTCCCTTTCGGCCCCGCCTTGATCTCCACGCCGTCCGGGTTGTTGGAGCCCACTTCGTGCAGGGCAATGATGTGCGCAACCACCAGACCCAACAGCACCAGCGGCACCGCAATCACGTGGAATGAGAAGAAGCGGTTGAGGGTGGCATCACCCACCACAAAGTCACCACGGATCAGGATGGCCAGATCAGGGCCGATCAGGGGAATGGCTGAGAACAGGTTGACAATCACCTGGGCACCCCAGTAGCTCATCTGGCCCCAGGGCAACAGGTAACCCATGAATGCTTCGGCCATCAGCACCAGGAAGATGGCGCAACCGAAGATCCAGACCAGTTCACGGGGCTTGCGGTAGCTGCCGTAGATCAGGCCACGGTACATGTGCAGGTACACCACGACAAAAAATGCCGATGCACCTGTGGAGTGCATGTAACGGATCAACCAGCCCCATGGCACATCACGCATGATGTACTCGACAGACGCAAACGCCACGTTGGCGTCTGGTTTGTAGTGCATCACCAGGAAAATACCGGTGACGATCTGGATGACCAGCACCAACAATGCCAGCGAACCGAAGAAATACCAGAAGTTGAAGTTCTTCGGTGCGTAGTACTCGGACAGATGCTCTTTGTAGAGCTTGGAGAGCGGGAACCGGTTGTCAACCCAGTTCAACAGCTTTTCGCCGGCAGGTGCGTCGGCGGGAACTTCTTTGAATGCAGCCATGATGACCCTTGTTTAGCTTGTCTTCTGAAGATCGCTCAGATCACGCTTTTTTGTCTTCACCAATCAACAGCTTGGTGTCCGACAGGTACATGTGTGGCGGAACTTCCAAATTGTCTGGTGCGGGCTTGTTCTTGAACACACGCCCCGCCACGTCGAAGGTCGAACCATGGCAAGCACACAGGAAGCCGCCTTGCCAGTTATCGGGCAAAGAGGGCTGTGGACCTGCTGTCAGTTTGTCACCAGGCGAGCACCCTAGGTGGGTGCAAATGCCGATGCCCACGAAATACTCGGGCTTGATCGAGCGGTGCTGGTTCTGTGCATAGGCAGGCGTCGGGTAGGCCTTGCGCTCTGATTTGGGATCAACCACGTCACCCTCGGTCTTGGCCAGACTGGCCACCTGCTCGGGCGTGCGACGCAGAATCCAGACGGGCTTGCCGCGCCACTCGACAGTGACCTTCTGACCCGGCGCGATATCGGAGATATCCACTTCCACAGAAGCACCGGCAGCCTTGGCTCGCTCGGACGGCGCAAAAGAACTGACGAAAGGCACCGCTACGGCCGCAGCCCCGGCACCCCCGACAGCACACGATGTAATCAGCCAGTTGCGTCGGCTGTTGTCTACGCTTGCTTCGCTCATGTAGATCTTTCTTGGACTAGATTCGGATGGACGACCCCGATGGTCAACCTGTGAATTGTAGTAAACCCTGAGACGCACCCCGGTTAACCAGAGTGTCTTGGTAGCCTTTCAGGCAAGCCATTACACGCTTCGCCCCTTACATCAAGCTGTTTTGCCCACCAATTCAAAGTGCTCAACCACTGGGGGCGCAAGAAAAAAAGGCCCGACGATGGCCCGCCACGCGGTGAAAGCGTCGCTGCCCCTGAAACCGACCGTGTGGTCTTCCAAGGTCTGCCAGAAGATCATGAGCACATACCGACCCGGCGACTCGATGCTGCGGTTCAGCTTGTAGCCCTCAAAGCCCTTCGAATGTGCGATCACGGTCTCGACCCCCTTGCGCAAGGCGGCCTCAAATTCAGCTGCCCGCTGGGCATCCACGCGCAAATCGGCAATTTCGAGAATCATGTTGGCGGCTCCATCGTGTCCTGTTGAAGGTCCGAAATGGTATCGCCATATTTCCAACCTCTGCTGAAGCTACCATTGTGGGTTGCACAGGTGATCCCACCCGTCCCGTCACTCATCCAACAGGAGCAATCATGAGCACACAAACCATTGAAGTCATCGGTATCGTCGGCGCAGGCACCATGGGCAACGGCATTGCGCAAGCATGCGCCGTCAAGGGCCTGAAGGTTGTCATGGTCGACATCAGTGAAGCCGCCGTGGCCAAGGGCATCGCCACGGTTTCCGGCAGCCTGGACCGCCTCGTCAAGAAAGAAAAAATCACCGCCGACGACAAAGCGGCCGCACTGGCGCTCATACAGGGCAGCACCTCGTACGACGACCTGAAGTCTGCCGACCTGATCATCGAAGCCGCCACCGAAAACGAAGCGCTCAAGGTCAAGATCCTGCAGCAACTCGATGGTCTGATGGCAGAGCATGCCATCCTGGCCACCAACACCTCGAGCATTTCCATCACCAAGCTGGCTGCCGTCACGAAGCGGGCCGACAGGTTCATCGGCATGCATTTTTTCAACCCCGTGCCCATGATGGCGCTGGTGGAAATCATCCGTGGCCTGCAGACCAGCGATGCCACACACGATGCCGTCAAGGCCATGGCCGAGCGCCTGGGCAAGTCTCCCATCACCGTCAAGAACGCTCCTGGCTTTGTGGTCAACCGGATCCTGGTGCCCATGATCAACGAAGCGTTTTTTGTGCTGGCTGAAGGCCTGTCCACCCCGGAAGACATCGACGCGGGCATGAAACTGGGCTGCAACCACCCTATCGGGCCATTGGCCCTGGCGGACATGGTCGGCCTGGACGTGTGCCTGGCCGTCATGAACGTGTACTTTGAAGAATTCGCCGACAGCAAATACCGCCCCTGCCCTTTGCTGAAGGAAATGGTGGCAGCAGGCTTCCTGGGCCGCAAGACTGGCAAAGGCGTTTACACCTACTGACGCGAGCCACCTACCCCGGCCGCAAGGCCGGGGTATCAGCGTATTTTCGTAGCTGAAAACCTATACAGTAAAAGCGCAAAGTGGTATTTTTTCATTCATCACGTGCGCACAACTGGCTCCAAACGCCCCATACTCACGAGCAGCCATGAACCCCTTTGATTTCGACCTGTTTGTCATCGGCGGTGGCAGCGGTGGCGTCCGCGCTGCCCGCATGGCCGCCCAAAGGGGTGTGCGTGTCGCACTTGCCGAAGCACAGGGCACCGAAGGTCTGGGCGGCACCTGCGTGAACGTGGGTTGCATTCCCAAAAAACTGTACAGCTACGCTGCCCACTATGCCGAGGCCGCGCACGAAGCAGCAGGCTACGGCTGGGAAGGCGCGCCCCCTGCTCTGAACTGGCAGACCCTCAAAACCAACCGCGCGGCAGAAATCACCCGGCTGAACGGGGTTTACAGCAATTTGCTGCGTGGTTCCGGCGTGACCGTCTTCAACGCATTTGCCAGCCTGCAAGGTGGGCACACCATCGGACTGTCCATTCTGAATGCGGACGGCAGCACGGGCCACCAGCAAGTCACGGCGCGCCACATCCTGCTTGCGACGGGCGGCCGGGCACATGTGCCGCATTTTCAGGGAAGGGAGCATGTGGTCACGTCGGACGACATGTTCGACCTGCCCGCCTTTCCGCAACGTCTGGTGGTGGTGGGCGGCGGCTACATCGCCTGCGAATTTGCCTCCATCTTCAACGGTCTGGGGGCAAAAGTCACACAGTTGTACCGGGGCGAGCAGATCCTGCGTGGCTTCGATCAGGAGGTGAGGCACTTCCTGGCCAACGAAATGACCAAGGCAGGCGTGGATCTGCGTCTGCAAGCGGGTGTACTGGCTGTCGAGCGACAGCCAGATGGTCTGCACGTCAAGCTGGAGGACGGCAACGCCCTGGTGGCCGACACCGTCTTGTACGCCACCGGCCGCGTGCCGAATGTCGACGGTCTGGGGCTTTCGGCAACCGGTGTGGCACAGGGGGCGCAGGGCGCAGTATTGGTAAACGACCAATATCAGACCAACCTGCCCCACGTGTTTGCGGTGGGCGATGTGACTGCGCGAGTACAGCTCACACCGGTCGCGTTGGGCGAAGCCATGGTGGTCGTGGACCATCTCTTCGGCCCGGCGGCCGGCAAACCGCACCGGCAGATGGCCTATGACTGCATCCCCACGGCCGTGTTCACCCACCCCAACGTGGGCACCGTCGGCTTGACGGAAGCGCAGGCGCGCGAGCAGTTCGGGCACGTGACCGTTTTCCGGTCCGAGTTCCGGTCACTGAAACACACGCTCAGTGGCAGCACCGAACGCACACTGATGAAACTGCTCGTCGACACCGCCACCGACCGCGTCGTGGGCTTGCACATGGTGGGCGCTGAAGCCGGAGAAATCGTCCAGGGTTTCGCCGTGGCCATGAAAGCCGGTGCCACAAAAGCCGTTTTCGACAGCACATTGGGCATACACCCCACCGCTGCCGAAGAGTTTGTGACCATGCGCGACCCGGTCAAACCCAACTGAGCCGGCCCAACCCAACCAGGCCACCCTGCCGATGAACATGCTGCACCTGCCGCCATTTACAGCACCGACCCGGCACACCGATGCGGCCAGCGCACTGGCACAAGTCCGGGCCATTTACCAGCAAGGCATCGATCACTTGCGGGAAGGTTTGCAGGCTTACGTCAGAGACGATGCCGGGACGGATCGCCACCGGGTGCGGGCACACTACCCGCTGGTCAGGTTTCACGCCCAATCCAACCTCACCACTGAAAGCGCCACTGACGCCATCATTTCGGGGCGTTTAAGCTATGGTTTTGTGGCTGGTGCAGGCCGCTATGAAACGACCCTGACCCGCCCCGACCTGTATGGCGACTACCTGCTCCGCCAGTTCGAATTGCTGCTGCACAACCACGGTGGCGAACTGGAAATCGCCACCAGCAGCCAGCCCATTCCGATACATTTTTCGTTCGCCGAGCACGACCATGTCGAGGGGAACCTGCCGCCCGAACGCCGTGCGCGCATGAGGGATGTGTTCGATCTGCCCGACCTCGGCGTCATGGATGACGGCATCGCCAACGGCTCTCACGAGCCCGCACCCGGCGAGCCACAACCCCTGTCGCTGTTCACTGCACCGCGCATCGACTACTCGCTGCAACGCCTGCGCCACTACACCGGTACGGCTCCCGAATGGTTCCAGCACTTTGTGCTGTTCACCAACTATCAGTTTTACATCGATGAGTTCATTCGCCTTGGACATGCCGAAATGGCCCGGCCGGACAGCGACTACATCGCATTCGTCGAACCCGGCAACCTGGTCACCCGGCGCATCGGTTTGCCCGCCGAAGCCATCGACGCATGGGGCCAGGAGCCACCCCGGCTGCCACAGATGCCGGCATACCACCTGCTGAGGTCGGACCGCAGCGGCATCACGATGGTCAACATTGGTGTGGGCCCCAGCAACGCCAAAACCATCACCGACCACATCGCCGTGCTGCGTCCGCACGCCTGGTTGATGCTGGGCCACTGCGCCGGCCTGCGCAACAGCCAGCAGTTGGGAGACTACGTGCTGGCCCACGCCTACGTGCGCGAGGACCACGTGCTTGACGAAGAGCTGCCCCTGTGGGTGCCCATCCCAGCCCTGGCCGAGGTACAACAGGCACTGGAAGCAGCCGTGGCCGACGTGACGGGTGTGGCAGGCCACCAGCTCAAGAGCTTCATGCGCACCGGGACCGTGGCCAGCACCGACAACCGCAACTGGGAGCTGTTGCCGACCCGCAACGTGCCCACCACCCCACAGCGGCGCCTCAGCCAGAGCCGTGCCGTGGCGCTGGACATGGAAAGTGCCACCATTGCAGCCAACGGTTTCCGCTTTCGCGTGCCCTACGGTACCTTGCTGTGTGTGAGCGACAAACCCTTGCACGGCGAAATCAAGCTGCCGGGCATGGCCAACCACTTCTACCGCGAACGGGTGGATCAGCACTTGCGCATCGGCATCCGGGCCGTCGAGCTGCTGCGCAAACAGGGGATCGAGCAGCTCCACAGCCGCAAGCTGCGCAGCTTCGCCGAAGTTGCATTCCAGTGACACATTGAGCGAAACTGGCAGCATGCCCTTGCTGGACATCAAGACCATCCTCAGCCTCACCGCCTTGACGCTGTTTGCGGTGGCAGGTGCCATGAGCCTGGTCATGGGCCGGGAGCTGAGCCCGGCGGCACGCGCCGCACGGGGTAGCCTGATCGCTCAGGCGGGAGGCTGGACCACCATCGTCGCGGCCGAATTCATCTGGGAAATGCCGCTGTCAGTCGTGGCCATCACATGCGGGTCGCTTGCCAACCTACTGATGTTCAAGGCACTTGAAGGTTGGCTGGGGCCACGCCCCGGCAAACGCCTGTTGTACGCCCTGTGCATCCTGATGCCGCTGGGCTATGCCATCAGCTTCCAAAGCTACCCTGTTCGTGTGGGCTGGGCCAACATCCTGCTGGCCGTGCAGTTTGCCATCGTGGCCGTGGCAGTGTTGTGGACATCACCCCAGACTGAAGAAAAGGGCTGGCGCGTGCTGCTGGCCCTTTGCTATGCCCCGATGGCCGTGCTGACGCTGGGGCGTGGCATTCTGGGTGGTTGGTTCACCGAGTTGTACCCCACCTTCGCCACACCCCACCCCATCAACGTGGCAGCCCAGACAGCGGCCAACATGAGCCTGGTGCTGTCGACGGTGGCGGTGCTGGTTGCGTGGCGGAGGGAAGTGGAAATGCAACTGGAGCGCCAGGCCCACACCGACCCGCTGACCGGCCTGCTCAACCGCAGGGGCTGGATCAAGTATGCCGACATGATGGTTGCCCAGGCCCGCAGGCACCAGCACAGTGTCGGCGTGCTGATGCTGGACCTGGATCACTTCAAGCAGGTCAATGACCGGTACGGCCACGAAGCCGGCGACCGCGCCCTCATGCTGCTGGGCCAATGCATGACCTCGACCATGCGAGAAAGCGATGTGTGCGGCCGACTGGGTGGAGAAGAGTTTGCGCTGCTGTTGCCCCGCGTGAACGAAGCCACAGCCACTGCCCTGGACGAGCGCCTGCGCAAGATGTACCAAACCGTGACCAGTCAGCAAATGGGCATCACACTGAACTTCAGTTCAGGATTGGCGTTCTGCGATGTGGCCCACGCAGACGCGCTCAAAAAAGCCCTCATGCAAGCCGATGCCGGCATGTACCAGGCCAAAGCACACGGGCGGGGCCGCCTGTGCGCCAATGCCGATGTCAACATCACCATTCCGGATCAGCTGATCAGCTGATCAACCGGCCACCCGACCGAGGCGCTCGCTGCGAACCTTCTGCGCCACCAGCAGTGACAGCAGGGCCGACGACACACGGTTCATCGGGCCATCGGCACGACTGGTCAGCGCAATGGGCACCCTGGCACCCAACACAATGCCTGAGCCCGAGGCACCGGCCAGATATTCCAGCTGTTTGGCCAGCATGTTGCCCGACTCCAGATCAGGCACGGCCAGGATGTCGGCATCACCCGCCACCTGGGACCTGATGTGCTTCACCTCCGCCGCCCGGACGGAGACAGCATTGTCAAATGCCAGCGGGCCGTCGAGCAAGCCACCCGTGATCTGCCCCCGATCGGCCATTTTGCACAGTGCGGCGGCGTCCAGCGTCGACGGAATCGACGGGTTCACCGTTTCCACCGCAGACAGGATGGCCACCTTGGGCGTCTGCACACCCAGCACTTTGCAAAAATCGATGGCGTTCTGGATGATGCTCACCTTGTCGACCAGCTTCGGCTCGATGTTCAGCGCCGCATCGGTGATCAGCAAGGGCTTGTCGTACATCGGTACATCGAAGCGGAACACATGCGACATGCGCCTGCCTGTGCGCAAAGCGGGCTTGGCCAGTACCGCGTGAATCAGCTCGTCGGTGTGCAAGCTGCCCTTCATGATCATTTCGACATCGCCCTTGGCGGCCATGTCGGCACCCAGTTCGGCAGCTGCATGGCTGTGGGGGACATCGTGGAACTCGGCACCGGCCAGGTCAATGCCAGCCTGTTGGGCGACTTTTTCAATGCGGCTGCGCGGCCCGATCAGCACCGGCACGATGAGCCCGTAACGTGCGGCATCCATGGCCCCGCTGAGCGACCCGTCGTCACAGGGGTGCACCACCGCGCACCGCGCCGGCGAGATGCCCTCGCCCAACGCCAGCAAAGTCTTGAAGCGCGCTTCGGGGTCAAACAGCTGGATCTGCGGCGCACGGATGCTTTGCAACCGGACTTTTTCAACCGGGGCCAACACCTCGGCCACCCCGTGCAAAACGGGCTCACCCCGCTGGTTGCACACCTGGCAATCGAGCTTGACGTGCTTGTTCCGCTCTTCTTTAGACAGCACGGTCGCCACCACGGTGAGGGTGTCACCGATGCGGACAGGCCTCACAAAGTGGAGCATCTGATCCACGTAAATAGTGCCCGGACCAGGGAATTTGGTGCCCAGCAACGCTGAAATGAGCGACGCGCCCCACATACCGTGCGCCACCACGCCATGCATGAGTGTGTCGTTGGCATATTCAGGGTCCAGGTGGGCAGGGTTGGTGTCGCCGGAGACCGCAGCAAACGCCTTGATGTCGTCCAGCGAAAGCGTGCGGAACAACCGCCTGCTCTGGCCGACGACCAATTCATCAAACGTGACGTTCTCCTGCCACTCGGTACGGTGAGGTGTGTTCATGGGTTCTGTCAGGCCAAAGCCCTGTGTTTTAGAACGCTGCCATGACAGGCGCATGTCAGGCACGGCATGCCCCGCCAGCAACCTGGCGGCCGCTGCGGGAAAAGAAAGGGGAAACCGGGATCAGCCCAGATGCTTCAGATCAACCCCGTCGGCACCGGGCTTGAAGCCTTCGCGGGTCATGTGGTCGGACGCAGCGGTCATGAGGTTGCGTGTGGTGTCCAGACCGTAGTTTTCGATGGTCTGGCGCTCAACCCCGTAGCGCAGCACCAGCAAGCCCCGCAACTCGACCCAAGTGTGGGCCTGACGCCGGTCAGGACCCCTTGAACGCCCCCCGCTGACAGATCGACGGTCAGCCACACCGCCGCGCCGATCGTGGCCGTCAGGGGGCAAAACAGTCTTCACCTTGGCATTCGACTCGGCCATGACCTGATCGACCGCCTGTGGCGTGTCCAGGTTGACACCCAACGCAATCGCCAGGCGGGCGATGCGTGAATTCAACTCCTCGATCGACGCACCCACCCGTTTCAAATGGTCGGCCACAGCGGCTTGTTGCTCTTGCTCGACGGACATGCATCACCTCATCATGCGTAGTAACTGTGCACATGGGTGCACACCAGAACCGTACTGTAGGCCAACCAGGCCGCCAAAAGTGCAGTCGGGCACTCAAATCAAGGCCCTGATTGACGCAGGCTTGATGCACATCAAATTCGGGGGCACCATCACCCACTCGGCCGGGCTTGCACGAGGACCCGCCCGGCAGGCTCAGCGCCTGACGAGGCTGTTGGCCATGACCTCACCCATGCGCACGGGGCGCGTGGCCACCCAGTCGTGCTGGAAGCGCAAACCCGCCGACTGGGGCCACAGCATGACCACCGTCGACCCCAACATGAAGCGCCCCATTTCGTCGCCCTGCTTCAGCACGACGTCATCGTCGGCATAAGTCCAGGTTTCGACATCGGGTCGACGGGGCGGGTTGACCACGCCATGCCAGACGGTCGCCATGCTGCCCACGATCGTGGCCCCCACCAGCACCAGCACCATCGGGCCTAGCGGGGTGTCGAACACACACACCACCCGCTCATTCCGGGCAAACAAGCCCGGCACGCCCCGGGCAGTGGCCGGATTGACGGAGAAAAGTTCCCCCGGCACATACACCATGCGTGTGAGCGAACCCGCACAGGGCATGTGAATGCGGTGGTAATCGCGCGGGCTGAGGTAGATGGTTGCAAACTGCCCGTCCTGGAACTGGCTGGCCAGCGCAGCATCGCCCCCCACCAATGCCGTGGTGGAGTAACTGTGTCCCTTGGCCTGAAACACCTGGTCGCCACTGATGGCACCCAACTGGCTGATTGCACCGTCCACCGGGCACACCCAATCGGCCGCATCGAGCGGACGTGCATCCGACCGGAGTGGGCGGGTGAAAAAATCGTTGAAGGTGGCGTAAGCAGCCGGATCAGGCTCAGCCGCCTCGGCCATGTTGACGTTGTAGCGGCGCACGAACCACCGGATCACGGCTGTCGTCAACCCACCCCCCTGAGCCCGGGCAAACCAGCCTGCCAGTTGGGTCAACGCCTGTTTGGGCAGAACATATTGCGGGGCAACGGCCCAAAAATCGGACAAATCAGTCTCCTGTGGGTACCCAAGCCCCCTGGCAAGGGGCGGGAAGCGCGCACATTCTAAGTGTGCAGACACGTTGTGCCCTCCGCTTGCCCGCCCCTCGCTTTCCACCACATGCCGTGTACGCGACACACCCACCCGGCAGCAAGGAGAACGCGAGGACAAGGCAAGACCACGGCCGATCGGCCAGAATCCGGGCGTTGACCCAAACGGGTCTCACACAACGCCACAGCCACCATGACCACCGACGACACCCTGTTCGAAGCGATCAACCTGCACAAGCGCTATGGCGATGCGCAGGTTGTCAACGATGTGTCGCTGCACATCCGGCCTGGTGAGTGCCTGGGCGTGATCGGTCCGAACGGCGCCGGTAAAACCACCACACTGCGCATGTGCCTGGGCCTGACGCAACCCGACAGCGGCTGTGTCCGTTTCAGGTCACCCGGCACAGCGGCGCAGCCGGGCGGCTGGTTGACCCTGCCCGCCGATGCGCTGGCCATCAAAGCCCATCTGGGTGTGGTGAGCCAATTCGACACGCTGGACCCCGATTTCTCGTGCGCCGAAAACCTGCTGGTTTATGGCCGTTACTTCGGTCTGCCGGATGCCGAACTCAAAGCACGCATCCCCGGCTTGCTGGACTTTGCGGCGTTGGCGCACAAAGCGCAGGCCAAACCGGGCGAACTCTCTGGCGGCATGAAGCGGCGGCTGTCGCTGGCACGCGCGCTCGTCAACCAGCCAGCACTGCTGTTGCTGGACGAACCCACCACCGGCCTGGACCCGCAAGCCCGTCACCTGATGTGGGAACGCCTGCAGCAACTGCTCCAACAAGGCAAGTCCATCCTCCTGACCACCCATTTCATGGACGAAGCCGAGCGCCTGTGCAACCGCCTGGTCGTGCTGGATCATGGCCGGCAAATTGCAGAAGGGGCACCGCGCACACTGGTCAGCCAGCACCTGGAGCCCGATGTCGTCGAGGTGTACGGGCAAGGTGCACTGGCTCTCCAGCACGCCGATCTGGCGCGGCTGGCATCGCGCGTCGAGGTCAGCGGTGAAACCGTTTTCTTCTACACAGCACAGGCTGCTCCATTGCTGGCCGAATTGGCACCGCACCATGGCCTGCGCACCTTGCACCGGCCCGCCAACCTGGAAGACCTGTTTCTCAAGCTCACCGGTCGACAAATCCGCGCCGACGGCTGACCACACTTCGTCCGCACCGTCGGCTGCCGAACAGCCACGCGGTGCGACGTCAGGACCCGGTTCGCTTCCCAGAACCGGCTGTCGGGCCTCACAGATGTCATTGCGCAGGTGTCAGATCCCGCAGTCAGAGACTGCAAAGGGCGCGCACGTACAATCCGCCCCGTCATTTTTTACGGAGGTTTGACACAATGGGTTCTCAAGACGACGACAACACCGGCCTGGTTCTCGGGCTGCTGTTCGGGCTGTTGACGCTGGTGATTGCATTCGTGATCGGCATCGCAGCACTGCGTGGTTTTTCCAAGCCAGTTGCGCCTGCAGTGGCACCGGTCGCTGTGGCTGCCGCTGACAGCGATGCCAGCATCCTGGTTCAGGATGGTCTGGTGACCTTCTTTTTTGCATCGGGCCAAGCGACTCTGGCTGCCGGTGCCAACGAAGCACTGGCCAGCGTCGTCAAGGCTGTGGCCGACGGCAAAAAGGCCGTGCTGAGTGGTTTCCACGATGCCACCGGCGACCCCGAGAAGAATGCCGAGTTGGCCAAGCAGCGCGCCCTCGCCGTGCGCGATGCCCTGACGGCATTGGGCGTTGCTGCGGACAAGGTGGAACTGAAAAAGCCCGAGAACACCCTGGCCAGCGGCTCGGACAAAGCCGCGCGCCGCGTGGAGGTGGCGGTTCAATAACCGCCTGCCCCCTGGCACCGCGCCACAACAGCCCGAGTTACCTCGGGCTTTTTTTTGGCCTTTCGTACAGGCAGAATCGGCAGTAAGTGTTATATTTAACATAGCACTCACTGACACAAAATAAGCGCCGAAGGCCATTTTCATCCACAATCTGACATGCCCTACACACCCGCCACCTCCACCACAGTTGTTCCATTGCCCAACCACTGGGCGGCACCGAGGCTGTCCGGCCGTTGGTGGCCCGTCTGGCGGCGCAATTTGCTGGTTTGGAAAAAGCTGGCCATTCCCAGCCTGGTGGGCAACATTGCCGAGCCCCTGATGTGGCTGCTGGCTTTCGGCTACGGGCTGGGTGCGCTGGTGGGCGAGGTGGAGCTGGACGGCAGCCAGGTGCCCTACATCGTGTTCCTGGCCAGTGGCAGCATCTGCATGAGCGCCATGAACGCTGCTACGTTCGAAGCGCTGTACTCGGCGTTTTCGCGCATGCATGTGCAGAAAACGTGGGACGGCATCCTCAACGCGCCCGTTCTGCTCGACGACGTGGTGCTGGCCGAGATGCTGTGGGCCGCCTTCAAATCGCTGTTCACCGTCACGGCCATTCTGGGTGTGATGCTGGCACTGGGCATCAGCCACAGTGCCAAACTGCTGCTGGTGTTGCCCGTTCTGATGCTTGTGGGCATCACCTTCAGTTGCCTGGCACTGGTGTTCAACGCGCTGGCCAAGGGCTACGACTTTTTCACTTACTACTTCACCCTCGGGCTCACGCCCATGATGTTCCTGAGCGGCGTGTTTTTCCCCCGAAGCCAGTTGCCCCCTGCCGTACAGGTGCTGTCCGACGCACTGCCGCTGACCCATGCCGTGGCGCTGGTGCGCCCCTTGTTCCTCGATCGCTGGCCTGACAACGCCTGGTTGCACCTGGGCGTGCTGGCGGCCTACGCCCTCGCAGGATTCTGGGTGGCGCTGGCGCTCACCCGCAAGCGCTTCGCGAGTTGACAACACGGCCGGGCGCAAACACCCGTGCTGCGGCCACCTCAGCCTTTCAGCACCTCGTCATACAAGCAGTACAGGCTGGTACTCACGCCCAGCAACCGGATCTGACTGTCAATGCCCTCCGACCTGGCTGGCCGTCAGCGCTTTCAGGCCCACAACGCCGCAGCCAGCCAGCCACCGAACCGACGACGCGCCATCCCGCCCGCGACGGGCAATGCGGACACGCTTGTGTCATCCATGACCCTACCTCCTGCCCCAGGGGCAAATGCGATGCCGTACGCATCGCCGACTGCATTTTGCGTGGATGTCAGGCCCGCAGCAAGTCGGCCGCCGAGCGCACCACGCCCTGAACGCTGCCGTGTTCGGCGAACCGCTGGCGCAACCAGGTGGCATGGTTGCCATCGTGTGCGGCGGTGCGCTCGATTTCGTCCAGCGCAGCCAACGAGTCCAGCGCGACCGCATGCGGCTGCAACGTGCGCAAGGTGGCCAGCACGTCTTCACGGATGCTGATCTGCTCGCGCGTTTTGGGGTTGACCATGGTGCCGTCCAGGCCGAACCGGCAGGCCTGGAAGCGGTTGTAGGTGTAGACGAGGTAGTCGTCTTCTTCAGGCAATGGTTCACTGCGGGCTAACAGGTGGCGACACAGTGCCTGCAGGTAGCACGCCAGGGCTGCGGCGCGCTCGACCGTGAGAGGGGTGTCGCACACCCGCAACTCGATGGTCCCGTACTCGGGCTTGGGGCGGATGTCCCAATAAAAATCCTTCATCGACGTCACGACGCCGGTGGACTCCATCTTGGTGAAGTAGACGTTGGCAAACTCATCCCAACTCAACGTGAACGGCGCGCGGCCGCTCAACGGAAAAGCAAACACCGAGTTCAAACGGGCAGAGTCGAACAGCGTGTCCACACCCTGGAAAAACGGTGACGATGCCGACAGCGCAATGAAATGCGGCACATAGCGGTTGAGCGCATGCAACAGAAACAGGGCTTCGTCAGGACTGGCACAGCCCACATGCACATGCTGCCCGAACACGGTGAACTGCTTCGCCAGGTAACCGTACAGCCCCGACAGGTGCTTGAAACGCGGCCGGGCAAAAATGCGTTGCTCGAACCAGCGCTGGAACGGATGGGTGCCGCCCCCGGCAATCTCGATGTTCAGCCGGTCGCAGCCCGCCACCAGCGTGTTGCGGATGTCCTGCAGCTGCGCCAGGAGCGGCCCGTGGCGGGTGTGGATGCCGGTGGCCACCTCGATCATGCTCTGCGTCATCTCTGGCGTGACCACGCCAGGAAACGGTGCGCGGCTCAAAAGCTCCAGCAGGTCATCGGCGCTGCTGGACAGGTCAAAATCGTAGGCATTGACCAGTTGCAACTCCAACTCGACGCCCAGCGTGAGCGAATCTGATGACTTGAATGTTTCCAATGGCATGGGGGCGACCTGTGGCGAGAGTGCGGTGAGCGGATGTGGACAGATCAGCTGTCGTGCGACACATGGGCTTCTCGGGCGGCCATCAATGCACGCTGCGTCACCAGCGGCCCGAACAACTCGAGCACCAGCACCATGCCGGCAATGGTGGACAGCGTCCGCTCAGCCAGGTCGAACCCTACCACCCCGCTCTGCCCGACCATCAGCACCACAAAAGCCGACATGGGCGTCAGCGCCAGCCCGGTCATCAGACCTTTGCGGTAGGTGATGCCGCTGACGCGCGCAGTGGCCATGTTGACGGCCACGAACACAGCCGAACGCGCAACCACCAGCCACAACCCCAGCTCGATGCTGGCAAACACGTCGTTCCAGTCCAGCAAAGAGGCCACATAAACAAACAGGAACACACTGAGCAGGTCACCGGCCGAGCCGAAATTGCGCTGCGTCTGCGTGAGATGCACGCGCCGCTCGCGCGCCACGATGCCAAACGTGAGCGCTGCCAACAAGGGGGACAGTTTCAAGCCCGATGCCGCCGTGACCAGCAGCAACACCGCCAGCGCGAAGACGACGGTGGCACCCTCGGATGCCGCGTGCATGCGACCCTTGAGCAGCTTGGGCACCAGAAAGCCCAGCAACATGCCCACCGCCACCGACGTGGCCAGCACGTGCAGGCTGCCGAATGCGGCCTCCATCCAGTCGCCCGACACCCTGAACGTGCGCGACCCCATGACCAGCTTGAGCGCGAGCACCGACAGCAGGCAGTTGATGGCGGTCAGGTGCATGACCCGCTCGGTCACCTGGCCGGTGCTGCGCAGCTCGTGCACCACCCGCAAGATGCCCGCAGGCGAACTGGCCATGGCCAGCGCCGCCACCGCCAACCGGACGTGCAGGCGGAAATCGTCCAGCAGGCCCAGCAACCAGAACACCACCGCAAACGTCAGCAACGACTCGACAACGCCCGCCAATAGCACCCAGGGGTTGGCGCGGAACCACCGGAGGTTGATGCGGTAGCCCAGTTCAAACAGCACCAGCGCCAGCGCCACATCGGCCAGAAACGGCAGCCCGGCAATGTCAGGTGTCAGGTTGGGCAGGTTGACCGTGCCCACCACCATGCCCACCGCCACATAGCTGGACACGCGGGGAATGTGCCAGCGGTTGTAAGCCACGTCGCCCACCGCCCAGGCGGCCAGCAGCACCAGCGGCCACGCCATAGACTGGATCAGGAAATGGAGTTCGTTGCCCATCAGTCACTGAGCCCGAAACGGGTCTTGAGTTCCTGCAGGTTCAGTTCCTCCAAAACCTGATTCAGGCGCTCACGGGCACTGTGTTTGGCCTTGCCCACCCGGCTGGCCAGGATCAGCTCGTTCTTCATCGAGTGCTCCCAGCCGACCAGTTCGGTCACCGTCACCTGGTAGCCATGGGCTTCGAGCTGCAGGCAACGCAGCACATTGGTGATCTGGCTACCGAACTCGCGGGTGTGCAACGGGTGCCGCCAGATTTCACTCAGCGGCGTGCGGGACAGGCTCAGCGCCTTGTGCTTTCGCAACACACCCGCCACCTCGGCCTGGCAACAGGGCACCAGCACCATGTGCTGCGCCTGCTTGGCCAGCCCGAAGGCAATGGCATCGTCGGTGGCGGTGTCGCAGGCGTGCAGCGCGGTCACCACGTCAATGGTGTCGGGCAGGGTGCTGCTGGACAGTGCCTCCTGCACCGTCAGGGCCAGGAAAGACATGCGCGCAAAGTCCAGCTGTTCGGCCAGTTGGCGGGAACGCTCCACCAGCTCGGCGCGGCTTTCCACGCCATACACGTGGCCCACCGCGCGCTGGCTGAAGAAGCGGTCGTACAGCATGAAGCCCAGGTAACTCTTGCCCGCACCGTGGTCGGCCAGCGTGACATCGCCCCGGACATCGAGCACCTGCTGCAACAGGGGCTCGATGAACTGCAGCAAATGGTTCACCTGTTTGAGCTTGCGGCGACTGTCCTGGTTGAGCTTGCCGTCCCGCGTCAGGATGTGCAGGGCCTTGAGCAATTCAATGGATTGACCCGGTGCCAGGCCCAGTTGCTCGGCCACTGTGATGGCGGTCGAAGTGGGTGGACTCGGCTTGCCACGCGGGCTGGACGTGGTTGACAGGGATGCAGGGCGACGGCTCATGGCCCGATCATAGTGGGCGGGCCGCACCGCCTTTGGGGCCATCTGGGGGGAGGCATCGCCGTGGTCCGCCGGCGCGCATGCGGCCGCCAGCCCGGGCAGCCTGGGTACGCGCACAATCGGGACATGACCACACCACACGGGAAAACCCTGAACCACGCGCCGATTGATGCCCCCCCGGCAGCCGCCACCGATGCACACCCGTTCGAGCGGCTTACCCCGGATGTGGTGCTGGATGCCCTGTCCAGCATCGGTCTGTGGGGCGATGGCCGCCTGACGCCACTCAATTCCTACGAGAACCGGGTGTACCTGGCCCACCTGGACGAGCCCGTGCAAGGCCACCCCGCCGTTGTGCTGAAGTTCTACCGCCCGGAACGCTGGCGCACCGAGCAGATCGACGAAGAACATGCGTTCTCGGCCGAGCTGGTGCAGGCCGAGGTGCCCGTCGTGGCCCCGCTGGCGTTGCCAGGCATGGCCGACACTGGCAACGGAGCCCCTGCCACGCTGCACCGGCACGCCGGTTTTGGCTTTTCTGTCAGCCCGTACAAGGGCGGCCGCCGCCCGGAACTGGACAACCTGGACGTGCTGGAATGGACAGGCCGCTTCATTGCCCGCCTGCACAGCGTGGGGGAGGTGCGGCCATTCGTCCACCGCCCGGCGCTGAATGCGGCAACATTTGCCCTGGCGTCGCGCGACTGGCTGCTAGGCCACCACTGCATCCCGCTGGACATGCAATCGCGCTGGGAGGCCACCTTGACCCAAACGCTGACGGTGCTGGCACAGGTGGCACCCGAACTGTGTGGCAGCCCTTCATCCATCAGCACGTCTGAAACAATAGCTATAGATGCATATCAGAAAAGCGTTGAAGGCGATTTTTATTCAGAGAAAATATCGTCCGACGCTGACAGCATCCGAACCAACCTGCGCCTGCATGGCGACTGCCACCCGGGCAACATCCTGTGGACGCCGACCGACCTGCCCGGCGGGGGCCCGCACTTTGTGGACCTGGACGATGCCCGCACCGGCCCCGCCGTGCAAGACCTGTGGATGCTGCTGCCGGGTGACGACCGGCGTGAGCAAACCCTGGCACTCTCGGCGCTGATCGACGGCTACGAACAGTTCCGTCCGTTTGACCGGCGTGAGCTGCGGCTGATCGAGCCGCTGCGCACCCTACGCCAGATCCACTACAACGCGTGGCTGGCCCGCCGTTGGGCCGACCCCGCCTTTCCCGCCAACTTCCCCTGGTTTGGCAGCAGCGACTACTGGGCTGGCCAGATCCATCAACTGGAAGAACAGATCGAAGCCATGGAACGGCCGCCTTTGGTCGTTTAGGCGACAGATGGCAAGCCAGGGGTCGGGATGACCCTGTTTCCGCAAGGGTCTGCCACGGCCATACTCGCCGCGATGAAACACACCTTGCTGTGGCTGATGGCCTGCTGTCTGCAGCTTTGCCTGCTGACGACATCGCACGCCCGTCCAGCTGACACCACCTTTCCCACCCTCAACGCTGCGCCTGACGCGGCCGAGCCCATGCACGTCGGCAACCGCATGGGCTGGCTGACCGACCCGACACGGCAATTGACCCTGTCAGATGTGGAGGCCGACGGCCAGCCGTGGCGTGCCATCGACCGCCCCACGCCCAACTTCGGTTTTTCGGAGGCTGCTCACTGGTTCAGGTTCCGGGTGCAGGTGCCGGGCCAGCGCCCGGTCGATCGGTACCTGGAGCTGCCTGTGCCCTTCCTGGACGACTTGCAGGTGTTTCACCGGGCCGACGGGCCCCACACCCGGCAATATGCAGTTGGAGACACCCAACCCTTTGACAAGCGCCCTGTACAGCACCAGAACTTCGTGATGCCGGTCACGCTGCAACCCGGCATCAACGTGTTCTACATGCGGCTGGCCTCGACCGGCACCGTGGAAGCCAGCTTCCGGCTGTGGCCGCACGAAGCCTTTGTGGCCGACAGCAACCGCGAAAACCTGGCCAACGGCGCAGTGGCTGGCGTGTTGCTGGTGATGATGATCTACAACCTGTTTGTCGGTTTTTCACTTCGTGACGGCAACTACCTGCTGTACATCGGCTTCGTGGCCAGCTACCTGCTGTTCTATTTCACGCTGACCGGCTATTCCTACCAGCACCTGTGGCCCGAAGCGGTGCATTGGAACAGCATCGCCATCTCTTCCTTCATCGCCTCAACCATCGCTTTCACCAGCTGGTTCACCACTGTGTTCCTGCGGTTGCGCGCGTTTTCACCCAAGCTGCACCGGTTGATGCTGCTGTTTGGCTGGGCGGGCTGCGCGCTGTTTCTGGCCAGCCTGGTCCTGCCGTACGCCTGGACCATCCGCGTCGGCACCATTCTGGCCATCCCAGTCGCTGCAACTGCCTTGGTGGCGGGTTACTGGCGGTGGGCCTCAGGTGCCCAATTTGCCCGCTTCTTCTGTTTGGCCTGGACGGCCCTGTTGCTGGGATTTGTCGTCCTGACTGCCAACAAGATGGGCTGGATCGAGGCCAACGTCTGGACCAACAACGCATCCCAGATCGGGATCATCCTGCAAGTGGTGCTGCTGTCCTTCACGCTGGCTGACCGCATGAACCATGACCGCGCCAGGCGCATCGAGGCGCAGGAGGCAGCCCTGGCACACGAGCGCCATGCGCGCGAAAGCTCACAGGCGCTGGTGCGGGCCATCGAAGAATCCAACCGGGAGCTGGAGAACCGTGTGACAGCCCGGACAGCCGACCTGAACGAGGCCATGTCGCAGTTGCAGGCAGCCAATCACAAGCTGACCGAGCTGTCCACCACCGATGCGCTCACTCAGGTGCGCAACCGCGCGTTTTTCGACGAGGCATTGCGCAACGAAATCAGCCGAGCCTCCCGACACGGAGCGCAGTTGTCACTGGTGATGTTCGACATCGACCACTTCAAGAGAATCAACGACACCTACGGTCACCCGGCTGGTGACGCATGCCTGCGAGCCGTTGCGCACACCGCGCGCCAGTCCGTGCGCAGGGCTGGCGACGTGCTGGCCCGCTACGGCGGTGAAGAGTTCGCCATTGTGCTGGTGGACCTGGATGTCGCCCATGTACTGGAGCTGATCGACCACCTGCGCACCAGCCTGCAGTCCCAAACGGTGGTGTTTGATGGGCAAACCATCCGCTTCACGGCCAGCTTTGGCGTGGCACACGGCACCCCTCAGCCTGACACGCAGGGTGAACACATCCTGTCATTGGCCGATCAGGCGCTCTACCGAGCCAAGCACGAAGGCCGCAACTGCGTGCGGCACGCCGCGTTCTGAAGGTCAAGGCTGGTTCAAACCAGCCGGGCAACTCTCATCCGCCAGGTGCGTACTTGAAGTTCTGCACAAACGCCTTCAGGGCCGCCTCGGGCAATGGCCGGCTGATGAAATAACCCTGAATTTCCGATGCCCCCAGCGCTTCCATGAAATCGCACTGACGCTGCGTTTCCACGCCCTCGGAAACGGTGGTGAGCTGCAGTGACTGCGCAATGGCCGTGATCGCGCGAATGACCGCACGGTCAGTTTCTGTTTCGGTCACCCGCATCACGAACGCGCGGTCGATCTTGATGGTATCGATCGGGAAACGCAGCAGGTATTCGAGGGACGAATGGCCGATGCCAAAGTCATCAATGGCCACCTTGTAGCCTGCCGCCCGCAACTGGGTCAGCAGCTCGATGGCACGGTCCGGGTCCTGCATGGCGAGGCTTTCAGTGATTTCCAGCTCCACCAGGTGCGCAGGCGTCTGGTGTGCCTCGACCGCCGACTGGATCAGGCCAAACAACTCGGTGCCCATGAACTGCCTGGGCGACAGGTTGACGGCCACACGCAAAGGCATGCCCGCATTGGCCCACTCCGTGGCCTGGCGGCAGGCTTCGCGCAGCACCCAGGCACCCACTTCCTGAATCAGTCCCATGTCCTCGAGCAAGGGAATGAACTGCACCGGTGGCACCATGCCCCTGACTGGGTGTTGCCAGCGCAACAGGGATTCGACGCCCACGATGCGGTTGCCACGCAAGGCCATCTGCGGCTGGTAATGCAGGACGAACTGGTTGTTCTGCAAAGCCTTGCGCAGTTCCATTTCCACATCCAGCGAGCCCAAATGCCGGGTGGCATTCTGGTTTTTGGATGCCTTGAGCGTTTTGTAGCCCTGCAACCGTGCCTGCTGCTGGGCATCCCTGGCCTGGTTGAGCAGGGCTTCGGCCTCCTGGCCGTGCTCCAGGCTCAGCGACCAACCGGCACACACCGATACGAACACCTCCTGGTCGTTGACGGTGAAGGCTTGGTCCAGCGCCTGAACGACCCGCTGCAACTTGTCTTCAGCTTCAGATTCGTTGCGGCAGCGCAGCGCCAGGCCGAATTCGTCGCCGCCGACCCGTGCCAAGCCCACACTGCCGGCGCTGGCACTCTTGAGCCGCTGCGCCACCTGGGCCAGCAGGGCGTCGCCAGACGACTCACCCAGCGCTTCGTTGACGCGGGCGAACCGCGCCAGGTCAATCCAGCTGACCATCAGACCCAGGTGGCCGGCTTCGGGCGTGGCCAGAAAATCCCGGATCTGGCTCACGAACAACCTGCGGTTGGCCAACCCAGTCAGTTCGTCGTGAAACGCCAAGTAATCGACCATGGCCTGGGTGCGGCGAGAGTCGGTCACGTTCTGGAACGCGCCGAACACGCGTGCGGGTTGCAACGGGTCGTCCTCTTCGGCCCGCTCACCCGTCATGGTGATGATGCGTTCGCCCACAGGCGCATCGTCATGCAGCCGAAACTCCACGTCCAGCTTGCCGCCTGACTCGCGCACGGCCAGGAACGCCTGGCCCACCCGGTTGCGGTCGCCCGGGTGCACCGTGGTCAGCAGGTCAGCCAGAGTGGTGGGTGGCTCCCCCCCCAGAAGGGTGCCGGCATCGTCGGACCATTCGAGCTGGTTGTAATCGGCCGTCCACACCCAGAAACCCAGACCAGCGATGCGCTGCGCCGCCGCCTGACGCTGGCGCACGCCCCGCAATTCGCGGTTCAGTTCGCTGCTGCGCAGGGCGTAACGCACCCGCTGCGCCAGCAAGGGGAAGTTGATGGGCTTGGTGATGAAATCGGTGGCCCCGGCCGTGAACGCGCTCTCGATCGATTCAAGGTCTTCACTGCCCGTCAGCATGATGATGGGGGTCGCGTGGCCATCCAGCTGGCGAATCAGGGCGCAAGCGTCAAAACCATTCATGCCGGGCATCTGCACGTCCATCAGGACCAGGTCGGGCCGGTGGGAGATGAAGGTGTCGACGCCATCCTGGCCCGTGGGTGCCAGCAACACCTCGTAGCCATGTTTGCTGAGAACGGCCTGCACCAGCTTGCGCGTGGTGGGGTCGTCATCCACCGCAAGCAGTGTCGGGGGACGTGGGTCGTTTGAGCTCACAGCGGGCAATGAAGAAGTGGTCAGTCTGCGACCATTGTAAGCACGGAGCGACTGCTCACCGCAACCGCCAGCCGCAGGTTTCGTCCAGGCTTTGCCGCCCCGGCGTCAAATGCGACACCCCCGTTGCAAAAAAGCTCTCCACGCGTATTCCGTATGGGAAAAAGACCCCAAAAAGACCTCAGCGGCAAAACCGACGGAGGGCCATTATTGATAGCTACCTTTGCCTATTCGGAAAGCGCTGGAAGCCTGAAACATGCCAAAAATCAGACCAGCAGGGCATTCACGCGCCTGACGTAGGCGGCCGGATCTTCGGGCAAGCCGCCTTCGGCCAGCAATGCCTGGTCAAACACGATGTGCGCCAGATCGTCGAAGTAGGCACTGCCCTCGAGCTTCTTGACCAGCGCGTGCTCTGCATTCACTTCCAGAATGGGCTTGCTGTCGGGGGCCTTCTGGCCGGCTGCCTTGAGCATGCGTGCCAGCTGGTTGGACATGTCGCCATCCTCCACCACCAGGCAGGCCGGGGAATCGACCAGGCGCGTCGTCACGCGCACATCCTTGGCCTTGTCTTTCAGGGCCTCCTTCAGCTTGTCCAGCACAGGTTTGAAGCTTTCGGCTGCGGCCTCGGCCGCTTTCTTTTCTTCCTCGTCCTGCAGCTTGCCCAGGTCGACCGCGCCTTTGGCCACGCTTTGCAGCGGGGTGCCATCAAACTCGTACAGGAAAGACAGCGCCCACTCGTCCACCCGGTCGGTCATCAACAGGACTTCGATGCCCTTCTTCTTGAACACTTCCAGCTGCGGGCTGTTTTTGGCACCGGCCAGTGTGTCGGCGGTGATGTAGTAAATGGCCTCCTGGCCTTCCTTCATGCGGGCCTTGTAGTCGGCAAAGCTGACGTTGACGCCGTCGGTGGTGCTGGAGGCAAAGCGCAACAGTTTGGCGATTTTGTCCTTGTTAGCAAAGTCTTCACCCAGGCCTTCCTTCAGCACGCTGCCAAACTCCGCATAGAACGCGGTGTACTTGCCTGCGTCTTTTTCGGCAGCGGCTTTGTCTTCGGCGCTCAGCACGTCGACCACATCGCTGTTTTGACCGTCCGCGCCTTCAGTGGCGGGCAGCTTGTCTTTTTTCGCCATGTCTTCCAGCATGCCCAACACACGGCGGGTGTTGCCTTCGCGGATGGCTTTCACGTCCCGGCTTTCCTGCAGCAGCTCGCGACTGACGTTCAGGGGCAAGTCAGCCGAATCGACCACGCCCTTCACCCAGCGCAGGTAGCTGGGCATCAGCGCCTCGGCGTCGTCCATGATGAACACGCGCTTCACGTAGAGCTTGATGCCGGCCTTTTTATCGCGGTTCCACAGGTCCTGGGGGGCTTTGGCGGGGATGTACAGCAACTGCGTGTACTCGGTGCTGCCTTCCACCCGGTTGTGGCTCCAGGCCAATGGCGCAGTCTGGTCGTAGCTGATGTTTTTGTAAAAGTCAGCGTACTGTTCCTCGGTGATATCTTTTTTGCTGCGTGTCCACAGAGCACTGGCCGAGTTGACTGCATCCCACTCGTCTTTCTTGACGTATTCGCTCTTCTCGGCATCCCACTCCTCTTTCTGCATCAGGATGGGCAGGCTGATGTGGTCAGAGTATTTGCCGATGATGGTCTTCAGCTTCCAGTGGCTGAGGTACTCGGACGCGTCGTCGCGCAGGTGCAGCGTGACGCTGGTGCCGCGTGCGGGGCGGTCAATGGTTTCCACCTCGAAGTCGCCGGTGCCCCCGCTGATCCAGCGCACGCCCTCGGCAGCGCTCAAACCGGCGCGGCGACTTTCGACGGTGATCTTGTCAGCCACGATGAAGCCGCTGTAAAAGCCCACGCCAAACTGGCCGATCAGTTGGGCGTCTTTCTTCTGGTCGCCACTCAGACGGCTCATGAAATCCTTGGTGCCGCTCTTGGCAATCGTGCCCAGGTGGTCGATGGCCTCCTGCTGGCTCATGCCGATGCCGTTGTCGGTGATGGTGATGGTCTTCGCTTCCTTGTCAAACGACACACGCACGTCAAGGTTGGGCGCGTCCTCGAACAATGCATCGTTGTTCAGCGCCTCGAAACGCAACTTGTCACACGCATCAGACGCGTTGGAGACCAGTTCACGCAGAAAAATCTCCTTGTTCGAATACAGGGAGTGTGTGACGAGGTGCAGCAGTTGGGCAACTTCGGCCTGGAAGGAAAGGGTTTGCTTGCTCATGTGATGACAAAAATGGAGGAAAGTTGGAACAAGGTTGGCGGGGTGTTTCAACGGCAGAAACACCCTCCACAACGCGGCTACATGGCGGCGTGCCAGCAGATTTCAAGTGCCCATGGTAGGCAGCTGCCCCTCGCACTGACCGACCGTCAGCACGTATGCTGCACACAACCACCTGAATGCACTGCATGACCCAACTCCAAGCCCCCTCACACCCCCCTTCGAAAGGGCCTCGCCGCCTCCTGCGGCATGTCCAGCCTGCCGACTTGCGGGCTGTGGCCCAACTGGCCACGCAGGCCACGCTGGGTGTGGTCAACCTGACAGAAGGTGTTCACCAGTCCGTGCTGCGGACCGTGGGCGGCAGGCGGGGCAACACGCCCGGTTGTGCGGCAGGCCTCACCGGTCTGGTGTACCGCAGTGTGCGCGGGGTGACTGGCCTGGTGGGCAACACTCTGGATGCCGCGCTGGCAGGTTTGGTACCACTGCTGACCCGGACCACTGACGCACAGGCAGCCGACAGCCCGGAACGCGCCCGTGCGCTGGCCGTGCTGAACGGCGTGTTGGGCGACCACCTGGCCGCACATGACAACCCCCTGGCGCTTCCGATGACGCTGCGCCTGAACGGTCGGAACTGGCAACCTGAACACAGCACCGAACTGGGTGACCAGCCTCCGGCGCACGTGGTGCTGACCATCCACGGCCTGTGCATGACCGACACCCAATGGCAGTGGAACGGGGTCGATCACGGTGCCCACCTGGCCAGCAAACTGGGGGCCCAGCGGCTGAGCCTGCGCTACAACACCGGCCTGCACATTTCCGACAACGGTGAGAAATTGGCCCGGCTGCTGGAGCGGTTGGTGGCCGCCTGGCCCGTGCCACTGACACGCCTGACTCTCATTGCGCACAGCATGGGCGGGCTGGTGGCGCGCAGCGCCCACGCCGCCGGCGTGGCAGCCGGGCACACCTGGCCCAAACACCTGAAAACACTGGTGTGCCTGGGCACGCCTCACCACGGTGCCCCGCTGGAGCGAGCGGGCGCGTGGGTGGACACCCTGTTGCAACTCACGCCCTGGTCTGCGCCCTTCGCACGCCTGGGCCAGCTGCGCAGCGCTGGCATCACCGACCTGCGCCACGGTTGGGTGCTGCCACGCGACTGGCAGGCGGAAAGCCCAACAGGGGCGTGGACGCGAGCCGCGCACCACCATGCCGACAAACGGACGCCGCTGCCATTGCCTGCTGGGGTGGACTGCTACACCATTGCCGCCACCCTGGCACCCAAAAGCAGCCTGCTGGCCGAACGCCTGACAGGGGACGGTCTGGTGCCGCTGAACAGCGCGTTAGGCAAGCACGACAAGCCCGGCATGCGGCTGGCTTTCCCGGTTGAACACCAGTGCGTGCTGTACCGGACCGGTCACGTCGAACTGCTGGGCAGCCCGCGAGTCACGGCCCAGCTGGAGCACTGGCTGGTGAACGGTCAGAACCGCTCGCCGGCCCCCAGGTAACGCCACTGCCCGGCAGGCAGGTTGCCCAGCACCACACGGCCCATGCGAATGCGCTTGAGGCCCACCACCTTCAGCCCCACCTGTTCGCACATGCGGCGGATTTGCCGCTTCTTGCCCTGCGTCAGCACAAACCGCAATTGCTCCGGGTTCTGCCAGTCCACCTGTGCAGGTTTCAGTGGCTCGCCGTCCAGGCTCAACCCATGACGCAGCAGGGCCAGGCGGTCCGGTGGAAACACGGCTTGCACATCGGTGGTCACGTCCTGGCCATCCGGCGCGACCCACGTCACGCGCACCAGGTATTCCTTTTCCAGTTCACTGTCTTCACCGATGAGCTGGCGGGCCACCCGTCCATCCTGGGTCAGCACCAGCAGGCCCACCGAATCGATATCCAGACGACCGGCCGGTGCCAGCCCCTGTAACTGACTGAAGTTGAAGCGGTTACGGCTGGTGTCGCCCTGCCAGTGCGTACGCGGGTTGATGAGCGAGACCGCTGGTTGGTGCCCATCTTCAGCCTGCCCGCTGACAAATCCCATGGGCTTGTGCAACAGGATGGTGACCTGTTGCTGCTGTTCGCCCTTGGCCTGTTCGGACACTTCGATCACATCGGCGGGTTTGACGAGCATGCCCATTTCGGCCACCACACCGTTTACCGTCACCCAGCCACGTTCGATCCAGGCGTCACCCTCGCGGCGCGAGCACAGGCGCAGCTCGGCCATGCGCTTGTTCAGGCGGATGCCATCTGCCGCATGGGCGGGCAAGGCTGCTTCAGCACGGATGCGAACCGCCCCAGCTGGCTTGCCTGCAGCCGCGCCAGACCGCTCGACGGGGTGGGCCTGACGGTCAGGCGATGTTGGGCTGGTCCGGCGTTCACCGCCTGAACGAGCAGGTTGCGGACGTGCAGGCGGCTGGGCAACCTGACTGCGGGCACCCACCGTTTTGTCAGGCGAAGCTGGAGGCCGGACATTTCGCTGAGGTTTGGGCTGAAATCCGCGGCCAGGCGCAGCTTGGGCGGGCGGCCAGCCGCCTTCAGGTTCGGGTGTCGGGTTGGCCAGGCGCGCCAGCGCACGGGCGCGCTGCTCGCGCAGTTGTTTCTGGTCGGCACTCAGGCCTAGCGGTTTGCGTTCAGTCATGGCCCCGATTGTCCGGTCTGCCAAGCCAGTTCTGGTGCCAACGGTCGCAGGACTGCTCAAATTCATCCGCCGGAACGGGCTTGCTCATGTGATAGCCCTGCGCCTCATCACACCCCAGGGCGCCCAATGCTTTCAGAATGTGTGCGTCTTCCACACCTTCGGCGACCACCGTCAGGCCGAGGTTGTGCGCCAGGTCGATGGTGGACCGAACGATCTTGGCATCACTGTTGTCACTCGTCATGCCCATGACAAACGATTTGTCAATTTTCAGTTCACTGACCGGCAATCGCTTGAGGTAGGCCAGTGAAGAATAACCCGTGCCAAAGTCGTCAATCGACAGCTTGAACCCCTGGTCCGCCAGCTTGTTCAAGGTGGACTCGGCCCTGTGAGGGTCATCCATGATGGCACTCTCAGTGATTTCGAGGCAAAAACCATGCGACGGTGCGCAATGCAAAGCCAGCAAATCGGCTAACCGGGTGGGAAACGACAGGTCCAACAAATCGCGTGTGGACAGGTTCACAGCAATCCGAACCGGTCGCCCGCCCATTTGCAGGCCCGCCCATTGGCGAGCGGCCTCTTCGAACATCCATAGCGTCAATTGCCTGATAAACCCGGTTTGCTCGGCAAACGGAATGAAATGGAACGGTGGCACCAGCCCGCGAACAGGATGTTGCCACCTGACAAGCGCTTCTGCTGCCACCACTTGACCCGTGGCCACACTGATCTTGGGCTGCAAGTACAACCGCAGTTCGCCCTGTTCGACAGCGCGACGGAGGTCGGTCAGCAAAGACAGGTTCTCGGCGCTCGATGAATCAAGTTTGGATTCGTACACCAACACACCGGCAGCACGGGATTTGGCCGCATGCATCGCAATCTCAGACCGGCTGAGCAACACATCAGGCTGGTCTGCATGCGCGGGCCACGACGCGACCCCCATGCTGGCGCTGACGTCCACCGTCTGGCCACGCAGGGTCAGCGGGTCTTCAAACAGCCGAGCCACGGCCTGTGACACACCATGAGCGCCCTCCTGCTCGGTGCGATACAGCAACAGGCCAAATACATCACCCCCCAGGCGGGCCACCATATCCTGCTTTCGCCGCAACACCGTCTGGAGCCTCTGCGCCACGGCACACAGAAGTTCATCACCCAGGGCATAACCCAGCACGTCGTTGACGTGTTTGAAACGGTCCAGATTCAGTGTGACCACCGACACCGGTACCGAATCAGCGGGATGAATCAGCATCGCCTCGAACAAGGCTGCCCGAAACTGCTCTCGGTTGGGCAGACCGGTCAGGCGATCCCAGTAGGCCAGACGCTCAACTTCAGCCTGTTTGGCAGCAATGCTTTGCCTCATCCGATCGAAGGCGAGTGCCAGCGCCCCCACCTCATCCCCTTGATGTGTACCTGGCACCGCTGTACCGAAATCACCGCTTTTCAAGCGGTTGGCTGCTTCCACCAGGCCTTGCAAAGGGCGCGTGACCCGACGGGCATTGAAAAAACTGCCCAACGCAAACAGGCCCAAACCTGCCAACGTGATCAGCAAGAGGACGATTTGCAGGCGATGAAAGGGTGCCAGCGCCTCGTCCACAGAACGAAGCAACACCGTGCGAATACCCATCTGATTGCCGGACAACGCGACCGACCGCGCGACCATGTCTTCACCGCCCACCCGAACTGTCCCGCGGCGGCTGTCCGCCCAGTCGACACCCAGCGCCTGTTCAGGGCTCAAACTGCTGACAGCCAGCTGCTCGTCACCCGCATCACTCGCGGCCTTGGTCACCAGCGCAATGTGCACGTTCAGCAGGTGAAAGACATCCGTCGCCAGCTTCTGGTCCAGGGGAAAGCTCATCAACACCCAACCGGTGATCACGGGGGCACGCATGGGAACCAGCACAAACTGGTAGGGCGCCCCCCCCAGCATGGCAATCTGGCGCCCACCGGACGTGCGGGCCAGATCGGCCGTCACGCGGCTCAATGCCGCTGCATCGAGAGCCGCCACCTGCTCGTTCGAAGAAGCACGCAACTGAAGATCAAGCGAAAAATAGGCTGTCAGGTGCGCACCAATGCGGTCGCCCTGGTTTTCAAGGGCCGATCGGATGGTTTCCAGGTCACCAGTATTGACGGCATCACGGAAACCAAAATCTGCGGCCAACACCGATGCGCCCAATGCCAGCTTGTCGGCATGCTGATTAAGCACGCGCAGCCAGACCCGCTCGCCCACTGCCAGTTCTTGACCGATTTGCCGCCTTGCGTTTTCCGCAATGAAGCCACGCACCACGCCATACGCCAGCAACTGGACTGCCAGCAGGAGCAGCATCGACGTGGCAACAATTCGGGCCGCCAGCCCCCACTGATGCCAACTCCGAAGCCGTTCAGGCCTCATTTCTGCAAACCAGTCAAAGTCACCGTGGTGGCCTGCGTGCCATCCACCACCCGTAGGGAAGTTGCCCGCGCCTCTGCACCCGTGGGCAACCTGGGGTGCCACGACCGCAGGGTGTATTGCCCGGCCGGCACGTTATCCAGCCGGACCTGGCCGGACGCAGACGACGTCCCGAAATAGGGTGTATCCACCACCACAATCCACCCCACCATGTCGTCGTGAATGTTGCACCCCAACACCGCGACGCCGCTGCGGTCAAACACCACTGGGTTCGCTGGTGTGCCGGTGTACAGCTTCAACTCGAATTGTTTCGTCTGAGAAAACGAATAGACGTGGTGGCGAACCGTGTCACGGTTGGGGAAGCTCACCGCCGTTCCTTTGGTCACCACCAACACATCGGGCACAAATGCTTTCGACTGCTGCCCCATTTCGGCCCCGCTGAGCGGCTTGGTCGCTTTGGCTGCCTCGGCCGAGTCCAGGAACACCACTGCGCCACCCAACGGTGCTACGCTGGCGTCCTGAACCAGCACCTGCACAGTGGCTGCCGCAGCGGCGACAGGGCCGCCCCAGCAGATCACCGCAGCCAATACCGCCCAAGCCCAGCGGAACGCTGGATGCGACCGGGAGCTTCTCACCGGTTGGCCTGCATACATGGCTGTCAAGGCTCGATTGCCATGCCAATGATGACCTGTCCAGAACCCAACGTGCCCAGCAACGTGGCCTTGCCTGACGTCAGGTCAACCCGGTAGAGCCGGGTACGAACATCCGTCGCGGTGCGGACTGCCAGCAGCGGCGTGTTGCCCACATCTGCAATGTCAAAAGCAGCATCCAACAATGGACCTGTCCCGAGCTCGCCAACCGTGCGCAATACGCCGAGGTTGGGGCTTTCCACGGGCTCGACGCCTTCCCTGGAGCCTTGCAGGACCAGTGTGCCCAATCTGCTGTCGATGACGAAGTTGGTCGTGAGCTTTTCGTTCTTCAGGTTATAGGTGTAGGCCGTCGCAGCCACCTGAGGCCGTTGGCCGGTTTGCGGGTCAGGGTCTGCAAAACGCAGGTCAGGGTCGGGCTGAACACCCTCGGCAGCCGCATCGAAATCCACCATCGCCCCCGTGTCCGGATGCAACCGCAGGTTCTGACCAAGTTCACTCACCACCCGAATACGATCCACCGTCGGATTGAAGTCCACGCCAAACTGCGTGCCTCGCAAAGGCACTTGCAGCCGACCGTTGCCCACTGGCGCCAGTTGGGCGGTCTGTACATCGAGCGTGTAAAGCTGCCCGGTGCGTCCGAGGGCATACAACACCCCTTTGGCTACTCTGAAATCCATGCCGACCAACTGCTCGCCCACGGGCAAACCGCGCAGCGGCAAGGCCGCGCGCACCTCCCAGGGGTTGGTGGTGTGCACGCGTATCAAGTGACCATCCTTTGTCACAGCCACCAGGCTCTCCTTGGTCTCATTGGGCCAGGGCTCTACCAAGTGAGCACAACCTGCAAGCAAAGAAACCGATGTCAGCAAAGCGGCACATCCCGCCTTCTCAAACAGATCACGCAACACATTCCGCACGGCTACACCCCTCAGTTTCAGACAAGACATGACCTGTACTCTACACATACAAAGCAGGCAGACCATTCAGTGGATGCCGTAACCCCGCAATGCCGCGCGATCCAGCACCCGCAAGCCACCGTATTCCACGCGGAGCACACCCTGGGCGGCCAAACTGGTCAGGGCTTCGTTCACCCGCTGGCGGGACAAACCCACCAGGTAAGCCAGTTCCTGCTGGGTGATGCGCAACACCTCGCCCACGCTGGGATACAGCAGTGGGTTGACCAGCGACGCCAAACTGCGTGCCACCCTGACCTCGGGGTTGGTGAGCCGGTCAATTTCCCGCGCGGCAATGAACTGCCCCAGACGCTCGTTGAGTTGCAGCATGACAAAACGGTTGAAACCGAGTGAATGCTCGATCAGCCAGTGAAAGCTGTCGGCCGGCAGTCCCGCCACCCGGCTTTTGCGCAGCGCCTGGATGTTGTAACGGTACACCTCGCGCTTGAGCACAGTGCCCTCGCCAAACCACCCCCCCGGCGCCACCCCCGTGAACGTGATGACCGGCCCCTGGCTGTCGTCATTGCTCATTTTCAACAGACCATCGACCAGGCCGAACCAGAAATTGGCCGGCTTGCCCACCCGGCAAATGACATCCCCTGCCTGAGTCTCGGTGACGATCAGGTCATGACACGCTCGGTCCCGTTCGTCGGGTGTCAACGCTGGCAACCAGGGTACAGCCGATAACTCATCGGGCGTCAGCGGTCGGGCACGCTGCCGGAGCAATGGAATGGTCGTCATGGCGACAAAGCACCTCCAAATTTGCACCAACCTAGGGAAAGTCCTAGGAGGGTTGTCCCCCAATTGTCGTTGGAACGACAACATAACGTCAAACATCTCCCTACTATCACGGCAGTTCAAAGCTCGGCGCACCGAACATGCACAACAGCAGTACTGCCCGAGCCCACACAGCGCACATCAGGAGACGTCATGCGGACCACGTTCCCACAGTTACTGCTGAACCACGCAGCCCAGCGGCCCAACGCGGCAGCCATGCGTGAGAAAGAGTACGGCATCTGGCAAAACACCACCTGGGCAGACATGTTGGCCCTGGTCAAACACATGGCCTGCGGCCTGCACCAGGCCGGCCTGCACCGGGGTGAGCACCTGATCGTCGTCGGTGCCAACCGCCCCCGCCTATACGCCACCATGCTGGCCGCCCAGTCCCTCGGTGCCATTCCCGTGCCGCTGTACCAGGATGCCGTGGCTGCCGAGTGCGTGTTCCCCATCAACAACGCGGAAGTCCGCTTCGCTGTGGTAGAAGACCAGGAGCAGGTGGACAAGATGCTCGAAATCCGCGAGCAGTGCCCCCAACTCAGCCACATCTACTACGACGACCCGCGCGGCCTGCGCAACTACGACGAAGAAGGCCTGGCTGCCCTCGACGAATTGATTGCAGGCGGCAAGGTGTTTGCCGATGTGCACCCGCAGTTCTTTGAAGACGAAATCAAAAAGGCACAGCCGGACGATGTGGCCGCCATGTTCTTCACCTCGGGCACCACCGGCAACCCCAAGGGCGTGGTGCACACCCACTTCACGCTGCTGAACCGTGCCGATGTGGGCGCACGCTTCGACAAACTGGGCCCCACCGACGAAGTGCTGGCCTATCTGCCACCCGCCTGGATTGGGCAGAACATTTTCAGCTACGCACAGTGGCTGGCTGCTGGCTATGTGGTGAACTGCCCCGAATCATCTGCCACTGTCACCATCGACCTGAAAGAGGTGGGCCCCACCTACTACTTCGCGCCACCCCGCGTGTTCGAAGGCCTGCTGACCAGCGTGATGATCCGCATGGAAGATGCTGGCAACCTCAAGCGCAAGATGTTCCATTACTTCATGGACATTGCCCGCAAGGTCGGCCCCCAGAAAATGGATGGCAAGGCTGTGGGTTTTGGCGACAACCTGATGTACGCGTTGGGCAACCTGTTCGTCTACGGCCCGTTGCGCAACACGCTGGGCTTTTCCCGCGTGCGGGTGGCCTACACCGCTGGTGAGGCCATCGGCCCCGACCTGTTCAGCTTTTACCGCAGCATCGGCATCAACTTGAAGCAGTTGTACGGCTCGACCGAAACCGCCGTGTTCGTGTGCCTGCAGCCTGACAATGAGGCCCGTGCCGACACTGTGGGCGTTCCCTGCGAGGGCGTGGAAATGAAACTGGCCGACAACGGTGAGTTGCTCATCAAGTCGCCCGGTCTGCTGAAAGAGTATTACAAGAACCCCAAAGCCACCGCCGAGGTGCTGACAGCAGATGGTTGGTACCACACCAGCGACGCCGGCTTCATCGACAGCCACGGTCACCTGAAGATCATCGACCGCGTGAAGGACGTCGGCCGCATCAAGGGTGGGCCGAACGACGGTGCCATGTTTGCGCCCAAGTACGTCGAGAACAAGCTCAAGTTTTTCAGCCATATCAAGGAAGTGGTGGCCTTCGGTGACCAGCGGGATCGCGTGTGCGTGATGGTCAACATCGACTTCGATGCCGTGGGCAACTGGGCTGAGCGCCGCAACCTGCCCTATGCCGGCTACACCGACCTGGCCCAGAAGCCCGAGGTGTACCAGCTCATCAAGGAATGCATCGAGAAGGTCAATGCCGACCTGGCCCAGGACAGCCTGCTGGCCGGCAGCCAGATCAGCCGCTTCCTGGTGCTGCACAAAGAACTGGACGCAGACGACGGCGAACTGACACGCACCAACAAGGTTCGTCGGGGCTTCATCGGAGACAAGTACGGCGTGCTGGTCGATGCGCTGTATGGCGGCAAGGCCGAACAGTTCATCGAGACGGTGGTCAAGTTCGAAGACGGCCGCACCGGCAGCGTCAGCGCCACCCTGAAGATGGGTGACACCAAGACGTTCGCGCCCGTCAAAAACGCCGCCTGATGCAGCCCGCGGCCGCACAGCACACCTACGCCTGAAAGACCTCAACCATGGCAGACAAGAAAATTGGCGACGTCATCCTTGACGTGAAGAACATCAGCTTGCGGTTCGGCGGCGTGAAGGCGCTGACCGACATCAGCTTCAACGTCAAGGAACACGAAATCCGCGCCATCATCGGCCCCAACGGTGCCGGCAAAAGCTCGATGCTCAACTGCATCAACGGCGTGTACAAACCGCAGGAAGGCTCGGTCACGTTCCGTGGCCAGACGTTCAAGCACATGAACAGCCGCCAGGTGGCCGAAATGGGCATCGCCCGCACGTTCCAGAACCTGGCGCTGTTCAAGGGCATGAACGTGATCGACAACCTGATGTCCGGCCGCAACCTGCGCATCAAGAGCAACCTCTTCCTGCAAGCCCTGCGCATCGGCCCTGCCGAGCGCGAGGAAGTGGCCCACCGCGAAAAGGTGGAGCACATCATCGACTTCCTGGAAATCCAGGCCTACCGCAAGACCGCTGTCGGCCAGCTGCCCTACGGCCTGCAAAAGCGCGTCGACCTGGGCCGTGCGCTGGCCATGGAGCCGCAGGTGCTGCTGCTGGACGAACCCATGGCCGGCATGAACGTGGAGGAAAAGCAGGACATGTGCCGCTTCATCCTCGACATCAATGACGAGTTCGGCACCACGGTCGTGCTGATCGAGCACGACATGGGCGTGGTGATGGACATTTCCGACCGGGTCGTGGTGCTGGACTACGGCAAGAAGATCGGCGATGGCACCCCCGAAGAAGTCCGAAACAACGAAGAAGTGATCAGTGCCTATTTGGGCACGTCGCACTGAGGAGCAAGCTAAATGGCCTTTTTTCTTGAAACCCTGTTCGGCGGCCTGATGGCCGGGATGCTCTATTCGCTGGTGGCACTGGGCTTTGTGCTGATCTTCAAGGCATCCGGCGTGTTCAACTTCGCCCAAGGTGCGATGGTGCTGTTTGCCGCACTGGCGATGGCCCGCTTCTCCGAGTGGATCAACGCCGGTCTGGGCGGCGACAGCCTGCTGGTGGCCAACATTCTGGCGTTCATGGGCGCGGCAGCGTGCATGTTTGCGGTGGCCTGGTTGATTGAGCGCCTCGCACTGCGCCACCTGGTCAACCAGGAAGGTGCAACGCTGCTGATGGCCACGCTGGGCATCACCTATTTCCTCGACGGTTTGGGTCAGACCATCTTTGGCAGCGACATCTACCAGATCAACATCGGTATGCCGAAGGAGCCTGTGTTCATCCTTGAAAACACCTTCCAGGGCGGCATCCTGATCAACAAGGAAGACCTGATTGCTGCGGGCATTGCGGCCGTTTTGGTGGCTGGGCTGACGCTGTTCTTCCAGAAAACCAGCACAGGCCGTGCGCTGCGCGCCGTGGCAGATGACCACCAGGCTGCCCAGTCCATTGGCATCCCGCTCAACCGTATCTGGGTGATCGTTTGGTGTGTGGCCGGCATCGTGGCCCTGGTGGCCGGGATGATCTGGGGCTCCAAACTGGGTGTGCAGTTCTCTCTGACCACGGTGGCTTTGCGTGCCCTGCCGGTGATCATTCTGGGGGGGTTGACATCGGTGCCCGGTGCGATCATCGGAGGACTCATCATCGGTGTGGGCGAAAAGCTGTCCGAGGTCTACCTAGGCCCACTGGTCGGTGGCGGCATCGAAATCTGGTTTGCTTACGTGCTTGCTCTGGTGTTCCTGCTGTTCCGTCCGCAGGGGCTGTTCGGCGAAAAAATCATCGACCGCGTCTGAATTTTGCATAGCACCCATTACATGCCAAATAAGCGCCGAGACTCATTTTTATACTCAATTCAAGGCTGAATCATGTTTTACCGCGAAAACGGCCAGTTCAAGACCAGTTACCACGCTGATCAGCAGATCTTCCCCATCGCTCAGGATCGCTGGGCCATCCTCGGATTGATTGCGTTTGCAGCCATTGCCGTGCCGTTCATGTTCGACGAGTACATGTTCCGGGCCATTTTCATCCCCTTCCTGATCCTGTCGCTGGCAGCCGTGGGTGTGAACATCCTCGTCGGCTACTGTGGCCAGATTTCTCTCGGCTCGGGTGCGTTCATGGCAGTGGGCGCCTACATGGCATACAACACCTTCATCCGCATCGAAGGCATGCCGCTGATCGTCGCCTTGCTGTCAGGTGGCTTCTTCGCCACCTTGGTGGGCATGTTCTTTGGCATTCCCAGCCTGCGCGTCAAGGGCCTGTACCTGGCGGTGGCCACGCTGGCCGCACAGTTTTTCTGTGACTGGGCTTTCCTGCGTGTCGGCTGGTTCACCAACAACAACGCCTCGGGTTCGGTGTCCGTTTCCAACCTGCAAGTGTTTGGCTGGACCATCAACACGCCGGTCGAAAAATATCTGTTCTGCCTGGCATTCCTGGTCGTGTTCGCACTGCTGGCCAAAAACCTGGTTCGGGGCTCCATCGGCCGGGAGTGGATGGCCATTCGCGACATGGACGTGGCGGCAGCCGTCATCGGCATCCGTCCGATGTACGCGAAGCTGAGCGCCTTTGCGGTCAGCTCGTTCATCGTCGGCGTGGCCGGTGGGCTGTGGGGCTTTGTGCACCTGGGTTCATGGGAGCCGGCTGCTTTCTCCGTGGACCGCTCGTTCCAATTGCTGTTCATGGTCATCATCGGCGGCATGGGCTCGATCATGGGCAGCATGTTTGGCGCAGCCTTCATCGTCGTGCTGCCCATCTTCCTGAACCAGTTCCTGCCATTCGTGGGCGGTCTGGTCGGTGTCAGCATATCTACGGCCGCTGTCGCTCACACCGAATTCATGATTTTCGGCGCGCTGATCGTCTGGTTCCTGATTGTCGAGCCCCACGGTCTGGCCAAACTGTGGAGCGTGGCCAAGCAAAAGCTGCGCATCTGGCCGTTCCCGCACTGAGTGTTTCCAGGGGTGCAAGTGGCGCGTTTGCATCCTTTATTGCCTTCCAGCGCTTACCCGTGTTCAGTTGTGTGCTTTCTTTTTTGGAGACAACCATGAAAATCCGTCAACTCGTTCTTGCAGCCACCATGGTTGCCACCGGCCTTACCGGCGCCCTGGTGTCCACCCAGGCCGCGGCCCAGGCCAAAGAGCAGTTTTTCCCTGTCCTGGTCTACCGAACCGGTGCGTACGCCCCTAACGGTGTGCCATTTGCCAACGGTTATGTCGACTACCTCAAGCTTGTCAACGAACGCGGTGGCATCAACGGTGTCAAGCTGAGTTTTGAAGAATGCGAAACGGGTTACGCCACCGACCGCGGCGTGGAATGCTACGAGCGACTGAAAGGCAAGAACGGCGGTGCTACCGTTTTCCAGCCGCTGTCCACAGGCATCACTTTCGCACTGACCGAAAAAGCACCTGTTGACAAAATTCCGCTGGTGACTGCCGGTTATGGCCGTTCCGAAAGCCAGGACGGTGGCGTGTTCAAGTGGAACTTCCCGTTGGCCGGCACCTACTGGGTGGCCGCAGACGTGATCATGCAGGACATAGCCAAGAACCTGGGTGGCATGGACAAGCTCAAGGGCAAGAAAATCACCTTGATTTACCACGACAGCCCGTTCGGCAAAGAGCCCATCCCCGTGCTGCAAGAGCATGCAGCCACCCACGGCTTCCAGCTGAGCCTGCTGCCGGTCACCCACCCCGGTGTGGAGCAGAAAGCCACCTGGCTGCAAATCCGCCAGAACCGGCCTGATTTCGTCATCAACTGGGGCTGGGGCGTGATGAACTCCACCGCACTGAAAGAAGCCCAAGCCACAGGCTACCCGCGCGACAAGATGTACGGCGTTTGGTGGGCCGGTGCCGAACCGGACGTGAAAGACGTGGGCCAGGGCGCCAAAGGCTACAAAGCCGTGATGATGCAGCACGGCGCCGAGAAGAACGCCGACGTTATCAAGGAAACCCTCACCAAAGTACACGGCAAGGGCCAGGGCACCGGGCCGAAAGATGAAGTGGGTGATGTGCTGTACGTGCGAGGCATGATGAGCGCCATGCTCGCGGTTGAAGGTGTACGCGCCGCGCAAGAACGCTTCGGCAAAGGCAAGGTCATGACGGGTGAGCAAGTCCGCTGGGGTCTGGAAAACCTGAACCTGACCCAACCCAAGCTGGACGCATTGGGTTTCAAGGGAGTGATGCGCCCCATCTCCACCAGCTGCCAGGACCACATGGGATCGGCCTGGGCCCGAATTCACCAGTGGGATGGTGCCAAGTTCAACTGGTCATCCGACTGGTATCAAGCTGACGAGTCGTTGCTGAAGCCCATGGTCAAAGCAGCTGCCGACAAGTACGCAGCCGAGAAAAAGCTGACCCGCCGCGACGCGAAAGACTGCCAGTCCTGATCGTAGCTGCCACCGGTCGTGCGTCTGGCCTTGCCAGCGCGCGACCGGTGATGGGCAGACCCCATCGGTCCGCAGCCGGGCCGATGCCTCATACCAGCCTCGCGTGCGGGGCTGACATGAGTCGAAAGGTCAACATGAGCAACCCCAACATCGTCATCAACGTCAACGGCATTGAAGTCATCTACAACCACGTGATTCTGGTGCTCAAAGGCGTGTCACTGACCGTCGCCGAAGGCCAGATTGCGGCCATCCTCGGCGGCAACGGCGCGGGCAAGACGACCACGCTGCGGGCCATTTCCAACCTGCTCAAAGCCGAGCGTGGCGAAGTCACCAAGGGCAGCGTCGAACTGCGTGGTGAACGCATTGAAAACATGTCGCCCGCCGACCTTGTCAAGCGGGGGGTGGTACAGGTCATGGAAGGCCGCCACTGCTTTGCCCACCTGACCATCGAAGAAAACCTGATGACAGGCAGCTACACCCGCACCAGCAAGGCCGAGATCGAAGCCAACCTGGAAAAAGTCTACAACTACTTCCCCCGCCTGAAAACCCGCCGCACCAGCCAGGCGGCCTACACATCGGGCGGCGAGCAGCAGATGTGTGCTATCGGCCGCGCCCTGATGGCCAACCCCAGCGTGGTGCTGCTCGACGAACCGTCGATGGGCCTGGCCCCACAGATCGTGGAAGAGGTGTTCGAGATCGTCAAAGACCTCAACACCAAAGAGAAGGTCACCTTCCTGATTGCCGAGCAGAACACCAACATGGCCCTGAAGTACGCTGACTACGGCTACATCATGGAATCCGGCCGCATCATGATGGACGGCAGCGCCAGCGACCTGCGTAACAACGAGGACGTGAAAGAGTTCTACCTCGGTATGGGTGGGGGCGAACGTAAGTCATTCAAAGACGTGAAGAGCTACAAGCGTCGCAAGCGCTGGCTCGCCTGACACCATACATTTACAAATCATTTTTGCAACTCAGCGCTTGACCATCAAGCGTTACGTGCTATTTATTTGCAAAGGCTGACGCATGCCCAACCACCTCGACACCCTGGAGACGCGTGACGCAACGGCACGCGAAGCCGCGCTCATGGCGGCCCTGCCACAACACCTCGCGCAGGCAGCCACACGCAGTGCTGCGGTGGCCGAGCAACTGGCGGGTGTCGACACCACCACCATCTGCAACCGTGCGGCACTGGCCACGCTGCCCGTCATCCGCAAGCACGAACTGCTGGAACGCCAGAAAGCCAGCCGCGCCTCAGGCCATGACCCATTCGGCGGGTTTTCAGCCATTGGCTGGACTGGCCTGCAGCGCGCACAGGGTGCGCGACGGGTGTACCAGTCTCCCGGCCCCATCTACGAGCCTGAAGGCTGTGCCGCCGACTACTGGCGCAGCGCACGCGCCATGGCCGCTGCCGGCTTTGCGGCGGGGGACCTGGTGCACAACACGTTCAGCTATCACCTGACACCCGGTGCCTGGATCATGGAGGCCGGTGCGCACGCCCTGGGCTGCACCGTGATCCCCGCAGGCGTGGGCAACACCGAACAGCAACTGGCAGCCATTGCCGACCTCAGGCCCCACGCCTACGCGGGCACACCCAGTTTCCTGCGCATCCTGGTCGAAAAGGCCGAAGAAGCGGGTCAGAAACTGACCATCACCAAGGCCCTGGTGTCGGGCGAGGCCTTTCCGCCCAGCCTGCGCGACTGGCTGGCCGAGCGTGGCATCCAGGCCTACCAGGCCTATGCCACAGCGGATGCCGGGCTGATTGCTTACGAAACCTCGGCCCGCGAAGGGCTGGTGCTGGATGAAGGCATCTTCCTGGAAATCGTCCGGCCCGGCACGGGCGACCCGGTGCCCGACGGCGAGGTGGGCGAAGTGGTGGTCACCGTGCTCAACCCCGACTACCCGCTGGTGCGCTTCGGCACCGGCGACCTGTCCGCCGTGTTGCCTGGCCCCTGCCCCAGCGGACGCACCAACACGCGCATCAAGGGCTGGATGGGCCGAGCCGACCAGACCACCAAAGTGCGCGGCATGTTTGTGCACCCCGGCCAGGTACAGGACGTGCTCAAGCGCTTCCCGCAACTGGTCAAGGGCCGTCTGGTGGTCAGCGGCGAAATGGCCAACGACCAGATGACGCTGAGCGTGGAATGCGCCACGCTGGATGCCAACACCGAAGCCGCCATCGGCCACGCGGTGCGGGAAGTCACCAAGCTGCGCGCCGACGTGGTGCGCGTCTCCGTGGGCAGCCTGCCCAACGACGGCAAGGTGATCGAGGACGCGCGCAGCTACCAGTAAGCAGCGCCCACTGGGCCTTGGGCCGCAGGGCCTGACCCTTGCGTTGCTGGTCGGGCATGCCGCCCTACCCCGGCCAGACCCCATGCAGGCATGGCGGGCGGTGTATGCCCCCGGCCAGCGATGGCCAACCGGCAAGCGGTGAAAATACCAGCATGCTGGTTCCCATGCACCGCCCCACCGCCAACCCACACATCCGGCCAACCGAAGGCCCCGCGGCGCCCGCCCGGTTTAATTACCGGGCACCCCGCTGGCTGCCCGGCGGGAACGCCCAGACCATCTGGGCGGCCACGCTGTCGCGGCGGCACCTGGCGCAGCAGCCCCCCAGTTGGCGACGTGAGCGCTGGACCACGCCTGACCATGACTTTGTGGATGTGGACTTCACGCGCCACCCCGTACCCGAACACGCGCCGCTGCTGGTGCTGTTCCACGGGCTGGAAGGCTCGTCCAGCAGCCAGTACGCCGTGGCATTTGCCGACTTCGCCTGCCAGCACGGCCTGATGATGGCGGTGCCACATTTCCGAGGCTGCTCGGGCGAACTGAACCTGGCCCCCCGGGCCTACCACTCGGGCGACCATGAAGAAATCGACTGGATCCTGGCCCGTTTTGCCCAACTGCACCCCAAACGCCCGCTGCTGGCAGCGGGCGTTTCGCTGGGTGGAAACGCCCTGCTGCGCTGGGCCGGCGAGGCGGGTCACGCAGCCGCGCAGCGCGTGAAGGCGGTGGCTGCCATCTGCTCGCCGCTGGACCTGGCGGCCGGTGGCCACGCCATTGGCAAGGGCTTCAACCGTCTGGTTTACACCCGAATGTTTCTGTCCACCATGGTGCCCAAAGCCCTGCGCAAGCTGGAACAGCATCCGGGTCTGTTTGACGGCGAGGCCTTACGGGCCGCCCGCGACCTGTATGCGTTCGACAACCTGTTCACCGCGCCGCTGCACGGGTTCAAACACACCGAAGACTACTGGACCCGGGCATCGGCCAAGCCGGTGCTGCCCGACATCCGGGTACCCGCGCTGGCGCTGAACGCACTGAACGACCCGTTCGTGCCGGCAGCATCGTTGCCGCAGCCCCACGCCGTGGGCCCGAACGTCACCCTGTGGCACCCAACACAGGGCGGCCATGTGGGGTTTCCGGTGGCAGCTGGCCCGTTCCGGTTTCCGGGTCACGTCCGCGCCATGCCCGATGCCGTGGGCACCTGGATGATGGCCCATCTCTGACCGCCGCACCTACTTGTCGCACCTGCTTATAGCACTCAACCGCCGCACCCATTCGCCACACACGTTTGCCGCACAGCTTTTCCTTGCACCATGGACGACATTGTCAAAGCCGCTCTGGCCAAATGGCCCAACGTTCCCGATTGCCACGGTTGGTTGGGCCTCGATGCCCGTGGCGACTGGTACATGCGTGACGACCGCTGCCAGCGCGCCGGCCCGTTTGCCCCGCAGCCGGGCGATGCACGACCACCCAGCAAAGGCAGCCGTCTGCTGCATGACAAGCTGATCGCCTTCATCGGCCGCAACTACGCCAGCGATGCGAACGGTCTGTGGTTTTTCCAGAACGGACCGCAGCGGGTGTACGTGGAGCTGGAGGCCACGCCCTGGATCTGGCGGCTGGCGCCAGACGGCTCGGTCTGCAGCCACACCGGACTGCCCGCAGGCCCGGTCCAGCATTGCCTGCTGGACGAGGCTGGCCACCTCTACCTGCGCACGCCACTGGGGCTGGGCCTGGTGCACACCAGCGACATGGTGCTGGCAGCCGACCGGGTGGAACAAGGCCACTGGCAACCGGAAGACATCCGCCGGGACGATCTGCCCGCCCTGGGGGGGTTCGTCAGCAGCCCGCTGCAGCGGCTGAGGGCCAACCCACAGGGCTGATTCAGCGTTGATGCTGAGCTGATTCAGGGCTGCCTGCACCGGCCCCACTGCCTCGAACCACCTGGGCTCCCGGGTGGCAGCACCGCAACCGCCCAGGCTGACGGGGCGGGTCAGCCCCCGGTCGGGCCGCGCATCGGCGGCACATCGTTCAAACGCAACTCCGCCGCGCGCGCATGCGCCTGCAGGCCTTCGCCATACGCCAACTCAGCCGCCACCGGGCCCAGCGTCTGGGCGCCGGCCTGGCTCACCTCGATCAGGCTGCTGCGCTTCTGGAAGTCATACACCCCCAGCGGCGAACTGAACCGGGCCGTGCCACTGGTCGGCAACACGTGGTTGGGGCCGGCGCAGTAGTCACCCAGGCTCTCGCTGGTGTAGGCACCCAGGAAGATGGCCCCGGCGTGGCGCAGCAAGGGCTCCCACCGGTGGGGCTCGCGGCTGCTCACCTCCAGGTGCTCGGGTGCAATGCGGTTGCTCAGTTCACAGGCCTCTTCCATGCTGCGGGTACGGATCATGGCCCCGCGGTCATTCAGGCTCTTGGCGATGATGGCCGCGCGCGGCATGGTGGGCAGCAAGCGGTCAATCTCACGCTGCACGGCGGCGATGTAGTCCGCATCGGGGCAGAGCAGGATGCTCTGCGCCAACTCATCGTGCTCGGCCTGGCTGAACAAATCCATCGCCACCCATTCGGGTGGCGTGGTGCCATCGGCCAGCACCAGGATTTCGGACGGACCGGCAATCATGTCGATGCCCACTGTGCCGAACACGCGCTTCTTGGCGCTGGCCACGTAGACGTTGCCCGGACCGGTGATTTTGTCCACCTTCGGGATGGTGGCCGTGCCGTAGGCCAGCGCGGCCACGGCCTGCGCGCCACCGATGGTGAACGCACGGGTCACGCCGGCCACATACGCCGCAGCCAGCACCAGATCGTTTCGCTCGCCACGGGTGGCGGTGGCCGCCCCCCCGCTGACGCCGCTGCCACCGGTGGCCACACTGCCACGCACCGGCGTGGGCACCACCATGATGATTTCGGGCACGCCGGCCACATGGGCCGGCACAGCGTTCATGATCAGGCTGGAGGGGTATGCCGCCTTGCCGCCGGGCACGTAGATACCCACACGGTCCAGGGGCGTGACCTTCTGGCCGAGCAAGGTGCCATCTTCGTCGCGGTAGCTCCAGCTCTCGCCAGTGGCCTTGCGCTGGGCTTCGTGGTAGGCACGCACGCGCCACGTGGCGTTTTGCAGTGCATCGCGCTGCGCAGCGGGCAGCCCGTCGAACGCCGCTTTGAAGTCGGCCTGCGTCAGTTCCAACTCGGCCACGCTGTCAGCGGCCAGCCCATCGAAACGGGCGGTGTAGTCCAGCACCGCGGCATCGCCGCGCGTCTGCACATCGGCCAGGATGTCCGCCACACGGGACTCGATGCCGGCATCGGTATCGGCCGACCAATGCAGGCGCCGACTGAATCTTAATTCGAAGTCGGCTTCGTCGCTTGATAGATATAAAGGTTTAGCTATCATCATTTCGCCTTGGTTGGGCAAGCTTTTGGTCACGCGGAAACGGTCAGGGCCTTGGCAAAGGCGTCGATGATGGGTCGCAGGCTGGCCTGCTTGACCTTCAGCGCCGCCTGGTTGACCACCAGCCTGGAGCTGATGTCCATGATGTGCTCCACCTCAACCAGGTGGTTGGCCTTCAGCGTGTTACCGGTGGACACCAGGTCCACGATGGCATCGGCCAAACCGGTCAACGGAGCCAGCTCCATGCTGCCGTAGAGCTTGATCAGGTCCACATGCACGCCCTTGCTCGCAAAGAACTCGCGGGCAATGGCCGTGTACTTCGTGGCCACGGCCAGCCGGGCACCCTGGCGGACAGCGGTCGCATAGTCGAAGTCGGCGCGCACCGCCACGCTCATGCGGCAGCGCGCAATCTGCAAGTCCAGCGGCTGGTACAGGCCATGGGTGCCCCATTCGGCCTGGTGCTCGATGAGGGTGTCCTTGCCGCACACACCCACATCGGCCCCGCCATATTCCACGTAAGTGGGCACGTCGGAAGCACGCACCAGCACCACCTGCACATCGGCGCGGTTGGTGGGCAGGATGAGTTTGCGGGACTTTTCGGGGTCTTCCAACACCTCGATACCAGCCGCGGCCAGCAACGGCAGCGTTTCCTGGAAGATGCGTCCTTTGGACAGGGCAAGCGTGATCACGGCGTAGGTTCCTTCAAAGGTGCGGTCAGGTGCAAAGCCAAACGGTGACCAATCAACGGATGCGCTGGATGTCGGCACCCAGCGCGGCCAGCTTGGCTTCCATGCGGTCGTACCCGCGGTCCAGGTGGTAGATGCGATCGACCACCGTGTCACCATCGGCCACCAACCCGGCGATCACCAGACTGGCCGACGCCCGCAGGTCAGTGGCCATGACGTGTGCCCCACTCAAACGAGGCACACCCTCGATCATCGCCACCTTGCCTTCGACATGGATATGCGCGCCCAGGCGCTGCATTTCCTGCACGTGCATGTAGCGGTTCTCGAAAATGGTTTCCGTCACCGCGCTGCTGCCCTGCGCCACCACGTTCAGCGCCATGAACTGCGCCTGCATGTCGGTGGGAAAGCCCGGGTACTCGGTGGTGCGGAAGGTCTGCGCCTTCAGCGCGGCCACGCCGGGTGAGGCGATGCCGATGCCATCGGCCAGGGGTGTGATGGTCACACCGGCATCGCGCAGCTTGTCAATCACAGCATCGAGATGGTCGGCACGTGCACGGTGCAGCATGGCCTCACCGCCCGTGGCCGCCACGGCACACAGGAAGGTACCCGCCTCGATCCGGTCGGCCACCACACGGTGCTCGCAACCGTGCAGCCTGGGGACACCCTGAATGCGGATGCGATGCGTGCCATGGCCCTCAATCTGTGCCCCCATGGCGATCAGCATCTCGGCCAGATCGGTGATTTCCGGTTCCTGCGCCGCGTTCTCCAGAACGGTCTCGCCGTCTGCCAGCGCAGCGGCCATCATGAAATTCTCGGTGCCGGTGACGGTCACCATGTCGGTGGAAATGCGTGCACCCTTCAGCCGCGTCTGCCCCGGCGGGAGCGAGGCTTCGATGTAGCCATGCTCCACCACAATGTGCGCACCCATGGCCACCAGGCCCTTGATGTGCTGGTCCACCGGACGTGAGCCAATGGCGCACCCGCCCGGCAGTGACACCCTGGCCCGCCCGAAACGCGCCAACAGCGGCCCCAACGCCAGGATGGAGGCCCGCATGGTTTTCACCAGTTCGTAAGGTGCCTCGGGGTTCAGGGTGTCGGGTGCCTGCAGGCGCACGGCATCGTCCGCGTCACGGCGTGCCACACACCCCATGTTGGCCACCAGCTTCTTCATGGTGAGCACGTCGTGCAAATGGGGCACGTTGTGCAGCACCACGGGGTCGGCGGTCAGCAAGGCTGCACACAGTTCGGGCAAGGCGGCGTTTTTAGCACCGGAAATGGTCACGTCACCGTGCAGGGTGCGTCCACCTTTGATCAGCAGTTTGTCCATGACCAGGCTTCAGCGCGGTTGGCTGGCCCACTCGGCCGGCGTGTAAGTCTTCATGGCCAGCGCATGCACCTCATCGGTCTTCATGCGGTCGCCCAGCGTGGCGTACACGCGCTGGTGCCGCGCAATGCTGCGCTTGCCCTCGAATTCGGCGGACACGACCAGCGCGTGCCAGTGGCGGCCGTCACCGCTGACGTCAAGGTGCTCGCAAGGCAGGCCAGCGGCAATGATGGATTGGAGTTCGTCTGCAGTCATGTCAAACCGTTTGTACAAAGAATCAGGTCACTGGCGGATCTTGTAACCCGTGCGCAACAGGTGGACGGCCACCGCACTCACCCCCAGCAGCGCCACCGACACCACCGCCAGCGACAACCAGGGCGACACATCGCTCTGGCCAAAAAAGCCGTAACGGAACCCGTCAATCATGTAGAAAAACGGGTTCAGGTGGCTGATGCCCTGCCAGAAAGCGGGCAGCGAATGGATGGAATAGAACACGCCCGACAGGAAAGTCATGGGCATGATGACGAAGTTCTGGAACGCCGCGAGCTGGTCGAACTTGTCCGCCCACAGCCCGGCAATCAGGCCCATCGCGCCCAGCATGGCTGCCCCGGACACAGCAAACACCAGCACCCACAGCGGCGCGGCCATGCCCGGCTGGCCAAACCACCAGGTCACGGCCAGCACACCCAGACCCACACACAGCCCGCGCATCACCGACGACGCCACGTAGGCCACAAACCAGGCCCAATGCGACATGGGCGTCAGCAGCACAAACACGAGGTTGCCCATGATCTTGCTCTGGATGAGCGACGACGAACTGTTGGCAAACGCGTTTTGCAGCACGCTCATCATCACCAGGCCCGGCACCAGGAAGGCGGTGTAGCTGACCGAGTCGTACACCTTGACGTGGTCTTCGAGCACATGCCCGAAGATCAGCATGTAGAGCACTGCCGTGAGCACAGGCGCAGCCACCGTCTGGAAACTGACTTTCCAGAACCGCAACACCTCTTTGTAAAACAGCGTCTGCCAGCCGTTCATGAAGCACTGCCCCCCACGCTTGGCGCTGACGCGCCTGCACTGCCCTCGGCCATCACGTCGAGGAACACGTCTTCAAGGTCAGCCTTGCGGATTTCGATGTCTTCCACCACCAACCCTGCCTGTCGGGCGACCGCCAGGGTGTGCTCCACCTCGGCGGCATCGTGCGCAGGCAGTTGCACCACGCGGCCCGTCACCCTGGCTTTGGCGGCCAACTCGGGGGGCAGGGAGCCTGTGGTCTTGAAGCGCAGCACATTCGACGACGCCCGGCTGAGCAGCGCCGAGGTTTTCTCCAGCGCCACCACCTGCCCGCGTTTGATCATGGCAATGCGCCCGCACAGGGCCTCGGCTTCTTCGAGGTAGTGGGTGGTCAGCAGCACGGTGCTGCCCTCGCGGTTCAGGCGCGACACAAACTGCCACAGGGTCTGGCGCAACTCCACGTCCACGCCGGCCGTCGGCTCGTCCAGCACGATGACCTTGGGCTTGTGTACCAGCGCCTGTGCCACCATGGCCCGGCGCTTCATGCCGCCCGAGAGCTGACGCATGTTGGCCTGCGCCTTGTCTGCCAGGCCGAGGCTGTGCAACAGGTCGTCGATCCAGTCGTCGTTGTCACGGATGCCGAAGTAGCCCGACTGGATGCGCAAGGCTTCGCGCAGGCTGAAAAACGGGTCAAACACGAGCTCCTGCGGCACCACACCCAACAACCGGCGGGACTGGGTGTAGTCCGTCACCACGTCGTGCCCGAGCACGCTCACGCTGCCCGAGCTGGCCCGCGTCAGACCCGCCAAGATGCTGATGAGGGTGGTTTTGCCCGCGCCATTGGGGCCGAGCAGGCCGAAAATCTCGCCTTGGTCGACCTCAAAGCTGACGCCACCCAGGGCCTGGAACGGGCCTTTGGGGGTGGAAAAGGTCTTAGTGATGTCGCGAAACGAAATCGCCGGCGCGGCGACCCGCCCCGGCGGGAAGGTGGAAGCAAGTGACATGGAAGCCCTCCATTTTAAATGGGGAGCAATTCGTCGACCCCGTACAGCTTCGACAACTCGATCAGACGGGGCGGCAGGTGGGTCAATTCCAGCACCTGCCCGCGCGCCAGCACCGCACGCCTGAGTGCGAGCAGAGTCGCCAGGGCGGATGAATCGAATTTCACGAGCGCCCTGCCATCGAGCCGAACAGGCTCGGGAGCAGGCGGCAGACTGGCCAGCCACTGCGCGAGACAGTCTTTCGCCTGCTCCTGCAGCAGGATCGGAGGCACGCTCAGGACGCGCATGACCCGGCCCTCTGCATGCTGTGAACCACCCATCCGAACATCAACCGGCCTTGCCCGTGTTGGCGCGGTTGCGCTTGGTCAGCGAGGCAATGAGACCGTCGATGCCGTTGGCTGCAATTTCCTGGGCGAACTGCGTGCGGTAGGTTTCGACCAGCCAGACACCCATCACATTCAGATCGTAAATCTTCCAGCCAGCGTCTGTCTTCTCGAGGCGGTAATCCAACTGAACCGGGTCGCCCCTGCCCCGCACTTCGGTGCGCACGACCACTTCAGTGTCGGTAGGCGCAGCACGCAGCGGCCTGAAGCTCAGCGTCTGGTCCTTGACCTGGCTCAGCGCGCCGGAATAGGTGCGCACCAGCAGGGTCTTGAACTCGGCCTGCAACTGCTTCTGCTGGTCCGGCGAAGCCTGACGCCAGAAACGGCCGACGGCTGATGCCGTCATCCGCTCGAAATTGACGTTGGGCATGATCTTGCCGTCCACCAGCGCCATCACCTTGGGCATGTCGCCGGCCTGCATGGCCGCGTCGGCCTTGACCGTGTCCAGCACCTCGGTTGACAGGCGCTTGATCAGCGCATCGGGCCCTTCGACGCTGGCGTGCGCCGCCACCCAAGGGGCGGTGGTCAACACCAGGCCGACACAGATCGCCGCAAAGCGGCTTGTCCAGTTTCTGCGGTTCATACCTTTGATCCTCATTCTTCGTCCCGGTTACGCTGGGCATCGATGACACTTTGCCGCCGCTTCAGGAACACTTCTCGTGTGAAGCTATACTTGTCCAGAGCGGCCTCATCCAGCACGGCCGAGGCACGCAACAGGTTGGCTCGCGTTTCGACCACGCGCAGCCCCAGCAGAGTATTGCGGGACGGCACATGATCGATGCCCTGTACGATGTCTCCACGCGCCTCGATGCTGCGACCCAAGGTATCGCGCACGGTGGACGGCCCAAGGATGGGCAGCACCAGGTACGGACCGGGCGGCACACCCCAGTAGCCCAAGGTCTGGCCAAAATCTGCCGGATTGCGGTACAGATTCATCTCGGAGGCCACGTCCACCAGGCCGCCAAACCCCCAGAGCGTGTTGAGACCCACCCGCAACAGGTTGACCACGGTGTCCTCTGCCCTCAGCTGGAAGGCCGTGTTCAGCGTAGACCACACATCGCCCAGGTTGCCGAAAAAATTGCCGATGGCTGTCCGCAGGGGGTCGGGGGTGACATCGCGGTACACCGTCGCCACGGGCTTGAGCAAGGCGGCATCCACCGCGTCGTTGAAGGCTTCGACCTGACGGTTGGTTTTTTCGAACGGGTCGCGCGGGTCTTGCCCAGGCACCGACGCACAGCCGATCAGGCCCACAGCCAGCACAGCAGCGCACAACCGGCGCATCCAGGTACGGGCTGTCATTTGTCTTTGTCTCCCTCAGCCGCTTTGCTGAACAGAAACTGGCTGATGAGGTTTTCGAGCACGACGGCTGACTGGGTGGTGGTGATGACATCACCAGCCGCCATGTTCTTGGTGTCGCCGCCCGGCTCGATGCCGATGTACTGCTCACCCAGCAGGCCGCTGGTCAGGATTTTGAGGGAACTGTCTTTCGGGAAAGCGTAGCGCGCTTCCATGTCAAGGGCCACGCTGGCCTGAAACGACTTGTCATCAAATGTAATGCTGGCCACACGCCCGACGACCACGCCTGCGCTTTTGACCGCCGCACGCGGCTTGAGGCCGCCAATGTTGTCAAAACGCGCCACCACGCGGTAGGTGTTCTCGAAATTCATCTGCAGCAGGTTGGCAGATTTGAGCGCCAGGAACAGCAGCGCTAGCGCGCCCAGCACCACAAACAACCCCACCCACACATCATTTTTAGACTTTTTCATGCTTCTCCGCTTTTATTCATTGAAAAGCTTGCTACTCATTTATATCAAATACTGAACATCATGGCGGTCAGCAGGAAATCCAACCCCAGCACCAACAATGAGGCCATGACCACCGTTCGCGTCGTGGCGCGTGAGACGCCCTCGGGTGTGGGGTGCGCCACATACCCCTGATACAGCGCGACAAAGGTGACGGCCACGCCGAACACCATGCTCTTGATCACGCCGTTGCCCACGTCCAGCCAGACTTCGACCCCGCTTTGCATCTGGCTCCAGAACGAGCCTTCGTCCACGCCGATCATCACCACACCGACCAGCCAGCCGCCGATGATGCCCACTGCGCTGAACACCGCAGCCAGCAGGGGCATGGCAATCAGGCCGCCCCAGAAACGCGGTGCCAGCACACGACGCACCGGGTCGACGGCCATCATTTCCATTGCTGCCAGTTGTTCACCCGCCTTCATAAGGCCGATCTCGGCGGTCAGCGCCGTGCCTGCCCGCCCCGCAAACAGCAACGCGGTGACCACCGGCCCCAGCTCGCGCACCAGGCTGAGCGCCACCAGCAGGCCCAGCGCTTCGGACGAGCCGTAACGCTGCAAGGTGTAGTAGCCCTGCAAACCCAGCACAAAACCGACAAACAGGCCGGACACGGCAATGATGGCCAGCGACAGATTGCCCAGGAAAAAAATCTGGTCACGCACCAGACCGAAACGCGCCAGCGCCAACGGCGACAACGCGCACAAGCGGCCGAACAGGCGCGCCGCACCGCCCAAGTCAGCCAGCTTGCTGCGCACGGCAAAGCCCACGGTCTGCAAGGTCATCGCCGCGCCCCCCTCGGGCCAAAGTCTTCTGCCACGGTGGGGCCTGGGTAGTGGAAATGCACCGGTCCGTCTGCCTGCGCCTGCACAAACTGCTGCACCAGCGGATCGGTGGAATGGCGCACCTCGTCAGGCGTGCCCTGGGCAGCGATGCGCCCGTTGGCCAAGATGATCACCCGGTCGGCAATGCGGAAGGTCTCTTCCAGGTCGTGCGACACGATGATGCTGGTGATGCCCAGTGCATCATTCAGCCGCCGGATCAGCTGGGCCGCCGTGCCGAGTGAAATCGGGTCCAGACCCGCAAACGGCTCGTCGTACATCACCAGATCGGGGTCCAATGCGATGGCCCGTGCCAGCGCCACGCGCCGGGCCATGCCGCCCGACACCTCGGCCGGCATCAGGTCGCGCGCACCGCGCAGGCCCACCGCGTTGAGCTTCATCAGCACGATGTCGCGGATCAACTCTTCACCCAGCGCAGTGTGCTCGCGCAGCGGAAAGGCCACGTTGTCGAACACACTCAGGTCGGTGAACAGCGCCCCGAACTGGAACAGCATGCCCATACGCCGCCGTGCGGCATGCAGCGCATCGCGCCCCATGTGGCCGACGTCATGCCCGTCGAACAGCACCTTGCCATGCGAAGCGGTGCGCTGGCCGCCGATCAGGCGCAACACCGTGGTCTTGCCCCCGCCCGACGCGCCCATGAGCGCCACCACCTGCCCCCTGGGCACCGTGAAACTGACCCGGTCGAGGATGCGCCGGTCACCATCGCCATAGGCGAAAGACACATCGACAAACTCGATCAACGGTGGCGAACAGGCATCGGTCATGGGTTCCAAAACGACAAAACGCCGACGCAAGGTCGGCGCAGGCGGTTGATGTGGATGATAAGGGTTTTACCCGACACGGGTCGGGCAGCCCCCTCTCAACCTCAGCGAGGCAGGTCGGAAAAGCCCATCAGGTACTCGTCGACCGAGCGGGCGGCCTGGCGGCCTTCGCGAATGGCCCACACCACCAGGCTCTGGCCCCGGCGGATGTCGCCGGCGGCGAACACCTTGTCCACGTTGGTGGCATAGCCACCGGTGAAGTCGGTGCTGGCCTTGGCGTTGCCGCGTGCGTCCTTGTCCACACCGAAGGCATCGAGCACAGTGGCCACCGGGTTGACAAAGCCCATGGCCAGCAACACCAGGTCGGCCTTGTGGGTCTTTTCGGTGCCGGGCACTTCGGTCAGCTTGCCGCCCTTGAATTCCACCTGCACGGTCTTCAGGCCCACAACCTTGCCACTGTCCTTGCCTTTGCCCTTGATGAACTCCTTGGTGGAGATGGCGAACTCCCGCTTCAGGATGCCCTGCTCGGCGCTTTCATCGTGGCTGGAGCTGGTGCGCAGCTTGAGCGGCCAGTAGGGCCACACGAGGGGTTTGTCTTCCTGCTCGGGGGGCATGGGCATCACCTCGAACTGGGTGACGCTGGCCGCGCCGTGGCGGGTGCTGGTGCCCACGCAGTCGGAGCCGGTGTCGCCACCACCGATGACGATGACGTGCTTGCCGTCGGCGCGCAGCTGGTTCTTCAGCTTGTCACCCGCGTTGACCTTGTTCTGCTGCGGCAGGAACTCCATCGCAAAATGCACCCCGTCCAGCTCGCGGCCAGGCACGGGCAGGTCGCGGCTTTGCTCGGCACCGCCGGTCAGCAACACGGCATCGAACTCGGCCTTCAACTGATCTGCGCTGATGGTGGTTTTCGCATCGTTGGTCACCTTGGTGTCGTCAGGCATGGCCCCCACCAGGGTGGAGGTTTTGAACACCACACCTTCAGCCTCCATCTGGGCCACGCGGCGGTCGATGAGCCACTTTTCCATCTTGAAGTCGGGGATGCCGTAGCGCAGCAGGCCGCCGATGCGGCTGTTCTTCTCGAACACGGTCACACTGTGGCCCGCGCGGGCCAACTGCTGGGCAGCGGCCAGGCCGGCAGGGCCGGAGCCCACCACCGCCACCTTCTTGCCGGTTTTCACAGCGGCGGGCAATGGCTTGACCCAGCCGTTCTCCCAGGCCTTGTCGATGATGGCGTGTTCGATGGACTTGATACCCACCGCATCGCCATTGACGTTGACCACGCACGCGGCCTCGCAAGGTGCGGGGCAGATGCGGCCGGTGAACTCGGGGAAGTTGTTGGTGCTGTGCAGCACGGCAATGGCGTTCTGCCAGTCACCGCTGTAGACCAGGTCGTTGAAGTCAGGAATGATGTTGTTGACCGGGCAGCCGTTGTTGCAGAACGGCGTGCCGCAATCCATGCATCGCGCGCCTTGCACCTTGGCCTGCGCATCGTCCAGACCGATGACGAACTCTTTGTAATGTTTCAGACGCTCGGCGACGGGCTTGTAGCCCTCTTCCAGCCGCTCATGTTCCATGAAGCCTGTGACTTTTCCCATGATGATGATTCCTTTGACCGGTGGAACGGGTTACTTGGCAGCAGCCACTTTTTTAGTAGCTTTTTTCTCAGACACAGCTTGCGCTGAGGCCATTTTTTTTGCATAAATTTCACCCAAGGCACGCTTGTACTCGTTGGGGAAGACCTTGACGAATTTGGTGCGTGTGCTGGCCCAGTCGTCGAGGATTTCGCGCGCACGGCGGCTGCCCGTCCAGCGCAGGTGGTCGTCCAGCAACTTGCGCAGCAGCGCCTCGTCGGTCATGTCGCGGTGCCAGGTGGCACGCGACACGGTAGCCTCCTGCTCGGCACTGGTCACCACCTTTTCCAGGCTGACCATGGCCGTGTTGCAGCGCTTGGCAAACAGGCCGTCTTCGTCGTACACGTAGGCCACGCCACCGCTCATGCCCGCCGCGAAGTTGCGGCCGGTCTTGCCCAGCACGGCCACGGTGCCGCCGGTCATGTACTCGCAACCGTGGTCCCCGGTGCCTTCCACCACGGCCGAAGCACCCGACAGACGCACCGCAAAGCGCTCGCCCGCCACGCCGGCAAAGAAGGCTTCGCCGCTGGTGGCACCGATCAGCGCCGTGTTGCCCACGATGATGTTCTGTGCTGCCACACCCCGGAAGTCCAGGCTGGGGCGCACCACCACGCGGCCACCCGACAGACCCTTGCCGGTGTAGTCGTTGGCTTCACCGATCAGGTACAGCGTGATGCCGTTGCACAGGAACGCACCGAAGGACTGACCGCCCGTGCCTTCGAGCTGGATGTGGATGGTGTCGTCCGGCAGACCATCCGGGTGCACCTTGGTGACGGCACCCGACAGCATGGCACCGACGGTGCGGTTGACGTTGCGCGCGGCTTCCATGAAGCGCACTTTCTCGCCCTTGTCGATGGCCGCACGGCTCTTGGCAATCAACACGTTGTCCAGGCTCTTTTCCAGACCGTGACTTTGCGTGTCAGTGTGGTAGCGCTGGCTGTCCGACTCCACCACCGGCACGGCAAACAGGCGGCCAAAGTCCAGGCCCTGTGCCTTCCAGTGCGACAGGCCGGTTTTGGTGTCCAGCAGGTCGGCACGGCCGATCAGCTCGTTGAAGCTGCGGATGCCCAACTGCGCCATGATCTGGCGGGCTTCTTCCGCGATGAAGAAGAAGTAGTTCACCACATGCTCAGGTTTGCCGGCAAACTTTTTGCGCAGCTCGGGGTCCTGCGTGGCCACGCCCACCGGGCAGGTGTTCAGGTGGCACTTGCGCATCATGATGCAGCCCTCAACCACCAGCGGTGCAGTGGCAAAGCCGAATTCATCGGCACCCAGCAAGGCACCCACCACCACGTCACGGCCAGTCTTGATCTGGCCGTCGGTCTGCAGGCGCACACGGCTGCGCAGGCCGTTGAGCACGAGGGTCTGCTGGGTTTCGGCCAGGCCGATTTCCCAGGGCGACCCGGCATGCTTGATGGACGACCAGGGCGAAGCGCCCGTGCCGCCGTCGTGCCCGGCGATCACGATGTGGTCGGCCTTGCACTTGGCCACGCCGGCAGCAATGGTGCCCACCCCGATTTCGGACACCAGCTTCACGGAGATGTCGGAATGCGGGGCCACGTTTTTCAGGTCGTGGATGAGCTGGGCCAGGTCCTCAATGGAGTAGATGTCGTGGTGCGGCGGGGGAGAAATGAGGCCCACGCCCGGCACGCTGTGGCGCAGCTTGCCGATGTAATCGGACACCTTGCCACCGGGCAGCTGGCCGCCTTCGCCGGGCTTGGCACCCTGCGCCATCTTGATCTGGATCTGGTCGGCACTGACCAGGTATTCGGCGGTCACGCCGAACCGGCCCGAAGCCACCTGCTTGATCTTGGAGCGCAGGCTGTCGCCGTCGGCCAGAGGCAGATCCACCTCGACCACGTCTTTGCCGATGACGGAAGCCAGCGTTTCGCCCTTCTTGATCGGGATGCCCTTCAGCTCGTTGCGGTAACGGGCGGCGTCCTCGCCGCCTTCACCGGTGTTGCTCTTGCCGCCAATGCGGTTCATGGCAATGGCCAGCGTGGCGTGCGCTTCCGTTGAGATGGACCCCAGCGACATGGCACCCGTGGCGAAGCGCTTGACGATCTCCTTCGCGGGCTCGACCTCGTCCAGCGGAATGGCCTTGGCCGGGTCCACCTTGAACTCGAACAGACCGCGCAGGGTCATGTGGCGACGGCTCTGGTCGTTGATGATCTGTGCGTACTCTTTGTAGGTGTTGAAGTTGTTGGCCCGGGTGGAGTGCTGCAACTTGGCAATGGCATCGGGCGTCCACATGTGCTCTTCGCCACGGGCGCGCCAGGCGTACTCGCCACCGGCATCGAGCATATTGGCCAGCACGGGGTCGTTGCCAAATGCAGCCTTGTGCATGCGAATGGCTTCCTCGGCCATCTCAAACACGCCAATGCCTTCCACCTTGGAGGGCGTGCGGGTGAAGTACTTCTGGATGGTGGCGGTATTGATACCAATGGCTTCGAACAGCTGGGCACCGCAGTAGCTCATGTAGGTGCTCACGCCCATTTTGGACATAATCTTGGACAGGCCCTTGCCCACCGCCTTGATGTAGTTGTAGACCGCCTTGTCAGCGCTCAGCTCGCCGGGCAGGTCCTTGTGCAGGCTGACGAGGGTCTCCAGCGCGAGGTAGGGGTGGACGGCTTCTGCGCCGTAGCCCGCCAGCACCGCGAAGTGGTGCACCTCGCGAGCAGTGCCGGTTTCAACCACCAGGCCTGCCGCCGTGCGCAGGCCGGCCCGCACCAGATGCTGGTGAATGGCCGACAGCGCCAGCAGCGCCGGAATGGCGACCTGGGTGGGCGACACCCCACGGTCGCTGATGACCAGGATGTTCTTGCCACCGTTGATGGCGTCCACCGCTTCGGCACACAGCGAGGCCAGCTTGGCTTCCACACCCTCACGGCCCCAGCTCACGGGGTAGGTGATGTCCAGCGTGGCCAGCTTGAACTTGCCCTGGGTGGCCTGCTGGATGCCGCGCAGCTTGGCCATGTCTTCGAAGTCGAGCACCGGCTGGCTCACTTCGAGGCGCATGGGCGGGTTGACCTGGTTGATGTCCAGTAGGTTGGGCTTGGGACCGATGAAGCTCACCAGAGACATCACGATGGCTTCGCGGATCGGGTCGATGGGCGGGTTGGTCACCTGGGCGAACAACTGCTTGAAGTAGTTGTACAGCGGCTTGTTTTTGTCGGACAGCACGGCCAGCGGGCTGTCGTTGCCCATGGAGCCGATGGCCTCTTCACCAGCCTGGGCCATGGGCGCCAGCAGGAACTTGATGTCCTCCTGGGTCATGCCGAAGGCTTGCTGCAGGTCCAGCAGTGCCGGCGCAGTTGCACCCACGGCTGCATGCGTGGACTCCACACCCAGCGCAGCCTGGCCAGAGGCTTCGCCCTCGCCGGCCACGGGCTGTGCCACGTCATCCAGGCGGATGCGCAGGTTGTCGATCCACTGCTTGTACGGCTTGCTGTTGGCCAGGCTGGCCTTGAGCTCTTCGTCGTCGATCATGCGGCCCTGTTCCAGGTCAATCAGGAACATCTTGCCGGGCTGCAGGCGCCACTTGCGCACGATCTTGCTCTCAGGCACAGGCAGCACGCCGGACTCGGAACCCATGATGACCATGTCGTCATCGGTGATGCAGTAGCGCGAGGGGCGCAGGCCGTTGCGGTCAAGTGTGGCGCCAATCTGGCGACCATCGGTGAACACGATGGAAGCGGGGCCGTCCCAAGGCTCCATCATGGCAGCGTGGTATTCGTAAAACGCCTTGCGACGCTCGTCCATCATGGTGTGCTGTTCCCACGGCTCGGGGATCATCATCATGACAGCCTGGGCCATGGGGTAGCCGGCCATGGTCAGCAACTCAAGGCAGTTGTCGAACGTGGCGGTGTCGGACTGGTCCGGGAAGCTCAACGGATACAGCTTGCGCAGGTCGTCGCCCAGCACAGGCGAGGACATGACGCCTTCGCGGGCGCGCATCCAGTTGTAGTTGCCACGCACGGTGTTGATTTCGCCGTTGTGCGCCACGTAGCGATAGGGGTGGGCCAGCGGCCACTCGGGGAAGGTGTTGGTGGAGAAGCGCTGGTGCACCAGGCCCAGCGCCGACGTGCAGCGGGGGTCCTGCAGGTCAAGGTAATAGGTGCCCACCTGGTCGGCCAGCAGCAGGCCCTTGTAGATGATGGTGCGGCTGCTCATGCTCGGCACGTAGTACTCTTTGCTGTGCTTCAGGCCCAGCTTGGAGATGGCCTTGCTGGCCTTCTTGCGGATGACGTACAGCTTGCGTTCCAGCGCTTCCTGCACGATCACGTCGTTGCCACGACCGATGAACACCTGGCGGATGATCGGTTCCTTGGCCCGCACGCGGGGTGACATGGGCATGTCGGCGTTGACCGGCACATCGCGCCAGCCCAGCAGCACCTGGCCTTCAGCCTTGATGGCACGCTCCATCTCCTGCACGCAGGCCAGGCGGCTGGCATGCTCCTTGGGCAGGAAAATCATGCCCACGCCGTACTCGCCTGCAGGCGGCAACGCCACACCTTTTTTGGCCAGATCTTCGCGGAACAATTGGTCAGGCAGCTGGATGAGGATGCCTGCGCCGTCGCCCATCAGCGCGTCGGCACCGACGGCACCCCGGTGGTCGAGGTTTTCAAGGATTTTCAGCGCCTGGCCCACGATGGCATGGGACTTCTGCCCCTTGATGTGCGCCACGAAACCCACACCGCACGCATCGTGCTCGTTGGCGGGGTCGTACAGGCCGGTTTGTTGCATGTGCTGGATGTCGCTGGGGCTGGTCACACCAAACTCCTCAAAAAATAAACGGAATGCGTAAGGATATTGCATTGCAGCATTCATGCCAAGGAAATTAAATGGGGTCAGAACCCATTTAATTTCCGAACAATACGCTCAACAATAAATCGGGGACACATTAGAAACAAGAGCTGAAAACGCCATGAATGATAAGCTAGTGGTCATTTTTACCTCTGGTTTGTGTCACGCCGAGCAGCAGATGACACGGGACGGCCCGGCCGCTTTTTTTGCAAACGCCGTTCCGTGTCCTGCTGCAAACCGGCCACAAACGCAGCCGACCCCAGCACCCACCCCTTCATAGCCGCTTCGGCCAGCACAGCTTGGTGCGATGCCCCGCAACCGTGCGCCAACAGGGTGCGGTAGGCTGCCTCCCGCGCAAATGGCGTGTTGCCCAACGCCCAGTATTGGGGCGGTGGCGTGAGCCCTTTAATGACTGAATGCCCGAGGTAATGCCCCGCAGTGACCCACGGATGGTTGCCCTGCGCCGCGTCAGCCACACCCGCATCGCCCTGCAACGCTGCGCCTGCCCACCGGCCCATGCCATCGGCCAGGCGTTGGGGATGGGTATCCAGCCAAACCATCGCACGCAACAGCCAGGTTTCCGGCTCCAGAACAGTGGAACGGAAACGCCCTTCCCACAAAGTGCCACGGCGCACATGGCGGCGGTTGAATGCCTGCACATAAGCGCGCCCCACAGCCTGCAAACACAGGCTGAGTGCACCATCCCGCTGAGGTGTCAACAACAGGTGAACATGGTCAGGCATCAGCGCCCAGGCGTGCACAGCCACACCCTGGGCCTGTGCGTGTTGTACCAGCAGGGCCGTGAACAGTTCCCGGTCCAGGGCGTCGACGAACACCTGCTCCCGCCCGTTTCCGCGCCACAGCACATGGTGAACCTGGCCAGTGAGGCTCAGGCGGGCCTGGCGTGCCATGTGGTCAGGGCGCTTCCGCTGCGAAGCAAACGGGGTTCAGGGCAGCCATCTGGCATCTTCCAGCACCGTGGCCGGCACAGGTGTGTTCACCCACAGGCCCTGCAGCTTGCGGTGAGTCACATAGATCTGCGGCACCATGAACAGGAACACATTGACCGCATCGTCGGCGATGCGGCGCTGCGCCGCTTCCAGCCCCCGCCACAGTTCCGTCTCGCCTGATGCATCCATCACGCGCTCCCAGAGAGCCTTGAAATCGGCATTTGCGTAATTGAAATAGTAGTCATCGCGGGCATAGATGTTGAGGTCCATCGGCTCGACGTGCGCAATGATCGACAGCGCATAGTCCTTGCGGTTGAAGACTTGGTTCAACCAGTCTGACCAACCGAGGTGCACAAGTTCCACCTGGAAGCCCAGGTTCTCCAGGTCCTCGGCCACGCTCACGCTGCCGATGCGCCCGTAACGGGTGGGTGGCACCACCAGTGGCACCTTGGTGCCGGGCTTGACACCGGCTGCCTTCAGCAACGACCGTGCCTGGGCCGGGTCGTGCGAATAGCGCTGGACCAGATCGACGTAGGCTGGGTGCGCGGGTGAAAAATGACTGCCGATGAACGCAGGTTGCAGGTCTTCACCGTAAAACAGGCGGAACGACTCGCGGCGAATACCGTGCGCCAGTGCCCTGCGCACACGGACGTCGTTGAACGGCGGCCTGGCATTGTTGACCGCGACCAGCACCTTCTGCTCGATCTGCCGACGCAACACCTGCAAGTCGGGCCGCCCCTGGAAGGGTTGCGTGCGGTCGGTGACACTGATCAGACCATCCACAGCGCCTTCGACCACCAGTGCCTCTCCTTCGGTTCGTCCCCCCACAAACACGAACTCAGCCCGGGCCAGCGCCGGCTGTTTTCCCCAGTGCTGTGGGTTGCGCTCCAGCATCACCCGGACGCCCTTCTCCCAGCGCACAAACCGGAACGGCCCGGTGCCGACCGGGTGCTGGTCAGCCGTGGCCACATGGGCAGGGTGCATCATCACCGCTGCGGGCAAGGCCAGCGCAAACGGCAGGAACGGGTCGGGCGCCTTCAGGTGAATCCTCAAGCGCGTGGGCGTCAGCACCTGAACGGACTGGACCCGCTCGAACCACTTTTTCTGCGGATTCTTGGACTCGGGTGCCAGGATGCGCCCCAGGCTCCAAGCGGCCACCTCGGCATTGAACGGTCGGGCATCGTGAAACCGCACACCGCTGCGCAGGTTGACATCGAGTTGCCGCTTGTCAGCCGACAGCACCCATGAGGTGGCCAGACGAGGCACCACACGGCCCTCCGCATCGACCACCGTGAGGCCTTCAAGCACGTTGGCGTACATCATTTCGCCCACCGACGCAGCCGCGACAGCGGTGGGGTCCAGCGACGGTGGCTCCAACGTCAGCCCCAGGCGCACATCGTCTCTGGCAGCCCACGCCTGTGCTGTAGCCACCAGCAGCAAGGTGCAAGCCACCGACCGGACCAGCACGCGCCCGGCTGAACGGGCCGACACCGTGACCCGGCCCACCGCACGAACACCCCTCGATAAACATGAAAGCAGCATGATCAGTCTCCTTCAGGCCAGACGGGTGCTGGCCGGTATGGGCTCGGGGCTGGCGCACACCCGGTCACGCCCGGTGTTTTTGGCGCGGTAGAGCGCCGCATCAGCCGCCTGCAACGCCAGATGCATCATCGCAGCGGGCAGATCACCTTCGGCCCGCATCGGCAGGCCCGCAATGACGGCCACACCGATGCTGACCTTCAAGGCCACCGGTTCGCCATCGCCATGCGCCAGCGGATGTGCGGACACCGCCAGGCGCATGCGCTCGCAGACTTCAACCGCAGCATCGAGTCCGGCAACGGGCATCAGCGCCACAAATTCCTCACCGCCGAAACGGGCCAGCACATCGCGGTCACGCAAGGCGGTACCCAGGCAGTGCGCCACATGCACCAGCGCCTGGTCCCCAAAATCATGGCCATGGGTGTCATTGACCACCTTGAAATGGTCGATATCGAGCACCGCCACAGCCAGGGGCGTGTTCAGCGCCGTCAGCATCCGTCGCGAAGCGGCATCGAAATGCCGCCGGTTGGCCAGGCGGGTCAGCGGGTCGTGTTCAGCCAGGTAGGCCAGATCCTGGTTGGTGCGACGCAGGCGCTCCTCGTTGGCCTGGATGCGCTCCACGTACTGGCGCATCGTTTCGGCCAGCAGGGCAATTTCATCGTGACCCACCACGTCGATGTCGGCTTGCACCACGGGCTGGGTGCTCACGGCTTTTTGAAGCTTCACGATGCGCAACACCACTGTGCGGTACAGGACGACACCCAACACGACTATCAGCACCAGGGTGGCCCCGTTGAGCGCCCACAACAGCACCTGCTGTCGGCCCATCTCGGTGTGCAACTTGCCGATGCGCGCTTGCATGCGTGAGCGCGTGTCCGAGGAAAAGTAGCCCATCAACACCGACAGTTCGGCACCCACTTCACGCTGCCGGGCAGAGGCGCGCGCAATGGCATCTTCAATCTGCAGCAACTCCTGGTGGGCGCGTCCGGCCGGTCGGGCCACCAGCCGCAAACGCTGCGCCACCAGCTCGTCCAGCCCTGCTGTGCCCTCACCCAACTGGTTCTGCGTGCGCCCCACCCGCTCCAGCAAATCGCCGCTGACCACAGCCTGGGCTGCCACCTGGCGGGTGATCTTGCGTATCCATTCCAGGCGCTCCTGCTGATCGACCATCAGCCGCTTGCGTTCGTCGTGCGTACGCGCCTGGGACAACATCAGGCTCTGACTGATCAGCGCCTCGGTCTGCTGAACCAGGCGCAACGCATCCATCAACTGGTCCAACTCGTCATCCACCACCACACGCAAATCGGCCCGCAGGCGGTCGAGAGCCGTCTGGGTCAGCCAACCCGCAGCAAGCACAAGCAGCAGCATCGACAGCACCCACGCGACCGTGCGCCCCACCAGCCCCAACGGCAACAACCGCCCCGTGGCCCCGGCGGCCAAACGCTTGGCCGCCATTTCGGCTTGGTCAGGCAAAAGGTCTTTCATGGGCGTGAACAGGGCTGGCAGCGTTCGGCATCTGTCGGATCATCGATGCAAAGTGTGATTGCTCGTCTGATGCAGGTCAAACATCCACCTGAATCCGGCATGCGCTGGCCGTTTGGCAACACTGGGCCGTGCTGCGTGTCAGGCCCAACTGCTGGGCTGCCCCACGACGGCTTTGGCCAGGTCGTCCAGCCATGCTGTCCCGATCTGGCTGACAGGCACGTCCACCTGTGTGGTGACCAGACCATTGACACACATCACGCGGACCCCCATGCGTGCCTGATCGTGGTCGGGTGTGAACACCATGCCTGCCCGCACGGCCAGGTCATGCTCGAACACCACTGCCAGCAGTTTGTGCGTGTCAGGGTGACGTTGCTCCAGGCGTTCATGCAGAATTTTCCCTGCCCGCAAGCGGTTTTCCACCCGTTCAAGCTCGGGGGGAAAGTTGACGCTGACGCGGCCCCTTTCCCGTGTGGGCGCAACCGGCACGATGCGCCAGCCCAAGGCCAGGTGTTCTGTCACTTCGCGTTGGCGCAGGATTTTTTTCCGCGCGTCAAACCGGAAATCCGACAGCTTCATCGCGGGCCATTTGTGTTTGCCATCCAGACTGATGTCCCGGGATGCCGGCTGGATGATGTTGAGTTGAGCCGCCAGATCGGACAAATAGTGCCAGACGCGCTGGCAAGCCTGCTCCGTCGCGGTCACATGGGCGTCCAGATGCTGAACCACCTGCCCCTCTTTGGCCTGGAGGTCCTGTGCCTGGCTCTTGAGTTGCTGCAAAAAACTCATGTAAGAATCATCCCTGAATCGTCCCTGTCAAGACGCTTGCCACCTGTCATTCAAACAGCGATTGTCCACTCCATTCGCGGTGAACCGACAGCGCAAACCGATCGGTCATGCCCGCAATGTAATCGGCCACCGCACGCTGCATGCTGTCGCCCTCACGCCGCACAACGGGCGGCGGGGGCTGGTCCACGTAGAGGGCAAACAGGTCTGTGACCACCCGTGAGGCCCGATCCATGGAGTCCGTGACCCGTGGATGCCGGTACAGGTTCTGGAACAGAAAACGCTTGAGCGCCGAGGACTGTGCCAGCATGTCATCGGAAAACCGCACCAGTCGACCCGCCTGCCTTGCTTCTGTGAGATTGCCGACCCCGGCATCGGCCACAGCGGCTTGCGTGGCGGCAATCACATCGTAGACCTGCGCACTGAGCATCAGGCGGATCGACTCGAACAACAGTCGCCGCCCCTTGAGCGTGGGATGGGCCAACAGCGCATCGGCCATGAACCGCCCGAACAGCGGCACGGTGGCCACCTGCTCCAGTGTGATGAGCCCTGAGCGCACGCCATCGTCCACATCGTGGGCGTTGTAGGCAATTTCATCGGCAAGGTTGCACAACTGCGCTTCCAGCGTAGGCGCGTGCCCCAGCAGAAAACGCTGCGCCACACCGCCGGGCTCAAGGGCTTCGAGTGCCTCGGCGTGGGCACGCGAGCAATGCTTGAGGATCCCTTCCCGGGTCTCGAAACACAGGTTCAGCCCGTCGAAAGCCGGGTAACGTTCTTCGAGCGCATCGACCACACGCAGACTTTGCAGGTTGTGCTCGAACCCGCCATGCTCGCGCATGCAGGCATGCAGCGCATCCTGCCCGGCATGGCCAAAGGGCGTGTGCCCCAGGTCATGCGCCAGGGCAATGGCCTCCACCAGGTCTTCGTGCAGACCCAGCGTACGCGCAATGCTGCGACCAAGTTGCGCCACCTCGAGGCTGTGCGTCAGGCGCGTGCGGAACAGGTCACCCTCGTGGTTCAGAAACACCTGGGTTTTGTAGACCAGGCGACGAAACGCCGTGCTGTGCACGATGCGATCCCGGTCGCGCTGAAAGGCGTTTCGCGTGGGCGCACCCGGCTCGGCAAACCGGCGGCCCCGCGTGAAGGCAGGGTCAGACGCAAAAGCAGCCAGGGGCGGGTGGGTCATGGGGTGTGTCGGTGAGGGGATGGGTTGGGAGCGGGGCCGTCAGTTTCGAGCGGAACTGTCAATCGACGCCGCCAAAACCTCACGCACCACCGCCTCGGGTGCCTTGGCGGTCACGGCCACGCCGGGGCCTTGGCCGCCTGACGCCAGCGGCGCATCGCCTATGAGCACGAACTTGATGTCGCCACCCTCGCTCTTTTTGTCGCCGCGCATGAGTTGCAGGTAGCGGTCGGCACCCAGGTCAGGGCCCACCACCGGCAGTCCGGCGGCTTGCACCAGGCGCGTGAGGCGTTGAACAAAGGCATCGTCCACATGGCCCATACGCTGGCTCAGGCGGGCCGCCATCACCATGCCGCAGCCCACTGCTTCGCCGTGCAACCACTCGCCATAGCCCAAGCCTGCCTCGATGGCATGGCCAAAGGTGTGACCGAAGTTCAGGATGGCGCGGATGCCCCCCTCTTTTTCATCCTGTCCTACCACCCAGGCCTTGATCTCGCAGCTGCGCCGCACGGCCGTGGCCAGTGCCTGCGGGTCGCGGGCCATCAGGGCGGGCAGGTGGGTCTCGATCCAGTCAAAAAACACCATGTCGGCAATCGGGCCGTACTTGATGACTTCAGCCAGGCCCGCACTCAGCTCACGGTCGGGCAGGGTGCTCAGTGCGGACAGGTCGCACACCACCTGCTGCGGTTGGTAGAACGCACCGATCATGTTCTTGCCCAGCGGGTGGTTGATGGCAGTTTTGCCACCCACGCTGCTGTCCACCTGCGACAACAAAGTGGTGGGCACCTGCACAAACGGCACACCACGCATGTAGCAGGCGGCGGCAAAGCCGGTCATGTCGCCCACCACACCGCCCCCCAGGGCGTACAGCACGGTTTTGCGGTCTGCGGTGCTGCCCAGCAGCCGGTCGTAGATCAGGTTGAGCGTGGCCTGGTCTTTGTAAGCCTCCCCATCTGGCAACGCCAGCACATCTACCTGTTTGTATCGCTGTGAAATTTTGTTCACCAAGCGCTGGGCATACAAAGGACCCACAGTCACATTCGTCACGATCAATGCCTGGGCGGCCTTGGGACAGGCTGCAAACGTGGCCGCATCATCGAGCAGACCCGGACCGATGAGGATCGGGTAACTGCGATCACCCAGATCGATGTGCACGGTCTGAGGCGGCATGCCACCCGTTGACTGTGCGGCCAAAGGCTGCCCGGTTGTGTCACCAGGCTGGAAAGGAGTCAGGGCAATGGGGGTCGAAGTGAAAGTCATGGTGCCAAGTGTAGGGCGAGCCCAGCCAGCTGTTGCGCGTGCCCATCACTCTCGCCTGTCAGTTTCACCCTTGACTTCGGCCTTCCCATCACCGCCGGCAGCAGGCCACAGCCACTCGGAGCATACTGCGCATCCATGGACAGACTGCGCATCGACAAATGGCTCTGGGCCGCCCGGTTCTACAAAACACGTTCGCTCGCCACTGACGAGCTGAACAAGGGCCGTGTGCAGGTCAACGACCAGGTGATCAAGCCCTCGCGAGAGTTGCGCGTGGGCGATCGGGTGACGGTGAAAGCGGGCCACACAGTGCGCACCGTGCAGGTGCTGGCCCTGAGCGACGTACGCGGGCCTGCCCCCGTGGCGCAAACCCTGTACACCGAAACACCCGAAAGCCTGCAAGCCCGCATGGCCGCAGCCGAAATGCGCCGCCTGGCCCCTGAACCAGCCCTGTCCCAACCCCAAGGTCGGCCCACCAAGCGGGACAGGCGCTTGCTGCAAACCCTGATGCACGCGTCCGGCCCGGCAGACGCCGCACACTGGTCACAGCGCCCATCGGTGGATTGGGACAACCGGTGGCGCGCAGCCTTGCCAGACTGAAGCGGCCTTTTTTCGCCACCAACCGACACGTTGCAACATGTTCAACTGGTTTCGCCAACTCCTGAGGCCCCCGACAGCACAAGCGCAGGTCTCGCCTACGGTGCCGCACATGTCAGGGCACGCGCCAGGGCATGCCGCGCCTGCTGCAGCCGGCGGCGCACCCGTTGATCCAAACGCCCCTGCTGCAACGTCCCCAGGTTCAGTCAGCGTACCCCAGGTACCGGCGACACCCACCGACGCGCTGGCTGATTTCAACGTGCAGACCACGGCCACCAAATGGGTGTTTGGCCTGCTGACCGCACACGGTCAAACACCCGCCACCGGCGGCTGGACCCTGCCCACCTTGGCAGATGCCATCGAGCGCATCAGTCTGGACACGACACGTGCAGCCGACTGGGTGCCGCGGGTCCCCATGGTGCTGCCAGGCCTGTTGCGCAGTTTGCGGGACGAGCACAGCTCGGCTCATGAGCTGGCCCGGCTGATCGAGCAGGATGTGACCCTGCTGGCAGAGGCCCTCAAAGAAGCCAACAGCGCGCTGTTTCAACGCACCGACAAAGTCACACAGACCGAGGATGCCGTGCGTTTGCTGGGCAACCACGGCTTGCGCATGCTGATTGCACGCGTCGCGTTCCGCCCTGTGCTGGGGGCCGATGCCGGCCCGCTGGTGCAGGCCGGTGCCGCAAAGGCCTGGGGCATTGGTGAAACGTGCGCCCGCATCAGCCGCGACTTGGCTACAGCGCGGGGCGTGGACCCGTTTGAAGCCTTCCTGTCGGGCCTGGCCCTCAACATCGGCCATGTGGTGGCACTGCGCATGGCAGACCGCATGGCTCACCTTGCCCGACACGACGCGCACGGCCTGGGGCCGAGCAACTTGCCGGTGGGCGAAGCACCCGATGCCACAGGCGACAACCAGGCCGCCCAGGACGTGGCCCACACCGTGGCCCTGCTGTCACACCGCGTGGCTGCCAGATGGGAGCTGCCCGACAACGTGGTGGGCACCCTGACCGCCCAGATGGACCCGATGGCCCGCTTCCAATGGCCGCAAAGCAGCGAGTTGCTGGCTGTGGCGCAGGAGGCCGCCCGGCTGAAGTCGCTGGACGAAGCAGGCCTGCTGCCCGCGCCCTTGGCATCATGCTGGCATCATTTGCCTGACGATGCCCGCCAATGGCTGGCCGATCACGCCATGCCGACAGACGCCGACAACGGCCCACCCACCGACCATTGACCCCTTTCCGACCCTGCCTCACCCATGACTGTTACCCGCCTGCTCATCATCAAACTGGGCGACACCCTGCCGCATGTGCGCGCGGCATATGGTGATTTCGAAGACTGGATTGCACACGGCCTGCGCAAATCGGGTCGCATGCTCGACATCGAGGTGTGTGACCCTCGCCAGGGTGACGTGCTGCCCCCGGTGCGCGCCCGCGCCCCACAAGAATGGCCTTTGGGCGGGGTGGTGATCACAGGGTCGCATGCCATGGTGACCGACCGCGAGGGCTGGAGCGAACACACCGCCTGCTGGCTGCGCGACGCGGTCGAAGCCGACTTGCCGGTGCTGGGCATCTGCTACGGCCACCAGTTGCTGGCCCATGCCATGGGTGGCACGGTGGCAGATCACCCCGAGGGACTGGAAGTGGGCACCACCGACATCTGGCTCACCCACGATGACGACACCGACCCACTGTTTTCGGTGCTGCCCAGTCACTGGCCCGCGCAAGTGTCGCACCGGCAATCGGTCATTGAGCTGCCCGCCGGCGCCGTGCACCTGGCGTACAACCGCTTCGAGCCACACCACGCCTTTCGGGTGGGCAAGTGCGCCTGGGGCGTACAGTTCCACCCGGAATTCGACATCGACGCCACCCGGGCCTACATCGAACACCTCAGTGGCGCATTGGCCCGGCAGGGCGAATCCATTCACGGCCTGAACGAGGGCGTGCAACCCACGCCCGAAGCAGCCAGCCTGCTGGCGCGGTTTGCGCACCTGGCCAGCGAGGCCACCCCTCGCACCCATGCCGGCTGAACACAACCGCCGCATTGCCCACCTGGACATGGACGCGTTCTACGCGTCGGTCGAACTGCTGCGCTACCCACAGCTCAAGGGTTTGCCGGTGGTCATTGGCGGTGGCAAGCGTCGCAGTGTGGCCTTTGACACCGATGCCCTGGCACTGGCCCGCCAACGCCATCCCGATCAGGACTGGGGACCGGCTGACCTCGGCCGCATGCCTGTCGACCTGTTCCCCCGCCTGTCCGGCTACACCGGGCGGGGCGTGATCACCACGGCCACCTACGCCGCCCGCCAGTTCGGCGTGGGGTCGGCCATGGGTCTGATGAAGGCCGCCCGCTTGTGCCCCAACGCCATCCTGCTGCCAGTTGACTTCGACGAGTACCGGCGTTTTTCCCGGGCGTTCAAGGCCGTCATCACCGACATCGCACCTGTCATGGAAGACCGGGGGGTGGATGAGGTGTACATCGACTTCACCGACGTGCCCGGTGGCCACCGGGAAGGCGGACGCGTGCTGGCCCGGCTGATTCAGAAAAGCATTTTTGACGCCACGGGCTTGACCTGCTCGGTGGGGGTGGCGCCCAACAAGCTGCTGGCCAAAATGGCCAGCGAGTTCAACAAGCCCAACGGCATTGCCATCGTGCACGAAACCGACCTGCAGACCCTGATCTGGCCCCTGCCCTGCCGCAAGGTCAACGGCATCGGCCCCAAGGCTGAAACACGCCTGGCAAGCCACGGCATACACACCATAGGCGACCTTGCTGCACGCGAACCGACCTGGCTGCGGGAGCACTTCGGCCCCACCTATGGCCCCTGGTTGCACGAAGCCGCCTGGGGGCGGGACACCCGCCCGGTGGTCACCGAGAGCGAACCCGTCAGCATCAGCCGGGAAACCACGTTCGAGCGCGACCTGCATGCGGTGCGCGACAAGGCAGAGCTGGGCGCCATCTTCACCCGGCTGTGCGAACAGGTGGCCGACGACCTGCACCGCAAGGGCTACGCGGCCAGGACCATCGGCATCAAGCTCCGCCTTCCCGACTTCAAGGTGGTGACCCGCGACCACACCTTGGCCACGCCGGTCCGACACGCGGCCGATTTGCGCCACGCAGCCGGACAGGCCCTCAAGCGGGCCCCGCTGGCTCGCCCCATCCGGCTGCTGGGCGTGCGCGCAGCAGGCCTGTGCAAGCTGGATGCCCATGGACAGCCCGTGGCCGACGCACCACGTCCAACGTCAGCGGCTGCAACAGCGCACACTTCAAACGAAAACGACCTCTTCGGCTTTGATTGATTGGCTTTATTGCTACTTTTTATTCAACACGCCCATGCCTCTTCAGCGCGATAATCCAGCCCACGGCCCCGTGCCGCGTTGTGGCTGCCCAAGCGCCTGCTGACCCCCTCCTACCACCCTGTCACCCATGCCCATTTACGAATACGCCTGCAGTGGCTGCGGCCACGCGTTCGAAACCCTGGTTCGCAGCGGTACCGTGCCCGCCTGCCCCCAATGCCACGGCACCGACCTGCACAAACTGTTGTCCGTGCCAGCCAAACCGGCAGACAGCAACAGCATCTCTCTGCCTGCCTCGCCATGCGGGTCGTGCGATGCGCCCGGCAGCCACGGGGGCTGTCCGTTCGCTTCGGCCATGAACTGACTCAGCGACCCGCTGCCTGTGCCAGGTGCCCGTGCGCGGCCAGCCTGGCCATGAACTCGGGCGGCACCGCAGCCACCTTGCGGCTGACGTGGCCCACAAAAACGATACCCACTTTGCCGCGCGCCACCTCGCGCGGACCGTCAGGGCACGCCAGCTGAAACGCGAGGTCGAAGCCGTAGGTATTGAAGTCCTGCGGCACCATGCTGATGCGCATGGTCTCGCCATGGAAGCCTTCCGATTTGTATTGCGCCACGATGTCGCCGACCACAATGGGTTGGCCCGCGACGTTGCCCTCGGTGTACCCCAGGGACTTGAAAAAGCGCACCCGCGCTTCCGACACCAGCGTGAGCAGCTGTGCGTTGTCGAGGTGGCCACCCTGGTTCACATGGCTGATGTAGATCTGCATATCGGTGGTGAACGTGAAGCGTTCGGGCAATGGAAACTGGATGCGTGGCATGGCGTTGGACACAATCGAACTGAGAGGCACCGATTGTTGCCCAGCCCATGAGGGCTGCAGCTCCGGTACGACGCACCTTTGGCCCGTGCGCACAAACCACACTGCCTCGCCGGAGGCTGTCCGCCGGTTGCGGCCTGTTGCGCCCTTTCGGTGGCCAAGCGATACTCCGCTGTCTGAAAAAAGCGACGATGAGGGATAGCAATGAAACTTTTGTCACACATTCTGCTGGTTGCCGGTGCACTGACGGTCACAGCTTGGGCCCAAACCACACCGCCGGCCGTGGTCATCACCGAACAGGCGCAGCCCGCGCCCACGGCAGAGCCCACCACCGACAAACCCGGCCGCAAGCCCAACTACTTCACCAGCAAAGACCCGGCACCCGGCGGCGCGCGCAACCTGGTCTGGGCCAACAGCCACACCAAGCGCTACCACTGCTTCGGCACCAAGTATTACGGCCGCACCTACCAGGGCAGCTACATGGACGAAACCGAGGCCATTGAAGACGGCTACCGTCCGTCCAACCGGACTGGCTGCTCAAAATAGCCGCAGCAACCTTGACGCGCCCCATGCAGATCTTCGTCAACACGCTCCACACCCAACACACCGGCCAGCACGAGATGTTCAGGGGGCAAATGGTGCCCTGTCACGAGGTGCCGGCACGTCTCGACCATGTGCTGGCCGAACTGGCGCACCGCCCGGTCGGCCCAATGCTGGCGCCACCGGCAGGCGACGCCGCGTTCGACGCTGCGCTGCAATCGGTGCTGGGACGTGTCCACCACCCAGGCTACCTGACCTTTCTGGCACAGGCCTGGGCCGAATGGGTGGCACTCGATGCCACCAATGCACAGCGGGATGCACTGCCTTCGGTCTGGCCCTTGCCCAACCGGCACGGCTTTTCGACGCTGCATCCACCCCGCAACTTTGCCGCGCGGCTGGGCATGTACGCATTCGATGCCGGCACACCGCTGATGGCAGGCAGTTGGGCAGCAGCGCAGGCCGGTGCCGCCTGTGCTCTGGCTGCAGCGCAAGCTGTCCTGGCAGACATGGCGGTGTCCCAGAGCCCAGCTCAAACCGCCGCCACAACCGCGTCACCCGGGCAGCAGGCACAGCTGCCTTCGGCCCTGGCGCTGACACGCCCACCCGGCCACCATGCCGGACCAGACTTCATGGGTGGCTACTGTTTCCTCAACAACGCAGCCGTTGCTGCCCAGACATTGCTGGACGGCGGTTGCACACGGGTAGCCGTGCTCGACGTGGACTACCACCACGGCAATGGTACACAGACCATTTTTTACGAACGCGCCGATGTGCTGACCGTCTCCATCCATGGCGACCCGGCGACCGAATACCCGTTTTACCTGGGCCATGCAGATGAAGTTGGCGCGGGCGCGGGCGAAGGGTTCAACCTCAACCTGCCACTGTCGCGCGGCTCGGGTGCAGACACATGGTTTGAGGCCCTCGACACGGCCTTGGCCCGCATACATGCGTACCAGCCGCAAGCCTGTGTGGTGCCGCTGGGGCTGGACACTTTTGCGGGCGACCCCATATCGGGCTTTCGCCTGCAATCGGCAGATTACCTGTCAATGGGCCGACGGCTGGCCAGCCTGAACCTGCCGACGGTTTTCACGTTCGAGGGGGGCTATGCCGTGGCAGAAGTCGGCGTGAACGCTGTGAACGTGCTGCTGAGCTTTGTCGATGCCCGCCCCAGCTGACGTCAGTTCGCCGGCAAGGCGAGTGTGGACACAAGTGTGGGCGACCCACCCGCGTCGGTTTTGAACACAGCCACAGCCTGCTTCAGTTCATTGGCCTGTGTTTGCAGGCTGGCCGCAGCGGCTGACGACTCTTCGACCAAGGCCGCGTTCTGCTGGGTCATTTGATCCATCTGCGAAACCGCTGTGTTGATCTGCTGGATGCCACCGGTTTGCTCTTGCGTGGCGCTGCTCATTTCGTTGATGAGATCGGTCACGCGGCTGACCTGGCTCACGATGTCTTCCATGGAGCCACCGGCCTGGGCCACCAGTGCACTGCCTGCTTCGACGTTGCTGATGCTGCCCTGGATGAGCGACTTGATTTCGCGCGCGGCCTCCGCACTGCGCTGCGCGAGGCTGCGCACCTCGCCCGCCACCACCGCAAAGCCGCGACCGGCTTCACCCGCCCGGGCAGCTTCCACAGCCGCATTGAGCGCCAGGATGTTGGTCTGGAAGGCAATGCCGTCGATCGTGCCGATGATTTCGGACATCTTGTGGCTGGAATGCGTGATGTCATGCATCGTCTGCACCACTTTGCCCACCACCTCGCCCCCATGCGTGGCAGCCTGCGATGCCTGATGCGCCAACTGGTTGGCCTGACGCGCGGTGTCTGACGTTTGGGTCACGGTCGAGGTGAGTTCCTCCAACGAAGCAGCCGTTTGTTCCAGATTGGCAGCCTGTGCCTCTGTGCGTTGGGACAGGTCCAGGCTTCCTGCGGCCACCTGGGTCGCGCCGGTCACGATGGAATCGCTGGCCGCACGCACCTGCCCAATCATGCGCTGCAAGTTCTGGTTCATGTCGTTCAGTGCCCGCAACAACTGGCCCGCCTCGTCCTGGCTGTGGGCTTGTACATGCACCGTCAAATCACCCTGCGCCACCGCCTGGGCCATGGTGACCGCTTCGGCAATGGGCTTTGTGACCGAGCGGCTGACCACCATCGCCACAGCCAAACCACCCAGTGCACTGACCAGCGCGGCACCCCACAACACCCAAGTGGTGGTTTCCGCTGCCTTTTCGCGCTCAAGTGCCAACTCTTTCGTCAGCTTCACCTCCAGGTCGATGAAGGCCTGGAGCTTGTCCATGTAGTCGGCCTGTGCTTTTCGCAGATCGCCGAACAGAAGCGCAACCACTTCGTCACGCTGTTGAGCCATGGCCAGGTCGATGGCCTTGCGCACCAGGGGCAAGTACACCGCACGAGCGGCTTTGGCTGCCTCCAGCGCAGACTGCTCGGCGGGTGTCTTGCTGGCAGACTCGAGCTGGGCCATCAATTCGGTGTTGTTGGCACTGGCTTTGTCGAGGCGGGCTTTTTCAATGGCCTGGGTGGCCGCATCGGGCACAAGTGCGATGTTGCGCACAGCACGGGCCACAAAGTTCAGGTTGTCTTTCAGCCCTGCGGTCTGGTTGATGCGTGTCAGACGCTCGTTGGCGACGAGATTCAAGGCCTCATCTGTTTTGCCCGATTCAATGGCCGCATAGGTGGCCATGAACACGCTGCCCACAATCAGCACAGCAAACCCCAGCAAAATTCGGGTTCGAATGGAAAAATCTGCGAAAGACATCACAACTCCTCAACTGGACCGCATCACGCTCGACCGTTGCCGGCAAGTTTAAGGGTTAACCCTTAACCCGCCATTGATATGGCTCAACCTGCATGCTGGCTGGAGGTTTGGGAGGCTGGGCTCAGGGTATCACCAGGCGAGACGGCACCCAGTGACGCCCTCTCACTGTCGGGCAGTGCGGATGTGCGGTGGCATGGGCTGCGGGTGGCTGGTACGCCATGGGCTGATGTCCAGCCCGCCACGGCGGGTGTAGCGCGCATACACCGTGAGCTTGGCGGGTTTGCAGCGGGTCCAGATGTCCATGAAGATGCGTTCCACGCACTGCTCGTGGAATTCGTTGTGGTTGCGAAAGCTCACGATGTATTGCAGCAAACCGGCCTGGTCGATCTGCGGGCCGCTGTAGGCAATCTGCACGCTGCCCCAGTCGGGCTGGCCGGTGACCAGGCAATTGCTTTTGAGCAAATGGCTGGTCAGGGTTTCCTCCACGGGTTGCTCGTCGAACGCAGCTGACAACAACTCGGGCGCAGGTGTGTAGCGTGTGCACTCGATGTCCAGCCGGTCCAGATTCAGGCCATCGAGCTCGTGCACGGGCTCACGGTCGAACAGCTCGGGGGCCAGCAGCTTCACACCCACGCTCGCGCCGACCACCGGTGCCCCCCGCCAGGCCGCCTCGGTCAAGTCGGTGCGCAGTGTCTGGCGCACCGCGTCAACGTCATCGAACGGGGTGTTGTTGAAGCTGTTCAGGTAGAGCTTGAAGCTCTTGCTTTCGATGATGTTGGGCGACTCGGCCGGCAAGGTGATCTGCGCCAGCGCCACCTGGGGCTTGCCTTTGCGGTTGAGCCAGCTCAGTTCAAAGGCCATCCACAGGTCGGCACCCAGAAACGGCAGGGTGCCGTTGATGCCCACTTCGGCCCGCTTGGGTGCGCGGGGCAATGGGAACAACAACGACGGCGTGTACTGGTCCACATAGGCGGTGGGTTTGCCCAGTTGGGACTGCTCGGGTGTGGAGGCTGTCATGATTTAATATAAAAAGTGCTTCAGCGCTTTTAAATAAATAATAGTTTGCTATAAAATATCTATCGAGATGCAGCCAGATGCGGCAATAACAACCCCAGCCAGACCGGCAGCAGCGCGGGCGGCCAGTCATGCCCCATGCCCTCGATGGCATGGAACCGTGCACCCGGTATGCGCCGGGCCGTGTCCTCGCCACAGGCCATGGGCACCAAAGGGTCTGCTGTGCCGTGCATCACCAGCGTCGGGCAGGTGATGCGGGGGAGCAAGATATGGCGGTCGGTGTCGGACATGACGGCCAGTGTCTGGCGCAACACGCCTTCGGGGTGATAGCTGCGCATCACACCTGCCATGATCCGGTCACGCAGATGGACTGCATCAACCCGATACGCCGGGCTGCCAATCAACTCAAACAGCGCCATGGTGTTGGCCACGATGTCTGCCGGTGCCCGGCTGGCAGGCCGGTGGATCATGGCACGGGCCACCTCGGCGCTGGGTCCGGGCAAGCCCGGCGCACCACTGCTGCTCATGATGCTGGCCAGGCTGCGCACGCGGTGCGGCGCGGTGGCAGCCAGGCGTTGCGAAATCATGCCCCCCATGCTCACACCGATGAGGTGCGCACGGTCGATGCCCAAAGCATCGAGCAGGCCCAGTGCGTCCTGGGCCATGTCTTGCAAGGTATAGGGTTGCGTCGGGCTCAGCCCCAGCTTGTGCTTGACGAATTGCCAGGGCAGGCTGGGTTGGCCCAGGGCGTCAAGGTGCGATGACAGGCCGATGTCGCGGTTGTCGTACCGGACCACGCGGTAGCCTGCCTGCCGCAGCGCCTGCACAAAGGCATCGGGCCAGGCGACCAGTTGCATGCCCAGCCCCATGGTCAGCAGCACGGATCCGCGCGCATCGGAGGGCACTGCCGGTTCGTCCACCAGCACCTCGAAGCTCAGACCATTCGAATTGATTTTCATAGCAAAAAAAGATCACCAGCAAAGCGCTGCGACTTCATACGAACTCGGATTCACGCAACCACTTGGTGGCCACCCATTTTTCACCGCTGATCACCGGTGCACCGCCGTGCAACGTCTGGCTGCTGGGGTGCGGCCGATCGTAGGCAAAGAACACCGCATTGCCCCGCTGCGGGGCCACCTCCAACCCCACGTCAGGGAAAGTGGTGCCGCCACCACGCTCGGGGTTGTTGAGGTACATCACCAGCGTGCCCACGCGCTGCCCGCCGCGCTTGAGGATGACGGGTGTGCCCGGCGCATCGGGGTCGAAGTAGTCGTAATGGGGCTTGTACTCGGCACCGGGTTGGTAGTTGAGCACCTGTACGCCTTCTCCGTTTTCAACCGGCCAGTTCAACAGACGGGCAATGCGTGACTCGATGCGTGCCACCAGCTCGCTCTCAGCGCGCCGGAAAAACATGCCGTTGCTGGTGCGATCGGCATTGACGGCTTCTCCGCCGGTGGCGTTTTCAACTGTGAGTGAACGCGCCATACGTGGCCGAGCCGCTTCGATGAGGCCATCGCATTCTTCGTCACTCAGAAAACGGGCAAACACGACCACCCTGGGCCGCGCCATGGACAACAACACGTCGACCACGCGGTCTCCCAGGTCAATCTGCCGGGGCGACTGCTGCAACTGGGGCTCGGGCATGGGTTTCTGCGTGCGTGCCGCGTGGCGGGTCAGCCTGGGCTGTGTGGATTTGCCAGACTCTGCACCCGCTTCGGCAACAGACGAGTCAGCACGCATTGCTGTACCTGGCATGTATTTGCGGCCAGCGTCCGTGGTGTCCCCTGCCGTCAACATGGCCGGTACATCGACACCCTTGGACGCGAGGTGCGCTGACAAGGTGTGCTCCAGGGCATTGAGCGCGACACTCTCTTGCCAGCCTGCGGTTTTCATGGCGCCGAGGACCGATTCAGGGCTGTGCCCGGCACTCACTTGCTCCACGATCCACTGCTTCAGTTCAGGTGTGATGATTTGGGTCATGTCGGCTCAAGACTCTGGGGTTGCGGGACTCATGTGTGCCGTGCGGTGGCGTCGAATGGATGTGGTGCGAATGGTCGGCCAAGCAATGCGGCACCGGTCGGCAAGCTGCCCTCAGCCGGCCAGCGCATCGCGTCGGAACACCAGCCTGTCGGGTTCCGAAAGAGCGGGCTGGTAGGCATAGCCTTCCAGGTTGAAGGCCTTGAGTGCCTCTGGGGTAGCAGCGCGGTGCTGCACGGCATACCTCACCATCAGCCCTCTGGCGCGTTTGGCCATGAAGCTGATGACCTTGTACTGTCCGCCGCCGCGGTGCTCTTCGAACACACACGAGACCACCCTGGGCTGCAGCACCTTCTTGTCCACCGACTTGAAGTACTCGTCGCTGGCCAGGTTGATGACCACAGGGCTGGCATCGGCCTGCGCGCGCTGGTTCAGGTAGTCGGCAATCTGACGCCCCCAGAAACGGTACAGGTTGCTGCCGTGTGCGGTGGCCAGGCGTGTGCCCATTTCGAGGCGGTAGGGCTGCATAAGGTCCAGCGGGCGCAACACACCATACAAGCCGCTGAGGATGCACACATGGTCCTGCGCCCAGTCCAAATCAGGGGCGGTCAGGGTGGTGGCGTCAAGGCCTTCGTACACGTCTCCATTGAAGGCCAGCACCGCTTGCTTGGCATTGTCAGGCGTGAATTGGGGTGTCCAGGCCTGGTACCGGGCAGCATTCAGGCTGGCCAGCTGGTCACTCAGGTCCATGAGCGAAGCAATTTGCTGGGGGGCAAGTGGCCGCAACACCTCCATCAGTTCAGTGGCTTGCCTGACAAAGACGGGCTGCGTGTGCCGGTCAATGTGCGGCGGGGTGTCGTAGTCAAGCGCTTTGGCGGGAGAGATCAGGAACAGCATCCTGCCATTCTGGCACGGCACAGGGGCAACCGAATGAACACCCTTTTCACCGGAACACCCGAAAAACCTGGGTTCACACATGGTTTTTATTTTTCGCAATACAATTGAGCACAATTTAATTATTTGCCATCCACCAAACCACTCCTCATGCAACACGCTGCCAACATCCTCACCGCCCTGATCGCAGGCTTGCACCTCTACATCCTCGTGCTGGAAATGTTCTGGTGGGACACGCCAAAAGGCCGCCGCGCCTTTGGCATGACACCGGAGTTTTCTGCCGCCACCAAGGTGCTGGCCGCCAACCAGGGTCTGTACAACGGGTTTCTGGCCGCCGGGCTGATCTGGGGCGTGTCCCTGGGTGAACCAGGCAACAGCATCAAAGTGTTCTTCCTCGCGTGTGTGGTCGTGGCAGGTGTGTACGGCGCCCTGACCGCGAGCCGCAAGATTCTGTTCATCCAGGCGTTGCCCGGCGCGGTCGCACTCGCTGCGGTCCTTCTGGCCTGACCTTCCCTGTTTCCCACCCACGCCGGGTGCTGCACCCGGGTTTTCCATGAAAGCGACACCACCATGACCACCTCCCTCGACAAAGTGCTTTACACCGCTGTGGCCACCTCCACCGGCGGCCGCGATGGCCGTTCCGTTTCCAACGATGGCCTGCTGGACGTGAAACTGGCCCCACCCAAGGAACTGGGCGGCCCCGGCGGCGCGACCAACCCCGAACAACTGTTTGCGGCCGGCTATTCGGCTTGCTTCATCGGCGCGCTCAAGCACGTGGCCGGCATGCAGAAAATCGCCGTGCCAGCTGACACATCCATCACTGCCAGCGTGGGCATCGGCCCCATTCCACAGGGTTTCGGCATCAACGCCAAACTGGTGGTGAACCTGCCAGGCGTTGACCGGGCTGTCGCGCAGAAGCTGGTGGACACCGCACACCAGGTCTGCCCGTACTCCAACGCCACGCGCGGCAACATCGACGTCGTGATCGAGCTGGCCTGACCTTCAGCGCCCGCAGCACCCACAGGCACAATGCAGCCGATGCTGCATGTGCTGTACCAAGATGACTGGCTGGTGGCCATTGACAAGCCACCCGGCCTGCTCGTCCACCGCACCGGCCTGGATGCCGGCGAAACCCGCTTCGCGATGCAAATGCTGCGAGACCAGCTGGGTCGCCATGTCTGGCCGGTGCACCGGCTCGACAAAGGCACCAGCGGCCTGCTGCTGTTTGCGCTCGATGCCGACACCGCCCGCCTGATGGGTGGCGCCTTCGAATCGGGCGCGGGCTTAAGCAAGACCTATCAGGCCATGGTGCGAGGTTGGCCCGCCAACAAGGGCTGCATCGACCACCCCCTGAAGCAACTGCCCGACGACACCCGTGACCTGCTCGAGCGCATCCAACCCGCCCAGACACACTTTGCCACGCTTGAACGGCTGGCGCTGCCCATCTTCGACGGCACGCACCCGGACCTGCGGGTGGCGCGGGTGGCGTTGCAGCCCCTGACCGGGCGACGCCACCAGTTGCGCCGCCACATGAAACACATTGCACACCCCATCCTGGGTGATGCCACCCATGGCAAAGGCCCGTTGAACCGGGCGGTGGCACAGTTGATCGGCGCTCAACGCCTGTGGCTGCATGCCGTGAGCCTCAGCCTAGCCCACCCCCACACGGGCCAGCCGCTGCACTTGCAGGCCCGTCCGGGGCCGGAATGGGACATCTGGCAAGCGCCCTGCCTGCCTGCGGCAGGGCAGCCCACACGGCACCCAGGCCACGCTTCGTAAAATCGCGGGTTCACCCTTTCAACGCCACACGCTTGCGCGCGTGCGCCCAGCCCGAGATATCCAACATGTCCGAGTCCACTCAGCAACCCGCCCAGCCTGGCCTGCAATCGCTGTCCAAATCCTTCGAGCCCGCCGCACTGGAAGCCCAATGGGGACCCGAATGGGAACAGCGCGGCTACGGCGTGGCCGGTTTCCGCGGCACGGGCCAGGCCGATGCGCAGGCCGCTGCATCAGGCCGCAACTTTGCCATCCAATTGCCGCCACCCAATGTGACTGGCACGCTGCACATGGGCCATGCGTTCAACCAGACCATCATGGACAGCCTGACCCGCTACCACCGCATGGCCGGGTTCAACACCGCCTGGATTCCCGGCACCGACCATGCAGGCATTGCCACACAAATCGTGGTGGAACGCCAGTTGCAAGAGCAAGGCATCAGCCGCCACGACATGGGCCCCACACCCGCCGAAGCCCGCAAAAACTTTGTGGCCAAGGTGTGGGAGTGGAAAGAAAAGTCCGGCAACACCATCACCACCCAAATGCGCCGCATGGGCGACAGCGTGGACTGGAGCCGCGAGTACTTCACCATGGACGACAAGCTGAGCCAAGTCGTCACCCAGACCTTTGTGAAGCTGTATGAGCAAGGCCTGATTTACCGCGGCAAGCGCCTGGTCAACTGGGACCCGGTGCTGCAATCTGCGGTGTCCGACCTGGAAGTGGAAAACGAGGAGAAAGACGGCTCGCTGTGGCACATCGAGTACCCGTTTGCCGATGGGCCACAAACCGTGAACGGCGCGCTGGCCAAAGGCCTGACCGTGGCCACCACCCGCCCCGAAACCATGCTGGGCGACGTGGCGGTGATGGTTCACCCCGAAGACGAGCGCTACCAGCACCTGATCGGAAAACAGGTGCTGCTGCCACTGTGCGACCGCACCATCCCCATCATTGCCGATGCCTATGTGGACAAAGAATTCGGCACCGGCGTGGTGAAAGTCACGCCCGCGCACGACCCCAACGACTATGCCGTGGGCCAGCGCCAGGGGCTGGAGATGATTTGCGTGCTGACGCTGCAAGCCACCGTCAACGACAACGCCCCCGAAAAGTACCGTGGCTTGGACCGCTTTGTAGCCCGCAAGGCCATCGTGGCCGATCTGGAAGCCTGTGGTGCGCTGATCGAAACCAAAAAACACAAGCTGATGGTGCCCATCTGCACCCGCACCGGTCAGGTGGTGGAGCCTATGCTGACCGACCAGTGGTTTGTGGCCATGAACCGTGCCCCCACGCTCCCCGCCGGTGGCGAGTCGCTGCCCCCCGAGGGGGCTGGCCTCAGCTTGGGGCGGCCCGGCGCTGGGTCCGGCACGGCTTTTGACACACGATCCATCGCCCAGAAAGCCATCGATGCCGTCACCAGCGGCCAGGTGAGCTTTGTGCCCGAAAACTGGGTGAACACCTACAACCAGTGGATGAACAACATCCAGGACTGGTGCATCAGCCGCCAGCTCTGGTGGGGGCATCAGATTCCGGCCTGGTATGGCGACAACGGTCAGGTTTATGTAGCTAACAATGCAGATGAGGCGAGCGCAAAGGCACAAAAAGACGGATATTTTGGCCCCCTGAGGCGCGACGAAGACGTGCTGGACACCTGGTACTCCAGCGCACTGGTGCCTTTCTCGACAATGGGTTGGCCAGAAGCCTTGGAGAACCCACAAGCTGGCGGGCGTGCCGGGCTCGAACCGGTCGATTTGGCGAGCGCAGCGAGTATGAGTCCGGGCGAGTCCGGCGCACCCGCCAGCGCCCGGGCCAACGCCAACAACACATCAGCCAGCACCCAAGACTACGACCTCTACCTGCCCAGCAGCGTCCTGGTCACCGGCTACGACATCATCTTCTTCTGGGTGGCCCGGATGATCATGATGACCACGCACTTCACGGGCAAAGTGCCGTTCAAGCACGTCTACATCCACGGCCTGGTGCGCGATGCCCAGGGCCAGAAGATGAGCAAGTCTGAAGGCAACGTGCTCGACCCCGTGGACCTGATCGACGGCATTGCCCTGCCTGAATTGCTCGACAAACGCACCACCGGCCTGCGCAAGCCCGAAACCGCACCCAAGGTGCGCAAGCAGACCGAAAAGGAATTCCCCGACGGCATTCCCGCCTATGGTGCCGATGCGCTGCGCTTCACGTTTGCGGCGCTGGCATCCCTGGGTCGCAGCATCAACTTCGACAGCAAGCGCTGCGAGGGCTACCGCAACTTCTGCAACAAATTATGGAACGCCACCCGCTTTGTGCTGATGAACTGCGAAGGCCAGGATTGTGGTTTGAGCGATCACGCTGCCGATGCCTGCGTACCCGGTGGTGGCAGCACAAGCCCCCAAGCGCCCTTACAGGTCGGGGCTTCGCTGCCCCCCGAGGGGGCTGTCGCTGCCTTGGGGCGGCCCGGCGGCAGCTACCTGGCCTTCAGCCAGCCCGACCGCTGGATCGTCTCGCGCCTGCAACGCGTGGAAGCCGAGGTGGCCAAGGGCTTTGCCGAGTACCGCCTCGACAACGTGGCCAACACCATTTACGACTTCGTTTGGAACGAGTTCTGCGACTGGTACCTGGAAATTGCCAAAGTGCAAATCCAGAATGGCAACGCCGAAACCCAACGCGGTACCCGCCGCACCCTCATTCGCACGCTGGAAACCATCCTGCGTCTGCTGCACCCCATCACCCCGTTCATCACCGAGGAGCTGTGGCAAAAGGTGGCCCCGGTGGCCGGGCGCGCGGGCGAGTCGGTCAGCATTGCTGCCTACCCGGTCAGCCAGCCAGAGCGCATCGACGAAGCAGCCGAGGCGCATGTGGCCAAGCTCAAAACACTGGTCGATGCCTGCCGCAACCTGCGCGGCGAAATGAACGTGTCACCCGCCACCCGCCTGCCCCTGTACGCAGTGGGGGATGCCACCTTCATGAGCGACGCAGCCCCCGTGCTGAAAGCCCTGGCCAAACTCAATGAAGTCAAGGTGTTTGACGACGAAACCGCCTGGGCAGCAGCCGCTCAGGCTGCTCCCGTGGCGGTGGTGGGGGATGCCCGCCTGTGCCTGTTCATGGAAGTGGACGTGGCCGCCGAAAAAGCCCGTCTGTCCAAGGAGGCCACCCGCTTGGAAACCGAACTGGCCAAAGCCAACGGGAAGCTGGGCAACGAAGCTTTCGTGGCCAAGGCCCCTGCCGCCGTGCTCGAGCAGGAACGCAAACGTGTGGCCGATTTTTCGGCGACACTGGCCAAAATCAAAGATCAGTTGTCGCGTCTGGGCTGACGCTTCAGCCGCCACCCGGTCTCATCCGGGTGCGTCGTCCGGCAGAACGGCGGCGTGTGCCCCGACAGATGACTGCTGTCAGCCGGACCACCGCAGTGTGTATCAGCGGCGCTTGAGCACCGTGATGTACTCGCCGTTCGCGGCGTCCTGCCCCAACAAGTCGTTGCCGGTTTGCTTGGCAAACGCCTGGAAATCACGGATGGAACCGCTGTCGGTGGCGATGATTTTCAGCGTTTGGCCACTGTGCATGTCAGCCAGGGCTTTTTTGGCTTTCAAAATGGGAAGCGGGCAATTGAGGCCACGGGCATCGAGTTCTTTGTCTGCTGTCATGTCAAGTCCTTACTAGAGACTCATTTTAGGCGAGCGCTCCCACCCTGGGCGCGAACCCTGGGGGTAAGCCCGGACTCTCCCCACATCGGGGATGTGGGCAGGGCTCATGACGATGCTGACTGTTCAATGAAGACGGGCTCATGGCCTTTGCTGCGAAGCCAGTCAGCCAAGGCCAAGCCCGTGCCTGCGCGCCAGCAACGGATGTTCGCGGGTTCGAACAGCTCGTACTCCGCCAACTCCGGCGACAACACCACGCTGCCTTCGCACTGGGCGTGGTAAGTGATGACCACCTGGTTCATCCGCTGGAAGTCGTGCACACCCACCAGCGACAGCCGGGTCACCCGCAAGCCGGTTTCTTCGGCCACTTCGCGAGTGATACCCGCCTCTGGCGACTCACCGGCCTCCATGAACCCGGTAATGAGCGCAAACATGCGATGCGTCCATGCGGCATTGCGCGCCAGCAACACCCGGCCATCCGGCATTTCCACGATGGCCGCCAGCACCGGTGTGGGGTTGTTCCAGTGCGTGAACGCGCAGGCCGGACAGCGCAACCTGGACTTCGGGCCACCATCCTCCCACTCGTCGCGCACGGCCAGCGCCGTGGTGCACAGTGGACAGTAAACGTATGGTGTCTGCATCAGGCCGGGAACACGCCCGTGGACAGATAGCGGTCACCCCGGTCACACACCACAAAGACGATCGTCGCGTTTTGCACCTGCCGGGCCAACGACAGTGCCACGCAGCAGGCACCTGCCGCCGATATGCCCGCAAAAATGCCTTCTTCGCGCGCCAGGCGACGGCACATGTCCTCCGCATCGGCCTGGCTCACGTACACGAGTTCATCCACACCGCTGGGGTCATAGATCTTCGGCAAGTACTCGGCAGGCCACTTCCGGATACCCGGAATGCGCGACCCTTCGCTGGGTTGCGCACCGACCACCCGAATGGCCGGGTTCTGTGCCTTGAGGTAGCGGGACACCCCGGTGATGGTACCTGTGGTGCCCATGGCACTCACGAAGTGCGTCACACGGCCTTCGGTTTGCTGCCAGATTTCGGGGCCTGTGGTTTCAAAGTGAATCCGTGGGTTATCAGCGTTGGCAAACTGATCCAACACCCTGCCCTTGCCCTGTGCCTGCATCTGGTCAGCCAGGTCGCGCGCGTACTCCATGCCGCCACTTTTTGGGGTCAGGATCAATTCCGCCCCGAAAGCTTTCATGGTCTGTGCACGCTCGATGCTGAGGTCCTCGGGCATGATGAGCACCATGCGGTACCCTTTGACCGCTGCCGCCATCGCCAGGGCGATGCCCGTGTTGCCCGATGTCGCTTCGATCAGCGTATCGCCCGGCCGTATGTCACCCCGCTCCTGGGCGCGCTGGATCATCGACAGTGCAGGCCTGTCCTTGACTGAACCTGCCGGGTTGTTACCCTCCAGTTTGCCCAGGATGACATTGCCCTGTTCCTGGCACACCCGCGCACCGATTCTCTGCAGCGCAACAAGCGGCGTGTGGCCAATGACATCTTCAATGGTCGGATAGGTCGGTCGGTTGGGGTCAACAGCTTCAAGGGTCATAAACGGCAATCGGTAGGTAGGCGAACCACGTTGGAAAGTCAGAAAAAATGTGAACAGAGACTGAAGGTGCCAGATTCGACTGTTCTACTGTGCCATAATTGCCGGCTAGGTTGCTGCCGGAGTGGCGAAATTGGTAGACGCAGCAGATTCAAAATCTGCCGGTGCTAAACACCGTGCCGGTTCGAGTCCGGCCCCCGGCACCATTCACAACTGACTGGATGGCATCATGCAGCAACCGAGCACAAGGCCCCAGCATGGGGCTTTTTTGTTGCCCGTTCATGCCAGCAACCCTTCACGCACTGTCGGGTAACGCAGCACCAGCCCCAACTCGGCCTTCATGCGCTCATTGCACAGGCGTCGGGACTCGCTCATGAAACTCAGCAGCACGACTGGCAACTGCGCATTGGCGGTCGACCTTGGCAAACGGGGTGGCCGGGGCAAGCCATACACATCGGCTGCCAGGTCAAAGTAGTCTCCCATTTTCAACTCGGTGTCGTCACAGACCTGCACAGCGCGTCGGCGCGCGCCCCGCCACAAGGCCAGCACACACGCTCGGGCCAGATCATCGGCATGAATGTGGTTGGTGTACACATCGTCCTGCGACTCCAGAACAGGTGTACCTTTGCGAAGCCGCTCTACCGGCGTGCCTCCCTCGCGATCCGGCGCATAGATCCCGGGGATTCGCAGAATGACCCAGGGAACCTGCGCTTGTTTGCCAAAGGCGCGCACAGCCTGCTCGGCATCCACTCGCCTGAGCGCACGCGGCGTTTGAGGTGCCAGCGCCCGGGTTTCATCCACCCAATCGCCACCGCAATCGCCATACACACCCGAGGTGGAACCATAGACCAGTACCTTGGGTGGCGTGCGCCGGGCGAGTGCCCGGGTCAACGCCCTTGTGCGCGGATCGGTGTGCCACCCTTTGCCTGCGTCGCCAGGCGGCGGTGCCAAATGCAGCACCCTGTGCGCCACACCCGCCAGCCTGCGCAATTCCACCGGATGATCCAGATTGGCGACCAAAGGGGTGCACCCTGCCGTGCGGAGCAACGCCCGCTTGTCAAACTGGGAGGTGGTCGCCAGCACGCGAGCCTTACCTGAAAGCTGACGCAATGCACGAATCCCCACATCGCCACAGCCCACGATCAAAATGCGTTCACGCCGGAAGCGCGACGGCAAAGCGCCCAACAGCCCCATTCCACTCTCCAGATGCGAGACAATTTGCAAAAAGCGGACGCAACCCGAACACGTTGCGCCCATTGCATGGTTGTTTGATTGAATCGAGTATGACATTTCAAATCACAGTCCAACCCAGCGGTCGGCAATTCGCCGTGGGTGACGATGAAACCATTCTGGCCGGTGCCATTCGGGGTGGCATCAACATGCCTTATGGCTGCAAAGATGGGGCTTGCGGCTCCTGCAAGTGCCGCAAGCTGTCCGGCGCGGTGGTGCATGGCACACACCAGAGCAAAGCACTGTCACCCGAAGAAGAATCAGCCGGCCTGATACTGACTTGCTGCGCAACCCCGCTGTCCGACCTGGTTCTGGAGTCGAAACAGGTCACCGGGGCAGATGCCTTCCCAATCAAAAAAATGCCTGTCCGGGTCAGCACGCTGCAAAAACTGACCACCGATGTGGCCGTGCTGCGCCTGCAATTGCCCGCTACCGAACCGTTCCGGTACCACGCTGGGCAGTACGTTGAGTTTTTGCTGCGCGATGGCGACCGCAGAAGCTACTCCATGGCCAATGCACCGGGCAACCAGGGCACGCCAGCCCACATTGAACTGCACGTGCGGCACATGCCCGGGGGCAAATTCACCGATCAGGTGTTCGGCGCCATGAAGGAAAAAGACATCCTGCGCGTCGAAGGTCCCTACGGCAGCTTCTACCTGAGAGAGGACAGCAGCTTGCCCATGGTGTTCCTGGCATCAGGCACTGGCTTTGCACCCATCAAGGCTTTGCTGGAACACATGCAGGCCACCCAATGCACACGACCTACCACGGTCTACTGGGGAGGCCGCCGCCCCGCCGACCTCTATCTGCACGACTGGATGACCCAAGCCGCTGCCAGCATGCCTCACGTCACCTACGTGCCCGTGGTGTCGGACGCGCTGCCCGAAGACAACTGGCAAGGCCGCACAGGGTTTGTTCACAGGGCTGTGATCCAAGACCACCCCGACCTCAGCCAACATCAGGTGTACGCATGTGGCGCACCTGTCGTGGTGGATTCGGCGCGCAAAGACTTTGCTGAACAATGCCATTTGCCCGCCGATGCTTTCTTTGCCGACTCGTTCACCTCAGAAGCCGACAAAGCCCGCAGCTGAAGCCTTCTGTACCCGACCAAGGAATGACCATGCTCAGACGACACCTGATGATCTCGACCGCCGCAGCCTGGGCCACACCCTGGTTCGCCACGGCGCAAGCGCAAACCAAAATGAGCCGGATCGTGGTGCCTTACGGTCCGGGTGGCCCGATCGACATCACAGCCCGCGTGCTGGCCGAACGCGTCAAGGACACGCTGGGCACCGTGGTGGTCGAAAACAAGCCGGGCGCTGGCGGCAACATTGGCGTGGACATGGTGGCCAAAGCAGCACCGGATGGCCTGACGATCGGCATCGCTGCGGTCGCAACACACGCCATCAACCCCTGGCTGTTTGCACGCATGCCCTTCGATGCCGCCAAAGACTTCGCACCCATTACACAGCTTGTGCGTGTGCCCAACGTGCTCGTCATGAACGCCGACACGGCCAACCGGCTGAACATCCACACATTGAAGGATTTGGTGGCGTATGCCAAAGCCAACCCGGCCAAACTCAATTTCGGCTCGGGTGGCAATGGCAGCGCGGGTCATCTGGCGGGTGAACTGTTCAAACAGCGGGCTGGCATCTTCGCGCTGCACATCCCCTACAACGGCGGCAACCCGGCGCAACTCGCCCTGCTGAGTGGCCAGGTGGATTTCAACTTCGACAACCTGGCCACGGCGGCAGGCAACATCAGATCGGGCAAGCTGAAAGCTCTTGCCGTTACCACGGCACAGCGAAGCCCGGCGCTACCTGACGTGCCCGCTGTGGCGGAGTTGTATGCGGGGTTTTCGGTGGACACCTGGTGGGGGTTGGTGGCACCTGCCGGCACACCGACAGACGTTATCGCCAGACTCAACAAGGCCTATACCGATGCATTGGCGCACCCCGACGTCAAAGCACGGTTTGCAACACTCATGGCAGACCCCGTGGCCACCACGCCCGAACAGTTCGGCACGTTCATGGCACAGGAGCGCGCCAAATACGGCCCGGTTGTCAAAGCCAGCGGCGCACAGGTGGACTGACGCTCAACCGCCACAGCGCCGCACGCAAACGCTTCAATCCTTCTCAGCGAGCAGCAACTTCAAATCACCAGCCAAGGCCTTGGCACCGCTGCCGTACCGGTGGTACAGGCGCAAACGCCCCTTGGTGTCATACACGTAGCTGCCCGCTGAATGGTCCATGGTGTAACTGGTGGGCGTGGATCCATCGACCTTTTTGTAATACACCTTGAACGACTTAGCCAGTTCGGGCAGTTGCTCGGCCGTGACGTGCAAAGCCTGAAAGGACGGGTCAAAGCTCGCCATGTAGGCACGCATGACCTCGGGCGTATCCCGGGCTGGATCCACGCTGATAAAGACACCTTGCATCCGATCGCCCTGGTCACCCAGCAGCCGCTTGGTCTCGACAAGCTCGGCCAAAGAAGTCGGACAGACATCCGGGCACTGTGTGTACCCGAAAAAGACCACCACCACTTTGCCCGCATAGGATGCCAGGGCGCGTATGTCGCCGTTCTGGTCGGGCAAGGAAAATCCTGACGCGTAATTGGCCCCCGTCAGGTCGATGCCCACATACGCAGGCGCACCCTCCTTGCAACCGAGCAACCCACCCGATGCCAAGGTACCTGCCATGGCCAAACAACCCCGTCTGCTGACACACGCTTCGAAAAAAGACTTCATCGGCATACCCAATTTTCACGGTTCAAAGCCAGCGGACAAAGCAAGACTGAAAACAGGCCAATGTCTGCCAGTGCCTTGAACCCGGCACAAAAACATGACTTTACCTAGAATCCGCGAGCCGCTTGGGTGGCAGAGGTATTCATTCGCATGGCAATAGCCGGCTCGTCGGAAAGAACATATGGATTTCATTCGTGGTGCATTGGGCGCAGTCAGCCTGTCTATTCTGGTGGTAGTGTTCCTGCTCCTGTGCTGGACAAGCTGGCAAAACCACCGCGACACCGGCAAGGCTCAGGACAATTTTCATGGTTCGGTTGTCATTGAGCTCACATGGGTGGCTGCACCCTTTGTCATCGTCTGGGCCTTGGTCTGGCCCGCTGTTCGAAGCCTTTGGCTGAACTGAAGCCCATTTCTTGGGCCTTTCAGCCTGCTTTCGCACTCGCAAAAGGTGCACCCAGCACGGCATGCGGACGCCAACTTGAAGACTTTCGGGGGTTTTCAAGGATTTCAGGGGGCGGGATAACACACTAGAATTGACAAATATCAAAACCTTTGCCGATGAGCACCATCAGGACGGAGAACTATGCAAGGCATCAAACAGGCCATCATCGGGCTGACAGCACTCGCCACCAGCGCGGCAGCCGTCGCCGGCTATTCGTGGACGTTCCCCGAACCGGTCACGCCCATCGCGCATGAAACCCTGAAGATCCACAACCTTTTCATGGTAATTGCGCTGACACTGTTTTTTGTCGTGTTCGCACTCATGCTGTATTCGTTCTGGGCGCATCGCAAATCCAAAGGTCACGTTGCCGCAGATTTCGTGGGCCCCAAGTCTCGCAAGCAGTGGTTCTGGGTGTGTGTGCCCTTTGCCGGATTGTTGGTACTGGACTATGGTGTGTTCGGCATTCCGGCCTACCACGCCGTGCTGATGTACGAAGACAGCAAAACCGACGCCGACATGGTCGTCAAGGTTACTGGCAGCCAGTGGCTGTGGGAATACGAGTTCCCTGCACAGGGCGTCAAGTACACCAGTCGCATGACCACACCACGGGAACAAATTGACGGTCTGCAGAAAAAAGGCGAGCACTACCTCCTGGAAGTGGACAACCCTCTGGTCATCCCTGTAGGCAAAAAAATCCGCTTCATCACCACATCCAACGACGTCATACACAGCTGGTGGGTGCCTGCATTCGGCGTCAAGCGTGACGCTGTTCCCGGCTTCCTGCGGGAGTTCTGGGCAACGGTGGAAAAAACCGGCACCTACCGAGGCCAGTGTTCCGAGTTGTGCGGCAAAGAGCACGGCTTCATGCCAGTGGTCGTCAATGTCGTGACCCAAGAAGAATTCAATGCCTGGATCGCTGAGCGCAAGAAGTCGCTCGTTGCCAGCGCCAAGTAAAACCACACAGACAGGAATCAGGAGTTATCCATGGCACATGACTTGGCACACGACGCACACGCTGGTGGTCACGACAGCCACCACGCCTACGGCTGGATGCGTTGGATCGAAACGACCAATCACAAAGACATCGGGATCATGTACCTGATCTTTGCCTTTGTGATGCTGCTGACAGGAGGGTCCATGATCCTGGCCGTACGTGCAGAGCTGTTCCAGCCCGGCCTGCAACTGATGCAGCCTGAGTTTTTCAACCAGCTCATCACGTTGCACGGGCTGATCATGGTGTTCGGCTTTGCCATGCCGGCCGCCACCGGTCTGGCGAACTACATGTTGCCCATGGTGCTTGGCGCACCTGACATGGCCCTGCCCCGCCTGAACAACTGGGGTTTCTGGATTCTTCCGCCTGCGGCCCTGATGCTCACGTTGCCGTTCTTCCTGGGCATGGCAGGCATCGGTTCCGGCGCTGTGGATGCCGGCTGGACCATGTACGCACCGCTGTCCATCCAGAGTGGCTGGGGGATGGATTTCGCGATTTTTGCGGTTCACATGCTCGGCGTTTCCTCCATTCTGGGTGCGATCAACGTCATCGTGACCATCCTGAACATGCGCGCTCCCGGTATGACGATCATGAAGATGCCGCTGTTCGCTCATGGCTTCCTGATGACGGCCATCCTGCTGATCGTTATCATGCCCGTGCTGGCAGGTGGCGTGACGATGGTGCTGATGGATCGCCATTTCGGCACCAATTTCTTCAATGCAGCTGGCGGTGGCGATCCGGTGTTGTGGCAGCACATCTTCTGGTTCATGGGTCACCCTGAGGTGTATGTGCTGTTGCTGCCCATCACCGGCGCCATTCCACATGTGCTGTCTGCGTTCTCGCGCAAGCCTACATATGGCTACAAAGCGCAGGTGTACTCGATGTGGAGCATTGCAGCCCTGTCAGTTGTTGTGTGGGCGCATCACATGTTCACCAGTGGTATGTCAACTGGCGCTCAGTTGTACTTCATGTACAGCACTATGCTTATTTCGTTGCCACTGGCTGTTCTGTTCTTTTGCTGGATTGCCACCATCTGGCGCGGTTCGCTCAGCTTCGAAACGCCCATGCTGTTTGCTGTCGGTTTCATCATCCTGTTTGGTTGGGGAGGCCTGACGGGATTGGTGCTGGCTGATGCAGCAGCAGATCCGCAGTACCACAACGCCTACTTCCTGGTGGCGCACTTCCACTATGCGCTGTACCCCACCACGGTGATGGGTGCCATGGCGGCCATTTACTACTGGCTGCCCAAGTGGACGGGCCACATGCTGAACGAACGCATGGGTCGCCTCCATTTCTGGGTGGCGGTGGTCGGTTTCAACCTGACTTTCATTCCCCAGTTCATGGTTGGTCTGGCTGGCATGCCACGCCGCATTCCTGACTACCCACTGATGTTCACCGAATGGAACATGATGTCATCGGTCGGCGCATTTGTACTTGGTGTCTCCCACTTGATTTTCATCTACAACGTTGTGCAGTGCATCCGTGGTGGCCAGAAAGCCGAAGCCAAATCCTGGGACGGTGCTACCGGTCTCGAATGGACCGTTCCATCTCCCGCGCCTTACCACACGTTTGATGTCCAGCCGACTGTCAAATGAACGCATCTGACCACAGCCTGAGTGCTCCGGTGAACACAGCAGGGACACCTTCGTCTGCCCCGGACATCTGGGCCGCCCGGCGGAAAAACAACATCCGTCTGGGCTGGCTCTGCGGTGCAGTGGTGATGGCGGTGTTCTTCCTGGCCATATGGAGGCTGAGAATCTCGTGACGGCACATGTGCAACAGGCCGACCTGGCGGCACGCAACAAACAACTGGGCATCCGTTTGGGATTGACTTCGTTGTTTTTCGTAGGCTTTGGATTTGCCTTGGTCCCCCTCTACGATGCCATTTGCCGCATCACCGGCTTCAACGGGCGTACCAACGAACAACCAGCGGCCATGGCCATCAACACCCAGGTTGACACCAACCGTTGGGTGAATGTCGAGTTCCTGAGCCACACGATGCCAGGTGTCGGCCTGTCATTCACGCCCGAACAGTTTTCAATGAAGGTCAATCCCGGCGCGATTGTGCACACGCAGTACCGTGTGAAGAATGAGTCCAGCCAGGTGTTCGTCGGGCAGGCCATCCCAAGCGTGACGCCATTTGCCGCAGCGCCGCATTTCGAAAAAATCGAATGTTTCTGTTTTGCCCAGCAGACGTTCCAGCCCGGTGAAGAACGCTGGATGCCTGTGGTGTATGTGATCAAGCCTGACCTGAACGAAGACCTGAGAACGGTCACACTGTCATACACGTTTTTCGAAGCACCCAAACCCCAGCTCTGATCTGGTTAGACCGAAAGAAGAGACACACACATGAGCAGCACCGTCGTTCCAGACAGCAAGCACCACTACTTTGTTCCCGCTGCAAGCCATTACTCGACGTTTCTGTCGTCTGGCATTTTCCTGCTGGCGCTGGGCTTCATTTTCAGGATCAACGGCGAAGCGTCCGGCATCTGGAGCATGCTGTTCGGGTCGGCGCTGATACTCTACGTCGTGGTGCGCTGGTTCAGCGAAGTGATCGCTGAAAGCATCAGCGGCAAGTACACCGCCTGGGAAGACCGTTCGTACCGCATCGGCATGGTGTGGTTCATCTTCTCGGAACTGATGTTCTTTGCATGTTTCTTCGGCGTGCTGTTTTACCTGCGGGTTCTCACCGTGCCACAGCTGGCCGCCTACGATCCGGCGTTTGCACCATTCCCCAATTTTTCAGCCGAGTGGCCCAGCGCTGGCCCTATGGGTGAAGCCTTCACACCGATGGGAGCCTGGGGCATCCCAGCGTTCAACACGCTGCTGCTGCTGTTGTCTGGTGTCACACTGACCTGGGCACACTGGGGTCTGATTGAAAACAAACGCGGCCAACTCAAGTTGGGTCTGTTCCTGACCATTCTGCTGGGTGCGATCTTCATGGGCTTCCAGGCCTATGAATACATCCACGCTTACCAAGACCTCGGTTTGACGCTGGGGGCGGGTGTCTACGGTGCCACGTTCTTCATTCTGACCGGATTCCACGGCTTGCACGTGACCTTGGGAGCCATCATGCTCGCAGTCATGCTCGGTCGCTCCATGAAAGGCCACTTCACCAAAGACAACCACTTCGCATTCGAAGCGGTGGCGTGGTACTGGCACTTTGTGGACGTGGTCTGGCTCGTCGTTTTCGTGTTCGTTTACTGGTTGTAAGCTTCAACCCCGACACCAGCATGGCATTCAACGGATGCCGTGCTGCGGAATCAGTCCAAAATAAAATCCCAGCAACAGCAGTGCAAACAAGCTGACCGACAGAGTCACCCGAATGGTCAAGGCCTTGACCAAGCTGCTGCTTCGGCCGTCCTTGCGGAACAGCAAGGCCAACGCACTGAACAGACTGACGAGAATCAGGACCAGAAGTGCGGAAACAATGATTTTTGTCAGCATGTCATTCAACCGTGATGTGTTCGGTCATTATCCGGTTTTTGACGCTCATACATGTCTTCGTTCCGTTTTCGCCCCAAGCTGCTGCCCGCCATCGGAACGGGATGCCTGCTGGCTCTGTTCATACACCTCGGACTCTGGCAGGCGGGCAAAGGCGAACGTGCCCAGGCTGCCAAGGCTCAACATGCCGCACGTGCCCAATTGGGGCCGACAGCGGTCACGTCGGCGCTGGTCACTGCCGAAGATGTTCAGGACGCACCGCTGACCGTCACAGGCACGTTCGATGCCGATGCGAGCTTCTTTGTAGACAACCGCCAGCTGGACGGCAAGCCCGGTCTGCACGTGGTCACGCCCCTGCGCATTGCAGGCTCACACACCCGCATTCTGGTCAACCGTGGCTGGATAGGCTGGGGATCATCCAGGGCCCAGCTGCCGAAAGTGGAGACGCCAGGTGGATCGGTGACCGTCAGTGGTATCGCCGCCGTGCCCTCCACCAAAGGTTTCTTCCTCATGCCCGACCGCCCGGAAGCGTGGCCCGAGCTCTGGCCGCGACTGGACTTGCAACGCTACACCCAGCAATCGAGCCATCCCGTCCAGCCCGTTGTGTTGCTGCAGACATCAGAATCGGGGGGTACACCTTTGATACAGAAATGGCCGCCACCTGAAGACCGCGTAGCCATGCACCAAAGTTACGCCATGCAGTGGTTTGGCATGGCATTGGCTTTGTCTGTGTTTTTTGTGGTGGCCAGCACCCGCTGTCAAGCCAAGGCATGATGCCTGCACTCACGCTGAACAGGAAGTCACTTGCCCTCCCAACCGTCACCCCCACCGCCCGGCGTTTCGGCTGAGTCTGATGAGCCCCTGTCGCTGACGGTGCACTCGTTGCCAACCAGCGCTGCAACCACCCCGTCTGATGCGCGCAACCGGTGGAAGCTGCTGGCCATCGTGTTCATCTGTTCACTGCCTGTCCTGGTCAGCTACTACGCCTATTTCGTCGTACGGCCCGAAGGCCGCGCTGCATATGGCGAACTGGTCAGCCCCGCGAGGCCCATGCCTGAAGCCACCGGAACCGACCTGCAAGGCACACAGGTTCCGCTCGCCACACTGAAAAAACAATGGCTGCTCGTGTCGGTGGCCAGTGGCGCGTGCCCGGCCAACTGCCCCCGCGAGTTATACCTGCAACGTCAGTTGCGTGAAATGCTGGGCAAAGACAAGGCTCGGGTCGACAGGGTGTGGCTCGTACCCGATGACACCACCATTCCGCCAGACCTGCAACGTCAGTTGGGTGATTTGATCGTGTTGCGGGTCAATCCCGAAACGGTCACCCACTGGTTGGGGGCCGCCCCGACTGCCGCCGATCCAGCCTATTTTTACGTGGTGGACCCACTGGGCAACACCATGATGCGCATGTTGGCCAACATGGATTCCGCCGCCGCTGCCAAAGCACGGCGTGACCTGGAAAGGCTGCTGCGGGCCACAGCCTCGTGGGACGAGCCGGGACGCTGACGCATGGACGCTCTCCCGCTCTACAACCTCAGCCCCGCCATCACCCTGCTTCTGATGGGCGCGAGCATTGCCGGTGCCCCGCTGGCTTGGGTCTGGTGGCGAAATCGTGGCCGTGACCGTGTGAGCAAACGCCACGCCCTGGCCGCGCTGACCCTGTTCCTGACGTTTGACCTGGTGCTGTTCGGTGCCTTCACGCGCCTGGCCGATGCCGGACTGGGCTGCCCCGACTGGCCGGGTTGCTACGGCAGCGCCACCCCATTGGGGGCCGCCCGCCACATCTCGGATGCTCAAGCCGCCTTGCCCACCGGGCCTGTCACCTTCACCAAGGCGTGGATCGAGATGGTGCACCGCTACCTGGCAACGGGCGTGGGTGGCCTGATTGTGGTGCTGGCTGCATTGGCCTGGCTTGACCACCGCCACCACCGCCGCGACCCTGGCTCGGCAAACAACCCACAAAGCGGTCACCGCCTGGCAACCTTCACACTGCTATGGGTGTGCCTGCAAGGTGCTTTCGGTGCGCTGACCGTCACACTCAAACTGTACCCGGCCATCGTCACCCTGCACTTGATGGGTGGGCTGGTTCTGTTGGTCCTGCTGGCTGTCCAAACCCTGCGCCTGTCACCACGCGGACTGGTCGCCGATTGGCCCACCATGTCACCCACCCTGCGCTGGTGGACGTGGGCAGCGGGGTGGCTGCTGTTGCTCCAGATTGCGCTAGGTGGCTGGGTGAGCACCAACTATGCCGTGCTGGCTTGTACCGAGTTTCCCCGGTGTCAGGGCAGTTGGTGGCCGCCGATGGCGTTTGAAGAAGGTTTCCAGATTTGGCGACACCTGGGATTGCGCGCCGACGGCACGCCCATCGCTTTTTCCGCCCTAACTGCCATTCACATGGTGCACCGCATCGGTGCTGCGGTGGTGGTGCCCGTGTTGTGCGGCGTGGCGTTCGCGTTGTGGCGCACACCTGGCCTGCAACCGCAGGCGAAATGGCTGGCCGGGCTGGTCTCCCTGCAAGTGGCCACCGGCCTGAGCAACATCGTGTTGCAGTGGCCGCTGGCAGCCGCTGTCCTGCACACCGGCGGTGCGGCGGGCCTGCTGTTGACCCTTACCTGGGCACTGGCCGGCAGCAAGGCGCACGCGGCCGGGCCACTGACCGTCTGGCAGCAGTACCACGCCCTGACCAAGCCCAGGGTCATCCAGCTCATTGTGTTCTGCGCCCTGATCGGCATGGTGCTGGCAGTGCCCGGCACGCCCACCGTGGTGCATGTCTGGCGCGCACTGCTCGCCTGCATCGGCATCTACCTGGTGGCAGGCGCGGCAGCGGCTTTCAATTGCCTGATCGAAAAAGGCATCGACGCGAAAATGAAACGCACCGCCTGGCGTCCCACTGCACAGGGGCAGTTGGGCGACGGGCAGGCATTGGCATTTTCCGCAGCGTTGTGCGCGACAGGCTCTGCCATCCTCTACTTCTGGGTGAACCCGCTGACCATGTGGCTGACGTTTGCCACCTTTGTCGGCTACGCCATCATCTACACCGTCATCCTCAAGCCGCTCACGCCGCAGAACATCGTCATCGGCGGTGCATCGGGTGCCATGCCGCCGGTGCTGGGCTGGGCCGCCATGACGGCAGATGTGCAACCCCAGGCACTCATTCTGTTCCTCATCATCTTCGTCTGGACACCCCCCCATTTCTGGGCACTGGCTCTGTACCGGGTGGAGGACTACCGCAAATCAGGCTTGCCCATGTTGCCGGTCACCCACGGCAGCGAATTCACCCGTTTGCACATCCTGCTCTACACCTTCGTGCTGCTGGCCGCTTGCCTGCTGCCGTTCGTGTACGGCATGAGCGGCTGGCTTTACCTGGTGGTCGCCACGAGTTTAAGCGCAGGGTTCTGCGTGTACGCCTGGCAGTTGTGGCGTGACTACTCAGATGCGCTGGCGCGCAAAACCTTCCGTTTTTCACTCATCCACCTCAGTGGTGTGTTCGCTGCGCTGTTGATCGACCACTACATCGGCTGAAGCCTGCCCGCCCGCGCACAAGCGGGCGGTGCGTCGGTGGCTGCTCAGCGCTTGCCGACCTGTCGCGCAGTGCCCAGCATCTGTTTCATGTCATCCAGGCTGATGGCACTGGTGTCAGCCACCTTGACGCTGGGTGGGGGTTTGTGGGCATGGCCGTAGATGATTTCAAAAGTCAGCATCAGCTGCCCGTCTGGTGTGCGTGGCAGACCACGCTCCAACTCGGCCACGAGTCGCTGCCGCCAGCGCCGACCGCGGGTCACGCGTGACCGCTCGATGCTCAAATTGCGACCAAACTGGCGCAAGTCCTGCAACAGCCGCTCGGCCGAGGCGTAGCTGAGCACCATCCGCTCCACATCCATCACAGGTGCATTGAAGCCATTGGCCACGAGCATGTCGCCCCAGTCGTGCATGTCGGTGTACGCATGGCAGGGTGCCTGCCAGCCCATGCGGGCATACAGCGCACGCAACTCGGTGAGGGTATCGGGCCCGAGGCAGGAAAACATCAAAAACCCATCCACCGCCAGGTGCCGGTGCCACTGGCGGATCATGCTGGTCGGCATATGGGTGTCGTGCAGGCACATGTTGGCCCACAACATGCCCACACGGGTGTCCGCACTGGCAACGGATGGGCCTTGGCGCATCAACCGCTGCCAAATACTCCGATCCAATTCATTCGCTTTTTTAATAGCTTTCAGTTCAATATCAGAAAGCGATGGAGGCAATAATTTATCTGAATTTTTATACACATCCGATGCAATGTGCCGTGCAGCGGCACCGCCCCGGACGGGCGACCAGTCCATCCACGTGGCAGGTGTTGCCTTGATCCACGACAGCCGCTGGGCCATCCGGTTGCCCACCTCGTCGTGCAGCCAGGGACTGGGTCCACCCGCCAGGCGCGCCCAACGTTGGACGGCGGCACTGTCCATGGATGGCACGGGGTGTTCGGGTAGGGTCATGGACACGTGGAACAAGGCAGTTGGCAAGCGGGCCGCCAGTATAGTGACCACATGTTCGCCTTGCTGCGCCCTGGTCGGTTGGCACACATCGGCACCTGGTTCCCGTCCAGCTGTGCGGTGTGTGGCCGATGGCCTTCTCCGCCATCGGGTGAGCCGGTCTGCCACGACTGCCGACTGGCATTTGCACCCGCCACCACACGGTGCCCGACCTGCGCGCTGGCCTTGCCACCCGACAAACCTGCTTGTGCTGCTTGCAGCACGGCCGACCACGCCTTCCGGGCCTGCTTTGCTGCCGTTGACTACACCTACCCCTGGCGCGATTTGCTGCACCGCTTCAAGTTTGCCAGTCAGCCTGCTTGGGCACGCTGGTTTGCCAGCATGATGTGGGATCAACCCGGCCTGCGCGATGCAGCACTGGCATGTGACTGGTGGCTGCCCATCCCGCTGAGCCGCCAACGGCTGGCACAGCGTGGCTACAACCAGTCGTGGGAACTGACCCATGCGCTGTGGCGACAGGCCCAACGCGCCGCGCCGCAGCCACACGCCTTTGGTGCCTGCAGCGCTCGCTGCGATGTGCTGCTGAAAGTGATGGACACCGCCGAACAACACACGCTCGACCGCTCCAAGCGCCTCGCCAACCTGCGCGCGGCTTTTGCGGTCAATCCGGCGGCCTTGCCTGCCATGCAAGGCAAATCCGTATTACTGGTCGATGACGTGATGACAACCGGCGCAACGATGCACCTTGCCGCACGCACACTGTTGAACGCGGGCGCAGCTTCCGTGACCGGTGCCGTGTTTGCCCGCACACCCGCGCCTGAGGTCAGCTGACGCGCCCCTGGCAAGCGGACAGGTCGCCACGCATGGATGGGCCCCGGTGGATCGCGTGCCTGGCGAATGCCTGTACGCCCGCCAATGCGCGTGAATAACCGTGAATAATCCGCCACCCGGTGCGCTGCACTTCAGCTCGACCACCCAGCATCTTTTGGTTTCTGCCCATGTTCAACATCGTTCTGGTCCATCCGGAAATCCCGCCCAACACGGGCAATGTCATCCGCCTGTGTGCCAACACAGGCTGCCGCTTGCACCTGGTCGAACCGCTCGGCTTCTCGATGGACGACAAACAGATGCGCCGCGCAGGACTGGACTACCACGAATACGCCCATGTGTTGCGCCACAGCAGTTGGGAAGCGTTTCTGCACACCGCCCAACCGGCACGCGACAGGTTGTTTGCCATGACCACCAAAGGCCAGACCCGGACGCACGACGTGACCTTTCGCGCTGGCGACTGGCTGGTGTTCGGGTCGGAAACGCAGGGGTTGCCGACCGATATCCGGTTGCAGTTTCCACCCTCACAGTGGCTCAGACTGCCCATGGTGGCCGGTCAACGCAGCCTGAACCTGTCCAACGCGGTCGCCATCACCACCTATGAAGCCTGGCGGCAGGTGGGTTTCGACGGGGCCGCCCCCATTCAGGGATAACGCCGCACCAGGCACTCGGCCACGCAGACGGGCTTGCCGTGGCCTTCCCGCTCGACCGTCACGCCCCAGGTCATCTGGCAGCCGTCGTTGTCAATCCAATCGAACGCCATCAACTGCATGTGCGCACGCAAACGGCTGCCCACCGGCACAGGCGCAGGGAAACGCACCTTGTTCAGGCCGTAATTCACACCCAGTGTCGAATGCTCGATGGCAAACGACGACTCGAAGAACCGGGGCAACAGCGACAGGGTCATGAACCCGTGGGCGACCGTAGTGCCGAACGGCCCCGCTGCAGCCTTGACCGGGTCCACATGGATCCACTGGTGGTCACCCGTTGCCTGGGCAAACAAGTCCACGGCCCCCTGCTCGACGGTGATCCAGTCGCTGGTGGCCACATGTTGTCCCACCAGAGGCTGAAGGTCAGATAGGTGTTTGAATACTTTCATGCCCACATCGTCACCGGAGAATCGATTCGCATGCGTCGTGAGCGTGACACCGTGTCATCAGGTTTCCACCGACAAGCGTGTGCTGGCAATTGGCAGATGCACACCCGGCACTGACAGGTGACAATCTGACGCCATGACTGCTGTAACGGAATGGGGTGTGGCGCTTCGCATCCTGGTTGAAACTGCGGCGACGGCTGCCTTTGCACTGTCTGGCGTGATTGCGGCTGCCCGCAAACGACTGGATGCCGTCGGCGTGTGTGCGGTGGCGTTTCTGTGTGCATTTGGGGGTGGCACTGTCCGCGACCTGTTGCTGGACGAACGCCCGTTTTTCTGGGTGCGCCATGTGGAGTTGCTGTGGGGGGTGCTGGGTCTGGCCGTGCTGGCCATGCTGGTGATGCGACAACACCATTTTGATCTGACAGAAAAAGCGATTTTTTGGCCCGATGCACTGGGCTTGGGCCTGTTTACCGCCAGCGGTGTTCACCAGGCACTGGCAGCAGACATGCCGGGGCTGGTGGCGGTGCTCATGGGCGTCGTCACCGGTGTGTTGGGTGGCGTGTTGCGCGACATGGTGTGCAACGAAATTCCTGCCGTTCTGCAAGACCACCAGCCCTACACGGTCTGTGCGTTTGCGGGTGGCTGGGTCTACCTCGGGCTCTGGCAAGTTCACAGCCCCGGTTGGCTGGCACTGACCGCCTGTGTGGCTGTGACCGTCTGCCTTCGCGCATTGGCCGTGTGGCGCAACTGGACACTTCCACCCTGGCGAAGCTGAAAGCCCGTGTATGCTGCGCACCCTTGCCATTTCACAGCAGCCTCACCATGTTCAATCCCAGCCAGGAAGATGTTCGCCGTTTTTTTTGCGACGTTTACCGCAAGCAACGCGCGGGCGAGCCCATGGAGGCAATCGAAGTGCTGAGCGGTCAATGGATAGACCAGCACCCGGAGTTTCACGCCGAACTGGCCGATGTGGACGCCGCGCTGCGCAACATGCATCACCCGGATCCCGACAAAACCAACCCGTTTTTGCACCTGTCGATGCACCTGAGCATCAGCGAACAATGCTCCATCGACCAACCCGCAGGCGTGCGACAGGCCGTTGAGCTGCTGGCGGCCCGGCGCGATTCGCTGCACAAGGCACACCATGTGGCCATGGATTGCCTGGGGCGCATGGTGTCGGAGAGTCAACGATCCGGGCGCCCGCCAGACGGGCAAGCATATCTGGACACCTTGCGACGCGCCGCCACACAGGACTGAAGGACGCAACCCTCCGGGCTCGGCACGTCTGTCTGCGCTGCGTGCCCGGCATCAGCTGTCGGCGTCGCTGGTTTTCCTGCCCGCACGAGGATGCGCGGCATCGTAGGCCTTGGCCAGATGCTGAAAATCCAGCCGGGTATACACCTGTGTGGTGGTGATGTGAGCATGACCGAGCAACTCCTGCACGGCGCGCAGGTCGCCACTGGATTGCAGCAGGTGGCTGGCAAACGAATGGCGCAGCATGTGGGGATGAACAGGCGTCGCCAACCCCGCCTGCAGAGACCATTTGCGCAGCGCCTGACGCGTCTGCTGCGGTGACAAACGGGTGCCCCGGCGGTTGATGAACAAGGCGCGCCGACCGTCGGCCTGTGCATCAGCTTTGCCCGATCCCGTGCCGCCTGGCGGTACAGGGTGTCCCACACCTGGGGCACCCATGACGGGCGGCAAGACCAGCCATTGGTCACGCACGGCCAGCCATTCGGCCAATGCTTTCAAGGCCGGTCCACCTGCCGGCACGGTGCGCCGTTTGGCCCCCTTGCCCAGCACATGCACCTCGCCCGCTTCGGCATCGACCCAGCCCACAGCTGGGGGTGTGCCCTGGATGTCCAGGCCCAACAACTCGCCCAGGCGCAAACCACAGCCGTACAACAGCTCAACCATGCACAGGTCACGCGCAAGCTGAACGGGGTCAAAGGTGTCGTCCCCTGCCGACGGGGCCATCCGCCCTTTGGCGACGACCGTACCCAGCGGGTCGGCGGGTGAAGCCGTGACCAACTGCATGGCCTCGTCGACACCCAGAGCCTTGGGCAAGGGTTTGGGCGCTTTGGGCGCGCGCACGTCCTGAACAGGGTTGTGCCGCACCGCGCCTTGCCTGCCCAGCCAGACATAAAAACCCCGCCAGCCCGACAGGATGAGCGCAATGCCCCGCCCGCTTCGTCCTGCTGCGTGCATCTGCGCCACCCACCGCCGAACATGATGGGTCTGCACCGATGTCAGCGACACGCCTGCCGAAACGGCTGATTGGGCAAGCTTGTCCAGATCGAGCGTGTACAGCGTCAGCGTCCGGGCGGCCAGGCGCTTTTCGACACGAACGTGCTGCAAATACTGTCGCACCAGTTCGGCATCACCGGGTGACAGCTTCTCAGGTGCCATGCCAGGGGCCAGGTGTGACGCGCTCAGTGACGCGCTCAGGTGCGGGGGCGCAAGCGCGTCAGGGCGGCGCTGGCGAGTTCGCCGATACGCTCCAGAAAATCGGTTCCCATGTCGGGCTGGAAGCGCCGCACATCGGGCGAGGCCAGCACCAGCAGGCCGAACGACGGCGCACCTGGCTCTTCTCGCAGCGCAATCAGCGCCAGCGACCTGGCTTCGGCAGGCGCTTCCAGCCAACCCACCGCTTCCACACCGGGGTTGGCACCGCAATACGGTTGCACCAGCGACGTGGCAAAGTCTTTGACATCCTCGCTGCAACCCTGTGCAAAAGGCGCAGCAGCCCAGTCATCTGCGACGTTCCACAGGCGCAGCGCGGTTTGAGGCACATCGAAGCACAACGCCAGATCGCTAGCGATCACGGTCGGCAAGTCACCTGGGTCAACGGTGCGCAACAGGCCGAAAGTCCAACCCTGGAGCTTGTCACCGATGCCCATGTTTTCATGGCCGTAGCGGATCATGTCGCTGGCTTTGCGTTCCAGGTTGCGGATCTTGTCGCGCAACATCTCTGCCTGGCGCTCCTGCAAGCTGACAGCCCTGCCGCCGTGCGGGCTGGTCAGTTGCACGGCTGCCAGCACCTCGGCATGGCGCTCGAAAAAATCGGGCGTTTGCACCAGGTAGTTGGCAATGTCGTCTTCTGTGATGGGCGGAACGGACTGGGCGTCGGAGTGTGTGGTGGTCATGGCAAACGGATGGAGTCGGGTCGTGCCAGTGTGTGGCAAACAGCCCTGACTGTAGCCTGTGTCAGGACTGTGCCGTGGGCAATTCGATGGTGCCTGAAAAAACCGTCGTGGCAGGGCCTGTCATGTAGACCGGCGCATCGAGCCCGGGTGTCAGTGCCCAGTCGATCGTCAGCCGGCCGCCCCGTGTGTCCACATCGACCGGACCGTCCAGCAAACCCCAGCGGACACCCGCCACCACCGCCGCACAAGCCCCTGTGCCGCAGGCGAGGGTTTCGCCCGCCCCGCGCTCGTACACACGCAAGCGCACGTGGTTGCGGGAGACGATTTGCATGAAACCGGCATTCACACGCCTGGGAAAGGCCGCATGCCCTTCCACCCAAGGCCCCACGGTGGCAACCGGGGCCGTGTCCACATCGTCCACCAGTTGAACCGCATGTGGATTGCCCATTGACAAGACGCCCACAAAAACAGGAGCACTCTGTTCTTTCAAATCATACGCCAAAGGCCATTTCGGCCATCCATTTATAAGCACAGCATTCTGTGCGGGCGGCACAAATGGCACCCGGTCGTGGGCAAACACCGGTGCACCCATGTTGACGGTCACGCGGCCGTCAGGATTCATGTGCAGGTCGATGACGCCGTTTTTCACTTTGACCCGCACGCTGTCCCGGTCTGTGAGGCCCTGTTCGCGGACAAACCGCACAAAACAACGCGCACCGTTGCCGCAGTGCTCGACCTCGCCGCCATCGGCGTTGTGGATGACGTACTCGAAATCAATGCCTGCCCCCGGTGAAGGCCGCACGGTCAGGATCTGGTCGGCACCGATGCCAAAGTGACGGTCGGCCAGAAACCGGTACTGCTCCGCACTGAGGCCAAACCTGCCTCGCGTCTCGTCAAGCACCACAAAATCGTTGCCCGCGCCCTGCATCTTCGTAAACGGTATGCGCATGGTCTGTTCCTCAGCTGGTGGCGGCATCGGTCTGCGCCACCGGCGCATAGCACAAGCGGTTGCGGCCGCTGGCCTTGGCTTCGTACAGGGCGTCGTCAGCCTTGCGCAGCAAGGTGCCGCCGTCGTCCAGGTGACGCGGCTGTATGGACGCAGCACCGATGCTCAGCGTCACGATGTCGCCACCCTGGCGTGCCACATGGGGCAGGCGCAGCAGGCGAATCTGCTCGATCACCTCGCGCCCCACCTCCAGTACGCCTTCGAGAGGTGTGCCAGGCAGCAGCACGACGAACTCTTCTCCGCCATAGCGGGCCAGCCGATCACGGGGCCGCCGCACCACACGCTGCAACAGTCCGGCCACTTCACGCAGACACTGGTCGCCCGCCGGATGGCCGTAGTGGTCGTTGTAGGGCTTGAAGTAGTCGATGTCCATCATCAGCAGCCCCAGCGTTGTGCCCGCCCGTATGGCTGCCTTGACTTCGGTTTCGAGCGCTTCGGCAAACGCACGCCGGTTGCCCACGCCGGTCAGGGCGTCGACCCGCGCCATCATTTGCATCTCGTCGGCCCGGGTGCGCAACAGCGACTCACGCCGCACGGTGGGGGTCACATCGGTCACCTGTACCAGGGTGTAAGCCTGGTCATGACGCAACGCTGTCCACTTGCCCATGGGCATGATGTGAACGGTCTGGGCCAACATCGCTGGCGGGTGGCCGACCAGGTGTGGCATGTACAGCGGCAACGGCGGGGCATGCAGGCTGTGCGACAACATGGCCGGAAACCCGGTCTGCTGGCACAGCGCCAGACGGCGTGAAAAGTTGGCCGTCACCTGACCGCCAAATGCGTCGACCAGCGTACGCCCCACCAGATCGGCGGCAGACTTCCCGCAGCGCTTGAGGAACCACTCGTTCACGAACACCACTTTGCCGGCCGAATCGAGCACCAAAATGCCCGCCTGCAAGTGAACCAGTGCCACCAACGGCCAGGGGGGCAAGACACCGCCCTCCGTCACGGGCAAACTGGCCGAAACATCCGGCGCGTCGATGAGCGTCATGCGCCTGCCACAAAACGGGAAATGAGTTGCTCCAGCGCATCTTGCGACGCCACATCGAGCAGGAATCCGAGCAGGCCTTTGACCTCGCGCGCCGCGACTTCAAACTGGATGTCCACCATCAACACCGCACCACCGGCTTCATGCTGACTTTTGAGCACACCCTCCACCAAGCTGAGTTCGACGGTCGGCAATGAGCCATCGAGCTGGATCTGAAGCGCATCGGCCACACTCGCCATCACCGAATTGAGCAGGATGTTGCCGATTTCGGACAGCGCTTCCTGTTCCATTTCGGCCAGCTGGTCGAGTGGCAACTCGCCACCGACCATCATCTGCACCAGCTGCAACCCACGCTCGGCGGGAAACATCAGCACCGCCTCGGAGTTGATGGCACCCGAGTATCGCTGGCGCACTGCGCTCACGGCGGCCTGGCCCGCTTCACCCAGGTGCTGGGCGAGTTCGTCGGGGGCCATGACGCGCACACGCGGCACCGTGAGTTGCACGGTGTCACCCGCAATCTGGCTGAATGCGCTGGCAGCCTGCCCCACCCCCAGGTTGAACAGTTCGGTCAGTGCATCCAGCGCCAGATCGTCGAGTTTCATCGCGCAGCCTCAAAAAAATCGAGCACCTGCCTGATGCTCGCATCTGTGATGGGCTTCTGGACAAAATGCAGGTTCATGGCGTCCGCCCGGCTACGGCTGCTTTCCTGGATGTTGGCTGTCAGCATCACCATACACACACCGGGTGCCACGGCGCGGATCTGCTCGGCCGCAACGAACCCGTTCAGCCCCGGCATGTTCATGTCCATGGTCAGGTAGTCTGGCGCACCCGCTGTCACCATCTGGACGGCCTCGTCTCCGCTGGCCGCTTCCCGGTAGTCCCAGTCAGCGTGGACAGCCTGCATCCGCGCCTTGATCATCATGCGGGAAACCCGGCTGTCATCCACTATCAACACACTGTGCGTCACGCTTGCTCTCCAGATTGAGCGGCCAATTCTAGTTCGGCCGCCTCGCTTTCGCATGGGTGCTTACGATCATCTGCGGGCAAGTCGGACATTCCGTGAAACCTGTCACACAACCACATGCTGCCCAAGGGGTCGGTCGGATGCCGCTACCATGCGGCATGGTCAGACCTCAACAACTCATCCACCCCCAACGCCCGCCCGCACCCATTCGGCCGGCAGCCACCGTGCTGCTGATGCGTGACACACCCACCGGGCCTGAAGTGCTGATGACGCGACGCAGCGCCACCGCAAGCTTTGCACCCAACGCCTATGTGTTTCCGGGCGGTGCGATTGACGCGGCTGATGCCCACGCACACAAGCTGTCTACCCGACGACCCACACAAACAGACACCGCCCTGACGCAGGCACTGGCCGCGATGCGGGAATGCCACGAAGAGCTCGGCATCCTGCTCGCCCGCCGTGCCGACGGCACCTGGGCTGGACAGGCAGACGCCGATGCGATCGACCGTTCAGGTGACTTTTACACCCAGGTGGCGCAACAAGGGCTGACGCTGGCGGGCGCAGACGTGTGCCTGCTGGCGCACTGGACCACCGACCCCGACCTGCCCCGCCGTTTCGACGTGCCGTTTCTGGTGGCCCGCATGCCGGCCGACCAGACACCTGTGGCCGACAACGCCGAGCAGTTTGAGCCCACATGGGTCTCACCGGCCCATGCGTTGGCCGAACATGCAGCCGGACGATTCTTCATGGTGTACCCCACCGTGCGCACCCTTGAACGGCTGCAGACGTTCGCCACCGTGCAGGCTGTGCTCGATGCCTGTGTGAGCGAACACCCCCTGATCAGCAGCTGCCCAAGGGCAGGGTTGATGGGCGGCAAGGAGTCGCGCCACATGGAACACGAACCGCCCTACGGCGAGCTGTTGCTGGTGTGCCCTGACGGCCAGTTGCTGCACCCGCTGGACTGGGACCCCACACGGCCCGTCAGCCTGCTGAAGAACGTGCAGCGGCTGACCGCGCCCAACCCCGGTGTGATGACCGGCCCGGGCACCAACAGCTACATCGTGGGCGACCCTGCCACCGGCCATGTGGTGATCGACCCCGGCCCCGACGATGCCGAACACCTCGAGCGCCTGTGGCGTGCAGCGGGAGGCCACATTGCGGCCATCGTCTGCACCCACTCCCACCCCGACCATTCACCCGGCGCCAGGCGCTTGCAGGCCATGTGCGGCCACAGCCATCACCCGCTGCCCCCTGTGCTGGGCCTGTCCAGCGCGCCCACGGCCCGTGCCAACAGCCAGTTCAGCCCCGACCGCGAACTGACAAATGGAGAGCTGCTTTCGCTTACACATCAATCGCTGGGAGCTGATCTTTCTCATAATCTGAAGGTCATCCACACCCCAGGCCATGCAGCCAACCATGTGTGCCTGGTGCTGTTGGAAGACGGGCTGCTGTTCAGTGGCGACCACATCCTCAACGGCAGCACCACCGTCATCGACCCGCCGGACGGCAACATGGCAGACTACATCGACTCGCTGGACGCGCTCGACACCGCTTGCGTGGCGCACGACATTCAGTTCATCCTGCCCGCACACGGCTATGCACTGGCGAACGCTCGCGACGCCATTGCCACCCTCAAGCGCCACCGTCTGGCGCGCGAGGCCAAGGTGCTGGCCGCCATGCAGGCACTGCCCGACGGCACCCACGCCGATTGGGTGCGACACGCCTACCAGGACGTGCCCGAACGCCTGTGGCCTGTGGCCGAGCGATCGCTGTCGGCGCACGTGCAACGCATCCAGAGCCTGGGGCTGGCATGAACCGACCACCCAACGCCACGGGCCCAGCCCGCCGCATCACACCGGCCGACCGCCCCCCCCAGGGCGTCTCGGCTCAGTCCGAGCGAGCCGACGCCACCCCACGCCCCAATCTACAAGCACGCCCACCCGCGGCCAGTCGCCCAAGTCCTTCAGTGCGCCCACCCCCCGCGCAACGCCCCAAAGAGCCAGCGGGAAAACCATCTCACGCCAACCGGCCCGCCAAAGTCACGTGGCAAACGCAAGCCAGGCAACCCGACACACACACCGACGATCGCGAAGCCGTGCGCCTGTCGAAACGTGTCATGGAAGTGGCTGACTGCTCACGGGCCGAGGCCGAGCGGCTGATCGAAAGCGGGCGCGTGCGGTTGGACGGCACGGTGCAACAGCTGGTGCCCACCCGGGTGCGCCCCACGCAAAACGTGAGCGTCGATGGCCAGCAACCCGCCAAAGGCGTGGCCCCCGCCACCCTGTTGATGCACAAACCGGCCGGTGTGCCCATGGAGACCCTGCTGACGTTGATCGACGACACGCACCACCAGCCCAACGACCGTTCCGGGCAGACGCTGCTGGCCCGTCACACCAAAGGTTTGCAGTGCGCCACGCCACTGGAGCCTGCCGCCAGCGGCCTGGTGGTATGGACGCAAGTGCCCGGCATTGCACGCAAACTGGTCGACGAGGGCAGCCTGGTGGAACATGAACTGATGGTGGACGTGGCCGGCCCCGTGTCAGCCGGCCAGCTGGCCGAGCTGAACCGCTCGGTGGTGGTCGACGGGCGGGCCATGCTGCCCGCCCGCGTGAGCATCAGCCAGACCCAACCGGACCTCACCCGTTTGCGCATCGCCATGAAGGGCTACTGGCTGGGCCAGGTGCTGCAACTGTGCGACGCCGCCGGGCTGCGCCTGCTGGCCATCAAGCGCCTGCGCATCGGCCGCTTGCCGCTGCGCGACCTGCCTGTGGGCCAGTGGCGCTTTTTACTGGGGTATGAGCGGTTCTGAATGGTTCTGACGGACACCCCGCTGCGCCAGCCGCGCCTCAAAGCAAAAAGCCCCTCACGCCAACCGCGATGGGTTGTGGCCAAGTGGCTTTTTGCTGAAAAAAGTGTGAAGCGCGCCGATACGCCGGATTTTGTGCGCGACAGTTGCCTGCCGGTGACCGCCATTCATCTGGGCCGGGGGTCGCCCACCCGGCTCGGTGCTACCTACCCGCACACTCCGCGGAACCACGTCAACGTGTGCCTATTTGGTATTGCTGCGCGCAGAGATTGCCCGTTTCACCCGGACTGAACCGGCTCGTCTCTGTTGCTCTGATCCTCACCTTAGGGCCAAACGGGCGAACCCGCCGGGCTGATCGGTGGAGAGGTGTTACCTCCTGCGCTGTCCTGTGCAGTCCGGACGTTCCTCCAGTGCGCCCTTTCGGGACTTGCACCAGCGGCGGTCTGGCCCGCTTCACGGGCGGTATTATCCCCGCTGATTTTTCCCTCCCTGCTTGATGGACACAAGCCCTCCGAAGGAACACCATGATCCGCGTCTCCGAACTCAAATTGCCCCTGTCAGCCCTGCCCGTGATCGAACGTGGCCCGGCAGACGAAACGGGGGACTCGCGCAATGCGTCGCAGGCCCCCGAGCGGGTGCACCCCCTGCCTGCGTTGCGGGCACTGGCGGCCAGCCAACTGGGCATCAATCCATCTGACATTGCCACGCTGCACGTGTTCAAGCGCAGCTTCGACGCGCGCAAAGCCGACCTGCTGGCCGTGTTCATCGTGGACGTGACGCTGTGCGACACCAGCCAGACCGCCACCCTCCTGCAGCGCCACGCCAGCCACCCCCATGTGCAGCCCACGCCCGACATGACCTGGCAGCCGCCTGTGGTGGCACCCGCCGGTTGGCCAGCGAGTGACGCAGATCGGCCCGTGGTCGTCGGCCTGGGGCCGTGTGGCCTGTTCGCCGCCCTGGCGCTGGCGCAGATGGGTATGAAGCCAATCGTGCTGGAGCGCGGCCAACCCGTGCGCCAGCGCACCAAAGACACCTGGGGCCTGTGGCGCAAACACACCCTCACGCCCGAAAGCAACGTGCAGTTCGGCGAAGGCGGCGCGGGGCTGTTCTCGGACGGCAAGCTGTACAGCCAGATCAAAGACCCCCGACACCTGGGCCGCAAGGTGATGCAGGAGTTTGTCGATGCCGGGGCCCCACCCGAAATCCTGTACGCCGCCCACCCGCACGTGGGCACCTTCAAACTGGTGAAGGTGGTGGAAGCCTTGCGCGAAAAAATCATCGCGCTGGGCGGCACCATCCTGTTCCGGCACAAGGTGGTGGGCCTGGAGCTGGCCCCAGCCACCGCCCCGACAGGGCATGCCGACCAAGAATCTGAAGCTTTTTTGCCATCCAGCGCTTTTACATCGTGCGTTGGAAGCTATCAATTTCACCAAGTCGCTGCCTTGCTGGTCGAGGACCTGAGCACCGGCCTCACACGCACCCTGACCACCCCAGCCGTGGTGCTGGCGCTGGGGCACAGCTCGCGGGACGCCTTTGCCGCGCTGTGGGACAGCGGCGTGTACATGGAGGCCAAGCCGTTTTCCATCGGCGTGCGCATCGAACACCCGCAAAGCGTGATCGACCAGGCCCGCTGGGGTCGCCACGCAGGCCACCCGCTGCTGGGGGCGGCCGACTACAAACTGGTGCACCACGCGTCCAACGGCCGTGCCGTGTACAGCTTCTGCATGTGCCCCGGCGGCACCGTGGTGGCAGCCACCAGCGAACCCGGTCGCGTCGTGACCAACGGCATGAGCCAGTATTCCCGCAATGAACGCAATGCCAATGCGGGGATGGTGGTCGGCATCGACCCACCCGACTACCCGTTGGACACGCCCAACTGGACTGCCGCATTCGGCCCGACAGACGGTGCGCGGTACGCCGCCGAAGCCCAGCAACTGGCACACACCGGGCGCACCCACCCGCTGGCCGGTGTGGTGCTGCAACGCACCCTGGAAAGCCGGGCGTTCGAAGCCGGCGGCGGCACCTACGATGCCCCCGCCCAGCGCGTGGGCGACTTCCTGGCGCAACGGCCATCGACCGCACTGGGCAATGTCGAGCCCTCGTACAAACCTGGTGTGAAACTGGTCGACCTGGGCGCCGTGCTGCCCGACTTTGCGGCCGCCGCGATGCGCGAAGCCCTGCCCGCCTTCGGCCGCAAAATCAAAGGCTATGACATGGCCGACGCGGTGCTGACCGGGCTGGAAACCCGCACCTCGTCACCCCTGCGCATCACCCGCGATCCCGACACCCTGCAAAGCCTGAACGTGGCTGGCCTGTTCCCCGCCGGAGAAGGCGCGGGGTATGCCGGCGGCATCCTGTCGGCGGCGGTGGATGGCATCAAGGTGGCGGAAGCCGTGGCCCGCACCCTGGCCACCCGACAGGCAACCACTACCACCTCACCGTCCGCCTGACGCCCCCGACCGACACATGCCAGGTGCCGATCACATCTGGTTACAAGCACACACCACCTGTTCACAAGGGCGTGGCATGCTTGGCATTGCGATCTGATATCTGTAACCGGAGTGTTCCATGCCCAAACCAACCTTTCACCCTGCCCTGACCCGGACCGCGTGGCGCATAGCCACCCTGGCAGCGGGGCTGGCGGCTCTGCCGGCCTTTGCCCAGCAACCGGCTGGCCGCGAGATGGGTCGAGTGCTGAGCAGCGTGCCGGTCATGCAGCAGGTGCCCGTGCCCAGACAGGTGTGCAACACCGAACAGGTGCAGGTGCCCGGCCAAAAGTCCGGCGCTGGCGCGGTCATGGGTGGGATCGCCGGGGGAGCGATTGGCAACCAGATTGGCGACGGCAGCGGCAGAGCGGTGGCCACCATGATCGGCATCATTGGTGGCGCGATGCTGGGCAACAACATCGAAGGCGGTGGCGAGCCTCGCACCCAGTACGAACAGCGCTGCAGCACACAGACCGTGTACGAGACCCGCACAACTGCCTACAACGTGACCTATGAATACGCTGGCCGGCAGTACACCGTGCAAATGCAGCAGGACCCTGGTGCCTGGGTACCCCTTCAGGTGACCCCCGCGCCACAGCCCTACAACCCTGGCTACAACCAGCCATACAACCCCGGATACGGTGCCCAGCCCTACCCGCAGCAGTACACGCCCAGTTACCCTGCTGGCGAGCCACTGCCACCGCTGAGTGTGGTCCAACCGACCACGGTGATCACACAGGAAACCACCTACCTGGGCACGCCGCCCGACACCTATGTGCGCCCCTACCGTTCGGCTTCACCGGTAACGGCTTCTATCTGGATCGAAGGCAGCAGTGGCTCGTCTCACCGCCACCGCCACCCGCATGACGACTGGCGTTCCCACAGGGGCTGGGGCGACCGTTGGGATCACCGCTGGCGCTGACGGGCTGAGGGGCTGAGGGGCCGAAAGCGTTTCCACCTGCACCTTCCGTCTCCATCTCGGCAACGAAGCTGGAGCCCGGGACATTGGCAGCCGCAAAAAAGCGACCCGCAGGTCGCTTTTTTTATGCTGAATGTAGGTATCAACCGTGCAAGCAGCCGATGAGCGGTCACGGCACACCGGCCGTGACCACGCCGGCATCAGCTGTTCTGCAAAGCAGCAATGCGCTGTTCAATGGGCGGGTGGGTCGAGAACAGTTTGCCCAGACCACCGGTGATGCCCATGGCAGCCACGCTCTTGGGCAACTCGCCAGGTTCCAGACCGCCCAGGCGGGCCAGCGCGTTGATCATCGGCTGCTTGCGGCCCATCAGTTCGGCGGCACCCGCGTCGGCACGGAACTCGCGCTGGCGGCTGAACCAGGCCACGATCATGGCGGCCACAAAGCCCAGGATGATGTCCATCACGATGGTCGTGACCATGTAGCCGATGCCCGGGCCAGAGTTTTCGCTGTCACCCCTGCGCAGGAAGCTGTCCACTGCGTAACCGATGATGCGGCTCAGGAAGACCACGAATGTGTTCATCACGCCCTGGATCAGCGTCATGGTCACCATGTCGCCGTTGGCGATGTGGGCCACCTCGTGTCCGATGACGGCCTCGACCTCTTCGCGGGTCATGTTCTGCAGCAAACCGGTGGACACGGCCACCAGGGCAGCGTTTTTGTTGGCACCGGTGGCGAACGCGTTGGGGTCACCGGGATAGATGGCCACTTCGGGCATGCCCACGCCAGCCTTGTCGGCAAAGCGACGGACGGTGTCCACGATCCACTTTTCGTCGGCGTTGCGGGGCTGGTTGATGATTTCAATGCCCGGTGTGGACCATTTGGCCATCTGCTTGCTCATGAGCAGGGAAATGATGGCACCGCCAAAACCCATGATGAGCGAAAAACCGGCGAGCGCCGTCAGGTTCAGCCCGTTGGCGGTGAGGAACCTGTCCACACCCAGCAGGCGCGTGGTGATGAGCAACACTGCCATCACGGCCAGGTTGGTCAGGACGAAAAGAGCGATGCGTTTCATGGCAACTCCTGATAAAAATAGAAATATGCTGAATATAAACCAACAAAAATCAGTTTTTTACTGATTTTCGGTGCGTCACACGCAGACTATGCCACGGCCAGACCGACCCTGCATGGCACGGAAAGTTCACACCTGTGGCAGCAGGAAGCGCCGCTCCCAGGCCGTCACTTCCGCCAGGTAGTGGTCGAGTTCCAGTTGCTTGACCGCCAGGTAGCCGCGCACAAAGTCGGCACCGAGCAGTTTCGGCGCATGGGCACTCTGTGCCATTTGCGCCAGCGCGGCATCGAACGTGCGGGGCAGTTGGCGTTCGCTGTCATAGCCGTTGTCGGCCAACGGCTGGGTCGGCTCGCAACCCGCCTGCATGCCGGCCAGACCGGCTGCCAGGCTGGCTGCCATGGCCAGATAGGGGTTGGCATCGGCACCTGCCAGGCGGTTTTCCACGCGGCGGGCGGCGGGTGGGCTGTCGGGCACCCGCAGACCCGTGGTGCGGTTGTCGTGCCCCCACTGCACATTGACCGGGGCCTGGCTGCCCGCCACGTAACGGCGGTAGGCGTTGACATTGGGGGCATACAGCGCCATCAGGTCAGGCGTGAAGGCCTGCAAACCGCCGATGAAGTGGAAAAACCGTGGGTGGGCCGAGCCATCGGCACTGCTGAACAGGTTCTGGCCCGTGGCCGCGTCCTCGACGCTCTGGTGCAGGTGCATGGAGCTGCCCGCCTGAGCCGCCATGGGCTTGGCCATGAACACGGCGTTCAGGCCGTGGCGCAAGGCGATCTCTTTGGCTGCGTACTTGAACAGGAAGGCCTGGTCGGCAGCGGCCACCGGGTCGCCGTGCAGCAGGTTGATTTCGTACTGGCTCAGGCCGACCTCGTGGATCCAGGTGTCTGACCGCACACCCAGCACGTCGAGTGCAGCATGGAACTCGTCCCAGAACGGTGCCAGCTCGTTGAGCATGTTCATGCTGAAGGCGGACTGCCCGGCTTCCGCCCGCCCGCCCCGCCCCGTTGGGGCCGACAGCGGTTGCGCGGGGTCAGTGACCGCTGCGGTGAGGTAGAACTCGATTTCAGGGGCCACCACCGGCCGCCACCCCAGTGCGTGGTAGCGCGCCACCACCTGCTTCAGAACCGAGCGTGGGGCGAAGGCGCACAGCTCGCCACTGAGCTCCACACAGTCGTGCACCGCCACGTAACGCGGCACCGACGACCAGGGCACCCGGCGCAGCGTGGACAGGTCGGGCACCAGCCGCACGTCGGGGTCGCTGTCGGGGAACACGGGGTCGTAGGAATACTCGCCGGTGACGCACTGCATGGGAATGGCCTGGCAGATGCGCAGCTCCTGGCCCCGGGCAAAGCTGGCAGCTGGCATCAGCTTGCCGCGCGGGTAGCCGGTGACATCGGCGAACAGGCATTCGACGTCGCGCACACCTTCGGCCTGAAAGCGGGCAGCCCAATCGGTCGAGGTGGCGCGATCAGTGGAAGCGGTGACAAGATTCATGGCGACACAGTGGCAAGGGGTTGACGGGCAGGCCGGAACACGGATGTGTCGGCATAAAAACCGGGGTCTTCATTGTCGGGCCACCAGCCGGGCGTGCCCAGCACAGGCAGCGGGGTAAAGGGTTTGGTGGCCAGCTTGGCGGCGGAGATGTCAGCCGCCAGCGCAGCGTCCAGGGCTGGGAAGGGATCAGCCCCTTCCGCGGCAAAGGGCTCGAAGGCATGCACCCACACATGTGCGGTCAGCGGCTTGCGCGGGGCCACCAGTTGCTCCATCAGGGCATGGCCAACGAGCACCAGTCTGGCCTGCGCCCACAGCGCACGGTGCGTGACGAACAACGTGTGCCAGTCGCGGGCCAGCAACGCGGGCCACAGCACGTTGGCCACCGCTGTCGGGGCCACCAGGACCGCGCCGTTTTCATCGAACACGGTGATCGCATCGCGCACCGGGCCGCGCACCGCCCCGACGCCCTGCGCGGCAATAGCTTCGGCCTGCAGACGGTTCAGCTGCGCTTTGGTGCGGGGAAACCGCCACCACACCAGGCCATTGAACAGGTCGTGCAGGTTGTCGCGCGTTGGCACGCCGCCGGTGCGGCGGATGTAAGCTTCGTACGCCTCGCCGGGCGGCGCGGCATCGGGGCCAGTGAAGTGCACCGGGCAGTGGGTGGCGGCCGCCACGGCCGACAGCGCCGCCGACAC